>Ga0335080_10001959_pt1 | contig 20521 bp, 17 predicted proteins | sample Lox_Sample_34_FD_206720 | JGI IMG/M metagenome (GOLD analysis project Ga0335080, IMG submission 206720) | Soil microbial communities from Loxahatchee National Wildlife Refuge, Florida, United States - Lox_Sample_3.4 | ecosystem: Environmental > Terrestrial > Soil > Wetlands | place: USA...
CGAGCTGCTCCTGCGGCCCATGGTCACCGTGGAGCACACGGCAGGCTACGCGGAGACCGTGCGGCTGATGGCCGTCAACGGCGTGCGCCGCATGCCGGTGGTGGGTCCCGGCGGCGCGCTGCTCGGGGTCATCACGCTGGACGACATGCTGCGGCAGCTGACGTCGCCGCTGGCGGCGTTGACCGATCTCGCGGGGCGCGCTCAGGGCTTCGAACGCAAGACCCGCGTCTGATATCCGTACCGGAGGCGCACGCCTCGCGGGCGCGACGGGCCTCGGCGCTCACTAACTTCGTTCCCACGCCTCGGCCGACGAGCTCCGCGCGCCGTTCTGCTGAATCGCTCGCCGCTTGCGTGGCGAGGCCAACCTTCGCCTTCGATCCCGGGCGCGCGCACGTCTCCCTCCCGGCCGCGCCAATGGCCACGCCTTCCTCCATGCATAGACCAGGATTATGGAAGATAAAAAATAAAACAATTTCACAAATGGTCGGCAGAGGCGTTCAATAGCGGCAGGAAACCCCGAACGGCCAGGTTCACCTACCGGAGTCGAAGCATGGACAAGATCAATCCGCTTTTCACCGCGAGCGCGACCGCGACCGGCGGGCGCGAAGGTGACCTACGCGGTCTCGATCGGTCCGCGCGAAGGCGGCGGCTTCGGACTGTCCGCGAAGAGGCGCATGGAGGACCGCAGCCTGACGCAGGCGGACCTCGCGGCGCTGGTGAAGGAGGCGCACGAGACCATCTGTCCCTATTCTCATGCGACGCGCAACAACGTCAACGTCGAATTCGAGGTCGTCGGCGCGTCCTGAAGAGCGCGCGGACGTCGGCGATATCGAGGGAAGATGCCCGATACTTCGACTCCCGCGATCGCGGCCTTCACGGGAGTCGCGGCTCCCCGGTCACGCAATATTCCTAGGTTCGGGTAACCGAACCGAGTCACAGCCAGCAGGAGATACCACATGAGCAGCGAAAAGCCCGAAGCGAAGTGTCCGTTCAGCCAGGCCTCCGGCGCCGGCCGGTCCAACCGCGACTGGTGGCCGAACCAGTTGCGCCTCGATATCCTCCACCAGCATTCCGCCAAGTCGGATCCGATGGGCGCCGATTTCGACTACGCCAAGGAGTTCAAGAGCCTCGACTTCGCGGCGTTAAAGAAGGACCTCGCGGCGCTGATGACCGATTCGCAGGACTGGTGGCCGGCGGATTTCGGCCACTACGGTGGACTGTTCATCCGCATGGCGTGGCACAGCGCGGGCACGTACCGCGTGGGCGACGGCCGCGGCGGCGGTAGGCGCGGACAACAGCGCTTCGCCCCGCTGAACAGCTGGCCCGACAACGTGAGTCTCGACAAGGCGCGGCGACTCCTGTGGCCGATCAAGCGCAAGTACGGCCGCAAGATCTCCTGGGCCGATCTCATCATTCTCACCGGCAACGTCGCGCTGGAAACGATGGGCTTCAAGACCTTCGGCTTCGGCGGCGGCCGCAAGGACACCTGGGAGCCAGACCAGGATGTGTACTGGGGGCGCGAGACGACGTGGCTCGGCGGCGACGTCCGCTACTCGAAGGGTTCGCCGGGCGTGGTCGAGTCCCACGGCGTGCTCGTGAAGGACGACGACAGCAAGGTCCCGCACACGCGCGATCTGGAGAATCCGCTCGCCGCGGTGCAGATGGGCCTCATCTACGTCAACCCCGAAGGCCCCGACGGCAACCCCGATCCCGTGGCCGCCGCGAAGGACATCCGCGACACGTTCGGCCGCATGGCGATGAGCGACGAGGAGACGGTCGCGCTGATCGCCGGCGGGCACAGCTTCGGCAAGACGCACGGCGCCGCCAAAGCGGAGAACGTGGGACCCGAACCGGAAGCCGCCGTCCTCGAAGCGCAGGGCTTCGGATGGCACAACAAGTTCGGCACCGGCAGGGGCGCCGATGCGATCACCAGCGGTCTGGAGGTCACCTGGACCCGCACTCCGACCAGGTGGAGCAACGATTTCTTCGAACACCTGTTCGGCAACGAATGGGAGCTCACGAAGAGCCCCGCCGGCGCGCAGCAATGGGTCGCGAAGGGCGCCAAGGCGACGATCCCGCACGCGTTCGACCGGTCGAAGAAGCTCGTGCCGACGATGCTGACGACCGACCTGTCACTGCGCGTCGATCCGGGATTCGAGAAGATTTCGAGGCGCTTCATGGCCGACCCGGTGGCGTTCGCCCATGCGTTCGCGCGCGCCTGGTTCAAGCTGACGCACCGCGACATGGGCCCGAAGGCTCGCTACCTCGGCCCGGAAGTTCCCGCGGAGGACCTGATCTGGCAGGACCCCATCCCGAAGGTCGATCACAAGCTCGTCGACGAGCAGGACGTCGCCGCGCTCAAGGCCAAGATCCTCGGTTCGGGCCTCACGGTGCCGCAGCTCGTTTCAACCGCCTGGGCATCGGCCTCGACCTACCGCGGCTCGGACATGCGCGGTGGTGCGAACGGCGCGCGGATCCGCCTCGCGCCGCAGAAGGACTGGGCAGCCAACCAGCCCGCAGAGCTCGCGAAGGTGCTCAAGACGCTGGAAGGCATTCAATCGGAGTTCAACCGCGCGCAGAAGGGGGGCAAGAAGGTCTCGGTCTCGGACCTGATCGTGCTCGGCGGCAACGCGGCGGTGGAGCAGGCCGCGGCGAACGCCGGCCAGACGGTGAAGCTGCCCTTCACCCCCGGCCGCGCGGACGCGTCGCAGGAACAGACCGACGTCGAATCCTTCGCCGTGCTCGAGCCCAACGCCGACGGCTTCCGCAACTTCCAGAAGGCGCGCTACGCCGTGCCGAGCGAGGCGCTGCTGATTGACCGTGCGCAGCTTCTGACGCTTACGGCGCCCGAGATGACCGTCCTCGTCGGCGGCCTGCGAGTGCTCGGAGCCAACGCTGGCCAGTCCAGGCACGGCGTCTTCACGCAGCGGCCGGGGACGCTCTCCAACGACTTCTTCGTCAACCTGCTCGACATGGGGACGGAGTGGAAGGCGACCTCCGAGGCCAAGGACGTGTTCGAAGGCCGCGACCGCAAGAGCGGCGCCGTCAAGTGGACCGGCACACGCGTCGATCTCGTCTTCGGCTCGAACGCGCAGCTGCGGGCGCTGGCGGAGGTCTACGCCAGCGCGGATGGGCAGAAGAAATTCGTCGACGACTTCGCCGCCGCGTGGACCAAGGTGATGAACCTGGACCGGTTCGACCTGGCATGAGGCGAGTTGATGGAGGCTTGGCTCGGCTCGCGTAGCCAAGCCTCCCGAACCTCGAGGAGCAGCAATGAACCTGCCGACTTTCCAGGCTTTCCAGACGCAGGCGGAGGCACAGGGCTTCGACGAGGTGGTCGAGCGCAGATGGGAGCCGCTGAAGGAGCTCGGCGCGCACACCCACCCGTTCGCGGTCAGGGCGCTCGTGGTGCAGGGGGAGATGTGGCTCACCATCGGCAGCGAAGCAACGCGCCATCTCGGGCCCGGCGACGAGTTCACGATCGATCGCGGGATTTCCCATCTGGAGCGCTACGGCCCCGAGGGCGCGACCTACTGGGCGGCTCGGCGGCACGGGTAGCCGAGAGCGGGGCCGCTGCGCCCTCGCCGCTTCACCGGGGCGCACGCGGCACGCGCCGGCTCAGGCGCCGTAGTGCCCCGCGAGCTGACGGCGGAGCTCCCGCTTCAGGAGTTTGCCGCTCGGATTCTTCGGGAGCGTCTCGAAGAACACGACGCCTTTCGGCACCTTGAAGGCCGCGAGGCAGCTGTTGCAGTGCGCGACCACGTCGCGCTCGGTGAGCGCCTCGCCGGGCTTCACGACGATCGCCGCGGTGACGGCTTCGATCCAGCGCTCGTGCGGCACGCCCACCACGGCAACCTCGGATACCTGCGGCAGCCGGTAGATCGCTTCCTCGACTTCGCGGCTCGCGACGTTCTCGCCGCCGCTCTTGATCATGTCCTTCTTGCGATCGGCGATCGAGATGTAGCCCTCGGCGTCGACGGTCGCGAGATCGCCGCTGTGGAACCAGCCGCCCTCGAACGCAGCGCTCGTCCGCTCGTCGTCGCGGAAGTAGCCGCTCAAGAGCTGCGGTGAACGGTGCACGATCTCGCCGATCTCGCCCGGAGCGACGTCTCGCATGTCGAGATCGACGACGCGCGTCTCGACGTTGAGCACCGACTTGCCCGCCGAGCCCGCCTTCTCGAACTGGTCGCCCGGCTGCAGCGCGGTGGCGAGCGGCGCGATCTCGGTCTGGCCGTAGAAATTCCACAGGCGCACGTTCGGCAGGCGGCGCTGCATCTCGCGCAGCACCTCGACCGGCATGATCGACGCGCCGTAGTACGCCTTGCGCAGCGTCGAGACGTCGCGGCGCTCGAGCTCCGGAGAGCGCAGCAGCGAGATCCAGACGGTCGGAGGCGCGAAGAACGACGTGATGGCGTGCCGCTCGATGAGAGAGAGCAGGTTGTCCGGTGTCGGCTTCGCCGTGACGACGCTGGTCGAGCCGAGATACACCGCCGGCCCCAGGAAACAATCGAGCTGTGCGCAGTGGTACAGCGGCAGCGCATGCAGCACGACATCGTCCGCGCTCATCTCGCCGTCGACGATGCAGCTCACGTACTGCCACATGACCGCGTCGTGCGTGAGCATCGCGCCCTTGGGCTGCGACTCGGTGCCGCTGGTGTAGACGATCTGCGCGAGGTCGTCGCTCCGGACGTCGATCTCGCCGAGCTCGTCCGTGCATTCCGCGAGCTCGTCGAAGCGCACCATCCCGTCCGGCGGCGTGGTGGGCTGTTCGCTCGGCAGCCAGATGAATCGCCGGACCTGGGTGTCGCGCGCCGCGGCGCTGCGACCGAGGTCGGCGAGCTCGCTGTCCACGGCGAGCAGCCGCGCACCTGCGTGCCGCAGGATGTAGGCCGCTTCATCGGCCTTCAGCATGAAATTGATCGGCACCAGGACGGCGCCCAGCCTCGCCAGCGCGAAGCGCAGCGCCACGAAGCCGTGCGAGTTGCGCGCGAGGACCGCGACCGGATCGCCCTTGCGCACCCCGATGCCGCTCAAGCCCGCCGCGACGCGGCTGCACAGCGCATCGAATTCCCGGAACCCCCAGTTGGTGCTGCCGCAGCCTATCGCCGGCTTGTCGCGCTGGCGCCGCGCGCTGCGCCGCAGGAGAGCGCCGAGAGATTGATTGCGTGCTGCGGGGGGCATCACCATGGGGACCTCCGGGCGCGTCGGCAGCGACGCTCTCATCCGTGCTCAAGTACGGCTGCGCACCATCGTACACGCTTGAGCACGGTCCACGTCCGTGGCGAGCCTTCAGTCCTCCGGATGCCGGCCCTGGCGGCGGTCGATCAGGAAGCCCGCGAAGAACGCGGCGAGCTCGTCGTGCGCCTGCAGCGGGAGGACGTTGGCGACATACTGATCGGGACGCACGACGACCATCGCGCCGCCGGCGCGGTCGATGCCGCGCAGGTCGAAGATGTCGGGGCCGCTCTGCAGGTCCGGGGCGTAGGCTTTCTCGTAGTCGATGAGCCCGAAGCGTCCTTTGCGCGGAAGCAGGATCGCCGGCAGCGCTTGGAGGTCGAGCTCGCGGTGTCCCTGCTGAAAGACCGCCCGCAGGTCGATGACGCTGTCGGGGTCCGCGCCGGCCGGGGTGAAGCGGCGGATCGGCGAGCTCGGCGAGTCTGCGAGGAAGCCGGCGAGCGCGCGAAGCCGCTGGGTGCTCGCGTCGGCGAAGGCGTAGATGCGCCAGGCGGCATCCGCCCGGGCGCAGTGGCCGAGCTGCACCGGCTTGGCGTCGGCAAGCCGCACGACGGGGGCGGAGTGGAAGCGCATGCCGAGGGTGAAACCCTTCGCGAGAGCCTGGTGCTTCGCCTCGGCGGTGAGGACCGTCGCCGGCGGGTAGTGCGTCGCGACGCCGGCGGTGTAGCGCAGCGACCTTACGAAGTACGCCTGCAGCTCGGCGGGGTCCACGCCTCCGAGCTCCGGATGCCTCGGATCCTTCGGCGGCGAGGCCATGATCTTCGACCACTCCTTGTCGAAGTCGATGAGCCCCCGGGCGATCGCGTGGCGCTCGATGGAGTAGGTCCGAAGCAGCTCCGGCCTGGCCCTGCCGTCGAGGACCGAGACGAGCTTCCAGCCGAGGTTGAAGGCGTCCTGCATCGAGACATTCATGCCCTGGCCGGCTTTCGCGCTGTGCGTATGGCACGCGTCGCCCGCGATGAACACGCGCGGCAGGCGCGAGCCGGCCTGCGCGGCAGGCACGTCGTCGAACCGGTCGGTGACGCGCTGTCCGACTTCGTAGACGGAGAACCACACGATGTCGCGCACGTCGAGCGTATACGGGCGCAGTACGCGCTGCGCGATCTCGATGACTCTCTGCGCAGTGTTCTTCTGACGAACGGCGCCTCGATCGCCCGGATCGACGTCGCCGAGGTCGACGTACAGCCGCACGAGGTAGCCGCCCTCGCGCGGGATCAGCAGGATGTTGCCCTCGTCGGCCGACTGGATCGCGGCCTTGAGCCGGATGTCCGGGAAGTCGGTGACGGCCAGCATGTCCATCACGCCCCAGGCGTGATTGGCGTAGTCGCCTCGCGGCTCGGCGCCGATCGACTGGCGCACCGCGCTGCGCGCTCCGTCGCAGCCGACCAGAAACCGGGCGCGGATCGAAGTCTCCGCGCCGCTGTCCACGCTGCGGAACGTGGCGAGCACCGGATGCTCGCCCTCGGCGCCGAGCGCAAGCCGCACGAACTCGAGACCGTAGTCCGGCTCGAGGCGCGTCGGCGACTTGCGCATGTACTCGAGCAGGTACTCCTGCAGCCGAGCCTGGTTGACGATGACGTGCGGGAACTCCGACAGGCCGTCCTCGGTGTCCTGGACGCGCCCGGTGCGCACGATCCGGGAGCGGTCCTCCGGTGACGGACGCCAGAAGACGGTCTCGTTCACCCAGTAGGCCTCGCGGACCAGCTTGTCGCTCAAGCCGAAGGCCTCGAACATTTCCACGGTGCGGCAGGCGACGCCGTCGGCCTGGCCCAGCTCGAGCGGACCCCCACGGCGCTCGACGAGGCGCGTGCTTATGCCGGGGAAAGTCGAGAGCTGCGCCGCGAGCACCGTGCCCGCGGGACCGCTGCCGACGATGACGACATCGACGGTATCCGGAAGGCCGGCGGATCGCTTCTCGGCGCAGGGCGCGGCGGCGAGGATGTGCGGGTCGCCGGGCTTGTAACCATTAAGATAGAACTGCACGGCCTCTCCTTTGCCGGCGGTGCCACCGCGGGCGCAGCCGCACCGCCCGATCGGGCCTCAGGCAGCGACGCTGAGGTAGCGATGGATCGAAGCAACGACTGCCGCGCCTTCGCCTATCGCGCCCCCCACCCGCTTCACGGAGCCCGATCGTACATCGCCGACGGCGAACACGCCCGGGACATTCGACGCGAGCGACATCGGCACGCCGTCCGGGCTCGTACAATCGTGCCCGGTGAGCACGAATCCGTTCGCGTCGAACGCGACGCCGCAGCCGTGAAGCCAGTCGGTCTCGGGATCGGCGCCGACGAAGAGGAAGACGTTGCGGGTCGACTGCGTCGTCTCGACGCTCGTCAGCTTGTTGCGCCACGAGACGGCGGAGAGCCCGCCTTGGGGCGCGCCTTCAATGCCGGACAGCTCGGTGTCGGTGTGCAGCTCGAGGTTCGGCAGGGCGCGGAGCCGTTCGATCAGGTAGCGCGACATGCTCGCCGCCAGGCCGGGCCCGCGCACGAGCATGTGGATCTTCGAAGCATAGCCGGAGAGAAACACGGCGGCCTGGCCCGCCGAGTTGCCCCCGCCGACGAGCACGACCTCGTCCTGCGCACACATCTTGGCTTCGAGCGCCGAGGCCCAGTACCACACGCCGCGGCCTTCGAAATCGACGAGGCGCCGGCATTCCGGACGGCGATAGCGCGCGCCGCTGGCGATCACGACGGTGCGCGTGCGCAGCCTCCGGCCGTCGGTGAGCGTCAGCGCGAGCTCGCCGTCGCGTCCGGCGCGGCTGCAATCGAGCCCCGCCGCCTGCGCGGGAATCAGGATCTCGGCGCCGAATTTCTGCGCCTGCACCATGGCGCGGCCGGCGAGCGCCTGACCGGAGATGCCGGTCGGAAAACCGAGATAGTTCTCGATGCGCGCGCTCGCCGCCGCCTGGCCGCCGAAGGCGCGGCAATCGAGCACCACGACGTGCAGGCCTTCGGAGGCTGCGTAGACCGCGGTCGAGAGCCCGGCCGGTCCCGCGCCGACGACGACCACGTCGATCAGCTCGTCGTGTACGCTGATATCCAGCATGCCGAGGCAGCGCCCGAGCGCCTGCTCGGACGGGTCCACGAGCACCGAGCCGTTGGGACAGACCACGACGACCCCGCTTCCTGGCGAGCCGTATTGCTGGGCCATCATTGCGGCGCTCTCGTCGGAAGCGGGAGGCACCACGTGATGCGGCCAGCTGTTGCGCTTGAGGAAGGATTGCAGGTGCAGCACGTCCGGCGACTGCGGCTCGCCGATGAGAACGGGCCCGGCCATCTCCGATTCTATGAGGGCGACCCGCCGCAGGATCAGCGCGCGGACGATGCGCTCGCCGAGGTCGGCCTCGGCGATGATGAGCGCGCGCAGCTGGTCCGGCGGGATGAGCAGCACCTCGACGTCGTCGACCGCTTCGGCATCCACCATGGCCTGCCGTCCGGAGAGCTGCGACACCTCGGCGAGGAACTGGCCGCGACTTCGGCTGGCGAAGGGCACGGTGTGGCCGAGCCCGTCGCGCAGGCTCGTGCGCACGGTCCCCTTCAGGATCACGAACATGCCCGGGCTCGGCTCCCCCGCGGTCAGCAGCCGCCCGCCCGGGGCGAAGCGGCGCGCCCAGCCGAATCGGCTGATACGCGCGATCTCGGCTTCCGTGAGGTGAGGGAACAATTGCTCGCGGCGATTCGCGAGCGAGGCGGGAAGCCTAGACAGGTCGTCGCCCGCCGGAAGGTCGGCGGCGGTCGGGTCGGGCATGGCCCCTATTATGCGCCCCGGTCCGTAATCCTTGCGGCGTGCTGACGCAGGAACGGCGCCGCGCCGCGGTCGTGCTTTCCCGGGGCCGATGTGCAATTCATCTGTAGGTGCGTGAGCTCCAGAATGGCGTCGGGTGATGCCTGCGGGTAGAGGACACGAGCCGCGGAGGATTCCGTCATGGACAGGATGCGAGCAGGTTTCATCGGCGCCGCGCTGGCTCTCGCCTTGACGAGCGCGTCGGTCGACGCCGCATCGAGCTGCAAGCTGGCGCAGGTGGCCGAGTGGCGCGTGCTGTCGAGCCGCGGCATCCCGGTTCTCGAGGGCTTCGTCAACGGTCGAAAGGTCGTCGTCGGATTGGACACCGGCGGGTTGACGATGATGTTCCGGCCCGCGAGCGACCGGCTGGGGCTCACGCGACAAGTCGCGAGGCAGTATCGGGTCTTCGGCGTCGGCGGCGAGACCTACGTGGAATCCGCGATGGTCGACGAGTTCAGGATCGGGTCCCTCGTCCGGAGGAACTGGCAGGTGATGGTCGCGGGGGAGCGGGCCAGCGGCATAGATCTCCTCCTCGGTGCAGACGTCTTCGACAAGACCGATGTGGAGTTCGATCTGCCCCACGGCGCCGTGCGGTTGTTCCAGCCGAGAGACTGCGAAGGGGTCGCGCTGGCGTACTGGGCGCCGCAGACCGCGAGCCAGGTCGACGTCGAAGGCGGCTCCCGGATCGACGTGGCGGTCAGGATCAACGGGCAGGCCGTGCGTGCCGAGCTGGATTCCGGTTCATCGACGTCGGTGCTGGACAAGGCGCTCGCCGAGCACCTGGGACTCGTGCCTGATTCGGCGGACGCGGCCACCTCGGGAAAGGGGACGGGTGTCGGCGCCAAGACGGTCGACTGGCGGCTCGCGCCGCTGCACAGCTTTGCGATCGGCGATGAAACGATCAGCGATACCGTCATTCGCGTCGCGGACCTGTGGAAGGATGCGGCGACGACGTCGCGTGGAGGGCTGCTGCCGGACAGGATCGAAGGCACGCCGAAGATACTCCTGGGGTCGGATTTCCTGCGAGCGCACCGTGTCTTTGTGGCCAACAGTCAGCATCGGATGTATTTCACGTACGAGGGCGGACCGGTCTTCGATTCGAGAGAGCAATCCGCGGGTCGCGATGCGCCGAGCGACCCGCAGGCGCAACCCGCGGAAGCCGCGCCGCCCGGCGGTATCGAGAAGTCCGGAACCAGGGCCAACTGAGGCTCGCGTCCGAGCGCTTCGAGCCTCGTCCGCCGGTCGTCCGGGTTCGCCGGAGGCGGCGAGGGCGCCGCTGTACAATCGCGGACGCGAGCGCGGATAGGAGTCTCAGGACTTCACATCATGCCCGAGTTCCCGGCGCGAGATATCGCTTACGTCATCCGGGTCGATGAGATCGTCTGGGGCGGTCTGCTGCTCGCCCTGTCGATCGCCATGCATGGCATCGGCACGTTCCAGATCCTGCGCGCGACCAACGCCTTCGCCGAGCGCACGAGCGAGGCGGTCGCGCACTTCCGGGAGCTGAAGATCGGCATCGTCATCCTCGCGGTCTGGATGATCGTGCTGCTGCATCTTTCGGAGATCGCGGTCTGGGCGGGATTCTTCGTCTGGAAGGAAGCGCAGCCGAACGTATTCGCCGCCTTCTACAACGCGATGCTCAACTACACGACGCTCCAGGCCGGCTACCTGCCGCTGCGCTGGAGATTGCTGGAGGGCATGCTCGGCATGACCGGGCTGCTGACGTTCGCCTGGTCCACGACCACGCTGTTCTCGCTGGCGCCGAAGCTCATCGAGGAGGCGCTGCAGGCTGCGGCGGAAAGACGCGAAGAGCGCGCATCCGCCTAGGCGCGGCCGCGCCGGGAACGGCGGCGCCCGCGAGGCGCCCGCCTTGCGCCCGGACCCTCTAGGCGGGATCGAACACCGGGATCGGTCGCGGCGGCGCGGCGACCTCGCTCACGTCCGGTGTGGCGTACTGGATGAAGCTCTCCGGCAGCGCCCCGCCCCAGTACACTCCGGTGCCTCGCTCCTCTTCGTTCCAGGTGACCGGCTCCCAGTCGGGTGCGAACACCAGATAGCTGCCCGAGTAGATTTCGACGCGATTGCCGCCCGGCTCGTAGGAATAGAGGTAGAACGCCTGTGAGTTGTTGTGCTTGGACGGGCCGGCCTCGATGAAGATGCCGTTCTCGGTGAGGATGTCGGCTGCGCGCAGCACGTCCTCGCGCTGGTCGACCCACATCGAGATGTGATGGAGCCGGCCGCTCGCGCCCTTGACGTCCACGACGTAGGCGAGCTGATGATGGACGTTGGTCGGGCTCAGCCACGAGCCCAGCTCGAAGGTCCCGTTCTCGTAACGGATCGTCTCGCGGAGCTGGAAGCCCATGAGCTCCTCGACGAAGCGGCGGTTGGCGGCGACATCCCTGCAGAGCAGCGCGAGATGATCGGTGCGGCGCACGGCGGCGCCGCGGCCGGTGTACTTCTGCGGCAGGTTCTTGAGCGTCGAGCGCAGACCGTCCGGGGCGACGTACCGCTCCTCGTCGTAGTACAGCGCCATCGCATGGCCGTCCGGGTCGCGGAAATGAAACGTCCGCCCGCGTCCGAAATCGCGCTCGGACCATTGCCCGCCGTGGCCGGCCTGCTCGAGCGCGCGGACGCGCCGGTCGAGCGCCGCCGTTCCGATCGTGCGCCAGCCGATCGTGCCGACGCCCGCCTGCTTCGCGCCGGTCAGCTTGAGCGCATAGCGCGCGAAATCTCCGTAGCCGCGGAGGAACACCGAGGAACCCTCGGTGTGCACGACCTCCATCCCGAGCACCTGCTCGAAGTACCACAGGCTCTGATCGGGGCGCGGCGACAACAGCTCGATGCTGCCAAGGGTGGCGATGTCGCGTATGGGCTCGGCGGCGGTCGGGTTCGTCATGATCGGGTTCCTGGGGCGACGGGCTGCGGGATGCGTCAGCGGCTCATCCTAATGCCGCCTCGCGCGGGCCGACTTGATATGGATCATGTCCCCTGCGGGAAAGGCGCCTCGAAGAACGAACCGCCGGTGTGATACGGTAGCCCCTTCGCGCCTTTCCGATCGCCGAGAGCCCATGGCTGCCGATGCCGCGCCCCGCCGCGAGCCGACCCTGCGCGAGCTCTACGCCGCGCACCAGGGCAAGGTGTCGGACAAGTGGTCGCTCTACCTCGACGTGTACGACCGGGTCCTGACACGGCATCGCGGGTCCGCGTGGGCCATGGTCGAGGTCGGTGTGCAGAACGGCGGATCGCTCGAGCTCTGGGCGCGATACTTCCCCACCATGACCGCGCTGGTCGGCTGCGACGTCGACGCCGCCTGCGGCGGGCTCGCGTTCGACGACCCGCGCATCTCGATCGTCGTCGGCGACGTCAACACTCATGCCGCCTACCGCACGATCTGCGAGCGCGCGGCGCCGTTCGACGTCTTCATCGACGACGGATCGCACAATTCGCGGGACATCATCGTCGCGTTCTGCAACTATTTCCGGCACCTGGCGCCCGGCGGCACCTACATCGTCGAGGACCTGCACTGCTCGTACTATCCCGATTGGGACGGCGGCATGGGCCGGCGCGACACCTCGATGGAGTTTCTGAAGACGGTCGCGGACTTCGTGAACGAGATGCACTGGCAGCCCGGCGATCCCGCAGCGTCCGAACGTATCGCCCCCTTCTTTCCGAGCGGACCGCAACCGGATCTCGCCCCGTTCCGCGACGTGTGCTCGGTCTCCTTCTACGACTCGCTGTGCGTGGTGGAGAAGCGCGCCGTGGACGTCGCGCCGGGGCTGGGTGGACGCTTCATCGTCGGCACCGAGGCGGCGGTGTCGCGCGAGCCGCTCGAGCTGCGGAACCAGTCCTAGGGCACACCGGCCCGCGTCGCCGCCGGTCGGAGGAGCCTTCCAGGATCAGGGGCCGGCCGGCACGGGCGCATTCGCCGGCAGCAACGCTTCGGCGCGTAGCGCGCTCCAGAACGCACGGGGGATTGGCTGGCGAGCGAGCGCGACGTTCTCCTCGATCTCGGCGACGCGGCGCGCGCCGACCAGGACCGTCGCCACCGCAGGATGGGCGCGCGGGAACTGCAGCGCCGCCGCGCGCAGCGGCACCGAGAAGGCGGCGCACAGCGCCTCGATGCGCGCCACGCGGGCGACGATCTCCGCCGAGGCCGGCGCGTAGTTGAAGTAGGGCACGGCGCCCGCCGACGGATGCGCACCGGTGGCGAGAATCCCGGAGTTGTACGGGCCCCCGACCACGATGCGCACGCCGCGGCGCTGGCATTCGGGCAGCAGCTCGGGCAGCGCGCTGTGGTCGAGCAGCGTGTAGCGGCCAGCGAGCAGGATGAAGTCGAGGTCGGCGTCAGCGAGTGCGTCGACGCAGACCCGCCAGTCGTTCACGCCGAGGCCGCAGCCGCCGATCGTTCCCTCGGCCTTGAGCCTGGCCAGCGCCGGGATCGCCCCGGCCATCGCCTCGCGAAAGCGCATCGGCTGCGCATCGCCGTGCGTGGCGCGGTCGATGTCGTGGACGTAAACGATATCGAGGCGCGCGACGCCGAGGCGCTGCAGGCTGTCGTCGACCGAGCGCAGCGCGCCGTCGAAGCTGTAGTCGTAGCGCTGGCGGAACGGCAGCACGCCGACGTAGCCGTTCTGGTCGGGCGGAGCGGCCTCGTCGGGGATCAGGAGCCGCCCGACCTTGCTCGACAGCACATAGGTGCCCCGCGGCAGCTCCCGCAGCGCCCGGCCGACGCGGTGCTCCGAAAGGCCGTTGCCGTAGTGGGGTGCCGTGTCGAAATAGCGCAGGCCCGCACGCTGCGCGGCGCGCACGAGCGCGACGGCCTCCTCGTCGGCGACTGGGGCGTACAGGTTGCCGAGCGGCGCCGCGCCTAGAGCGAGCGGGCCCAGGTCCGGAAGAGCCGCCCCGGCGCCGGTCGCGGGAGACGCGGTCACGTCGGAACCCCGGCGCGATCCAGGGACCGAGCCGGTTCGCGAGGGTGCTTGCACACTGACATGTTACATGTATAATAGCTGCACGTTCACTGTGTGACAAGCCAGGATTGCAGCAACCGATGCGCAAGGCCCGTACCGCCGTCGCTCTCAAGGCCGCGACCCCCCTGGAGGAGGCGCCGGTGCTCCGCCTGCAGGCCTACGAGGGGTTCAAGCAGCAGCTGCTCGACTCCAACCTGCGCCCGGGCGAATTCGTCTCGCAGCGCAAGCTCTGTGCGCTCCTCGGGCTGCCGCTGGGAGCGATCCGCGAGGTGATCCCGCGGCTGGAAGCGGAAGGCCTGATCAAGACCGTGCCGCAGCGTGGGCTGCAGATCGCCAACGTCGACCTGAAGCTGGTCAAGAACGCTTTCCAGCTCCGGCTCATTCTGGAGCGCGAGGGCGCGCAGCGCTACGGAGAGACCGTCACCGACGCGGAGCTCGACGCACTCGCGGCGAAGTACCGCTCGATCGTCGATCGCTCGAAGCGCGGCGTCACGCGCGAGCTCCTCGACGAAGCGCAGGCCGCCGACTGGGGGTTGCACGACCGGATGATCGACTCGCTGGGCAACGAGATCATCTCCCAGCTCTACCGCGTCAACATGCTGCGCATCAAGCTGATCCGGCTCGATCGCGTCGTGCTCACGCCCGAGGCGCTGCTGCCGGCGATGAACGAGCACCTTGAGCTGGTCGCCGCGCTGCGCACGAGGCGACCGCGCGAGATCGCCGCCGCGATCGAGCGTCACCTGACCAGCGCGCGCGACCGCGCGCTCGGACTCTGAGCCCGGGACTTCTGCCGGGACCGACCCCCAACGACCTGGATGCCTGGAAGCCAACCGTGAAAGAGACCGATCGAATCCGTGGCCTGTGGTGCGCCGTGCTGAGCCCCGTCACGCCGGACAGAACGCTCGACGTGGCGATGTTCCGCGAGCATGCTGCCGGCCTCCTCGGCCGCGGCGTCGACGGCCTCGCGCCGTTCGGCACCACCGGCGAAGGCCAGTCGTTCTCGCTCGCGCAGCGCCGCGCCGGCGTCGACGCGCTGCTCGAGTCGGGTATTCCGGCCGCGCGCATCGTGCCCGGGACGGGCTGCGCCGCGCTCGCCGATACGATCGAGCTCACCCGACACGCGATCGATGCCGGATGCCCCGGCGTGCTGCTGCTGCCGCCGTTCTTCTTTCCGGGCATCGGCGACGACGGTGTCGTGGAGAGCTATCGTGCGCTGATCGAAGGCGTCGCCGACGACCGGCTCCGGATCTACCTGTACCACATTCCGCAGGTCACGGGCGTGCCGATCGGCGTCGAGGCGATCGAGCGGCTCGTCCGTGATTTTCCGGGGATCATTGCCGGCGTGAAGGACAGCGCCGGAAGCCTCGAGCACTCGCTCGCGCTGGTCCGCCGCTTTCCGACGCTAAGCATCTTCGTCGGCCACGAGCCGCACCTGGCGAACCTGCTCGCCGCGGGCGGCGCGGGGACGGTCTGCGGCCTGGCGAATCTGTATCCCGAGAGGCTGCGGCGGTTGCACGACGCGAAGACGGAGACCGAGCGGCGCGAAGGCGTGACCTATCTGCGCGAGCTGATCGCTGCGCTCCAGGCGCATTCGCTGATGCCCGCCATCAAGGCCGTGCGCGCGCTGCAGGCCGGCGACGCGCGCTGGCGCAACGTGATGCCGCCGCTGATCTGCCTGGACGGCGCGGCGCAGGCGCAGCTCGAGGCGGCGATCGACACGCTCAACAGGAAGCAGCCGATCGCCGCCTGACGCAGCCGCGTCCGTTCCGCCATGTCGCTCGCCATCACGGTCACCGAGGCGCCGCCTGTCGCGACGCCGCGCCGCCCCCGGCGCTCCTGGCTGCCGCTCGCCTTCATCGCGCCGGCGACCGCGCTCGTGATCGCCGTTTCGATCTACCCCGTGTTCGATGCGGTGCTGCTGAGCCTGCACGCGACGCGCTACGCCCAGAAGCTGCAGTTCGTCGGCCTCGACAACTACCTCGCGCTGCTCAAGGATCACACGGTGTGGGACGACGCGCTGACCGCGGTCGTCTACACGGTGGGCTCGCTGGCGCTGGTGATCCCCTATGCGCTCGCGGTCGCGCTGCTCCTCAACCGGCCGATGCGCTTCCGCGGGGTGGTGCGCACGCTGGCGATCCTGCCCTGGGTCTTCTCGCAGACCGTGACGGCGCTTCTCTGGGGCTGGCTGCTCAATCCGGAGTTCGGGCCCGTCACCTACGTCGCGCAGCAGGTCACCGGCGGACCGGCCGCGCTGCTCGCCTCGCCCACCGGGGCGATGGCGGCGCTCGTCGGAGTAAACGTCTGGTCGAGCTATCCCATGGCCGCGCTGCTCTTCCTCGCGGCGCTGCAGACGATTCCCGCCGATCTCTACGAGGCGATGCGGATGGACGGGGCGGGCAAGGTCTCGCTCTTCCGCTACATCACCGTGCCGATGATCACGCCGACGCTCGTGGTGATCCTGATCCAGCTCACGCTGCTGTACTTCAACATGGTCACGCTGATCTACGTCCTGACCGGCGGCGGCCCGGTGGGCAGCACGCAGACGCTGGCGCTGCGCGTGCTGAAGATGAGCTTCGAGAACTGGGACCTGGGCCGCGGCGCGGCGCTGGGGCTCGTGCTCACCTTCGTGAACCTCGCGCTGTCGCTGTTCTACGTGCGCGCCCTGCGCAGCCCGCATCGATGAGGAGCGCGCGCCGCCTCGTCGTCGGCAACGCGCTCGCCGGGGTCGGTGCCCTCGCGGTGATCGCGATCGCGCTCCTGCCGGTCGCCTGGGGCCTTTCGACCTCGCTCAAGCCCGCGTCGCAGATCCTCAGCTTCCCGCCGAAATGGCTGCCCGATCCGCCGACGCTCGCGAGCTACGTCCAGGTCTGGGAGCAGTCGAACCTGCCGATCTATTTCCGCAACAGCGTGATCGTCACGCTCGCCGCCCTCGTCGTGGCGCTGGCCGTGAGCGTGCACGCGGCCTACGCGATGGCGCGCTTCCGCTTCCGCGGCAGGAATTTCGTCCTCGTGGCCCTGCTCGCCACCTCGATGATTCCCGGCATCGCGATCCTCGTCCCGCTCTACGACCTCTCGGTGCACGCCAAGCTCTACGACAGCTTCGCGGGGCTGGTCATCGTCTACGCGGCGTGGAACGTGCCGATCCTCGTCTGGCTGCTTCGCGGCTTCTTCGAGAGCGTGCCAATCGAGCTCGAGGAGGCGGCGAGAATCGACGGCTGCAGCCGGCTGCGCGCCTTCTACAAGATCGTGCTGCCCATGTCGCAGCCCGGGCTGCTCGCCGCGGCGATCATGGTGATCATGTTCGTGTGGAACGACTTCCTGATAGCCTTCGCGCTCACGATCAGCGAGAATCGGCGGCTGCTCTCGGTGGGCCTTTATACCTACATATCCAACTACGGCGTGGAGTGGGGGCAGCTCACCGCCGCGACGATGATCGCGCTCGTCCCCGTCGTCGCCGTTTTCTTCCTGTTGCAGCGCCGGCTGGTCGAAGGCCTCATGGCCGGCGCGCTCAAAGGCTGAATTTGCGAATATCAACCCGGAGGACCTGGACCCATGCACTCGAAACCGTGGCTCGCAAGCTTGCTAGGCGCGTTCATGCTCGGCATCGCCGGATCGGTGCTCGCCGCGACGCCGCTCAAGTTCTGGACGTTTCTCACCGTCGACAGTCCCGATCCGCGCTCGGCGGCGCTCAAGAGTGTCATCGAGGGCTTCAACAAGTCGCAGACCGAGTACGAGGTCCAGATCCAGTCGATCAACTACGGGCGCATCGACAACCAGGTAATCCAGGCGACCGCTGCCGGCGAGGGCCCGGACATTATCAACGTGTATTCCGACCTCCTGCCGATGCACATCGCGGCGAAGACCATCGTGCCCGTCGATGCCTACGCCTCCAGGATGAGCGCCGCGGAGCAGAGCGATTTCGTGATGCCGCTCAAGCTCTTCCAGGAAGGTGGCAAGCAGATGGCCGTGCCCTGGGAAACGAGGGTCTGGCTGCTGTGGTATCGCAAGGACCTGCTCGCGGCCGCGAAGCTGCAGCCGCCGAAGACGCTCGAAGAGCTGGGCGAGGTCGCCGGCAAGCTCACCACGCCGCAGGTCATGGGCTTCGCAATGGGCGCATCGACCGGGAACCTCGGTGCCGGCGCCTACGAGACGTTCATCCCCCTGCTCTGGGCCGCGGGCGGCGATCTCACCGACGCGCAGGGCAAGGCGACATTCAACAGCGAGGCGGGCGTGAAGGTCCTGTCGTACCTTCACGACCTCGAGACCAAGTACCAGGGCATGCGCAGCACGGTCGTGAGCATGACCGCCGACGACATGGTGTCGAGCTTCAAGGCCGGGACGGCCGCGATGGTCATCGGCGGCAGCTACCGCGTCGCGGCGGCGCGCGTCGGCCTGCCCGCGGACGCGCTCGTCACGGCGTCTATTCCCGGCTGGACCGCTGCGAAGCCGTCTCCGGCCCGCGTGGCCGGCCAGACGCTGGCGATCGGCGCGAGCTCGAAGCACCCGGAAGGCGCCTGGAAGTTCATCCAGTACTATCTGTCCGCGCCGTCGCAGATCGCCTTCGCCAAGGCGGGCGTGATGCCCGTGCGCCTCTCGGTCTACAAGGACCCCTTCTTCCAGACGCCGCAGGGCGAGGAGACGCAGCGCTGGGCCGCCTACGCGCGCGAGTCCGGACGCCTCACGCGGACTCCGACCGATTTCGCCAAGCTCTCCGAGGGCCTGGCGCGCGCGATCCAGGAAGTGCTGCTCAAGAACGCCGACCCGAAGAAGGCGCTCGATGCCGCGGCCGCCGAATACAACGCTCAACACAAGGAGTAGCACCATGAAAGGCAAGGTACACAGCGAATCCGATGTCGTCGTCGCCGGCGGCGGCCCCTCGGGGCTGATCGCCGCGATCGCGGCGGCCCGGGCCGGCGCCAAGACGATCCTCGTCGAGCAGTACGGCTTCCTCGGCGGCATGGCGACGGCCGCCTCGGTCGGCCCCTTCTCGCCGTTCCACTACGACGACCAGCAGATCACGATGGGCATCCCGCAGGAGCTGGTCGAGCGGCTGATGGCCGCCGGCGGAAGCACGGGGCACCTGAAGTGCGTTCCCGAATACGGCTCGGGCTCGTACATGGCGTACTTCGACCGCGAGGTCTACAAGACCGTCGCCTTCGACATGTGCCTCGAGGCGGGGGTGCGGCTGCTGCTGCACTCGTTCGTTGCCGACGCGGTGGTCGACGGCAAGATCGTGCGCGGGATCGAGGTCACCAACAAGTCGGGCCGCCAGCACGTGCTCGGCAAGGTGACGGTGGATGCGACCGGCGACGGCGACGTCGCGGCGCGTGCCGGTGCCGAGGTCAAATGGGGCCGCGAAGCCGACCAGCTCGCGCAGCCAATGACGATGTTCTTCGAGATGGCGAACGTCGACGTCGACAAGCTCGTCGGCTACGTCGACGCGAATCCGGACGACTTCGAATGGACCTCGAAGCTCTACTCCAGCACACCGCTGCCGAAGAGCCTCAACCAGCGCTACTTCGTCGCGCAGGGGTTCAAGAAGGCGGTGGCCGAAGCGAAGGCGAAGAACGAGCTCGACATGGGCCGCGACACCGTGCTCCTGCAGAGCACGATGCGCGAAGGCACGATCGTGTTCAACTCCACGCGCGTGGGCAAGCTCAAGGGCACCGACGCGGACGACTTCACCCGGGCCGAGATCGAGGGACGGCGCCAGGCGATGTCGCTGGCGGCGTTCATGAAGAAGTACGTCGTCGGCTTCGAGAACGCCTACGTCTCGTCGACCGGCATCCAGATCGGCGTGCGCGAAAGCCGGCACGTCGTCGGGGACTACGTGCTCAAGCAGGAGGACGTGGTCGAAGGCACGCGCTTCGCCGACGTGGTGGCGCGGGGCTTCTTCCCGGTCGACATCCACGATCCGACCGGCTCGAAGGGCTACCACGCGGGCGGCAGCACCTGGATCAAGCCGAAGGGGCCGTACGACATTCCGCTGCGCTGCCTGATGCCCAAGGGCATCGAGGGGCTGTACCTGACCGGACGCAACATCTCGGCGTCGCACGAGGCGCACGGCAGCCTGCGGGTGCAGGGCACGGCGTTCGCGATCGGGCACGGCTCGGGCGCGGCGGCCGCGGTCGCCGCGCTCTCCGGCGTCTCCACGCACGCGGTCGACTATCGCAAGGTCCAGCAGCTTCTGCTGTCGCAGCGCGCCAATCTCGATCTCGAAGGGGTCCCGGCGAGTGCGAAGGCGGCGGCGTGATCACTCGCTCCTGCCAAAACGACTCGAGCACTCCGGGCCGGGCTTCGCCGGGATGACATATAACCCGCTTCCGCGGGAATGACGAACGAAGAGGAAACCGCCATGGCATCGGTGTCGTTCCAGAACGTTGAGAAGAGCTTTGGTGGGACAAAGGTCATTCACGGGATCGGGTTCGAGATCAAGGACGGGGAGTTCATGGTGCTGGTGGGGCCGTCGGGGTGCGGGAAGTCGACGCTGCTGCGGATGCTGGCGGGGCTGGAGGAGATCAGCGGGGGGA
>Ga0335080_10001960_pt1 | contig 20519 bp, 19 predicted proteins | sample Lox_Sample_34_FD_206720 | JGI IMG/M metagenome (GOLD analysis project Ga0335080, IMG submission 206720) | Soil microbial communities from Loxahatchee National Wildlife Refuge, Florida, United States - Lox_Sample_3.4 | ecosystem: Environmental > Terrestrial > Soil > Wetlands | place: USA...
CGGCGAGGCTTCCCGCGGCCTTTCGCGGCGGACGAGCGGGCGTCGTCGGCGCGGCGGCGGCGGTACGCGAGCAGCGCCGCCGTCCTGGCTTGTCCGTGGTCGGCGCGCGGTGCTACATTGGCGGGGATCGCCCCGGGTCGCCTGGAGGTCATCGCGATGGAAGACACAGCAACAAAGCGTCGCGGCTGGAGCTGGTGGTACCTGCTCTTCGTCATCCAGGTGGCCGTCGCGCTGTGGCCGCCGCTCTACAACCAAGCCGAGCCGTCCTGGCTCGGCATACCATTCTTCTACTGGTTCCAGCTCCTGTGGGTGCTCGTCGGAGCTGTGCTCACCGCGATCGTCTATTTCGCGACCGACGACTGAGCGGATCCGCGCCGGCGCGCTACGCGCCGCGCGGCGATTGCACCGAAGACGAGAAGCCATGCAGGAAGTCAACTGGCCCGCGCTGATCGTCTTCGTCCTGCTGTTCGGATTCATCACCTGGCTTGGCTTCGCCGCGGCGCACTGGCGCAAGGGCGATCTGGACCTCCTGCACGAATGGGGGCTCGGCGGACGGCGCTTCGGCACGCTCATCACCTGGTTCCTGGTCGGCGGCGATCTCTACACGGCCTACACGTTCATCGCCGTCCCTGCGCTCGCCTACGGCGCGGGCGCGGTCGCGTTCTTCGCCGTTCCGTACACGATCGTGATCTATCCGCTGCTGTTCCTCGCGTTCCCGCGGCTCTGGCACGTCTGCCACAAGCACCAGTACATCACGGCGGCCGACTTCGTCCGCGGACGCTTCGGCAATCGCTGGCTCGCGCTCGCGATCACGATCACGGGCCTGGTCGCGACGATGCCGTACATCGCGCTGCAGCTCGTCGGCATCCAGGTGGTGCTGGGCGGACTGGGCATCTGGGGCAGCGGTCTCGCCGCCGACCTGCCGCTCGTCATCGCGTTCATCATCCTCGCGGCGTTCACCTACTCGAGCGGCCTGCGCGCGCCGGCGTCGATCGCGATCGTGAAGGACATCCTGATCTACATCACGGCCTTCGTCGCGGTGATCGTGATCCCGTATGAGCTCGGCGGCTTCGGCAAGATCTTCGCGGCGGTGCCGCCCGCGAAGGTGCTGCTCGCCGTACCCGGCGCGAACACGACGGGATCCTACGGCGCGTATGCGACGCTGGCGCTCGGCTCCGCGCTCGCGCTCTTCCTCTACCCGCACTCGATGACCGGAATCCTGAGCGCCAGCAGCGGCCACGCGATCCGCCGGAACGCGGCGATGCTGCCGGCGTACTCGCTCATGCTGGGCCTGCTCGCGCTGCTCGGCTTCTTCGCGATCGCGGCCGGAGTGGGGAGCGCGCCCGAGTTCGCGGCCGGCTTCAAGACCTTCGGCAACAACTTCGCGGTGCCGGCGCTGTTCCTGCACAGCTTCCCGTCGTGGTTCGTCGGCGTCGCCTTCGCCGCGGTCGGCATCGGCGCGCTCGTTCCGGCCGCCATCATGTCGATCGCCGCGGCCAACCTCTACACGCGCAACATCCACCGCGAGTTCATCAACAAGAACCCGACGAACAAGCAGGAAGCGCAGATGGCGAAGTGGGTATCGCTGATCGTGAAGTTCGGCGCGCTGATCTTCATCGTGTTCGTGCCGACGCAGTACGCGATCCAGCTCCAGCTCCTGGGCGGCATCTGGATCATCCAGACGCTGCCCGCGGTGCTGCTCGGGGTCTACACGCGCTGGTTCAACGACTGGGCGCTGCTCATCGGCTGGGCGGCCGGCACGGTCGCCGGGACGGCCATGGCGATTGCCGCGAACCTGACGCCGACCTTCCCGCTCGCGTTCGCCGGTCACACGTTCCCGGGCTATACGGCGTTCTACACCGTGATCCTGAACCTCGTGGTGAGCTGGATCCTCACGCCGGTGTTCAACGCGATGAGCGCCCGGCAGCGGGTCGACGCGACGCGCCCCGCGGATTACTTCGCCTGACGCGCGTCGGGGTTCGCCCGCGCGAGCGCTAGAACGCGAAGTAGGGCCCCGGCCCGGCCGGGGTCGCGCGCTTCTCGATCGCCGTGTACACCGTGCGGCCGTAGAAGAGAGGCAGGCCCCAGGCGAACGTGCTCGTGTCTCCCGCGGGCCCCGCGACGTCGTTGAAGGCGTTGAAGCTCGGATTGGCCGCGAAGAGCTGATCCGCGTTGGCGACGCTCAAGCTCGCGCCCGCCGTCCCCTGGGTCGCGCCCTGCAGCGTCGCCGACAGGTTCTGCGTCGTGGCCGGACAGTAGAAGCCTTCCGCGAAGTTGCTGCAGGCGGGGAAGCTGTCCACGCCGAAGAAAACCACCGATGAGCCGCTGTCGATGTAGCTGTTGGTGTAGGTTTGCGACTCGAAGATGGTCGAGATCGTGCCGGTCTCGGGATCGGTGGTGAGCACGGTCGCGCTGCCCAGCGCGTTGTCGGCCTGCGTCCCGATCCCGAAGATCATCGAGCCCGTTGCGGTGGCCGCGCCCGCGGCGGGCACCGACGGCAGCTGGATGATCACGCCGTTGTTGTCGGCGCTGAAAAGCGTCACCGGGTTCTGCAGCTGCTGCGGCAGGGCCACGATGACCGGCTGGCAGACGTTGCCCGAGCAGCTGTAGTACGCGCCCGGGATCGCGGCCTGCGCACAGCCGGGCCCGCAATCCTGGGCGAACAGGCCCACGCCCAGCACGCCGTTGGCGCCGAAGGTCGCAACCGTGTTCTCCGGAGGACCGCTGCTCGAGCAGCTCCGCGGGATCGCCGCGAAGTTGCTGTCGCCGATGATCTGGACCGGCACCGAGCTCGCCTGCTCGCCGGCGATGTGGATGTCGGCGAGCGTCACCGGCCCCCAGCTGAAGCCGTCGGTGAACTGCGCGCACTCCACCAGCGGGTTGCCGCTGCCATCGGTCTGCTGCGGCAGCGACAGCGTCGAGGACAATGCCGATGCGATGATGCGGAGCCCGCTCGACCCCGTGTCGACCTGGACGTGATCGATCGTCTGGCAGTTGCTCGACGAGCCGGGGGCGCAGATCGTGACGGACGTGAACGCGAGGTTGGGCACGTCCGCGGGGCCGCCGTCGACGACGATCGACTGTGTGTTCTGCGTCGGTCCGCCCGAGGAAGAGCCTCCGCCGGATCCACCGCCGCCGCCGCCGCATCCGCCCAGGCAGAGCACGATCGCCAGCGCGGCCAGGGCCACGAGCGCCTGCAAGCGGGCGCCCGTCATTGGACGTCCTGCGGCGAGACGCCTTGCGGCAAAGCGTCCGAAAGGTAGGCCTTGCCGACGAAGGAGCGCGCGTGCCCGCTCGATTGCACGACGAGCCCGGGAAGCTGCACGAAGACCGGCGAACGGCGCATGCGTCTCGCCGCCAGCGCGTCGGCGTACGCGTCGAAATGGGAGCCCAGGAGCTGGCGCAGATCGGGCATCGAGGGTCCGTGCCAGGCGAGGCCGAAGACCACGCCCGCCGGCGAGACGTACTCGCGGATCGTCGTGCCCGACGGCACCTGGAGCTCGTGCACCGTGAACCGCGCGCCGGGGAGCGTGCGCGAGGTGGCTTCGATCGCGGCGCGATCGGCCTCGACGCTGGCCTCGGCATCGCCGAGCGAGGCTCGCGCCGGCAGCGAAGCCGTCAGCAGGATCGACGCGATCGATGCCGCTTTGCGGAGCGCGAGATTCATCACGGGAGCGCGAGTCGGGGCACGGATTGGAGGCGGTGCGACGAGGCAAGTTCCCGGGCGGCGCAATGCTGCTCGCATCGGCGCGCGCGACGGACGCGAGACGACGCTCGCTGACGAGAGCGTCCCGCGTCGGTTGACGATTCGCTGACGTGCCGAGCCGCGATCGGCGAGATCCGCTCAGTTGCCGGGCACGCAGGCGCCGACGCCGATCGGGCCGGCGCCCTCGGGCAGCCAGCCCTCGCCCATCATCGATGCGCGTATCGCAAGGCTTGTCGTGTAGCGGTGATTCGGCGCTCCGCCGAGTCCGTTGTCGTACAGACGATAGAGCGGGCGCGCACCGGCCGGGCAGGTGCCCGATGCGTCCGGCGCGAGCACCGGCATCACGTTGCCCTCGAAGCTCCAGACGTCGGCTTCCGCGTAGAGGAGCGCGTTGCACTCGGCTGTGTACGAAGAGTAGAAGTGCGAGCTTTTCGGCGCGAAGCTCGAGCCGCTGAAGAAGCGGCACTGGCTCCTGGACAAAGGCGCACCGGCCGGATACACGGCGAAGCTCTCGCCGGTTCGCTGCCAGCCCGGGAAGGCCCCGGCGTCGAGCGCCGCGATCTCCTCAGGGAGCGAGGTGACGAAGAAGTAGCCCCAGGGCGGATACTCGTACTCGACGGCGACATCGGCCGCCGGCGAGCCCACGACCTGGATCAGCAGCGGCGATTCTCCGGGAGGATTCGCCGCGTCGCCCGAGTAGTCCGCGATGATCGAATAGGCACCCGCTGCGAGCGTTGCCGTGGCGCAGCTCGCGAGCAAGCCGTCGGCGGCCGTGACGGGCACGACTGCGGCGCAGTCGGGAATCGCGAACGCTCCACGACGGAACAGCACGGTGCCCGAGCCGTTGGGCGCCGAGACCCCGGCGGTGAGCGTGACGAGCTGCCCGGGCGCCGACGGGTTGACGCTGGTCTCGAGGCTCACGTCGGTCGACGGCGCAGCGATGAAGCGCGCGAGCCGGAATTCCAGACCGCTGCCCTCGCCTCCGATCACGAGCCTGTCGTCCGCTTGCACGAGCGCGCTCGCGGGGCTGCCCGATGGACCGAGCACGACGCCGGAGCTGCCGTAGCCGGTATCGATCGTCCCGTCGGTGTTGAAGCGCGCGGCGCCGAAATGCAAGGCGGCGGACGCGATGTCCCACGGTCGGCTCGCCAGAACGACTTTGCCATCGGATTGCAGAGCGGCGAAGGTCGGACCGCCTGCCGGAGGCGGGAAGTGCGCGGTTCCTTGCGAGACGTCCCCGATCACCGCGAACGCGCCCTGGCCGCCCGCGAACTGCTCGTCGACGGATCCATCCGGATCGAGCCGCGTGGCGACCGGGATCGCCTGGCCGTTGGGGCCGCTCAGCCCCAGCAGCAGCTTGCCGTCCGGCTGCACGACGATCGCGTCGATCCGGAGGCTGTAGAAGATGGGAGCGAGTTGAGGAGGTGGAGACACGGTAACCCGCGCCGTGCCGTTGCTGCCGAAGGCAAGGTCGATGCTGCCGGACGCGTCGTAGCGTGACACCGACACCACGTTGCAGTTGCCGCGGGGACAGGCCAACCCGCTGACCGCGACCGCGCCGTCGGACTGGATCGCGGCGGAGCCGCCGAGCGTCTGAGAGGTGCATACGACGCCATCGTTGCCGTAGGAGCTGTCGATCGATCCGTCGACATCGAAGCGGAGCAGCGCGACGAAAGAACCGCCACCTGGAACGCAATCGGAGGCCGGCGTGCAGCACACCGATACGAACGAGCTGCTCGCCGAGACGATCGCTTTTCCGTCGGGCCCGAGCATAAGCGAGATCGGCAGGAGGGACTGGCCGAACTCGCCGCCGTTCGACGGCGGATAGACGAGCGCTCCACCGTTCCCGTACTGCGCGTCGATCGATCCGTCCGCCAGGAAGCGCACGAGCTGCAGCCGATCGTTGGCGCCTTCCATCGCGAGCTCCGAATCCACCGCCGCGACGAGGACCTTGCCGTCCGACTGCAGGGTCGCCGCGAAAACGTTCGTGGCGATCGTCGAGACCGCCAGTCCACCGGTGCCGAACGTCGGATCGACCGTGCCGTCGGGGTTGTAGCGCGCGAGCGCGAGCTCGCTGGACGCGATGGTACCGACCGCGATCAGCTTGCCATCGGGCTGGCGAAGGACTACCGATACCGAGCTGGCGGCCACGTCCGGCGCCGTGTCGACGATGCCCCGGGTGCCGAACGCGGGGTCAAGATCGCCGGGGCGCCCGGCATCCGCAGGGATCGCGAGGAGGAGCGTCAGCGCGAACAGGATGTCGTGCGTCATTCGCTGCGCCGACGGAACTCGCATGGTCCCCTTCCCTGAGGATGCTTCGGCGGAGTTTACCAGCCGCGTCGGATTTCGAGCTTCGGACTCGCGGTTCAGTGACGATTGACGGACACAGGCGCTTTGGCTAGCGTAGTCCGGCGCCGGCGATCGCGTCGGCGCGCAATGCGAGCAGCGGCCGCGCGGCATCGAGAGCATCGTGCCGGCGAGCAAAGGAGGACCGGAGGACGCCATGTCGACGACGCATCGCCTGCTCGCCGCCTGGATCGGGGCATGGTGCATACCGGCCGCAATCGCCGCGGGCGCGCCCGCCGCAGGCGCCGCCGCGGACGCTTCGGGGGCGATGCCCGGCGACGACGCGCTCGGCTGCGAGCAGATCTTCGCGCAAGGCATGGCCGAATCGCAACGCGAGCAGGCCGAGCGCAGGCAGCGCATCGAGCAGATGCGGGCCCAGGGACAGGCGACCGGCGCGCTGGTCGCCGGAGCGGTTGCCGCCGGCGGCCTAGGCGGGACCGGGCAGGCGGCCCAGGCAGCAGTCGAGGCGGGAGCCGACAGGCAGATGGCCATGCTCGGCGCGCCCCCTCCGCCGAATCCGCGGCTGCAGCGCTTGAAGCAGATGTACGCGGAGAAGCATTGCGCGCCGGCCGTGCGCCCGGGCGACGAGGCGATGAGCTGCGCGCAGATCGCAGCCGAGCTCTCGCCCTACGTGCAGCAGATGGTGCCCAATGTCCAGGCGCTCGGAGCCTCGGATCAGCAGCTCTACGCGCAGGCTCGGCAGATGCAGCAGCAGAGGCGAGCGGAGCACGCTGCTCTCGAGCCGCTGGCCGACGCCGGGGCCGTCGATCCGACCGGCGCGTCGAAGAGAGCGTACGAGCTCGCGGTCATGGCCCAGATGGCGAAGGAAAGGGCCCAGAACGAGGCCTTCGCGAGCTCGCCGCTCGCGCAGGAGAACCGCGCGCAGAGCGAGCAGCTCGCCGCGCAAGGTCAGCAGATGCAGGGCAACGCGCGCGTGCGGCGGCTGCTGCAGCTCGGGCAGGACAAGCGCTGCGACAAGTAGTGAGGCGCGCCGCCTACCGCAGCTCGTCCTTCACGATCTCTCCGCCGCGCACGATCATGCGCAGGTGCCTGCCGTCTTCGGCGACGAGCGAGATGTCCTCGAGCGGATCGCCGTCGACCACCAGCAGGTCGGCGTGCGCGCCCGCCGCGATGCAGCCGAGCTTGCCCTGCTGCATCATCAGCTCCGCGTTGACGGACGTCGCCTGGCGCAGGAGCTCGAGCGGGCTGAACACCTCGCGGCGGATCGTGAACTCGCGGCACTCCTGCACGTAGGTCGAGCCCAGAAGATCGGTGCCGAAGCCGATCTTGACGCCGGCCTTGCGCATTTTGTCCAGCCCCGACAGCGCCTGCTTAAAGGCGTGATGCGCCTTTTCCAGGCTGACCGCGGGAAACCCCAGCTCCTTCCCGGACTCCACCAGCGAGAAGAGGACCACCATCGTCGGCACGATGTAGGCGCTGCGCTTGGCGACGAAGCGCGCGGTCTCGTCGTCGATCAGCGTACCGTGCTCGATCGAGCGCACGCCGAACTCCACGCAGCGCCGGATCGCGCTCGCCGGATGGCAGTGCGCGGCGACGTACGTCCGCCGCTCGGCGCATTCGTTGACGATCGCTCGGATCTCGTCCTCGCGGTACTGGTTCATCCAGATCGGATCGGTCGGCGAGGCGACGCCGCCGGAGCCCATGATCTTGATGCAGTGCGCGCCCTGGCGCAGCTCGTCGCGGGTGGCGTGAATGCAGGCGTCGACCCCGTCGGCCATGCGGCAGACCCAGTTGGCGGCCGCGCCGCAGGCGCAGAGCTCGTGGTGATCGGTCTTGTGCTCGAGTGGGCGCAGGTCGCCGTGGCCGCCGGTCATCGACAGCGCCTTGCCGGCGTAGAAGAAGCGCGGCGCGCGCACCAGCCCGTCGGCTATCGCCTTGGCGAGCGAGTAGTCGCCGCCGCCGACGTCGCGCACGGTGGTGAAACCGCAATCGAGGGAGTGCCCCAGCATGCGCACCGCGTGCGCGGTGCGGTACGGCTCGCCCAGCGCCTCGATCCTGTGCATCGACACGTCGCTGCAGTAGGCGTGCATGTGCGCGTCGATGAGCCCCGGCATCAGCGTGCGTCCCCGGAGGTCGATGACGCGCGCATCGCGCGCGGCGGGGCGCTTGCGCGAGATCTCCTGGACGAGCCCGTCGGCGACGAGGACGTACATGCCTTCGGCGCAGTCGGCGCTGGAGCCGTCGAAGACGCGGGCGGACTTGAAGATGAGCGAGGTCATGGGCGGTCGGTGGAGGGGAAGCGATCGGGGACGGGCAGCCCTTGTTTTTTCGCCGCATTCGGAAGACGCGCGGCCGGGCTCTCGCCGCCAATATACTAGAATCGCGCGGGTTCGGCCGTTTCTTCACACGCGGGCTCATCGAGTGTCTCGCAGATTCTTCCGCACTCTCGGCATCGGGATCGTCGCCGTCGTGGTCGTGCTCGCCGCGGCGGCCGTGTGGCTCTACGCCGAGATGCGCGAGAGCCTGGCGCAGCTCGACGGGGACGCCGCGATGCCGGGTGCGACGGGGCCGATCGCGATCGAGCGCGACGTGCTGGGCATCCCGACGATCACGGCCGGCACGCGCGCCGACGTGGCGCGGGGCCTCGGCTTCCTGCATGCACAGGATCGCTTCTTCCAGATGGACCTCGCGCGGCGGCGTGCCGCGGGCGAGCTCGCCGAGCTGGTCGGCGCCGCCGCGCTGCCCCTCGACGAGCGCACGCGCATCCTGCGGCTCCGGGCCTGCGCGCAGCGCGCGATGGAGCTCGCCTCGCCGGAGGATCGCGCGCTCATGCAGGCGTACGCCGACGGCGTCAACGCGGGGCTGAAGGCGCTCGGCGCGAGGCCGCCGGAGTATCTGCTGCTGCGCGCCGAGCCGCAGCTGTGGGAGCCGGAAGATTCAGCGCTGGTCGTCGCGGCGATGTATCTCACGCTCCAGGATTCGGAGGCGCGCCGCGAGGCGCGGTTCGCGGCGGCGTACGAGGCGCTGCCGAAGCCGGCCGCCGATTTCATCACCGGATCGTGGAGCGACTGGGAAACCCCGCTCGTCGGCGGCATGCTGCGCGGGCCGCCGATCCCCGCGGCGAGCATCCTCGACCTGCGCAGCGCACCGTCGTCCACACCGTCGTCCGCGCCTCCTCCGGAGCATCGGCCGGCGCGCTCGTCGGTCGACGGCGACGTGCTCGCCGCCTGGCTCGCACAGCGCGAAGACGACCCGCGCGGCAGCAACAACTGGGCGGTGGCGGGGCGCTTCACCGAGGACGGCGGCGCCATCGTCGCCAACGACATGCATCTCGGGCTCGCGATGCCCAACATCTGGTATCGCGCGTCGATGGCCTGGCACGACACGCGCGATCACCGCCTGACCGGGGTCACGCTGCCGGGGACGCCGAACCTGGTGGCCGGCAGCAACGGCGACGTCGCCTGGGGCTTCACCAACGCGGGCGGCGACTGGAGCGACCTCGTCGTCGTCGAGACCGATCCGAGCGACGCCAACCGCTATCGCACGCCGAAGGGCATGCAGCTCATCCAGGTCGTTCACGAGACGATCAAGGTCAAGGGCGGCGACGACGTGCCGCTCGACGTGCGCGAGACGATCTGGGGACCGGTCGTCGACAAGGACCCGCAGGGGCGCGAGCGCGCGCTCGCCTGGGTGGCGCTCCGCGAGGGCGGCATCGGCGGCACGTTCCTCGGCATCGAGAACGCCGAGACGATCGAGCAGGCGCTCGACGCGGCGGCGCGCGTCGGCATCCCGGATCAGAACATGGTGGTCGCGCAGCGCGACGGGCGCATCGGCTGGTCGATCGCGGGGCGCATTCCGCGCCGCGTGGGCTACGACGGTCGACTGCCGACCTCGTGGGCCGACGGCAAGCGCCGCTGGGACGGATGGGTCGCGCCGGGCGCTTATCCGCGCGTCGTCAATCCGGCGGAGGGTCGCATCGTGACGGCCAACAACCGTCTCGTCGGCGGCGCGGCCCTGCAGATGATGGGCGACGGCAACTACGATCCGGGCGCCCGGGCCCGGCAGATCGACGACGACTTGAAGGGCATCGGCAAGGCGACGGTGCTCAACATGCTGGGCGTGCAGCTCGACAACCGCGCGATCTTCCTCGCGCAATGGCGCTATTTGCTGCTCTCCACGCTCGCCGCCGCGGACGCGGGCAATGCCGAGACGCGCCGCGAGCTGAGGCGCGTCGTGAGCGAGCAGTCGACGGGCCGCGCGTCGGTGGATTCCGCGTCGTACCGCATCGTGCGCGAGTTCCGCGCGCACGTCGCCGAGCTCGCGTTCGCGCCGTTCATCGAGCGCATCCGCAAGGTCGATCCCGAGTACCCCGCCGCGATCGGACGCGGCGGCGAAGGTCCGCTGTGGGCGCTCGTCACGCAGCGGCCGGTGCACCTGCTCGATCCGAAGTTCAAGAGCTGGGACGAGCTCCTCCTTGCCGCCGCGGACCTGACCGCGGACGACGCGATGAAGGAAGGTGGCATCGCGGTCTACACCTGGGGACGCGCGAACACCGTGCAGATCCGGCACCCGCTGAGCCGCGCGGTGCCGGCGCTCGGCTGGCTGCTCGACCTGCCGAGCGAGCAGCTTCCCGGCGACTCCAACATGCCGCGCGTGCAGGGGACGACGTTCGGCGCCTCCGAGCGCTTCGCGGTGTCACCCGGCCGCGAGAAGGACGGCTATCTGCACATGCCGGGCGGGCAGAGCGGTCATTTTCTGTCGCCCCACTATCGCGACGGCAACGCGGCGTGGGCGAGAGGCGAGCCGACCGCGTTCCTCCCCGGGCCGACCGTCCACACGCTGACGCTGCGGGCTGCGAACGCCTCGCGAGCGGACGGTCAGGGCGATGGGGTCAGGTAGCACGGCGTGCGCGATGGGCGCGAATCGTTGCCGTGGTCGGCGCGGCCAGGGGCTCTTTTTTTGAAACGGGTTGTTACAAGCGCGGCGGCCGGGCGTAAACCGAAGCCCGAGTCGCGGCGTTGTGGACTCATCGGCGCGAATCCTGCGCCCGCCAATGAACCGGGAGGAACAAGTGCGAATGTCCCTGAGGGCTCGCCTTCTGCTGTTGGTTACATTGTGTTCCGGTTTTTCGACCGTCTCGTCCGCGCAGGTGAACGTGTCGATCACGGTCGCGCCGCCGGTGCTGCCGGTGTACGCGCAGCCGCCGTGCCCGGTCGAAGGTTATCTCTGGACGCCGGGCTACTGGGCCTACGGCCCCGCGGGCTACTACTGGGTGGCGGGCGTGTGGGTTCCGCCGCCGCAACCCGGCTTCCTGTGGACGCCTGGCTACTGGGCGGTCGTGGGCGGCTTCTATCGCTGGCACGCGGGCTACTGGGGGCCTCACGTCGGCTACTACGGCGGAATCAACTATGGCTTCGGTTACACCGGCGTCGGCTTCTACGGCGGACGCTGGGAGGGTGGAGTGTTCCGCTACAACACGGCGGTGATGCGCGTGGGTCCGGGATTCCACGGCGTGTACGAGGATCGCACGGTGATCAACAACACCACCGTCGTCAATCGCACCAGCTTCAACGGCGTCGGCGGCATCGACGCGCGGCCGAACGCCCAGGAGCGCGCCGCGATGAACGAGCAGCACGTGCAGCGCACCCAGGAGCAGATCTCGCATCAACGCTTCGCGAGCCAGGACCACGGCAACTGGGCGTCGGAAAATCACGGCACTCCGGCGCATCCGGAGGGCATGGGCGTGAACGAGCGCCAGGCTCGCCAGCAGAACCGGATCGCCAACGGAACCAAGTCCGGCCAGCTCACGAACGGCGAAAAGTCGCACATCGAGCGCAACGAAGCGGGCATCCACCGCGAGGTGCGCAGCGATCGCGCGGCGAACGGCGGCAAGCTGACGCCTCAGGAACACCGGCAGGTCGAGCATCAGCAGAACATGGAAAGCCGCCAGATCTACCACGACAAGCACAACGCCAAGACCGAGGGGCACCCTCACGGCGAGGAAAAGCGCTAGCGAGGAACCGGGAGCTCGCGATGCCGACGCTCGAGGCGGGCGTCGGCTCGCGACCTACGGGCGCCCGTCGGTGCGCACCAGGGTGAGCTTGAACATCGTCGCCCAGCCGCCCGGCGTCTTCGCCTCGCTCCAGGCTTCGTAGGCGTCGGGGCCCACCGGCGTCCAGCGAACGCGATAGGTCATCGCCTGGCCGTCGCCGAGGTACTCGGTGGGCGGGAAGACCAGCGCATTGCCTTCGCTCTGCATTGTCCCGCGGCTCACGCCGCCCAGGTTCTCGATGTAGAGCCAGTCCACGCGCTTCGCGACCGAGTCGAAGTAGTAGGTCGTCTCGCCGACGTAGTCCGGCCGCCCGGGCGCGCGCACGGTGTGCGTGTCGCGCAGCGCCCGGCCGTCGTAGAGCCACTGGAAGCAGTGCTCGTCGGTCTGCTTGCCGTCGGCGAACTGGCCTTTCCAGCAGTGGCCGCCGAGAAAGGCCATCGGCTTGAGCGCGTCGATCGGTTCGGCGCCTGCGATGGCGGGCGCGAGCAGCGCGAGGAGGGCGGGCAGGGCGACGGGCTTATGCATGGCGGGTTCTCCTTCTTCGGGTGGGTTCAGAGGGCTTGGGTGGCCTGGCACGGTGCGCGTGCGCGGCGCCCTGGTGTGGCGCGATGCCTGGCTTCTCGGCCGCGGCCTCGCGCTGCAATCGATCGAAATAGAGCCGGAGCTGGCGCACCGAGCGGTCGAAGCGGGCGACGTCGCGGAAGGTGCGCGCCTGCATCACGCCGCCTTCCATCACGGTGAGGACGAGCTCGGCGAGCTCGCGGCGGTCGAGCTTCGCCGGCAAGCGCTCGCCGGCCTCGTCGAGGCAATCGCGCACCGCGCGCACCCAGGCGTCGAAGTTGGCGGCGAGCGCGGCCCGGACCGGGGGATCGGGCTCGTGGATCTCGAGCGCCAGCGCGCCGATCGGGCAGGCGTAGCTGCACTCGGTCTGCACGATTCCCTGGCGATAGCGGGCGAGGAGGGCGAACACCCTCTCGATCGGGTCCTCGACGCCCTTCCACGCGGGCGCGAGCAACATCGGCTCGATGCCGCCGCGATAGAGTTCGAGCACGGCGAGCAGCAGGTCCTGCTTGGTCGGGAAGAAGTGGTAGAGGCTTCCGCTGTTCACCTTCGCCGCCTGCAGGATGTCGGCGACGCTGGTCGACCCGTAGCCTTTCTCCCAGAAGAGCTGCATCGCCGCGTGGAGCAGGCGTTCTCGGGTGTCCGGAGGGGAAGCCGGCATCGTCAGGGAGTTGATTGATCGTTCAACTCAACGATAGGCGCGAAGCGGAAAGCTGTCAAGCCTGGGCGGATACCGTGGGATCGCGCCGGCCCGCATCGCGAGCTCCATCCTGTCGTTGCGCGCGCTGGCGGCCGCGCGGCGAGTTTGGCAAGATGCGGCTCGATGACCGTTCACATGCCCTGAGGCCGTGGCCTCTCCGAGGACCGCCCGCCTGACCGACCGGCAATTCGCCCGCATCGCGCGGGCGCTCGCCGAGCCGCGCCGCACCCGGATCCTCGAGCAGCTCGGCGCCTGCGAGGGCCACCTTCCCTGCGCCAGGCTCCACGCCGCGCACAGGGTGAGCGCGGCGACCTTGTCCCACCATATCAAGGAGCTGGAGACGGCCGGCCTGGTGGAGATCGAGCGCCAGGGCAAATTCATGAACGTGGGGCTCCGCCGGGACGTGCTCCGCGCCTACCTCGACCGGCTCGCCAGGATCTAAGGATATTGCGCCAGGCCCCTTGAAATGTCCGGCCGTCGATTCGATACTTGTCTAAGCGTCAAATCGTGACGGTCAACGGACAGGAGCACAGATGAGCGAGCTCAAAGGCAAGGTGGCGATCGTGACCGGCGCGTCCAAAGGCATCGGCGCGGCGATCGCGAAGGGGCTGGGCGCGGCGGGCGCCGCGGTCGCGGTGAACTACGCCTCGGGCAGGGAAGGCGCGGACCGCGTCGTGAAAGAGATCACGGCCAAGGGCGGCAGCGCGATCGCGGTCCAGGGCGACGTCTCCAAGCCCTCCGACGTGCAGCGGCTCTTCGCGGAGACCAAGAAAGCCTTCGGCGCACCCGACGTGCTGGTCAACAACGCCGGCATCTACGTCTTCCAGCCGCTGGAATCGGTCACCGAGGACGAGTTCCACCGCGAGTTCAACACCAACGTGCTGGGACCGATCCTGACGATCCAGGAGGCGCTCAAGCACTTCGGCCCGGCTGGCGGCAGCGTGATCAACATCAGCTCGGTGGCGAGCACCAGCGCGCCGCCCAACTCGGTGGTCTATTCGGCCACCAAGGGCGCGGTCGACACGATCACGCGCGTGCTCGGCAAGGAACTCGGCGCGCGCAACATCCGCGTCAACACGATCGCTCCAGGCGGCGTGGAGACCGAGGGCACGCGACGCTCCGGCATCGTCGGCAGCGACTTCGAGAAGCAGATGGTGGCGGGAACGCCGCTGGGCCGCTTCGGGCAGCCCGACGACATCGCGCGCGTGGCGGTCTTCCTCGCCTCCGACGATGCGCGGTGGCTGACCGGCGAGCGGATCACGGCGGCGGGCGGGTTCCGGTAGGAGCGGTAACGCGCCGTGTCGGGGATCGAGGCTACTTCGTGCAGTCCATCCCCGCCGCGGCGCTCTTGTCCGGCAGGTTCAATTCGAAGTCGAACGCGAATGCCGTCTTGTCGAGATTGCCGACGATCCTGCCCGAGAGCACGCCGCCGGGCTTGATCTGTCCGGTCATCTTCTCGACCCTGAAGTCCCTGGGCGCCTTGACCACGCGCTGGACGCCCGCCATCGGCGACCTGGCGTGATTGGTGTTGAGGTCGATCGACCTGACCGCCGACGCGGCGGCGGTCTCCTTCCCCCCGCCCGGGCAGAACATGATGATCGCCATCGTGCGCTGCCTGCCGCCCTGATCGCCGCTCGCGTAGGACGACATCTGGAAGTTCTCCACCTCGGCCGGAGCGATGGGCTCCTCGTTGAACCAGATCGCGACGCTGTGCTGATCGGCGTACAGCGAAGCGGTGCAATGGGTCGCCGTGAATTTCTGCCCGCCCATCGATCCAGTTGCCGAACATCGCGTTTTCACCGGGGTGCTCGCAGCCGCCGCCGCGGACGCCGAGCCCGGCGCGGCCGCGCTCCCCGGCACCGGCTGACCGACCTTCCAGGCGTCCGCCAACGCCTGGGCGCTGCGCCTCTGCTCGGGCGTGAGCTCCTTCGCGATCTCGTCCCGGAATTCGACGTTCTCCTTGTCGCCGCCGCGCGCGGCGATCGTGGCGTTCGCGAGCGCCAGGACGGGATCCTTTTCCACGCCCTGGCCGGTGTGGTAGACGACGCCCAGCTTGAACTGCGCGTCGGCGTTTCCCTGGACCGCCGACTTGCGCCACCAGGCGATCGCCTGCGCGTAATTCTTCGCGACGCCCTGGCCCTTGGCGTACAGCAGCCCGAGGTTGTACTGCGCCGTCGCATCCCCCTGCACGGCTGCCTTGCGGAACCATGCCACCGCCTGCACATCGTCCTGCTTCACGCCGTCACCGGTCGCATAGACGAAGCCCAGCTCCTGTTGCGCGTCGGCGTGGTTCTGCGCCGCCGCCTTGCGGATCCAGGCGATGCCCTGCGCCTTGTCCTGCGAAACCCCTTGGCCGAACTCGTACATCCGCCCGACTCGATATTGGGCTTCGGCGTTCCCGCGCTCGGCCAGCGGGCGATATTCCTTCATGGCGGTGGCGTAGTCCTTCCGGCTCAGCGCGTCGTAGCCTTCCTGGAGACCGGCGACGGCGGCGGTGCAGAACAGGACGGCGCAGATCGCAAGCAGCGTGCGCAGATGCATGAGTCACCTGGATCGGCTGGAGACAATTTTTCCGGTGGCGCCGGCGAGAGAGCGTGCGCGCGCGCTGTCCGGAGGATCACTTTACCTCCGACGCGTTGTGAATGCAGGCGGGGCAATGTAGGCTACGAGAGATGAGGCGTCGCACGTTTACTTTTCTGGCAGGTGCGCTACGCGCCCCGTGACCTCGATCAAGCCCGCCGAGATCGAGTGGACCGCCGTCCGCGCCCAAGGCGCGGGGGGACAGAACGTCAACAAGGTGTCGAGCGCCGTGCATCTGCGCTTCGACATCCGCGCATCGTCGCTCCCCGAGCCGATCAAGGAGCGGCTTCTCGCCCGAAGGGATCAGCGGATCACTTCCGACGGCGTCGTGATCATCAAGGCGCAGGGATATCGAACGCAGGAGGGCAATCGCGAGGACGCGCTCGCGCGCCTGCAGGCGCTCGTCGACGGCGCGAGCAGCGTGCCGCGCCCGCGCAAGCCGAGCCGGCCGACCAGGAGCTCGCAGCGCCGCCGCGTCGACAGCAAGGTCAAGCGCGGACAGCTCAAGGCCGCGCGGGGCAGAATCGGTGGCAGAGACGTCGAATGACGCAAGCGGCCAGGCCGTTCACGTCGCGAGAACTGGCGGAGCTCGCCGAGCGCACGCTCGCGCACTACTGCGAACGTGCGGAGGATTTCCGGGAGGGGACGCGCGACCACGACGTCAGCCAGAACATCGACGCGCTGCTCGGACACATCGTCGGACCGGCGCCGTTCACGATCCTCGACTTCGGATGCGGCCCGGGGCGAGACCTGGCGGCGTTCACACGGCTCGGGCACCGCGCCATCGGGTTGGAAGGCGCGGCGCCGTTCGTGGCGATGGCTCGCGAAGCCACCGGTTGCGAGGTGTGGCAGCAGGATTTTCTGAAGCTCGACCTGCCTGACCGCCATTTCGACGGCATCTTCGCCAACGCCGCGCTATTCCATGTGCCGACGCAGGAGCTGCCGCGCGTGCTGGGGGAATTGCGCGCCGCGCTGAAGCCGGAGGGTGTGCTGTTCAGCTCGAACCCGCGCGGCAACGACGAGGAAGAGTGGAAGCGCGGGCGCTTCGGTGCGTTTCACCGCCTGGACACCTGGCGGCGCCACGTGACCGAGGCGGGATTCGTCGAGCTTGCGCACTACTATCGGCCGGCCGGCTTGCCGCGCGAGCAGCAGCCGTGGCTGGCGACTGTCTGGCGCAAGGCAGATCAGGGAAACCAGGCTCGGGTCTGACGAGTTGCTCGGCTCGCGGCTTGGGCGCGTCCTCGCGCGCGTTGCTCGAGCGCGTCGGCGCCGGCGAAATCTACCCGGCAGGTGATCCCAATCTGTCCGCTCAGGGCCGCGCGAACCCTTTGCTCGTGAAGACCGCGAGACTCTCCGACGAGGCGAGGAACCGGGTGAAGGCCTTGGCCCCCTCGAGGTCGGCCGCTTTGGTGGCCGCGCCGGCGGTCCAGGTCGAATGCTCGGGATCCTGCAATTCCGGTGGCAAAGGGCCAACGAACTCGTAGTCCGCCGCCTTCGACAGCAGCGGCGGTTGCCAGCCGACGAGCAGATCGGCGCTCTTCTCGGCAATCACCTCCTGCACGGATTTCCACAGCCTGGCCTTGGCCGCGACCTCACGGGCGATGCCGAGCCGGGTGAAGTCGCGCTTGGCCAGGGCGCCGTCCGCGCCGCTCGCTTCGTAATAGGCGATCGTCTTGGCGGCGAGCAGGGCCTCCTTGACGGCCGCGAGGGAGCTGATATCCGGCTTCGGCTGGCCTTTGCGCACCGCAATAGCCAACGCTGTGCGTGCGATGTCATGCACGGAATCGGGGGCGATCTTGCCCGCCTTGGCGAGCGCGGCGATATCCGGTTTCGGCAGGATTATGACATCGGCGGGCTCGCCGTTTTCGAACTTACTCTTCACGCCTCCGGCGCTGCCGAATGTGATCGCGAGCTTCGTGCCAGTGCTGCGAGTGAAATTGTCGCCCACGTCTTTCAGCGCGAAGTGCATGATCCCTGCGCTCAGTATCGGTAACTCGCCGGCCCGCGCCGGGCCTGCACCGCAATGCACGTAGGTCATCGCAAGTACGATGCAGGAGAGAGCTCGAACAGTTCGACGCAAAATATTGCGCTTCATTTTCCTGCGTCTCCGGATATGGGTTTGCGCGACCAGATACCGAGCACGGCCGCTACGAGGCTGCGCGATCAACCCGTCAGCGTCGAGCATCGTCCTTCTTGGCACGTCGCCATCTTGCAAAGGTGCGAGCCGCGGTGGCGTCCGATCGTCGAAACCGTATTTGCCAAAAAATGAGTTCGACGGTGGCGGGCGATTGCAGTTCCGCTCAATGCGCAGGCGCTGGGACTGATCAGCAGGCACGCCGGGCGCGGCATCGTCGAAGGCTTGCGCGCTAGCAACAGCCGTGGCCGACGACCGTGTGGCGGAAAACTGTCGATTAGCTGACGGGCGCACCACTCGCGCCCGACTCATTCGCGCCGGCTCACGGGTTGTCGGTCGCAATCCAACGGCGCACCATAAGCTACTGGCGCAGGGCGCGAAGGGGACCTCACCGGCGAAGGAAGAATCATGCGCAAAGCGAGCCAGGGCAACAAGTCGCAGCAGAGCACCCTCGAATCATTGCGGGGCGGAAAGCTGTCGGAGAGCGTGGCGCGGCGACTCGTCGCCGAAGTGAGGCGGAATCGCCTCGCCGCGCTGAAGGAACGGTCCGCAATCCGGCAGCAAGCTCAAAAGTACCTCGGACAGATCCGGAAGCCGATCGCGACCGGCAACGGCAAGACTGCACAGGCGATCAGCGGACTTCGCGAGCTTAGCGATCGCCTGGCGAAGCAAAAACTGGTGTTGCCTGCGTATCAGAAAATGCCGGGAGGAATCCTGGATGCCTCGTACACGCTGGGATTCACTCCGCCGTACACCGCCGAGGTCAACGCCTTTACTTTCACGCAGCTCGGAAACCCCACGTGCTCCGCCACTCTGGATCCCAACCAGGGAGAATTGAATTGCAGCGTCGAGACGGACTTCAAGAGCCCCAGCGACGGCGAGGCCGACTGCCAGGTAGGCATCTATTTCCGCCCCATGTTCGGGCCGGCGATTGCGGACATCCGGGTCGATTTGCAGGGCGTGTTCTCATGGGTCGTGAACGTGAGCACGCTGGGCAAGGCTGGCGCATCGACGGGCCAGGCCTCGGTTCTGGTGCACCAGTACGACAGCGACTTCACCCTCCTGCAATTCGACCCGTTCATGTTCTGGATATTGGAGAACTCCGGGGAACCGGAGATCGATTTCGACTTCGGATCGATGCCGAGCTCAGCGGAGCTTAGGCTGCAGGTAAGTTCCGCTTATTACTACTTCGTCACGGTAGCGTTGAACTGTCATGCTTCCGGCACTGGATGGCCAGGGAGCATCGCAACCGCGAACGCATCGTTGCGCGTGCCTTCGATCACGGTGGAAGTGACCTTTCAGCCCGAATTGGAACCGCGCGCATAGCCGCGTCAGCGCAGCGCCCGGCGGAAGAAATCCACGACCTGGGCATTGAATTCCTTGTGGAACGCCGCGCGGTCGAAGTCGGGCGCATCGGTGCAGAGCTCACGAGCCGTTTGAGCCAGCTCGGCGGGACATGGAGGCAGAAAAGAAAAGTGCTGAGCCTTTGAGACGGTATGGAAGTCCGGCTTCACGGGCAATTCGCCGGCGACCGCGGCGACGCTCTCGGGCGTGACGCCGTCGCCGCCGTGCTCGGAACGCCAAAGCTGGATCGGAACCTCGACCCCTTCGAAGGAGCTCTTCGAGAAGAAGATGCTCAGGGGATCGGCAATGACCGCCGCCTTGATGCGACGGTCATGCATCAGCGGTCCGAGCCTCCCTTGACGAACCTCCTCGCAGATGGTGCTGCTGCGACCCGTGCACATTCCGAGGCTCGGGTCGAATCGCGGGTTCGCGCCGACCAAAACGAGCCCCGTATAGCCGCCTCGCGAGAAACCGAAGAAGCCGATGCGATCCGGATCGAGGGCGGAGGCGTAGCGCCACGAGCCGAGCATGTAGTCGACGAGGCGCTTGATGTCGGCGGGCCGCTCGAGGAACACCGACAGGTCGTCCGATCGGCTGCTGTCCTGCGCGTTGTCGCCGGGATGCGCGATCGCCGCCACGACAAATCCGGCATCCGCCAGCGCTTGAGCGGTATCCCGATGACCCAGGAAACTGCCGGTTCGACCGTGGGACATGACGATCAACGGTAACTTCGCGCCCATCACCGGACAGTCCTTGGATGCGGAGAGGGTGAATGGCCCAACCTGCAGCTCCGTCGGAGCCATCGCGCAGGGATACCAAACGGCTCCGGAAAGCGCTGGCGATGAACCGTCGGCAGGGACCGTCAAGCCTTGGATGCCTACCGCCGAGGCCGTCATAGGAAGCAACAGCCCCAAGGCAATCGCAGCGACTGTATTCCGCAGCATCGCCCAAGTCATGGTCAGCACCTCCGATGCGTGCATCTTGATGTGTGCCGACTATCGCAAGGCGCGGAGGTGCGGTCAACGGCGCAGGGACGAAGCGCTCATCGGGCGCCTCTGGATGCCGTCGCGCCCGATGGTCTGCAACGCGATCGCAGATCCAGAATGGGAAGCTGGGCAATATCACCGGGCGCCGA
>Ga0335080_10001962_pt1 | contig 20504 bp, 15 predicted proteins | sample Lox_Sample_34_FD_206720 | JGI IMG/M metagenome (GOLD analysis project Ga0335080, IMG submission 206720) | Soil microbial communities from Loxahatchee National Wildlife Refuge, Florida, United States - Lox_Sample_3.4 | ecosystem: Environmental > Terrestrial > Soil > Wetlands | place: USA...
CCATGCCCTATCTGAGGAGGGAGAAGGATGAGTATTTCTCCAAATGTGCCGAGCCCGCAGGAGTCCTATCGCTACGAAAACGTAGGCACTCCCCGCTGGATCACCGTACTGTTCATCGTACTAGTCGCGGGTCTGGCAGCTCTGGCCTATGCGGGTTATTCGACTCGCACTCGATTTGAACAGGAATTGGCCAAGGCCGACGAGCAGAACAAGATTCTCACCGCGCAGCTCGAGCAGGCCAACACGCGTATTGCGGATCTCAAGGGCCAGGTCGACGTCACGTCGCAAAAAGTCGGCATGACGCAGGCGGAACTGGCGCAAGCCAAAAGCCGCGCTGAGTCCATTCGCAAGGAACAGCTCGCCTCGGACCAGAAACTGACCGAACAGATTACCGCCGCGCAAAAAGAGAGTGCCGCGCAGATCGGCGCGGTGGCCACCGACGTCACCGGCGCGAAGAAGGACATCGAAGCGACCCGCTCCGACCTCGAAGCCACCAAGTCCAAGCTTGAACGTGCCACCGGCGACATGGGTGTGATGAGCGGATTGATCGCCAAGAATCATGACGACCTGGAAGAATTGCGGCGCAAGGGCGACCGCAACTACTACGAATTCACCATTCAGAAAGCCAAGACGCCCCAGCGCGTAGGCCCTGTGCAGATCGCGGTGAACAAGACCGATCCGAAAAAATCCAAGTACACCATGACGATCCTTGCCGACGATAAGTCCATCGAGAAGAAAGACAAGACCAGCGGCGAGCCTGTGCAGTTCTATGTGAAAGGCAGCGCGCGCCTGGCCCCCTACGAAGTCGTCGTTTTCGAAGTGGCCAAGAACCAAATCAGCGGCTATCTGGCCACGCCGAAGGACGCCACGAGCGCCAGCACCAGCAAGTAGCGCTTTAGGCAAACCGCTTTTGAAGCCCTGTGCCCGGTTCTGGAAACACGACTCGGCGCAGGGCTTCTGTGTTTTTCTTCCAGACGCTACGATGCTCTTAAGGGCTCGTTCATCGCCCTGGGAGGAAAGTTCGTCATGCGCCCCGCACGCGCGTTTCCTGCATTGATTCTGCTGCTGGCTGCCGCGGTTCATTGTCCTACCGCCCACGCCCAAGTTCCTGAACCGGGACAGTTACCCGGGAACACCAGTTTTTATCTTTACTGGCATGGAACTCCTTCGGGAGACATTCGCAAAAGCAATTCGCTGTATGCGCTCTGGGACGATCCGGATTTTGCTTCGGCCCGCTCGACGTGGATGGAGTCGTTTTGGAATGAAGTCCAGAACAATAAGCCTACCGCCAAATCGAAGGCCGCAACGGACACCACAGCGCCTAAGCAAGTGAGCCGGCCGACGCTTACCCGCGAGGAATTCGCTCAATACATCACCCTGCTCGACAATCCCTTCGTGATCGGTGCCATGCGCGAACCTGAGGCTTTGGCTGCCAAGCGAGCCTCCGGGGGAACCGCCGCGAAAGACGTCCCGGCATGGAATGGCGTGTACTTTATTTATGATCGTTGGGGTAAGGAAGAGTTGCTCTCGAAGGCTGTTCTGCGTATGCGGGGCCAGAACACGAGCGACATTCCCAAGCTCACCGAGATCACTGCTGCCGGCGTGCCAGCTCTGAAGATCGAGAGCAAAAGTGGCGTCAGCTACTGGGCTGAGTTTGGAAAGCACGCCGTTGGGGCGCAGGAACTCTCCGTGTTCGAGCAGATCATTCAGCTGGTTAACGGGAAGCCAGCCGCCACGACCCTCGCGCATTCACCGGCCTACGAAGAGGCTAAGCCCCTACTTGGCGGCGGCGTCCTCGAATTTTTCGTTGCCATCCCGAATTTGAAGGACATCGCCCTGGAAAGCTCATCGAAAGCGGTTCCTTCGGCCAAACCACTCCTCGACGCAATCAAGCTCGACGCGCTGCATTCCCTCGCTGGCCACGTTGTTCTCGATGGGCCGAAGACACACCTCGAAGGTGCGATCCTCGGCGACACCACACCGGGCAGCCTGTTCGATATTTGGGCCGACGGGCTCGCCAATCCCGCCTCCCTGCCCTACGTTTCTCCCGACACGATCTATTACAGCGAATCACAATTCAATCTTCCCGGCATCTACCAGACGATTAAGCACGCCTTCCAGCAGGGGCCGCAGAATTCCGCCCAGTTGTTCGTCGCGCTGGAATCGATGGCGCAGACGCGCATCGGCATGCCTCTTCCCGACGCGCTGGCGGTGCCGAGCGGCGAAATCGCCTGGCTGCAAACCAGCCCGACTTTCGACGACTCGCAGAAACTCTATCTTTTCGGCATTACCGACAAAACCAGTTCGCTAAGGCTGGCGCGCAGCTTGCTCGGCGACAGAATTTCGTCCGAGAAAAACGAAGGCGATGCCACGTTCCTAAAGATTTCTTTGGGTGGCACGCAAAGTGCCGCTGGGATCATGCAATACAACTTCTACTATCTTGCAGTGACCCCCTCGCTCATTTTCGGCTCTTCGAGAAGCGACAATATCCGCAAGTACCTTGGTCAATCGCAAGCCGCCGATTCTCCGGTTTCCAAAAACATTCTCGGCGTGCGCTCAAAGTACCCTGAGAAGCTGAACGGCTTCTCCTACTTCGATTTTCAGAAGGTCGATTGGCCTGCACTGAAAGCTAAATGGATTGCCGACGCTAAAAAGTCCGCGGATAAGGCCAAATCCAACGAAGAGGCCGACCGCCAAAAGAAGTTCGGCGACTGGCTCGCTGGCGTGAACCCTGACGTTTTTCCTCGCCACTTGCACATCATGGCCGGGGCTTCCTGGAAAGACACAAAGGGAGTTCACTTTGACGAGTGGTTGCAGTGAAATTCGCGGCCTGACGCTCTTTCGAGTCGCGGCATTCGCACTCTTCTCGTTAAGTGCCGCGACTTCGCCGGCATCTGCGCAACAGCAAGCTCCCGCCACAACGGAACCGATTCGCGTTGCCGTGGACCGCGTAAATGTCGGCGTCATCGTCACCGATTCAAAGGGAAAGTTCGTGGAGAACCTGCACCAGCAGGATTTTCAGGTCTTCGATAACAACACGCCCCAGCCCATCACTGATTTTGCTTCCATCGATGTCCCTGGTCAGGTCTTGATGATGGTGGAAGCCGGCCCGGCTGTTTATCTCTTGCAGGATTCTCACCTCTTCGTCGCGGACGCCCTTCTCGGCGGACTCGCTCCCGGCGACCGCGTAGCGATTGTTTGCTACAGCGCGGCGCCGAGCCCGCTGTTGGAATTCACGACAGACAAAGCGGCCACGCAGGCCGCGCTCGACCAAATTCAGTTTAATCTCGGCTTCGGCAGCTTGAATCTTTCGTCCAGCGTGAACACGCTACTCGACTGGCTCGCCCCCGTTGCCGGCAAAAAGACCATCGTGCTCGTTTCAACTGGCGTAGATACTTCTACGCAAGACGCCATGCGAGGCGCGCTCGCCCGCCTCCAAACCGGCGAAGTCCGTATCCTCGCCGTTTCAATGAGCGGGCCGCTGCGCAACGGCACCAAAGGCAGCAAGCAACAGATTCAGCAGACGCAACAGACTTTCGAACAAGCCGATGCATGGCTAAAACAGCTGGCCGACTCCACCGGTGGACGCGCGTACTTCCCGGAGAATGCAAAGGCCTTTCAAGAAGCGTATCGCCAGATCGCGCAATTGGTTCGTCACGAATATAGCCTGGCGTTTGCCCCACCCGTCGCGGATGGCGCTGCTCACTCCATCGAAGTGAGAATGCGTGCAGCGTCATCCGTTTCGAAAGACAAGGCGTCGGACTATCACGTGGATCACCGCAGGAGTTACATCGCACCGAAGCCGTAGCATAGGCTTAGCCTGTGCCGTCTTAATTTCGCAAACTCAATGAACGGCCCGAGATGCACAGCCAGGAATGGCAGTGCCACAAATCCAAACTACTCGTAATCCTTCATCATGCGCGCCATTTCGCGCAACCGGTCATCCACACGGGCAAAGACCGTGCGATCTTCGAATCGCCCCGACCCATTCCTCGCCCCAGCGGGCATACCGGTCAGCAACTCGATTCCCTGCTCGATTCGTGCGATCGGCCAGATGTGGAATTTTCCGTTCGCTACGGAATCGAGAATGTCTTCGCGCAACATTAAATCGTCCACATTCGCGGCGGGGATCATCACCCCTTGCGAGCCGCTCAAGCCTTGTATCCGGCAAATATCGAAAAAGCCTTCGATTTTCTCGTTCACGCCGCCAATGGCCTGAATATCTCCGCGCTGATTGATCGAACCGGTCACGGCGACGTCCTGTCGTAGCGGCAGGTCTGCCAATGCGGAAAGCAGCGCGTAGACTTCCGTGGAACTTGCGCTATCGCCGTCCACGCCGGAGTAGGACTGTTCGAAGCAGATGCTCGCCGAAAGTGACAGCGGCTTGTCTTGCGCGAAACTCGAACGCAGATAGCCGGTAATGATATGCACGCCTTTATCGTGGAAGCGCCCGCTGAGGTTCGCTTCGCGTTCAATGTTGATGAGCCCGTGCTTGCCGATTCCAACGCTGGAGGTGATCCGGACCGGCTTGCCGAACGAATACCCGCCGATTTCCAGTACGCTCAGACCATTCACTTGACCGACGTGAGAGCCACTCAGATCCACGAGCAACGTACCTTCTTCAATCATTTCGCGGATGCGCGTCTCGATCAGGTTATGACGCTCGATTTTCGATGCGATCGCCGCGCGCACGTGGGCCGCCCGCACCACGTTTTCGCCAGCGCGCACTGCGGCGTAATGAGCCTCGCGCGCGAGGTCGGCGATGTCCACGAACCTCGCGGTTACTTTCGTGCGCCGCCCTGCTCGACGCACTCCATATTCCAGAATCGCCGCAAACGCCCCTCGATCGAAAGGAAACAGACCTTCGCCCTCGCTCAGCGTCCGCAACCGGCCGGCGTACTCCTCAATCACGCCGTCGGTCATGGGCATTTCTTCGTCAAACTCGACGCGAACCTTGAAAATTTTGCGGAAATCTTCTTCGTAGTCGTACAGCAATTCGTACAGATCCCGGTCGCCGATCAGGATCACCTTCACGTTGATATTGACCGGCTCCGGCTTAAGCGCGGTCATCGTAAAGGGATAGAAGCTCTCGAGAGGTTGAATCTCCAGCCGCCCGTGGTTCAAAGTGCGTTTGAGGGCGCGCCACACACCGGGCTCGGAAAGCGCTTCCACGGAATACAAAATCAAAAAACCGCCATCCGCGCGCAGCAGCGAGCCTCCGCGCAGGTCCATGAAGTCGCTGGTCCAACCGCCTCGCGCGTCGTAGGCGCGTTGAATCGTGCCAAACAGATTCGGATACGAAGGGGTGGTCTCGAAAATCACCGGGGAAGCGTCCTCGTGGTTGTGCGCCAAAATCACGTTTACGCCATACACGCGAAACGGATCGCGCGGCTCCGGCCCGGACTGCTTCTGCAAGGCCTCTGGCTGTTCCGACTGCTGGTCCTCTTCCCCTTCGCGCTCTTTGAAAGGTCCCAGATTGTCGAGCACGTGGTGGCGCACTTCTTCCAGATAATCGCTCACGCTCGTACCGGGGTATTTCTCCTTGAGCTCTTCAATGACCCCGTCGACCAGCACCGAAGCAGCTTCCTGTTCCAGGTAGCTCAGCTCGCTCGCCAGTTCGCGTGAGAGGGTCAGCGTTTTGCGATACACGACAGTGAATTCCTGCCGGAACTGTTCGTACTTCCTCTCGATCTCTTCCGCGACGCCACTTTCCAGTTTTCCCTCATGCACCATTTTCGTGATGTCTTCAATCGGGACCATCTGCCCTTCGAGCACCGGAAAGATCTCCGGTAAGGCAACCGCGCCGACTTGCATATGGCCCAGCGCGAACTGTTCCCTGGCGATCCGCCGCGTAAAATCGTCCATCAAGTCTTTTTCGCGCACCGAGAAGCGCTCGACGATCCGGCCCTTTTGCCGCTGGAATGGCTCGCCTTCAAATACCTGCGGAATGCGTCTACGCAGGAAATCAATTCCGGCCTGCATGTCTTTCTTGAAATTGTTCGCCGACCCGCGGGGAAGGGTGAGGAGGCGCGGCCGGTCCGGCAACTTGAAATTGTTTACGTAGCAGCGGTCCAGCGACGGCTTGGTCACCGGATGCAGATCCTCGATCATCTGCGCGATGGTGCCTCCGCGGCTAGTGCCCGCCAAGCCGCAGACAAAAATGTTGTAGCCGGGGGCGGATAGCTCCACGCCCATTTTCAACGCGCGCAGCGCGCGATCCTGCCCCACGAAGCCTTCGCGCTTTTGTGCCTGCGCCGTCGTCTCGAACGGGATGCGCGCCAGATCGCACCGCCAGCGCAGTTTCTCGGGGGTCAACTCGCTTGTCATACTTGTAGGTTTATTGATGGTCGTGCTCATTCGTCGCCGTACTCTAGCACACGGCACTGCCGGGCGGTGTCAATTTAGCGGCGTCCTTTCGCAACAAGTTACGCACTCTGCGTCTTCAGTGCTTCCAGTTCTTCCAGATGCTCCATATGCACGCGGAGCACCGCCAATGCCGCTGCCACGATGGTCGGGCCAAGGATCAGCCCGAGCAGTCCGAACGCATCCAGCCCCCCCAATATGCTGATGAAAATCAGCAGGTCATTCAGCCGGGTCCGATTCCTCAGCAGGAGCGGGCGCAGAATATTATCGGCAAGGCCCGCCACGCCGCCGCAGATCGCCAGAACCATCACCGCTCTGCCCCATTGCCCGTTGAACCCCAACCATAATGCCGCGGGCACCCAGATGAGCGCAGAACCCACCACCGGAATTACCGAGCAAAATCCCAGCAGTAACCCTAAAAAGACCGGAGCGGTAAATCCCGCCAATGCCATGGCGATTCCCCCGAGCGTTCCCTGCACCGCGGCAATCACCAGGCTCAGCGCCACGCTTGCAAAGATTAACTCGCGCGACTCCTCCAGCATGTCGTCTTGCACGGCTCGTTCAAACGGAATCAGGTGCCGCACCGCGCGGACGATGGCCCCGCCGTCCCGGAAAACAAAGAATAGCGCGAACAAAAGAAGGAAAAGGTTCATCAGAAGTGAAAAAAGATTCTTAAGCAGCGGACCGACTCGCGAAGCGAGGAATCCAGCGGTTTTTTCCGCGCCCTGCCGCAAATAGGAACTGAAGTCGACCTGCTGCCAGGATGCGGGCAAGTGCTGGCGTAAATAGTTGGAAATATCGGTGGGCACCAGCGTATATCCGGAGGTGACCGCTGTTTTCACTCGGGCGGACGCATCCACCGCTTCCCGCGTCGCGTACATGAGCACCAGCAGTACCGGCACAATAAGCAGGCAGGTCACCCCCAGCGTGCAGATCGCCGCCGACCAGTTCGCCGAATATCGTCGCCGCAGACGCTGGTACGCCGGGTAGAAAAAGATCGCCAGCACTCCCGACCACGCCAGGGGCAGCAGGAATGGTGAAATTACCAGAAAGACCAAATACCCCAATAGCAGCAGGGCTCCGTAGGAGAGTACGGTGGTTAATCTGTCACTCGTTTGCGTGTTTCGGTTGGCTTGCAGCATTCGCGGTATATAATCCATTCAGTCCAATTGGCTGGGGTCTGTTGGCGCCCCGCAGAACGTCACGCATCCGCCCAGGGGAACTCGCGACGCGATGGCATCAAAGATCCCGTTCACGTATGAGCAGGCACGCCTTCTTGCTGTACTCGCCTTAATAAACTTTGTCAACTTTGCCGACCGGCAAGTCTTGAATCCACTCGTACCGCTGCTGCGTCAACATTTTAATGTAAGTGACACGCAATTGGGGTCTCTGCAGTGGGTGCTGCTGGTGATTCTAGCACTCGCCAGTATCCCGTCGGGCTTTCTGGCCGATCGCTTCAACGAGCCGAAAATCATTGCCAGCGGCGTATTGTTCTGGAGCGTCGCCGCAATCGCCAGCGGTCTCGCGCCGACTTTCACGTTTTTGTTTGTCGCCCGAGGGCTGGTGGGGATCGGGGAAGCTGCTTATGCCCCCGCGGCGCAGTCGCTTATCTCCGACTCCTTCTCCCGCGAGAATCGGGCGCTGGCGCAGTCGATCTTTGCGGCCGGAATGATCCTGGGAGGTGTTTCCGGCCTCGCTCTCGGCGGCATCATGGGAGAACGCCATGGCTGGCAGCACGCCTTCATCATCGTCGGCCTGCTCGGCGTCATTCCGGGTCTCACTGCCTTCACGCTGCGGCAGCCGCCCCGCCAGCCGCGCTCGGAAGTCGTGCCCATAGGGCAATTGCTCCGCGTCCCAGCTTTTCTTGCCATGATCGCCGCCGGGATCTGCATCACGTTTTCCAGCGTATCCTTCGTGACATGGGGCATCGACTACGCGAAAACCTACAAGGACTTCAGCACTAAAGAAGCTTCGCTGTCGCTCGCCATCATCGCGCTGTTCTCTTCCGTCCTCGGCGCTATCTCTGCGGGATACTTTGCGGACCGCTGGCAGAAGAAATCCATCTACGGGCGCGTGCTGGTAATTGCCATGGCCTTCCTGGCCGCCGCACCATTTTTGCTGCTCGCGATTCAGGCGGACGAAAAGTGGAAGGTGCTGGCCGGGTTCCTTGGCGCAATGTTCTTCATGTCCTGGTATCACGGACCTACGACTGCCGTGCTGCACGACCTGACGCCACAACGCGCGCACGCCACGGCGATCGGCGTTTATATGTTCTCTACTCAATTGCTGGGCGCCCTCGGTCCCCTGCTGATCGGGAAGATCTCCGATATGAGCGACCTGCAAATTGGCCTCCAGGCGGCCACCGCGGTGATGGTTTTCGGCGCGCTTCTATTGCTCCTGGTCATTTACTTCATCCGCCGCGATGGCTTGCACCACCCCAGCCTGGCCCAGTTCCGCCGGGAAGACGAAGCTGCCGCGATCAAATCTCCTCAACCGTAATCGCAACTCGCACCGCGGGCATGAAATACAAATTTAGTAGCAACGTCGTCACCTTCTTCGCGTAAGATACCTGCTGATTGTTTACATCGCCTGGCCTATTTCGCACGCTCTATGGGGGGAGCCGTGGATATACATCCGTCTCGAAAGAAGGCCCATCCTCAGGCCAAGAAAGAAGATTCGCGTGAGTCCGAATTTAGAATTGTCGGCGAGGCGTTTTTGGAGCTTTTCGAATTGCTCGAGGACTATGCCCCCTCGTGGTACACCGAAGAGCACCACAATCGAGCAGAGACTGCTCGGCGCATTCTGCTCAATGCTCGAGGAGCATCCGCGTCCTCGTGAGCGCCGCCATCGTATCGATTGACTTGCGCCTACTCGCTCACTAACATTGCGCCACGTTCCCTGTTCTGGTCAGGCCTGCGGCAATCGGAGGTGCATTCGTGGACAAGCTCCCTTGGGCCCACCTTAAGACTCTCCTTCTTGTCTTCCTCTGCCTGATTTTCCCTTGCGCTACAAATGCCGATGACGACACGCCGCCGCTGACGAAAGACCAGATCAGACACTTCCTACTGACAGCTCCGATTGTCGGCACACATGAGTCAAAAAAGGGCATCACCGACACGAAACGGCTGACCCTCAGTGACGGATCTGTCACTCACGACGCCTCGTTCCAGTCCGTCGACGAACACGCGGCTGTGAAGAAGTTCAGCACTGGCCGCAGTGAACTCCAGTTTGTCGATTCCTACAAATACAACCTCGCGGCCTACGCCATCGCCGAATTGGTCGGCTTCGACGATATGATGCCCGTCTACGTGGAACGCCAATATCAAGGCAAGAAAGGCTCCCTGAGCTGGTGGCTGCCCGTCAAAATGGATGAAGCCGACCGCGTTAGCAAGAAAATCGAACCGCCGGATCAGGATGCATGGAACCTGCAAATGTACAGAGTCCGCGTCTTCGACGAACTGGTCTACGATTCCGATGCGAACCTTACCAACGTGCTTATCGGAGCGAACTGGCAGATCTGGCGCATCGATTTCACCCGCGCCTTCCGCCTCTTTCATACCTTGAAAGAACCCAAAGATCTGGAACGCTGCAATCGCAATATGTTTGAGCGGCTCAAAGCCCTCAAGGCCGATGACGTCACCGAGAAAACAAGACCTTATCTGACAAAAGAAGAGGTTAAAGCGGTAATGGCGCGTCGCGACATCATCGTCGCATTCTTCCAGAAGCAGATCGCCGCGAAGGGTGAATCCGACATCCTCTACTGAGAACCGCTCTCCCCTGCCCGGACGCGAGAATTCGCTGGAGCCATCCTTCGAAAGCTATATAATCCGTCGCACCAATACTTCGCCCTGAGGTGATCCATGAAGCAGACGCTCGCCTGCGTGTTGCTGTGGTTCTGTCTGTCCGCTCTGCCAGTTGCGGCGCAGTCCGGTTCGTGCACGGTTTCGAACGATCTGGAGTACGGCAAGAAAATCAAGGAATACACCACCGAAACCTTCTTCATCACGGAATTGGTCGACCACCTGCCCGTCAGTTCCTGCGTGCCTGCGCCTGATTCCTTTCTACACCACATTGTCGGCGCGCCGGATGTGCTCGACTACACCAAAGACATCAATGCTTATTTCCGTCTGCTGGCCAGCAAGAGCCCGCGCGTGAAGGTGTGGAGCATCGGCACCTCCGAAGAAGGCCGCGAGATGCTGGTCGCCGCAGTTTCTGACGAAGCGAACCTCGCCGATCTCGAGCGCTACAAGACCATCACGGCAAAACTGGCTGACCCGCGCGGCCTGACCGAAGACGAGGCTCACAAGTTAATTGCCGAGGGCAAGCCCATCTACTGGGCGGACGGCAGTATCCACTCGCCGGAAACGGGCGCGCCCGAAATGCTGATGGAACTGGCTTACCGTCTGGCCGTCGAGGAAACCCCGTTCATCCAGAAAATTCGCAGCGGCTCCATCGTCTTGATTACCCCAATCGTCGAGACCGACGGGCACGATCGCGTCGTCGACATCTACATGCAACACAAAAAGCACCCCGACGACCCGCCCTACCCGCTCACCTGGTGGGGACATTACGTCGCGCACGATAACACTCGCGACAATCTCGGCATCAAGCTCGCCCTCTCCCGCAACATGTTAAAAACCTATCTCGATTGGCACCCCACCGTGATGCACGATTTGCACGAATCGGTTCCGTATCTTTACATCATGACCGGCACCGGACCGTACAACGCCTGGCTCGATCCCATCGTCATCAGCGAATGGCAGGAAATGGCCTACCATGAGATCGAAGAGATGACCAAGCGCGGCGTTATAGGCGTCTGGACTCATGGCTTCTACGATGGCTGGGCGCCCAATTATTTGCTGTCCATCGCCAACAGCCACAACTCCATTGGCCGTTTTTACGAGACGTTCGGCAACGGCGGGGCAGACACTAGAGTCCGCATTCTCCATGCCGAGGACACGCGCCGCGAGTGGTACCGCCCCAACCCGCCGCTACCCAAAGTCAAATGGTCCGCCCGCGACAATATCAACATGCAGGAAAGCGCAATTCTCTTTGGCATGAACAACGTCGCGTCCAATGGCACGCAGTTTCTCAACAACTTCTATCTGAAGAGCAAGCGTGCCGTGGAGAAAGGCCGCACCGAAGGCCCCGCCGCGTGGGTCTTTCCTGCAGACGATCCTCGCGCCGCAGACCAAGCCGCACTCTTGAGCCTTTTGCAATTGCAGGGCGTCGAAGTTCATCGACTGGAAAAAGAGTTTCGAATTCCCCCGGCTCCCGAACCGGAAAAAGCGGCGACCAAATCCGAAACCCAAGCTAAGGGAGAAAAACCGGATGAAAAATCTGATGCTGCTAAAGACGAAAAGAAACCCAAGGAGACGGTCATTCCGGCGGGCAGCTACGTCGTCCGCATGGATCAGCCCTATAGCCGTCTCGTGGACATGTCACTCGACACGCAATACTACAGCTCACGCGATCCCCGCTCTTACGACGACACTGGCTGGACGCTCGGCGCGCTCCACAATGTAAAGACTATCCGCGTTACGCAAGTGGGCCTTCTGGATGCGTCGATGCGTAAAGTCGAGAAGATCGAGATTCCCGGCGGAGTCGAGGGCCGGGGCAATACCTTTCTGATCCGCCACAACACGGACAACACTCTCGCTACCTTGCGCTTCCGGCTCGCCGGCGTTCCAATGGAAACCGCCGAGGACGCCTTCGAAGCTGATGGGATTAAGTTCAATGCAGGTACGTTTATTCTGCGCAACGGCGACCGCGCGCAACTGGACGCGGCCGCGACCGAGCTCGGCATCCGCGTTCACGCCACCAGCGCTAAGCTTACGGTCGCCACGCATCCAGTATCTGCACCGCGCATTGCTATCCTGCACAACTGGCAGAACACACAAAACGACGGCTGGTACCGCATCGCCTTCGATGAACTAAAAGTGCCGTACACATATATCGCGGACACTTGGGTGCGCGAGACTCCCGACCTGCGTCAAAAATTCGATGTGGTGATTGTTCCGCCGATGGGCTTCGGCGGGCTCGCCAATCTCAGTTCCATTCTTCGCGGATTGCCGATGCGTGGCGCTCCGCGGCCATGGAAAAATTCGGAAGAGACGCCCAACTTTGTCGCACCCGGCCTGGATTCCACCGACGACATTCGCGGCGGCCTCGGCTATCAGGGACTTGCCAACCTCGAACACTTCGTTCGCGATGGCGGTCTGTTAATCGCCGTCCAGAGCAGCACCAGCATTCCGGTGGGCGGCGGCATGACCGAACTTGTCAACGTCGCGGAAGCCCGCACTATGCAGGCTCCGGGCAGCGTCGTACTTTCCACCGTGGACGACAAGAAAAGTCCCATCGCGTACGGCTACGACGACAAGCTCTACATCTATTTTCGACAGGGCCCCGTAATTACCGTCGGCGGAAACTTTGGCGGGCCGAGCCCCGAAGAAGGCCCCGGCGCTCCGTCGCGATCGAGCGGACGCGGCAGCACCAGCGATCCCGATGTGATTCAGGCGCGTCCGTATATGGCTCCCGAGAAGCCGGAAAAACGAACGCCACGCCAGCAGGAACTGTACGTTCCCGAAGACCTGCCCGACTTCGCAAAGTGGACCATCCCGCCTTCCGACCAGCAGCCGCGTGTCGTGCTGCGCTTCGGCTCGGAAAAAGAACTGCTCCTCAGCGGCATGATCACCAATGCCAATGAAATCGCGGAAAAACCCGCCGTTGTAGATATGCCGCACGGCAAAGGACACGTCGTCCTCTTCGCGAACAACCCGATGTGGCGCGCGGAAACTTCCGGCAGCTACTTCCTGGTCTTCAATGCCATCTTGAATTACGACCATCTGAGCGTCGGTGCGACTGCACCCGCGGCGGCAAGTTCCGGAACAACCGCTGGCGCCGACGACGAATAGAGTAACTGTCGAGGTCAACCCAGGTGCAGCGTGAGAGACTCGAGTAGCGCTTTGATGCCGTTCCAGGCGATTTGTACGCCAATACACACCAGCAGAAACGCGGTTAGTTTCACAATCACCAGCATCGCCGTGGGCCCGAGCATGCGCGCTAGGCGGTCTGCAAATCCATAACAGAGGAAGATGCTCACCGCGATCAGCGCCGAGCCCAGCAGTGCCCCCACAACCGTCCACGGATCGAGCGCGTGGCTGTGCGCCGCGTTTGCTCCCAAGGTGATCGCCACGGAGATGGAGCCCGGCCCAACCGTCAGCGGTAAGGTCAGCGGATAAAATGCCTGCCGGATGACTTCCTGCGGCTGGATGTTCTTGCGCGCAACCCCATGCGCGGCTTCATCTTTCTCCATCAGCGTAGCCCAACCCATCACCACCAGCACCATTCCCCCACCCACCTGCACCACCGGCACAGAAATTCCGAAAAACGTCAGTATGTAGGTGCCGATGAAATACGACCCGACCAGCAGCACAAAGCTATTTACCGCGATCTGCCAGGAGAGCTGCTTACGCGCCTCCGGGGGATAGCCGGCCGTGAGCGCCAGAAAGAACGGACTGCCTCCGAGCGGATCGACGATCGGGAAAAGTGCGCTCAGCACCAGCAGTAATGTTTTGGCTGCTTCCAACATATGCCAGTCTCGCTTGGCATCTTACACGAAGCTCGGTTGGCTAAACCGCCCCGACTCCTTGTAAGCTACGCTGCGGATGGGAAACGGGACCAATCCATGGGGGCGGTGCGGTGTTCCGCAGTATCGAGCATTCCTCCTGGCGCTCTGCCTGATTGTTTTTTGTGCCGTCTCGATTGCTGGATTTAACGGAAGCACCAGCTCCGCATCCGCATTTGATCTCGAGTCTCAGTACGCCGGAACCAACGACAATCCCAACGCCAAGCAAGCTCAATTCCTGCGCGAATTTTCCGGCCCGCAAGACGTTGTGAAAGGCCTTCCTCCTGTCGTCGATCGGTCCATGGATATTCTCTTCGGCCACGCGGACCCCAAGCCGCCGGGCGAAAAGATGAGCCGGCCATACTCCGTCACCACGGATTCTACTCATCGCATCTTCGTTACCGACCCGTCGGAAGGCTTGGTGCACATTTTCGACTTCGAAAAGGCCAAATATTCCTTCTTGGGTGGCCCGGGAAGCCAATTGCGGCAACCCGTCGGAGTCGCCGTCGATGAGGACGACAACGCCTATGTCACCGATGGTGTTCTCGGGGTAATCCTGGTGTATGCCCCAAACGGAAAATTTCTAAGGTACCTGGGCAAGGTAGGCGGCGACGAGCCTTACTTCGCGTCCCCTTCCGGCATCGCCATCGACCCCGAGGCTCATCACATCTATGTCTGCGATCCTCCGCGACACATGGTGATTCTGCTCGACAAACAAGGCCACGTTCTCGGTCACTTCGGCAAGCGCCGCGGAGGAAAAGAACCCGGTGAGTTTCGCCTGCCGACCAGAATCTCGATTTTCGGGCGGGAAGTCGTCGTCCTGGACTCGGGAAATTCCAGGCTGGAGATCCTGGACCTCGACGGGCAGTACCGCAGGGAGATCAAGATTCCCGAGTTGAGCATGGAAACAGGTCTGGCTATCGATAGACAGAGGAAAATCTACGTCGGCAACCTGACGCTTGATGCGATTGATGTATTCGCTCTGGACGGAAAATTCCTCTATCGCTTCGGTACTCTTGGGTCGGGACCCGGCGAGTTCAACCGCCCTTGTGGCATCTGGGTGGATTCCCAGAGCCGTTTATACGTAACCGACATGCGAAATGAACGCGTCGAGATGTTTCAGCTCCTCGGACAGCTTTAGCAGGAAACTGCACAAGAGTTTGGGCCCTTCGATTCGTCCGGCGCCTATTGCAGTGATGCGCGTCGTTGCACTGTGAGAGGGATGGGAGTATACGGGAGAGGATAGGGTAAGACTGCAGGAAGTCCTGCTGGAGAGGTTACTGAGCCTGGATCGATTCCCGCCGCTCTTACTGAAGACCGGCCGACCGCCCTATTCGAAGACTAGCCGCAGGAGGCTTCATCATGATCGAGACCTTGGACGCTGTGCTGAAAAAGCATCCCTTTTTTAAAGGTTTGAGCGACGCACAGCTCAAAGTGATCGAAGGCTGCGCAAAGAATGCGAGGTTCGCCGCGGGCAACACCATTTTCCTGGAGACGGAACCCGCGGATGCGTTCTATTTCATCGAGGAAGGCTCGGTCTCGATAGAATTGACCGTGCCAGAGCGCCCGACGTCGTCTGTACACAAAGTCGGGCCGGGCGAAATTCTGGGTTGGTCGTGGATCGCCGCGCCCTACCGCTGGCACTTCAACGCACGAGCCTTGGAGCCGACGAAAGCGATTGCCTTTGATGCGCGCTGCCTGCGCGCGAAGTTGGAAGAGGATCACGAGTTGGGGTATGAGCTGTTGAAGCGCTTTGGCGAAGTAATTGTTCAGAGATTGGACGCCACCCAGGTGAAGCTGTTCAAGCTGGCAGCACGGTAAGCTAGCCGCGATACTAGCCGGACCAGACCACTCACAGCACGAGAGAGAACCAAGTTGCAATTGCTCTCTGCCGAGGAACTGCTTGTCTTCCGCCGTTAAACGACGGACAATTTTCGCAACCGGACCCGCCCGGCATCCGGGTCATCTCCAACTGTCACCAAGGAGTTCCGATGAAGTCCCTGCTATTAATCGCGGCCGCCGCTGCGCTTCTCTGCTCCATTTGTTCTGCCCAAGATCCCGTTAAGGATGCCGAGAAGGCGGCCAAAAACACCGCCGAAGCTACGAAAAAAGCGGCCAAGAAAACCGCTGAGGGAACCGAAAAAGCTGCTGACGCCACGGTCGCCGGAACCAAAAAAGCCGGTAAGGCCACAGCGGACGCCACCGTGACTGCTGCCGACAAAACCGCAGAGGTGACGAAAACAGCCGCCCAGAAAACGGTGCATGGGACCGAAAAGGCCGCTGACGCCACGGTCGCGGGAACCAAGAAAGCCGGTAAAGCCACGGCTGATGCCACTGTGCGCGCTGCCGACAAAACCGCAGATGCCGGCAAAACAGCAGCCCAGAAAACCGCGGACGCCACCGAAAAAGCTGCCAAGAAAACAGGGGAAGAGGTCAAGAAGGGCACCGACGCAGTGGTACATCACTAGCTGGCGTCAGAGAACGGAAAGGGCTCAGGCTATTTCAAGGGCCGACTGGATTGCCCTACTTAATTCCGATCTGCTCGATCAGGCGGGTCACTTCTTCGGCGGTGACGTCGTAAAGCGGCCGCTCGTCCTCTTCTTCCAGGCGCTGCCGCAAATATTCCGCGGCGACGAAGCTGGCTTCGCGATCCGTCAGGTCACGCCCTGCCTTCGCGCGGAATTCCACAAACGCGGGATGCGCCAGCCCCACGATGCGGCCAATTCCATCCACACTGAACTTCGCGTCAATTGTATCGGCGTGCCGCGTGGCAATCGCGTTCCAGATGTGCGAGAAGCGCACGTCGTACACGTGCCCGCTCAGCTTCGACACGACATCGTACGCCCCGACAAACTGGCTCATTTCGCCGTTGTTCGCTAATACCGGGATGGATGGCACTGGGTCGTCCTCTTTCGCTTTAAACGTTGTATCGCTGGGCTCGCAGCGCTGGCCTTTAGCCCAGCATCTGCCGACCAACTTGCTGGCACCCTACCGCGCAACTAGTGTCCGATGCGCTTCGCTCTACTGTCAATGGCGCTTCAGGGAAAAAGCAGCCCCCTGCCTACGAAGGAGAGCACGCTGAGCAAAATGTTGCTCGGAAATCACTGCGCCAAGATATGATTGGCGCAATAGAATACACGGTTCATCTTCACCAAAGGATAGCGACTTGGCCCCGCTTTCTCCGAAATTGTTTCGCGTCTTGGTGATCGCCGGACTGATCCTTTTTACCGCAGGAGCGTTGCTGCTTTCCCTCCACACTGGTCACGCGCGCTTCGCCGCGATCCGCTGGGCCGGCCTCATTTTGCTTCTGCTGGCAGCTATGCGCAGCCGTTCCCTCACTTACTGGATTTTCATCTCCATGCTCGTGGGTTTTGAGATTGGCGTGGATTGGCCAAACTTCGCGACGCATCTGCGATTCCTCAGCGACATTTTTCTCAGGCTCATCAAAGTGATCGTCGCGCCCTTAATCCTCGGCACGCTGGTTACCGGCATTGCGGGCCATGGCGACGTCCGCAAGGTCGGGCGCATCGGCTGGAAGAGCATCCTCTTTTTCGAAATCGTCACTACGTTTGCGCTCATCATCGGTGTTATCGCCATTAATCTCTCGCGGGCCGGAGTCGGTGTGGTCGTTCCGCCCGCCGCGGGTGAAGCCACCTTACCAGCTACAGGCAGCATTCGCTGGGACGAATTTCTGATCCACGTTTTCCCGGAAAATCTCGCCAAAGCCGTCGCTGAAAATCAAATCCTTCAGGTTGCGGTATTCGCTGTACTCTTCGGCATCGCGCTTACCCAGGTGCCCGAAAAATACCGTCAGCCGATGCTCAGCTTTGCCGAATCGCTCACGCAGACCATGTTTCGCTTCACGAAGATCGTCATGTACTTCGCACCGATTGGCGTTGGCGCCGCGATGGCCTACACCGTTGGCCATCTCGGTGCGGGCATTCTGTTGCCGCTCGGCAAACTAGTTCTCACGGCGTATCTCGCGCTGCTCGCGTTCGCCTTGTTGGTGATGTACCCGATCCATCTGCTCGCGCGCCTTCCGCTGAAGCGCTTCGTGTCCCTGACTGCCGAACCGGCGACGATCGCCTTCGCCACCAGCTCTTCCGAAGCCGCCCTACCGGGCGCCATGGAAGCAATGGAAGAGTACGGCGTGCCCCGCGAAATCGTCGCCTTCGTCATTCCCGCGGGCTACAGCTTCAACCTCGCTGGTTCCACCGTGTATCTCGCGGTTGCGTCCGTTTTTGTCGCGCAAGCCGGCGGCATCTCCATGAGCTGGACGCAGCAGCTCTTTATGGTGCTTACCTTGATGCTCACGAGCAAAGGGGTCGCCGGCGTTCCTCGTGCCGTGGTGGTCGTCCTTCTCGCCACCGCGGGATCGCTGCATCTCCCCACGGAACCGATCTTCCTCATCCTCGGCGTGGACGCCCTCATCGACATGGCCCGCACCTCTGTCAACGTAGTCGCCAATTGCCAGGCCAGCGCCGTGATAGCCCGCTCCGAAGGCGAGTTCCCTGCCCCGGCCTCCTGATCGCCGTTCGCTGGTCGCCGCCTGGACCAGATATCCTCCAAAATTCGCTAACAATCGCGCTAATTGCACATTTTTCGCGTTCCGCGCCTTCTACGCTAAAATCATAAAGATATGCTCTCTGTAGAAAACGTCACTATGCGCTTCGGCTCCCGCGTCCTCTTCGAGGACGTCACGACCACCTTCATGGCCGGACGCCGCTATGCCATCACCGGCCCGAATGGCGCCGGCAAGTCCACTTTCATGAAGATTCTCACTGGCGAGCTCGAGCCCACCAACGGCAATATTACTCGCCCCAAGCGCATCGGCATCCTTCGCCAGGACCAGTTCGCCTTCGATCAGTATCGTGTCATCGACACGGTCATCATGGGCAACGCCACGCTTTGGAATGCCTTCGTAGAACGCGACGCCCTTTACGCCAAGCCTCACGATGAACTCACCGATGCAGACGGCATGCGCCTCGGCGAGCTCGAAGGCATCGTCGGCGAGGAAAATGGCTACACCGCGGAAGCCGACGCGGGCGTGCTGCTCGACGGCCTGGACATCAACGCCTCGCTCCACGAACGCAAGATGGGCGAGCTGCAAGGCGGCCAGAAGGTTCGCGTGCTGCTCGCGCAAGCGCTTTTCGGCAATCCTTCTGCCCTGCTCCTCGACGAGCCCACGAACAACCTCGACCTCGATTCCGTTCACTGGCTCAAGGAATATCTTTGTGAGTATCACGGTGTGCTGATCGTGATCTCCCACGACCGCCATTTCCTCAATTCCGTCTGCACCCACACCGCCGACATCGACTATCAGACCATCATCATGTACCCCGGCGGCTACGACGACATGGTCCTGGCCAAAACGCAGATTCGCGCGCGCATGGAAGCGGAAAACGCCGTCCGTGAAAAGAAAATCGCGCAGCTCAACGAATTCATCGCCCGCTTTTCGGCCGGCACCCGCTCCGCGCAGGCCACTTCCCGCAAAAAAGAAGTCGAGCGCCTGCAAACCTCCGATCTCGCCAAGTCCAACATCCAACGGCCGTACATCCGCTTCCAGACCGAAGCCCCCTCCGGCCGCGTGCCCCTTGAAATTAAGCGCCTCACCAAGTCGTACGGCGACCTCAAGGTCTTCCACCACTTTTCCGCCACCGTCACCCGCGGCGAGAAAATCGCTCTCACCGGACGCAACGGCGCGGGCAAGACCACCATGCTCAAGTCCCTCATCTACAACGCCGGAAAATTTATTGGCGACGCCGAGCACCAGTTCAAGATCGATTCGGGTCACGTTGGCTGGGGGCACGAAGTCACCGTCGGCTACTTCCCGCAGGACTTCAACTACACCATCGATAAGAGCAAAGGGATGAACGCGCTCGACTGGCTCTGGCAATTCAAGCCGCAGGCCGGCCAGGAAGAGATCCGCGGCTACCTCGGTCAAATGCTTTTCAGCGGTGAAGATGCGCTCAAGCCCACCTCCGGCCTATCCGGCGGCGAATGCGCGCGCATGATTTTTTGCAAGCTGATGATTCAGAAGCCCAACGTGCTCGTGCTCGACGAGCCCACCAACAACCTCGACCTCGAATCCATCAACGCGCTCAACATCGCGCTCCAGAAATTCGATGGCACGCTGCTCTTCGTCACTCACGACGAAGACGTCCTAGACGAAGTCGCCACGCGCATCTGGCACTTCCACTCCGGCAAGGTCGAAGACTTCAAGGGCACTTACGAGGAGTTCGAGCACGACCAGCGCAAGGCCGTCACCGTAGCCGCCTCCACCAGCAACAAAAAACGCAACTAACCGGCGCGTGGCACAGCCATTCTTAGCCGCCCTGCCATCGTAATAAAAAGTGCTGTCATCCTGAGGAGCGCCGTCTGCGACGAAGCATCTCAACCGCTCGCCAGCAACCAACTTGAACGTGGCCGTCAAACATTACGTTGAGATTCTTCGCGTATCCTTATCGGATACGCTCAGAATGACAGGCTGGAGCGAGTGCGCGCCAACACGGCG
>Ga0335080_10001963_pt1 | contig 20504 bp, 16 predicted proteins | sample Lox_Sample_34_FD_206720 | JGI IMG/M metagenome (GOLD analysis project Ga0335080, IMG submission 206720) | Soil microbial communities from Loxahatchee National Wildlife Refuge, Florida, United States - Lox_Sample_3.4 | ecosystem: Environmental > Terrestrial > Soil > Wetlands | place: USA...
CATGTAATTGTCGAGATGTTGGCGGTGATTGCCGACAAATAAGCCATTGATGAGGCACTCTCCGCCCTCCCCGCGAAGCACGGGATGGACGTTGTTGCGCACCAGCCCGCCTCCCAGTAAGAGCGAATGAGAGGCGACCGTGGCACTGCGTGCTTGTTCAATGCGCAAGGTGGAGATATGAAAGGTCTCCTCGGGCTCGCGCACGATCATGTAGTGCACAACGTTCGCACTTTCCCCAACCACCAGTTCGGTCACGCTGTTTGACAGCACCGAACCGCGGCCGAGCGAGATGTACTCCTCGATCACCGTGGCTTGGCACTCCTCTTCGACCACCAGCAGATTGCGCGGATGGCTCATCTCCGGCGTATCTTCGGCGGTCGACAGGAACAACCAGTGAATGGGCTCGGAGAGCACGGTTCCGCGCCGGATGTGAACGTAGGCGCCGTCCTCGGCAAAGGCCGTGTTGAGAGCCGGGAAAGGATCCCGGCGTATGTCCACGTAGCGACCCAAATGGGCTTCGACCACCTCGGGTGGCTTTCGAACTTGCTCGCTCAGTCCGGACAGAGTTACGCCTTTGCTTAGACACTCGAGCGTGCTCAATCGACGGACAAAGCGTCCATCGACAAAAACCAGCCGCGCCGCCGCGTTCGGGATCTTCCATCCCTCCAAGTCGGCTGGGGAGAGCCCCGCAGACCGCTTGCCTGCCCGGGAAAACCGGGTGCGCGCAATGGCCGCAACATTGGTGAATCGCCAGTCCTCATCGTGGGTAGTCGGGAACCCGGTTTCGAGGAAGCGGGCCAGCGCGGTTTCCCGGAGTTCCTTCAACCATCGAGGATCCTCGTCCGCCGCCTGCTTCTGAAAGTCCGTGAAACTTTCGAGATAATGATCGATATTCTGAATTGCGGTTGTCACTTCTCTCCTCGACTAAGCCGATGCCGGCGCCGTGGGCCGCGCCTCGGTTTCCGTCCAGCTATATCCTTTTTCTTCGAGTTCGAGGGCCAGATCCGCCCCCCCCGAACGTACGATGCGCCCATCGACCAGCACATGCACCCGATCGGGAACGATATAGTGCAGCAGGCGCTGGTAATGGGTGACCACCAGCATGGCCCGTTGCGGGCTGCGCATGGCATTGACTCCCTTGGCCACAATTCGCAAGGCGTCGATATCGAGCCCGGAGTCGGTTTCATCCAGAATCGCCAGCTTTGGCTCGAGCACCGCCATCTGCAGAATTTCGTTGCGCTTCTTTTCCCCGCCGGAAAAACCCTCGTTCAAGGAGCGATTCATCAACTTCTCATCCATCTCCAAAAGCCTCACCTTTTCGCGGAACAGAGGCAGGAAGTCCATGGCGTCCATTTCATCCTCCCCCCGATACTTGCGGATGGCGTTCAGCGCCGAGCGCAGAAAGTAGGCGTTGCCAATGCCGGGAATCTCCACCGGATATTGAAAAGCCATAAACACGCCCTCACAGGCGGCTTCTTCGGGCTTCATCGCCAGCAGGTCTTTGCCCTTGAACGAGACCTCTCCGGAGGTGACCTGGTAGCTCTCGCGCCGCGACAGGACCTGGGCCAGAGTAGATTTGCCCGAGCCATTCGGGCCCATGATGGAGTGCACTTCGCCGGCGTTGAGCTGGAGATTGATGCCCTTGAGGATCTCGTGTCCGCCCACGCTGACGTGCAGATTCTTGATTTCTAAAAGACTCATTCCGTTCTTCTTCCTCTCGTTAGATTGCTCTCCTCGCTTCGCCGCTCGCGCCCTCAACCCACGCTGCCTTCGAGGCTGACACTGAGGAGCTTCTGCGCTTCCACGGCAAACTCCATGGGCAGCTCGCGGAAAACCTGTTTGCAGAAGCCGTTCACGATCATCGATACGGCGTCTTCGGTTTTCAGTCCGCGTTGCTGCAAATAGAACAGCTGATCTTCCCCGATCTTGGAAGTGGAGGCCTCATGCTCCATGCGAGCCGTGGAGTTCTTCACCTCGATATAGGGGAAGGTATGCGCACCACACTGGTCGCCGATGAGCAGCGAGTCGCATTGCGTGTAGTTGCGCGCTCCGGCTGCCCCCTTCAAGATCTTGACCATGCCGCGGTAGGTGTTTTGCCCGTGTCCGGCGGAAATTCCCTTGGACACCACCGTGCTGGTGGTGTTGCGTCCGAGATGAATCATCTTGGTCCCGGTGTCGGCCTGCTGGTAGTTGTTGGTGAGGGCGACGGAATAGAATTCGCCCACCGAATTATCGCCTTGCAAGATGCAGCTCGGATATTTCCAGGTGATGGCCGAACCGGTTTCCACCTGGGTCCAGGAAATCTTCGAGTTCACCCCCAGACACTTGCCGCGCTTGGTGACGAAATTGTAGATCCCGCCCCGTCCCTGTTTGTCGCCCGGGTACCAATTCTGCACCGTGGAGTACTTGATCTGGGCATTGTCGAGCGCCACCAGCTCAACCACGGCCGCATGCAGTTGATTCGTATCCCGGATCGGCGCCGTGCAACCTTCGAGGTAACTGACATAGGCACCTTCGTCGGCGACGATCAGGGTGCGCTCGAATTGACCGGTTTCGGCGGCATTAATGCGGAAATAGGTCGAGAGCTCGAGAGGACAGCGCACTCCCCGGGGCACGTATACGAACGACCCGTCGGAGAACACCGCCGCATTCAGCGTGGCGAAGAAATTATCCGTGTAGGGCACCACTGACCCCAGATACTTCTCGACTAGTGCCGGATGCTTCTCGACCGCTTCGGAGAAGGAGCAGAAAATCACCCCCACTTCCGCCAGCTTTTCCTTGAAGGTGGTGGCTACGGAAACGCTATCGAAGACGGCATCCACGGCCACTCCCGCCAGGCGCTTTTGTTCTTGCAAAGGGATGCCAAGCTTCTCGTAGGTGCGGAGAATCTCCGGGTCCAGTTCCTCGAGACTCGTCAGGCCTGGCTTCTGCTTGGGGGCCGAATAGTAGACGATATCCTGGTAATCAATCGGCCCATACTTGACATTGGCCCACTTGGGCTCGGCTTCCGCCTTCTCCAGCTGAACCCAGTGTCGATAGGCTTTGAGCCGCCAAGCGAGCATGAATTCGGGCTCGCGCTTTTTAGCCGAGATCAAACGGATAATGTCCTCGTTCAGCCCCTTGGGGACTCGTTCTTCGTCCACTGCGGTGATGAAACCCCACTTATAATCGCGCTCGGCCAGATCGCGAATGGTATTGACATTCGTGCTCATTGCATTCTCCCGGATGTCACACTGACGGTCGGCACCAGATTCCCGCGGCCGTCTCGAATGGCGATCAGCCTCATCGGCCGGATCAAGTCGGAGAGGGTTACCTTTTCCAGTGCCCCGCGAAGTACTTGGCTGATGATCTTCTGGTTGTTCTTGATGGGACAGGAGGACTCGAGGTCGCAGAGTCCTACAATCTCGGTGCTGCATTCGGTGAGGGCCAGCGGCCCTTCGAGCGCGGAAATAATCTCGTCGAGCGAGATAAGCTGCGGTTCCCGGGCCAAACTGTACCCGCCCTTGATGCCGCGATGCGACTCCAGCAGTCCGCTGCGCAGCAGTCGCTTTAAAAGCTTGCTGACCGTGGGCAGCGGCAGATGGCATTCGTGGGCCAGGTCACGAGCCGTGTGCAGCTCGCTCGGCGGCCGGCGCGCAATTTGGCTCATCAGCACCAGCCCGTAGTCGGTCATTTTGCCCAGGCGAATCATTGCTAAATCGCTCCCATCGGGGCGTTTCTCCTAGCCCGTGGAAACGGTACCAATTCGGTACACTTTTATTATACGGGCTGGGCTGGTTACCGACAAGAGGATGGGTTGCGTTTTTCGCCACACGGCCGACTGTCGACGCCAGCGCGCCAAGCTGGACGGGCTTCTCGGACGAGGTCGTGCCGAGTGAGCGCCAATCATCCGGGTTCGGCTCGGCGGATTTGCTCGGATCGTCGAATCATTCACGCAGTTTGATTCGCGCCGTTGATGGTCTCGATGGCTGACGAGCGAAGGCGGTCTTATGCGCGCCGCCATCGGTCAGAAATTCGCCGCACGAGCCGCGGTTTTTTGCGACCTGCCGATCATCAGTGCCGGTCTTCTGCCGTGCCTGAAGCCGTTTTGCACAGTTCTCTCAGCTTGCAATCCTCAAGATTTTGACTAGAATACACAGTAACCTACGGACACTCCCCCCCGGGTCTGGTCCCTTGGCCACTACGTCCATTTGCTTGTGCAGGAATTCTGGCTGGAGGGAATTTTTCCTTTGCGGCGAGCAGTTACAAAGGTCACTTGGCGCAAGGGCAAACTCTTCATAACATGCAGTTACGGGAACGTGAGGATCGCTTCATGCATGGCATAGCGGTTACGGTTCTGGCGGAGGACAAAGAACGACTGGCGCTGCTTCAGCAGCGGCTGGAGACCTCGCAGATCGGACGCAGCGTTTTTGCCCATGTTGGTTTTCCCGCCGGTCAATCCGACCCGGTTCTGCGCCAGATCCAAGACCTGAAGGCGGAAGTCGTACTCGTCGACATCGATCCGCAGAATGTCGACCGTGCCTTTCGGGCGATCGAACTGATTCACAACAATACCAACGAGATCGCAGTTTTTGCCGTCGGTCCCATGACCCACCCGGAGACCATCGTATCGGCGATGCGTTCCGGGGCCCGCGAATATCTCGAGCAGAATGTGCCCCCGGAGCCGCTGATCAAGGCCTTCGAACGTTTTGCCGCCTCGCGCAGTAAAGCTCGAACCTCCTCGGGACGCGCTCGGGTATTTACCGTGGCTAACTCCAAGGGTGGATCGGGAGCCACCACGGTCGCCGTGAACACGGCGATTGCCTTGCAGGACTTGCATTCCGGGGTGTTGCTGGTGGACTTTGCGACCCTGGGGCATGCCGCTCTGCACATGAATGTTCGGCCGGCCTTTGGTATTGCCGATGCGCTACAGAATCTGCACCGCTTGGATACCGCTCTGCTGCAGGGTCTTATGACCTCGTGCAAGAACGGCCTGCAAATGTTGGCCGGTCCGCAGCAGCCTCAACTGGTAGCCCCTACGGTGGCCGAACTAGCGCGCCTGTTCGACCTTCTGGTTTCCCAATTCCGTTACGTGGTTGTCGACTGCTCGAACCGGGTGGACGAAACCGCGCGAGTGCTCTGCGATTTATCGAACGCCGTCTTGTTGGTAGCGCAGGCCGATGTGGTTTCCCTGTGGAGCGCCGGACGCATGCGCAACTTCCTCGAGGAAGGCGCCGGCCGGGCCCGGGTTCGCTTGGTACTCAACCGCTACAAAAAGATTCCCGGCTTCAGCGATGTGGATGTGGAAGCCGCCACCAATTGCAAGATCCTCTGGAAGATTCCCAACAACCACCAAGCGGTGGCGCCGGCGATCGACAAGGGCGCCCCTGTGGCCTTCCAGGAGAGTTTGGATGTAGGGCGTTCCTTCCGCGGCCTGGCGGGGTTGTTGGCCGGGGCTTCTCCTTCGGCGGAAGGTTCTCTCGATCTCTCCTATCATCCCGAGAAGGCACAGGACACCAAGAAAACCGCACGAAGCCTGCTGATTTCCCCCGTGCGTGCCGGACAGTAAGACCACTTTCCCCTTCCGGCGAATGGGATGCGCTTCCCCTTCTGAGAGAAACCTCTGCTACTTGCCGGCGGCCGCTTTGGCTTCCAGCTGGGCGTAGATGGCGGGATCCGTACAGACCTCGTAAACCCAATGGTCAGTCCACTGCTGCAGGGTGAAGTTGCGGGGGTCTACCAGAGGCACCTGGCTGGCACGTACCACGATCTTGCGGAAAATGTCATTCCCGATCGAGACCAGTCCGTTAAACAACTGGGAGTGTTCCTCGGGTTTTACTCCGGGTAATTCCAACTGACACGGTTCGAGAGAGATTTCCTGCTGCAGTTTTTCAAACGCGGCTTCACTCATGCGAATGCCGTTCACGTTGTATTTCAGAACGAAGTCTTCGGAGCTGTCTCCGGCTTCGGCGTCACTGATGGTCTGGAAGGCAAAGACGTGAAAGGGGGTCGAGGATGCCTCGATCTTTTTCCGCAGACGCTTGCTGCAGGACGAGAGTCGGTCGCTCTGGTTCAGGGCATCGGAGATCATGATGCGTTCGTCGCCATCCATAAGGTACATCGGCGGCGAATCCTGGTAGGAAATGCCCAGGCCCAACTCCAGGCTAGGCAAGCCGGCGCGTTCGAGCAATTGGTTGTATCCCCGTGAAATTTCGACAATCTCACGGGCTAGCACCGCCGCGCGCCCCACGGCCATGCCCGGCTCGCCCTCGTGTTCGAGCAAGGCCAGAATGATGGCGTCTCCCTCCAGGAAGACCTTGGAGGCGCCGTACTTGGCCAGAAGCTTGTTTACCGGATCGTAGAAATTCAAGCTGAAGTAGGAGGCCGGGTTCATCTCCCGCTCGAGCAGAGATCGCGTCAACCGGGACGAGTCACGCACATCGGCTTTGATAATCACGTGGTGTAGGATCTTCTCTCCACCCAAGCTTTGCTCTTTCGCAAGCAGGAACTCGTAGAGAGTTCCGTTCATGGCCGAGAGCTGCTGCTTCTTCTCGTCAAAGACCAACTGGATCGAGTCCAGGGCGCCGTTCAGCACCTCCAGCTGTCGTCGGGCTCGGTGATAGCGAAAGAAGTCGCGCAGGAATCGGCTGGCGATTTTCGCCCGTTCGGCACCGCGGTACCCGGCCACCCGATCAATGGCCGTGTGCAGGCTGGCGGGCGTTAATTTGCTGTGTTCGGCAATCAGTTTTTCCACCCTGGCGCGTTCTTCGCGGGAGGTGAGGGCGTTCTTGAGTTGGGCGGCATTGATCTGGGGCGAGTATTCTGCCAGCAGGGGCACCACCTCGTAGGCGGCCACGATATGGTCCATCACTTTTTCCCGCTCGAGTAGGCTCACCCAGTCGGCCAAGCGCGACTTCTGCGACCGGCTCTCCGGACTCGAATCGTCGGGCAGGCCGGCGCCTACCAAGGCTTGCGCGTTCTCCGGCACGTTGAGCCAGCCGTCGAAGTCAGCCGGGTCCTTCTGGCCGGCGGGAAGGGTCGATTCCAGGAACTCACAGGCTATCTTGCGGACATTCGCGAAACGGTCCGGGTCGCTCTCAAAATTGCCCAGCATGACGAAATTCTCGGCATTGAGACGGGCATCGTTGCCGTCTTCGGTAAAGATCAGGGGATTGAGGAACAATTTGTAGGGCTCATCCCCGCCTGTTCCGAATAAAGACCGCCGCTTGCGGGCCAGGGTATCCTTCTCGGCGTCGCGCAGGGTGCGGAAGAGTTCTTCGCTCGTCTTGCGCAGAATGGTTTTCTTTCCCACCTGCAGCGCGGCCACACGCTCGCGGTACTCGTAGGCTTTCTGATGGCGGAAACCCTCGTAACCTTTCATCGCCATGCGGCAGCGTTCCAGGACTTGGGCAAACTGTGCGTTGAGCTCGACCCGCAAGAACTTGATAATCGCGGCTCTGCCCAGAAGGTCGAGGATCTGGTTCTCCGCGGCTTTGGCGTGATTCAGCACGGCCACGTGCAGCTCGGTCAATAAGGACTTCAGATCCGAAGGCTCGGACTGAGATTTGGCATCTGTTTTGGACTGGATAAACTGAGTTCTGGCTTTTTCCGGCGCACTGGCCGCTAGCAGCCCCTCCAGGTCGCCATGGCGAGTCACCAGGCGCGAAATGTGCAGCCTGGCTTGCTGCCCAAACTTTGGGCTTAGGTGAACGTCATGGCGCAAATTGTCCACACCCACCTGAAGACCTTCGAGTAACATGGACGGGACGTAGGAGGCCAGGATGAGCTGGACCCTATCCTCCGTGGTCTGACCAAGCTTAAAGATGGGGATACGTAGCATGAGTCCGGTTACGTCTCTGCGCCCTAACGGAGCAAATTTGCGCGACTTGGGGGACTGGCGCCTGCTCCATCGCTAAAATGAGCTTCTGAGCCGGAGGGTAGCACGGGCTGCCGCCCGGGCCAATGTTACGTAAGTGACCACCTTGCAAGCGCTTTCTTGTGACCGGCGTGCCTCAGTTCCCCCCGAGAAAAGGAGGGTAGGGATAGCCGAGCTGACGTCTCGGGCTGGCCCGTAGGACCAGACCTCAGTCAGCAAGCGAGCTGGCTGCAATGCCGGGCGGTCTGGAGTCGCCATACCGGGGGCTTACAGATGTGCCCCGCCGAGAGAGCACCCGGGCAGCAGCTTCTGTCGCAGCGACCATTAGATCTTCAGAAAGATTTTCTTCCGGTAAAGGAGCCACATCGCCACCCAACACATCAGCACATAGCTGATCGCGTAGAGGAGGGAGGCATTGTAGGGGCTGGCCAACGGGGCGAATAGGCTTTGGAACAGGCTTTCCTGCCAGGTCATGTCAACCCCGTGGGGCATGCGATCGATCCAGTGAGCGACGGCTTCGGCGAATACGTAAGCTGCGATGGGGTTCATTCCGAATATCAGGAAAAATTTCGTCGCGCGCCCGCGGTGTTGGCGCACATCGACAATCCGATAACCAAGGGCCAGGCAAACCAGCGCCATTCCGGCGGTGAAGATCACAAACGAGCTGGTCCAGAGATTCTTGTTAATAGGGAATTCGAGGCCGATAAGCTGGCCCAGTACCACACCGACGATGCCGCACAGGGCCAATCCCCGGGCCTTGCTTTCGGGCGAACGCCTCGACTGCAGCCAATCCCCGGTCAGCAGTCCCAGTAAACTGGTTGCGACCGCGGGGATTGTGCTCAACACCCCTTCGGGGTCACGCGTACCGTCGTATAAGTGACCTGCCAGAAGCTTGCGGTCGAGCCAGGCCGCCAGGTTGCGGTTGGGATCGAGCAGCGGAATGTCAACCGTAGGAACGCCAAATCCCGGCACCGGCACATAGCGCATCAGGATCCAGTAGCCGGCCAGACATCCCAGAAGGGTTGCGATCCAGACCCGTCGAGTGGTCCACAACCCTAGGATGGCCGAAATCGTGTAGCAGATCGCGATTCGTTGCAGCACGCCATAAACTCGCCACGAGCCAAGGTGAAACTGGTTCGGAAACCCGTTAAGGAACACGCCAAGGGCGAACAGGGTTAGACCACGCCCCAGAATGTGGCGCAGGAGGCTTTGGCGCGATGGGCTGCGCTTCAGCCGCGCCCGCAAGGAATAGGCCATGGCAACCCCAACGATGAAAAGGAAGAAGGGGAAAATCAGATCGGTGGGTGTCCACCCATTCCACTGGGCATGACGCAAAGGCCAGTAGGTGGTGCGCTCGTCGCCCGGATTGTTGACCAGAATCATAGCCGCGATCGTGGCCCCGCGGAAAACGTCGAGGGACACTAACCGGGATGACGGCCGGACGGTGGTGTGCGCATTGGTTGACTGCTCGCTGGCGGCGATTGGGACGGTGGACGACATGGCGTTCTCGGTTCTGGTTAGGGCCGGGTATTCAGGGGATGCTTGGCCTTTTCGAAGAATTCGTTTTGCAGGGCAAGGCTCGTCTGATCGGCTTTGACGGCTCGAATCGACTGCACAATCACGTCTTCCCAGTGGCCTATTTCAAATTCACCGCGCTCCTTGGTCGCCGCTGCGCCCTGGCCGGAATAGTGGTAAGGGAAGCGGGCGTACCACCAGATCGCCGTATAAAGATCCTCGGGCAGAGCGAGCCGCGCCTGGTCGGCCCCGGATTCCTGGTTCGCCCGGTCCATGTGCACCAAATCGGGGTGGGTCGCCAACATCTTCGAGGTCTCGGATTCCCCGGCGTGCATATCGGGTCCGGAAGACTTCTTGGGCGGTCCGCCGGGGGGAGCCGACAGCACCGGCAGCACATAAACCACATAATCGTGCGGCTTCTCGAGCTGGGTTTGGGCAAAAAATGGAAGGAGATTTTCATTGCCGCCGTGGCCATTGACAATGATGATCTTCTTGCATCCGTTGCGCGCCATCTCGTCGGTGGTTTCCTGCAATAGCTCCATCTGCAAGTGTGAGCTGTAGGCAACTGTTCCGGGCTCGTGCTTGGCCTCAAAAATCTGGCCAAAGTAATATTCCGGAAACACCACGGCATACTCCCGTTGTGCCGCTGCCAGGGCGGCCGAACGCACGTCGAGCAGATCGGTGCCGAGCGGCAGGTGGGGGCCGTGTTTTTCCAGGATTCCGAAGGGCAAGAGGCAAGTAGCCTGGGAGCGCTCGATGGCGGTTCGAAAATCGTCGGCCGTGAGTTCTTCCCAGTGAACTGAGAGCGTGGCGGGAGAGGCCGCGGCCGTTCCCGCCCAAAGCAGGACGAGGAAGACAGAGCGCAGAGCGGTCATTAAATCGTTTCTCCGAATGCGCGCATTGTAGCACCGACCAGCTTGCCAGCGTACGCCGCCCACGCCGACGAGGCTAGGACGGGCCGACGACTTTGACCACGACAACCGAACGCTTTCGACTGCGCGAGGACTTTGCCGCCCCATCGGACGCTTGTTACAGTGATCGTCGAGGAGCCTGTCCATGCCCACGCTGGTGAAACAACCCACTCGTATTACTGCCCAGGGAAACAAACCCAAGCTGATCGATGAATACGTCGGACGAGTGAATACGGACACTGCCGGGCTCAGCCTTGCCCACATGCGCAGTCCGCAGGGCTGGGAGGAGCCAGGCCAGCGCCCTGAGTTCGACGAGTTCACGCTGGTCTTCAAAGGTATGCTACGCGTTCGCCACGAGGGTGGCGCGATCGACGTTGCCGCCGGCCAGGCGGTGATTGCCCACCGCGGAGAATGGATTCAATACTCCACTCCGGCCGAAGGCGGTGCGGAGTACATCGCCGTTTGTCTGCCGGCATTCTCGATGAATACGGTTCACCGCGACGACCAGTAGGAAGGTGATGAGTAGGAAGGTAAGGATTCCGCAGAAGGCGCCGTCTCGGCCACATTATTCGGCCACATTATGCCGTAGGCTTCGCAGCAACCTCCGGTGCGCTTTACGCTCGGGCTGGCTCCGGGCTAGGGCGCTTCGATCAGCTCCAGCTTGCCATCTCTGGTCCGATGCAGAACCATGACTTTGCCCTTCGGATCACGAAAGACGAACACATCGCGGTCGCGGAAGTGGGCCTCCTTGATGGCTTCTTCGAGCGTCATGGGGCGTAGGGCGACGGCATCGGTCGAGCGAACGAGGTGAACCGCCGTCGAGGGCGCGACGGCGGGAAACTTGTGCGCCACCAAGTCTAGTACGGCATCTCTTTTCTCTTCTCCCGCCGCTGCCTGCGCCGCGCGACCATCCCATGGGACGCCGCTCGAGCTCTGGGCGGGACGTCGTTTGCGGGTGCGCCACCGGGTCTTGTATTTGACCGCCTGATTCTCCAGATGTTCGAACGCTTCATGGATCGCGGCATTCATATCCCCGGCCTGGGCCACGGCGACCAGAGGGCCATTGCGCGGCTTGATGGTGATTTCGGCCTTGTGGCGGTGCTTCTCGACGACCAGGATGACTTTGGTTTCGAACCGGTTGCCGAGGATTTTGCGGATCTTGGTGAGGCGGGTTTCCACTTCCTTGCGGATCGCGGGAGTAATTTCGCACTGCCTGCCGGTGTATTCCACATTCATGAGCGCCCTCCTGAGTTGGTTGTTGTCGGCTTTCCGAGACTCGCTTACTGAGGAGGCTCGGCTCGACGGCCACCTCTTACGGGATAGCAAGGCAAACTCGTCCGAGCTTTGGCGACCAAGCGATGGTCGCCGCAGGATTGAGCTTTCATCATTTTTTCACTCTGCGCTGGTGGGTACTCGGGATGCGCAGGTCCTCCCGGTATTTCGCGACCGTGCGGCGAGTGACCTGGATCCCCTGCGATTGCAGGATGCGGGTGATCTGTTCGTCGGTGAGCGGTCGGGCGGGGTCTTCTCCCTCGATCAGCTTCTTGACCCTTCGTTTGAGGATGAGCAACGAGGTGTTGCCGCCTTCCGGGCCATTTACGCTTTCGCTGAAGAAGTATCGCAGTTCGAAGACGCCTTGAGGGGTATGAGCGTATTTGCTCGCCACCGCCCGCGAAACCGTGGAAGGATGCACGCCAATTTCCTCCGCCACTTCCTTAATCATCATGGGCTTGAGAGAATCGATGCCTCTTTCCAAGAACTCTTGCTGGCGGGCGACGATGGAGTGACAAACCTTAAGGATGGTTTGCTTGCGTTGCTCGATGTTCTTGATCAGCTGGATGGCGGACTTGTATCGTTCCTTGACGTAGTTGCGGGTATCTTTGTCATTCCCGTCCCGGGACAATAAGCGCCGATAGGCCGGGTTCAGACGCAGCTGGGGAACATCTTCGTCGTTCATGATCACCAGCCATTCGTCCCCGTGTTTCACAAAGGCGACGTCGGGCTCGATCAGGCGAGGCTCGACCTTGTTATAGCGAAGCCCGGGGCGCGGATCGAGGCTGCGAATGAAAGTCAGAACATGCTCTACGGCCTCGACCGGCCGGTTGATCGCCTTCGAGATCTCCTTGAATTGTTTATTGGTTAAAGCCTGCAGATGTCCGTCGACCACCGCGATGGCGTCGCCCAGCGCCTGGCGGGTGGCCTCGCGGTCCCCGTTGCCGTTCTTCTGCGACTCCAGTTGCTGTTGGCCGAAGCGCAATTGATAGAGTAAGCACTCGCGCAGGTCACGGCAGGCAACCCCGGGCGGATCCAGTTGCCGCACCAGCTCGATGGCCTCGTGCAGATCCTTGAGGGTAAAATTGGCGCGAAACGCTGCACCGTTGGCGGGCTTCGCGGCAGGCGGAGCAGGTGGCAGCACCGGCGCTTTGGCCGCCGGCCGAACCGTGGCCGCCGGGTCAGCGGCGCCGGGATCCAAATTTCCGCCGGCAAGTTCCTGCCAGGTTTCGACCCCAGAATCGGGAGAATACTCCGCGGCCATCGCCGGGGGTTCACCCTGAGCCGGCCTAGCGTCCCCCAGACCGAGGGCCGTGGCCTCTTCGACTACGTTCGCGATGGCAGCGGCATCCGTTTCGGGAGTGGTGGGTGGTGCGACTCCCAATAGTTCCTCATCGCTCGCGATGAGATAGCCATCTTCATTGAGATTGCCGATTACAAGTTCTGCGGCTTCGCGAACCGGCGGGCGAGTAACGATCGAGCCGAGCTGCCAAAGCAGGTGATCGGTGAGATTGCTCGGCTTCGACAAAAAGTTCTCAAACGAAGGACGCTCAATCTCCTCTGATTGCCACTGGCTGCGGTAGCCGGGATCAAGGTAATCCTGAAAGAATGAACCGAAGTCGATCTCTTCAAAGGGGTCTTTCTTCTCGACGGCCGCAATCGGGTTCTCTTCGGGAGTTGGTGCCGGGCGGTCACGGTCTTCTTTCTTACGGTCGACGTCGTCGAGCAGCGGTACCGCATCCTCCAGTTCTTCGAGAACCGGATTCTCAACCATCTCGGCGTTGATCATGTCCCGCAGCTCAAGCTTGTTGAGTGCAAGCACGCTCACCATCTGCACGAGACCCGGGGTAAGGATCTGTCTCTGGGAGACCTTGAGATGCAACTTGGGTTGCAGCAACGCCATAAATCGAACTAGACCTATTGTCGAACGCTAGGATGTGCCGTTCGTCCAGATCTTGTCTGCCGAGCGTCCAGACGAACAGCACCGCCTGAGGTTACACGAGGGAAAAACTCTCGCCTAAATACACCCGCCGCACTTCCGCGTCGCCCGCCAACTGCTCCGGCGACCCGTGGCGGAAGATCCGGCCTTCATCAATGATGTAGGCTCGGTCGGTCACAGACAACGTCTCACGCACATTGTGATCCGTGACCAGGATGCCAATTCCGCCCGCCCGCAGATCGCTGATAATCTTCTGCAAATCTAGTACGGCAAGCGGATCGATTCCAGAAAATGGTTCGTCCAGCAAAATAAATGTGGGGTTGATTGCCAACGCGCGCGCTATCTCTACCCTGCGTCGCTCCCCCCCAGAGAGTGCATAACCCCGGTTCTGCCGGATGTGCCCTAAGCCCAACTGATCGATTAATTTTTCCATGCGCTCCCGGCGCTCGTGCCAGGAGATGGATTGAGTTTCGAGCACCGCCAAAATGTTCTCTTCGACCGTAAGCTTGCGAAAAACCGAGGCTTCTTGCGGCAGATAGCTGACTCCATACTGACGTGCCCTTAGATACATGGGCAAGTCCGTAATATTGTCGTCGTCAACCAGAATGCGACCCGTGTCCGGTGGGATCAAGCCTACGATTGTGTAGAAAGTTGTGGTCTTTCCGGCGCCGTTAGGTCCAAGCAAGCCAACAACTTCACCCTGCTCAACGCGAAGACTTACACCGTTTACGACCCGGCGACCGCGGTAGGACTTTCCGATTTCGTCGGTGGCCAACGTACGCATTTATCGTGCCACTCGCGTTTGGGTTACGGTGGGGGATGAATTGTTTCCTTCAACCAGCACCCTATCATCGCCCCTATAGAAAGTCAATGAAACCCCGGTAATCTTACCGCGTTCGGCATCAAAAATGCTAGGCGGTCCGCCGGTCAGCACGAATCTGTCGTCGCTGACGGTGTAGTTCAGCTGGTCTCCCACGGCTTGTCGGCTGGTCTGATGGACCACTACTTGCTCTGATGCGACGATTTTCTCCAGCCGTCCTCGGGAAGTGGCGGATGTTTCTTCCTGGCCGCGGGGCTCGAGAAAGGCGTCCATTCGTCGGCAGGTGATCGTCACCCCGTCCCAGTTCGCGCTGACGTTCTCCTCGAGGTGAACCCGGCGCTCGCCGTCCGTGTACGAGAGAAAGGAAGAACGCAGGGCCACCGAGACCGGGTTTCCATTCTTCTCAATCTGAGCCAGAGCGGTCGATACGGGTTGGCTAGGTGTTCCGCGCGCCACCATGGAGCGGCGGTCGCGATTGAATTCGATCGAGGGGGCTTCGACCGTGTTGGCATCCTGCCACAGCCGCGCACTCCCGGTGTACAAGGCGACGGCAGCCGCGCGATGCATCGTCATGGTTCGGGCGGTCACGTGAATCGGGCTGGCGGAAGCCAGCAGGGCTCCACCAGGTTGCGGCTTCAGGTCGTTGTACGTGCTCTTCACGTCGCCTTCGGCCACGGCGTCTCCGGTGACGCGGTTCAGGCGCATGGTTCGCGCTGTTGTCGTCATGGCGCCCTCGGTTACCCGGGGCGAACCGGTGAGCAGGAGCACTTGGTCGGAGGCCGTGTAGCGCGCGTGATCACTCCATGCCTTTCGCGTATCGTCGACGTATGCCACACCACCCGACTGCAGGATGGAGGAGATCTCGCCGCCGGAATCAAACTCCCCATCGAGCGCCGGGCTCACGCTGATGCGATCCCCTTCTCCTGGATTCTTGCTTACGATGCGGGCATCGGGAGCGCCATGGAGGGTGCGAAGGCGGCCGGAGTCATCGAAGCGGGTGCGAAATTCCCCTGCCGTCAGTAACACCTCTCGTCCCTGGGTGCTCCCCGGAAGCGCAATCTGCGCCGCCCCGGAAGTTACTGCCAAGTCGAGGCGGCTTTCCGGAGTGAAGAAGAAGTCTATGATGGGCGCCCTGACTGCCAGTTTCTCGCGCAGCGCGGAGGTGGCGGAACCGGGCTGATACTGGGTGAGTTTGACTCCATTTTCAGCGCGAACCTTGGTCAAACGGCGGTTCGTCGAAAAGTCGACTACGACGCGGCCGGCCTCGGATCGAATGGGTTCGTCGCCTGCAACGGCACCCTGGACGGCTCCGGTAAACACCGCCTGGCGCGGGGTGTTTGAAGTCATCATCGTCAGTTCTAATTGGTCAGCCAGGAGAGTAGCCTGGCGATGCCCATTTACCTGAATCGTGACCTTCCCCCAGGCCAGCACACGATCCAGGCTGTTGTCGGGCCGGAGAAACAACGTCGCCCTTTCCGCCTGGCCCATTCGATCGACCATTTGGAGCCTGGGGTGCTCAAGCTCGACTTGCCGCGGAACCTTGTCGACCACGGCCTGGGCGGCCTCAATTCGCGTGTGCTCAGGACCGCTGGTTTCGAGTTCGACGTGCGACTGAAGCGTCAGTACATTGGTCTTCGCCACGTAGTTCAGGCCTACGGCGGATCCGGTGGCCTGAGGAAGGCGGAAGTCGACTTGGTTTCCCGTGTGCACGTCACCCGTGCGTTGCTCAAAGATGAGGCCGCTGGTTTTTAGATGGATTGGGTCTTTTCGGGCTTGCGGCGGGAGCTGATCGGGACTGATTGAGCCTTCGGGATTGGCTTCAAGATCAATCTGAACTTCGCCTCGAGCGATAGCCTCTCCCGACCGCTGGTTGTAATCAAAATTGGAGCCATAGATCCGGTCATAGCGGCTGGAGTCGCGACCATACAGGGTGATGGTGACATCGTGCAGCTCGGCTTGTCCGCCTTGTTTGAACTGCACCGCCTTGTTGGCCTCCAGCTTGAACAAGGTTCGACCTTGCTCCGACTTGGACACCGTAAATCCAGTGGCCGTCTGCTGGACCTCGAGGCCGATTTTTTCCGGAACCTCGGTCAGTGCGTTCTGTACGCGGTGGCGGGCGTAGAAAAACACTCCGGCCACGATCGAGGCGAACAGGATGGCACCGGCGGCAAACCATCGGCGCAGCTGGGATACCCCAAATTGCATTTGAGAGTAGTGTAATTCAGTTCTGCGCGCGCAGTTTGCCGGGATCAGCGAAAACCGAGGAGGCACACGCGGGGTCGGCCATCGAGCCTTCCCCGGCCGGCTTCTTGAAGTCGCGCAGAGCGAGCTCCAGGCCACCGAATTCGGGGTGCGGGTTATGCTCGAGGGTAAAGGCAACATCGAGTGTGTCGCCGCGCAGCAGCTGGGCTTGTTCGACCCGAGCGGACATGTTCCAGGCGAGCGCGTTATAGACGACGGCCCGTCTCCAAGGTTCGGTGCTTGAATCCGGATGGCAGCGTGGCCCGAGCGGGCTCGCCGTCGGGCCTTCCCCGTTCGAGGCCAACTTCAACTTCGCCTGCTTATCCCTGATCAGCGGCACTCCGGCCAGACGCACGTTGCGGGCGGCGAACAGAGGCCCGCGATTGCCTACACCGAACGGCTCGAGCAGCTGAACGGCCTGATAGAGTTCCGGAGTTACCTGATCGAGCGAGAGTTCTTGATCCAGCTCCAGCACCGGCTCGAAATCCGTCGGCGTCAGGTGTCGGCGGGCGTATTCCTCGACCCGGGCCGAGAGCTCTGGCAAATGGGTTTGCGGCAGGGAAAACCCCACCGCGTGAGCGTGTCCCCCGTAGCGGCTGAAGAGCTCGGAGCAGGATTCCAGGGCGTTCAGCAGATGGAACGAAGGGATGGAACGGCCGGAACCGTGGGCTTCCTCTCGGTCCTTCGAGACGACCAACGCGGGCCGGCCGTAGCGCTCGACGATGCGGGTCGCGGTGATACCGATCACTCCCCGGTGCCAGCCTTCGCCGTCGATTACGATGCAAAAGGCTTCGCGCAGCAACGGATCCTTTTCGAATCGTGCCTCGATCGCTTCAAGGATTCTTTGCTCCTCCGCCTGGCGCTCGGCGTTGAGCTTATCCAGCCGGGCGGCGATCTCTCTCGCGCGCTCGCTGTCCTTAGTACTGAAGAGTTCAACTACGTCGGCGGCAACGTCCATGCGGCCTGCGGCATTCATCCGCGGCGCGATGCGGAATGCCACCTCGGCAGAGCGCGGAGACCGTCCACTCACCTGCGCCACTTCGAGCAAGGCTCGCAGCCCGGGGTTCACGGCCGCCGCCAAAGCCTCCAGTCCGAGCTTGGTGAGCACGCGGTTCTCTCCGGTCAAAGGCACGGCGTCGGCGACGGTCGCGATGGCTGCCATCTTGGCGAAGGAGGTGAGCAAAGCGGATTGGTTCCGATCCCCGAGCCGCCGTTCGAGGAGAGCTTGGGCTAATTTGAAAGCGACTCCGGCGCCACACAAGGTCTTCGAGGGATAACTGCAACCGTTCTGGTTGGGATTTAGGATGGCGAGCGCATGCGGTACGCCATCCTTTCCGGGAAGATGGTGATCGGTCACGATCAGATCCACCCCCGAACGATGCGCCTCCTCAGCCGCAGACAAAGCGCGCATGCCGGCGTCCACACTGATAATGAGACGGATGTTGCGAGCGGCGGCGCGCTCGATGACATCGCTGCGCAGGTCGTAGCCCTCCTTGAGACGGTGAGGGACATGAAATTCTGGGGAGCCACCGCATAGTTCGATCGCGGTTTTCAGGATGACAATCGCCGCCGTACCATCGACGTCGTAATCCCCGTAGATGAGAATTCCTTCTCTGCGCTCGATCGCGGCTTCGATCCGATCGACTGCGGTCTTCATCCCCCGCATGAGGTAGGGTGAGTGAAGATCGCTGAGCGAGGGCCTAAGAAAACGATCCGCGCTTTCGCCCGGGTGGATGCCGCGAAGCACCAGCAAGCGAGCGATCGTGGCGGCTATGGGGGCATGCCTCAGCGCCGGATCCGACTGCAGTTGCGCAGCCAAACGTCGAACCTCGCCGGGGTCAGCGGCCTTCGCAATCCACTTCATGAGACTGGTGTCTAGATTCTAGATCACGACCCTGAGGATTCCGCGATGGCGATCACGCAAAATGAATCACCCTGGACACTGGGTCTAAGGCTCATCATCGGGGCCCGGTTCGTCAAAGGAAAGCCCGGAAAGATCCTCGGCCATTTCGAGCATGCTCTGATAGCGCTCGTACCAGACGGTGGCCGCCTCGTACACCATCATGACCCCCTGGTGAGGAAAGCCGACTTGCACGAAGCCGGTTTTACCAACGTAGGCCCGCAACCAGTGGGCATCTTCGAGGTAGTCGTTCGAGACGTCGGCATTGCGCAGGCGCTCGAGCATGGCGTCAAATTCCTCGGAGTCCAATCGCCAGGAGTCCATGGTTACAAACGGCGCCCCGGAAGCTTTGGCGATTTCCACGAAATCTTTCCAGCCATCCGGATTGTCCTCGGATTTCCAGGTCACGCTCTGTACTTCCTCATAGTCCACCAATCCGGGAAATCGGCGCATGCCGTGGCCCTCGATGAAGGCGATCATGTCGTCTTTGAGGCTGGCGAGATCGTCGGGAAACGGAGACATTGGAAAATGGCGGTCCAAAGCATTGTATCCGGAAAGTGACTATGCCCCATGTCTAAGGGCAGGGGCTTCAAGAGCCATGCCTGCCATTGCAGGCATGGTGGTTCTTGTCCACGCGACGGAGCACGTCCTGCAGAACTTGCGAATAGACCTTGCCCAGCGTGGCATCGGCTTCCTTGCACGCCGGCAACTGCGCCGATTGCATGTGGAACGTGACCCGTGTTCGGCAAGTCTTCCAGGCATCCCGGCGTTCTTCGAGGGCGTCGTTATACAACTCCCGGCACACTTCGAGCGTCGAAGCCAGTACCTCGCGTTGCTTGCGATTGGGATAGGGCCGATACTTATAGGTTCTTCTGCTTTGCAACATATTTGTTTTATGACCGCCAGGGGCGCACCCCCGACCGTGGATACGAAATAACGGTTCGTCCACAGGGTGGGCAGTCGCGATTGGGGGGTGCGGAGCGCTTGCCGCAGCCTGTGTCAAGAAAAGTCGAAGCGCCGGTTCGCAGCGTTTTGCCATCCGACCAACCAGCACAGCGCACCTGTATTTTGGCGTCCATACGCAATGGTACGTGCTGGAATACACAACGTTCTTGTTCGATTTGTACCCTTCTAGTGCCATGAACTCAAGCATTAATCGAATACGAGGGAAAATCGGTTCTGCTTCGCAAATACCCCTATATCCCCAGTCCTGAAGGGCGGGGGCTTTACGGCGTTTTTCAGGTGAGTGGCATGCTCCAACCGAGGAAGATCACCCCAATCGCTTGCGTGCACGCGACCGGCGCGGGCGCGAGCGCAGAGGTGTGTCGTCGCTATGCTACACTACTGGTTTCTAAAGCGACCTCTGATCCGCTCATGCTGCTCTCGAAAGAATATGTGGGCTATTTGGCCCGCGAAGTTACCAAAAAACTCCTAGCCGGCGAGTTTATCGCAACCAAGTCCGTCCCCGCCGTCACGGAAAAAGTTCATGCCGCGATGCTCGAGGAGTTCTCCCTCGAAGACCGCATCAATGACGAAGTGCGAGTCATTCTCGAGGCTTACTCGGATGAAATGCGCAAGACCGGCGCCAACTACCAGGAGATGTTCCGCAAGGTGAAGAACGAACTGGTGCGCAAATACAAGGCGGTGCTGTGAGGGTCAACCGCGACAAAGCGAATAAAGTCGCGCACATGGTAACCGACGCGCTGGCCGACATGGGCGAAGTCGATTTCCTCGAAGATCGCAATACCATTCGCCTCGAAATACGCAAGATTCTCGAGGAACTTCTCAATCAGGAGGAAAAAATCGATCAAGCCGCCCGGCACAAGATTGAGAATCAGAAGCGCACAATCCTCGAAGGCAGCCAGGAATGGGACATTCTTTATCGCAAATACTACAATGAAGAAGTGAAGAAACTCGGGGCCTAACCAGCGCAGCGGAACTATCTTGGCTTCGGCCCCTACGTCCGACGACGCAAAAGTCCCGATGTTTTCCTCCCTTAGCTGGCGAAACGCCGGTCGTTCGCCGCTTGCGATCCTTTGGGTCGCCTTGGC
>Ga0335080_10001964_pt1 | contig 20502 bp, 19 predicted proteins | sample Lox_Sample_34_FD_206720 | JGI IMG/M metagenome (GOLD analysis project Ga0335080, IMG submission 206720) | Soil microbial communities from Loxahatchee National Wildlife Refuge, Florida, United States - Lox_Sample_3.4 | ecosystem: Environmental > Terrestrial > Soil > Wetlands | place: USA...
CCCGACCGGGTTGGAACCCGGAGAGCGGGCGTCTGCTGTCTTCGTGGGCGACCAGACTCTTGACCTGCCTCGGCAGTCTTACTAGAATTCACGCCCTGCATTAACCCAGGCAGGTCTGCACGTTTTAGGAAACGGAGGACCCATTGCGCATCCACGCCATCGTCAATCATTCGGCGGAAGGCGCACCCATGCCGTGGCCGCCTCGCACCTCCTCGGCTGACCCGGTCGCTCCGAATTCTGCGCCGGCGCAGTCTTGGCAAGACCATGAAGCAGAATCGTCGACCCGCATGACCACCGCCACCTTCATTACACCTCAATCTCTGGTCGCCTTCCCATTTGCGTCCACCCTGGTGGCTGGAATCTGGACCGCGAGCCATTCGCTGCTTCACAAACTGGGCGACTCTCCCTGGACGGGCCTTACGATCGCCATGCTTGTCGGCTCAATCGTCTACGGACTCAGCGTCAGTGACCGCAGGGTGAAGCTTTCCGCGAGGGAAAAGCTGGTGGGACTTGGTATTGCCATAGTCAACTGCTTTTATCTCTACATGGCGGCGCTGGCAATCAAGACAGGGGGCTGACGAACGCAGTTCAGCCGCTGTTCTTTCTTCCGCAAACCCGAGCGCCGGAATCTAACCTATGATGCTTGAGTTGCGTCGATCCGCCTGATCGGACGCAGTTCGGCGAGTCCGCCCAATCGCCAATTCCATTTATTAGAACCGGGCGTATCCCATTGGAAACAGACAGAGGCGGACGGTCCTAATCGCCAATTCTTCGGAATTTGCGTCCGGCAAAGCGCTCGGCTCGGCGAATGGGCAGCGCGTCGCGAAGGGATATCGCCGCCTACGGGAGAGAACCCGACAGCAGATCCCTCGTCGGCGGCGAATCGGCCGCACTCGGGATGACAGAGCAGAGCTGCCGCGGCGTGGGCCGGTTATTTCGCGGGTGGGGCGGGCTGGATCGAGCTGACGACTTTGGCGTCGGCGTAGCGGTCGTGGTGGCGCACCCAGGCCATCGGCCAGGGCAGGCCGTCTTCGTCGCGGCCCTTCGGCGCCATGTCGAGATAGTTGTACGCGCCCAGCAGAATATCGAGGCCGCGGCCGTAGGTGGAGTAGGTGTGAAACACTTCGCCGGCCGCATTTTTCGCGAAGACGCTGAGGCCCGGGCGCTCGGTCTTCGAGAATTTCTGCATCGTGTAGTTGTAGTAGACGTCCGCATTGGGATCTCCACCGGGCTCAAGCGAAACCTGATAGTCGAAATTGAACCCGGTGGCGTTGGACGAGACCCACTTGAATTGCCAGCCCATGCGTTTCTTGAACGCCTCGATTTCCGGCAGCGTGGCGCGCGAGACCGCGAGCAGCGTGGCATCGCGATGGGCGAGGTGGATGGCGATGCCGTCGAACCCATCGGCGATGAACGAGCAGCTGGGGCAGCCTTCCTTCCATCCCGGGCCGAACATGAAGTGGTAGACGATCAACTGGCCGCGCCCAGCGAAAAGGTCCGCGAGCGTTTCCCTGCCCTGCGGCCCTTCGAAGACGTACGGTTTTTCGACTTTTTCCCAGGGCAATTCGCGGCGCAGGCGGCTGATATCGTCGCGCAGGCGCGTGAATTCCTTCTCCTTCTTCAGCAGATCCTTTCGCGCGGCCAGCCACTCAGCCGGCGACGCGATTCTCGGTTGCTCCCGCATGGGTGTCGCTGTGGACATGCTCGTCTCTCCTTTGCGCCTGCGATTTCGGATTCGATTGTTTCCCGCGGCGCGTCCGGCGGAAGATTTTCGCGGCGAGGGCCGCTATTCCTCCGCCGGTGGTGGTGAAGCCGGCAAATGTGATCGCCGCGCCGGCCGCGCATACTGGGCACATGGCTTTGCCTCCCGGGCGCGCGGCTACTTGCGCCGCTTCGCTTCGGCGCGGGCCTTCGCGTGGGCGTTGATGTAGTTCCAGCCCTTCGGGAAGCCTTCGCGGTGCTGCGGCAGAATCACGCCGAGCGCCAGATGCTGGAACTTGATCAGCGTGCCGCCTTCGTGCTCGGTGAGCCGGTACTGCACGTTGGAGACGGCGGGATAGGACATCATCAGGGGCCCGCAGAATTCGAGCAGCGTCGGCCGCTTGATCGACTGCACGTGCGCCCAGAGATGGCCGTTGCCGTCGCCGAGGTCGCGATACCAGCGGCCGCCGGGCCACGGCTCGACCTTCATCGGCATCGGCTTGTCGTCGGACTGCGTCATCGAGGGGCCGATCTGTTCGAGCAGCGCGTCAAACGTGACATCGAGCGGCGCGTTGACGTGAATCTCTTCGGTGATGTTGACGACCAAGTCCTCCACTTTAGTTCCCGGTGCGATCGTGCTGGACGCCATCGTTATTTCTCCTTTTCGTCATGCTGCTTCGCCTGCGCCATTTTGGCCTCGGCGCGTTCCTTGACTGCGTGCAATTGATGCCGCCAGAAGCGCTCGAATTCGCCGGTCCATTCGTGGAGCGGGCGAATCGCCTCAGCGTTGGTGCGGTAGAGTTTGCGGCGGCCGTCGCGGCGCATGCGGACGAGGCCGACGTCGCGGAGCACGCGGAGATGCTTCGAGACGGAGGGCTGCTCGAGGCGCAGAGCGAGGACGATTTCGTTGACCGGCCGCTCGTGCAGAGCGAGGAGGGTGAGAATCTCGCGGCGGCGCGGCTCGGCCACGGCGTTGAAAGCGTCGGAGGTTGTAGCCGCCCTTGGCATGGTCCGAAGGTTACATTCCCATATAGGAATATGTCAAGCGCTATTTTCCGGAGTCGCGGCGGCGTTGCCGGGACGCCGGGACGAAAGAGGGATCCTTCGACTCCCTCCGGTCGCTCAGGATGACGCCAGTGCGGCTTTGCGGACCGCCGCCAATTCGCTCAGGATGACAAGTGCGGTCGAATTGTCAGAAACTGAGCGGCGATGCGCGAGACGCTGACTGTTTTCGTCGGACTGGGAATCGGAGTGCTGGTTGGGCTGATGGGCATCGGAGGCGGGACGGTGGCGGTCCCGGCGATGGTCTATTTGCTGGGCTTGGATCAGCACGCCGCGCAGGGCACTTCCCTTTTCATGCAGCTGCCGCCGCTGGGGCTGGGCGCGCTGTGGGTCTATTGGAAGAATCACCGCGTGGACCTGCCTGCTGGGATCGTGTGTGCGCTGGGGTTTCTGCCCGGTGGCTATGCGGGCGGGCTGATCGCGCTGGCGATTCCGTCGCGCAATCTGCAAGGGCTGTTCGGACTGTTCCTGGTGCTATCGGCGGCGATGCTGTGGCGGCAGGGGCGAGGCGGGAACCAGGCCCCTAGTCCCGCTCGGGATGTCGATCCGAGTCGGATCCAGGCGGCGGACGCAAGGGCCGCGCGGCTGGCAGGCATTCTAGCGATGGCGTGCATAGTGGGAGTGGCGAGCGGGCTATTCGGAATCGGCGGAGGCGTGCTGCTGGTGCCGCTGCTGGTGCTGCTCTTCGGCTTCGAGCAGCACCGGGCGCAGGGAACGAGCCTGGTTGCGATGGTGCCGCCGACGGGAGCGTTTGCGTTTCTGGCGTATTACCGCGCGCATCAGGTGGATATGAAGGTGGCTCTTCTGCTGATTCCGGGGTTCGTGGTGGGCGGGATCCTGGGGGGAAAGATTGCGTCGAAGCTGCCGTCGCGGCACATGAGGGTGATCTTTGGAGCGTTCCTGTTTGTCGTGGGGGCGTGGCAGGCGGTGTCCCTCTGGACCAAATAGGGACGGCTGGCGGGCGGTGGATTTACGCGAGCAGAGGTAACTTGCTTATTGTGAATACATTACGAGAATAGTGTCCGTGTTTTTCGGCTGTCGAATTGCCTGTGAATTTTCTGTGGAAATGCAGAGCGCCCAACGGGCGCGTAACATTCGGCGATCCGGCTGGCTGGCCTCGGCGGGACGGGGGCTGATCGGGCTGGCCCTGCTGGTGTGCTTGCTGCAGACGGGCCGCGCGACGGTGGCAAGCTGGGTGGCGCGGCGGGAGTCTGCCGAGGCGCTGCAAAGCGCGGAGCGGTGGGACCCCTCGAATCCGGACTATCCGGAGCAATTGGGACGTGCACTGGCAGCGGAAGGGGCGGATGCCGCTCCAGCGCAGGTGGCACGGGCGTTTGAGGACTCGGCTGGGCTGGCTCCCCATCGCGCGGCGAACTGGACCGAAGTAGCGGAGGCTTTGGATTTCTCGGGAGACGCGTCCGGCGCGGCGCGGGCGTACGGGCGCGCGTTGAAACTCTTCCCGAAGTCGCCGGCGATCAACTGGCAATTCGCCAATTTCGAAATTCGGGCGGGCGACGCGGCGGCCGCACTGGAGCCGCTGCAAACGGCGATTGCGGGAGACGCGTCGCTGCGGACGGGCGCGTTCGATCTGGCGTGGCGCGCGGGCATTCCGCCGGAGGAGATTCTCGAGATGCTGCCGGCGCGGCAGGAAATTCTCTCGGCGTACCTCGATTTTCTGGTTGCGACGGGGAGACTCGACGCCGCGGCGGGGGCGTGGCGGCGATTGATCGCGCCGCCGGAGAGATTCGATCTGGACGCGGCGTTCCGCTATTTCGACGCGGAGCTGCGCGCGCGCGACGTTGACGCGCTGACGCGCATCTGGTCGGATTTGGGGCGACACGATCCGGACCGCGTGCACACGCATCCAGACGACGGAAATCGAATCACGAACGGCGGATTCGAAGATGCGATCGTCAACGGCGGGTTCGACTGGCGCATCGTGCCGACGGACGGCGCGCAAATCGGAACGGACGCATCGGCGGCGCATGATGGCGCGCGGTCGCTGGCGGTGCATTTCGACGGAACGCTCAATCTCGACTTCGGCAGCGTGGCCGAATGCGTGGCGGTGGAGGCGAACACGGCGTACCGGCTGAGCGCGTACACGCGAAGCGAGGAAATCACGACGGACACCGGGCCGCGGATCGCGGTGTACGACGCATTCGATCATGCAGCGCTTTGGATCGAGACCGGGAACGTGACCGGAACGACGAGCTGGCAGGAGCAGCGGCTCGATTTCCGGACGGGGCCGAAGACACGCCTGCTAATCGTGCAACTGGTGCGGCGGCCGAGCGGGAAATTCGACAACAAGATCGCCGGGACGGTGTGGCTCGACGACGTCAGCCTGAGGGCGGCTCGTTAGGTTGCGGCGCGGCGGAGTCGCGAAACGCAGCGCAGGCAAGTCCCAGGACCACGGCAAAGACGAGCGCGTTCGCGGGAATGTGCAGGTTGAAGTCGGCGAGGCTATGGACGAGCAGCGCGGTCACGCCGCCGAGCGAGCCAAGAGCGAGCGACCGCGTGAGATTCGAGCGAGCGACCCGGCTCGCCTGCAATGCCCGGCCCGCGATCCAGAAGAAAGCTCCGAAGAGAATCGCAGCGCACGGAATACCGAGCTCCGCAGCCGCTTCCAGATAATCGTTGTGCGCGTGGTCGGCGACATAGGTGAGCTGCACGGACCGCACGCGGGTGAACGCGTGTTCGAAGCAGCCGAGGCCGACGCCGGTCCACGGATGCTCACGGATGAGCAGCGATGCATCGCGCCACAGAGCGACGCGTCCCTCATTGCCCGCGAGGGGTTCGTTGCGCGAAAGCTGCTCGAAGTGCTCGACCACGGGACCAAGTCCCACCCACGCAGCCGAAGCACCACTCCCGAGAACGAACAGAAACAGAAGCGCCGCGGCGAGCGAGCCGCGGCGACCGAGAAGGATGGCGGCCGACATGACAGCGAGCGAAACAATCATGGAAATCAGTCCCATGCGGGAGAACGAGAAGACGATGGCGAGCACGAGAATCGCAGCGGCGAGCAAGAACAGGAGGCACTTCATGACGTCTGGATTGCCAATGTTTGCGAGGACGGAACGCCAGGTGCGGCGGCGAGATCCGCGGCGGACGGCCTGCCAGTGGTAGAGGGACAGCCCGAGGGCAAGAGGAAGGATCATTTCGAGGAGAGCGGCGAAGTGGTTGTGATTGACGTAGGTGGCCGTGGCGCTGCCGATGTAGAAGCGGCGCGGAACATTCCAAATGTACTGCCAGCCGCCGAAGTATTGAACGAGGCCGTAGAGGGCTTCGATGAGACCGAGGCCGACGAGAAAGAGCGCGAGGCGCTTGCGGGAGGCGCGCTCGGAGGCGATCTGGAGCGCCACGAAGAAGGCGGAGACGTACGCCGCGAGAGCGAGTCCCTGCGTTTGGATGGAGTGAGTGTCGTAGCCGATCCGTCCGGCGCGGGACGCGAGCCACTGCACCGAGATCCACGCGCCGAGCGCGGACGGGAACCATGCGAGCTTCCAGAGACCGCGACCCAAATGCTCCGAAGGACGAGCGACGAGCAAGAGTCCGAGAAGAAGAATGACGGACTCGGAGATTCCCCACGTGACAGGCTCGGTGCCGCCGAAACCCGCAACGGCGATGAGTATCGCCGCGAACAAGCCGACTTCGAGAATTCGACGAAATCGGAGCGCGTGCGGGATTGCACCGGCAGAGACGGCGCGCGTCAGCGCCGGGAGACGGGCGCCGCCGCCGGGGCCGACGGCACGTTCGCTCTGAGCGATTCCCATTTCATCTCCGCGGCCTTGAGCGCCGGATGAGAGACAAGCAGATGCCAGACGAGGGCCTGGAACGACTCGGTGTGGGGCGTGATCGTCTTCGGATTGACGACGGGAACGAGGATGCAAACGTCCGCCAACTGAGCGGTGGCTCCACCGTCGCGCCCCACGATCCCGGCGATGGCCGCACCTTTTTCGCGGGCGTAGAGCAACGCACTGACGAGATTGGCGCTGACGTTCTTTTCGATATCACCTCCGCCCACGGAGAAAACAAGGAGCGCGTCGGCAGGGCCGAGGCGGCTGGCGCGGAGCCAGTTGCGGTAGGACGTGTCCCAGCCTTCATCGTTCACGCGCGCGGTGAGTTCGGAGACGTTGTCCGTGACGCAATAGGATTCGATGCCGGCGATTTTGCGGAAATCGCAAGCTGCGTGAGACGCGTGGCCCGCGCCGCCGCCAACGCCGAGAAGAAAGAGGCGGCCGCCGCGCTCGCGAACGTCGCGCAAGAGATTCGCGGCGCGCTCGATGGGCTGGGCGTCGATTTTTTCGGCGATGTCCACCGCCTCGCGCAGATACTGGCGCGCGTAGGTGGAGTGGCCGCGATCGAGGACGCAGGGCCCGGCGTGCTGGGCGGACGAAATGAACTCACCGTTGCCGTCCGAGATCATGCGACCGATCTTGCCGGCAGCGTCCTTCAGGCTCTGGACGAGCACGTCCGGAACAGCGCCTCGCGATGAAAACTCGTCGCAGAGAGTGCAGCGATGCGGCGACAGGAGCATGGTGGTGACTCCGGCGGCGCGGCCGGCAAGAACGTCCGACACGTCGTCACCGATCAGAAACGAACCTGCGATATCAAGATTGCGTTCACGTGCCGCGCGAAGGAGCAGGCCGGGCTTGGGCTTGCGGCAATCGCAGTCGGCGCGATACTCAGCGACGGCTGCGTCCGGATGATGCAAGCAATAGTAGGCGGCGTCGATGCGGGCGCCGGAGCGGGCGAGCTGCGAGCGCATCTCAGCGTCGATCGCATCGAGCAGCGAAGGCGAAAGCTTGCCCTTGGCGATTCCCGGCTGATTGGAGACGACGATGACGGGAACACCGAGGCCGTTGAATTCCGCGATGGCTTCGGCTGCGCCATCGAGGAGATGGAATTCGGCGGGATTCGCCGGGGTATCGACGGTGCCGAATTCGGAGTTGTAGGCGTAACGGTTGATCACGCCGTCGCGATCGAGGAAAACGGCCCGGTTCGTCACGATTGCCTCCCTGCTGCGCGTCATGCGGTGACCATTGCCTGGATGAACGGCTGCGGGCTTTGCCGCGCGAGGTGCGCCAGACGGCCATCACGCGAAACGATGTCGAAGACGACCTTGCTGCCTTCGAATTCGATGCGGAAGCGCAGCTCGCGCAGGCCGGCGCGGCGCATCGCCTCGCGCAATTCGGCCTTGCGGCCCTCGCAATAGAGCATCAGAAAACCGCCGCCGCCCGCGCCGGAAATTTTTCCGCCGATCGCGCCGTGATATTTCGCAAGTTCGTACCAGGCGTCGATCTGCGGATTCGTGATGCCGGTGGAGAGGCGCTTTTTCGACTGCCAGTGCACGTCGAGCAGCTCGCCGAAGCGGCGAAGATCGCCGCAGAGGATCGAATTGCGAATCTCGATTCCGATGTCCCTGATTTCGAGAAGGCTGGATACGACGCGCTTGTCGCGGTCTTTCGTGCTCTGGTCCTGCTGCGCGAGGAGCGAGGCGGCGTTGCGCGTTTCACCGGTGAAAAAGAGCAGGAGATTATTCTCAAGCGCTTCGACGAGATCGACGCCGAGATTGAGCGGCGCGACGCGCACGACGCCATCGGGCGCGATTTCGAGCGTGGTGAGGCCGCCGAAAGCGGCCATGTACTGGTCCTGCTTGCCGATCGGTTTCTGGAGGACGTCGAGCTCGATGTGGCAGGCTTCCTCGGCCAATTGCCAGGGCGTGGCCTGGCGCTGCATCAGAGCGTGAAGGCCATTGAGGAGGCCGACCATGTAGCAGCTTGAGGAGCCGAGGCCGGTGCCCGCGGGCACGTCCGCAATGGAAACGATTTCGACGCCGGTGGAAATATTGAAGTAGCGAAGCGCCTCGCGCGCGAGCGTGTGCTCGACCTGCTCGACGTTATCGACAAGCTCCGAAGTCGTGTAGCGGACGCGAATCTTGTCGTCGACGATCGGCGTGTTGACGGCGAGATACATATATTTGTCGATCCCCATGGCGAGGATGAAGCCACCGTGCTCGGCGTAGAAGGAAGGCAGGTCGGTACCGCCTCCTCCAAGGGTGAGCCGAAACGGCGTGCGGGTGATGATCATGGCGGTGAAGTCTCCTCAATCGAGGGGGATGCGCCGGAGCGTGCCCCCCTCGGTTTTCATGATGGCCGGAATTTTTTCCGGGAATTCTTCCCAGCGGTCGTGAACGCCGCTGATAAGGCGGCCGGTCAAACCGGCTGAGCGGGGCGACGCGAGAAAGAGCGCGAGAGCCGCGGCGCGGGCCGCAGGAACGCCGCCGGTTTCGTCCATCTGCTCGATCTCGCGAAGAGTCTTCGCGCCAGCGGAGGCGCCCGCGTTGCGCATTTCGTCCCACATGCGGCTGCGGACGGGTCCGGGCGCGACGGCATTGACGCGGATATCGGAGCCGCGCAGTTCGTCCGCGAGACATTCGGTGAGGCGCACGAGAGCGGCCTTTGAGGCGGCATAGGCGGAGAAGAACGGGCGCGCGTAGGCCGCGCCGCCTCCGGAGAAATGGATGATGCTGCCGCCGCGGCCGAACATGAGCGGCGCGACGGCGCGAACGAGGTGAAACGCGCCGACGAGGTTTGTGTCGATCGTGCGCGCCCATTCCGCAGGGTCGAGCGTGTGCGCGGGACCGATGGGGCCTTGCACGCCGGAGCAGTTGACGAGGACATCGATGGCGCCGAATCGGCGGTGCACCTGAGCGACGGCTTTGCGGACTTCGTCCCAGCGGCTCGCGTCGAAGCGCACATGAAGCGGAGGCTTGCCCGCGCGGGGGGAATCGACAACCGCGTCGCAGCGGCCCGAGCGGCTGCCGAGGGCGAGCAGCGCGCCTTCGCGATGGAAGAGCGCGGCAACGGCGGAACCGATCGCTCCGGAGGCGCCGGCGATGAAACAGACTTTGTTTTCGAGCTGCTTCGGCATCGGGTGGGCCACTAGTAAGCTCCCTCGGCGCGAAACACTTCCCAGATCGTTTTCGCCAGGATCACGAGATCGAGCCAGATCGACCAGTGCTCGATGTAGAACATGTCCATCTGCACTTTTTCCTCGAAGGTGGTGGTCTGGCGGCCCATCACCTGCCAGAAACCGGTGAGGCCGGGCTTCATCGAGAGCAATCGCGGGGCGAGGTCTCCGTAACGCAGGCGCGCGGCAGGAGTGATGGCGCGGGGACCGACGGCGGTGATCCGGCCCGCGAGAATGCTGAAGAACTGCGGGAATTCGTCGAGGCTGTACTTGCGCAGGAAGCGGCCGCAGCGGAGGACGCGGGGATCGTCCTTCAATTTGAAATTGGATTCGAAGCGAGCGCGGAGCGAGGCGTCGCTCGCCAGAATGTCCTCCGCGTTGCACACCATGGTGCGAAATTTCAGGAAGTGGTGGACGCGGCCGTCCATGCCGACATATTCGCGGCGATGAAAGACGGGGCCGCCATCTTCGAGCTTGAGCACGAGGCCGACAAACGGCATCAGCGCGAGCGTGGCCAGGCTGCCGAGCAGGCCGATGGCGACATCCAGCGCGCCTTTGACCAAGCGCTCGACCGTGCGCGGCCAATGCGGCTGCGATTGGAGACGGCAGCAGCCGGAGAAATCGTCGCGCTCGAAGCGCAAGTCCGGCGGGTCGAAGAGGTGCGAGTAGACCTCGACGTCGATTCCCTGCTGGCGGCAGCGGCGGACGATCGCGAGCACGCGCGCGTGGCCGGCGGCGGATGAGTCGGCGAAATGGATCACGACCAACTGCGCGCCCACGCGACGAGCGACTTCCTCCCAATCGGCGATTGATCCGAGCACGCGCAGCGAGAGTTCCGCGCGGCTCGGCACTGGGCGCTCGCCGGGTTCGATGAGGGCGCCGGCGATCGAGAAGGCGCGGTAGCGCTGCATCGCAAGGCGCCGCTCGAACGCCGCGAGGCGATCGAGGCCGCCCAGTAGAAGAGCCGTGTGGCGCGCGAAGCCGCGTTTCCAGAGCGCGTTGTAGAAGGCGCGGAGAGCGAAGCGAGCAAGGAGCAGAAACATGAGCGCGAGCAAATACCAGACGACAAGGAGATAGCGCGAGAAGCCGAGCGACTTGAAGAGAATGAAATTGGCACAGGCCAGAGCGACGAACGAGAACGAGGCGCCTTTGAAAATCAGCTCCAGTTCATTTTCGGGGCGGCGAAGGTCGGGGCTTTTGTAGCCGCCGAAGAGATAGAGCAGCGCGGCGAAAAACGGCACGTAGAAGAAGTAGTAGTAGCCGGGGTTGAGGAAACTCGCGGAGAGATGCATCGAGCGCTGGAGGATGACCTCCGCGACGTGGTGCGAAGCGACGAGAGAGGCCGCGTCGGCGGCGAGGAGCAGCAGGCGTTTCACGGCGGCGCGGGCGAGGAAGCTCCAGAATTGTGCGGCAGGCCGAGCGCCGCTTGCATCCGCATCAGAGCGGGCTTTGATGCGCGGAACCGCTTCGAGAATGGGCTTGGTGGCCACGGGAGCGGGCTAGACGCCGACGGCGCTCTCCTTTCCCGGCGCGACACGCCGCACGACGCCCGAGCGCTGCATGGCGTCGAAGGCAGGCTTGAAGTAGTCCTCGGCGTCCGGCGTCGCGTCGAGCCACGCGATGTAGTCCGCAAAGATTTCGTCGAGGCCCTTCGTGGCGGTCCAGCCGAGGGCTTGCAGCTTCGCGATGCTGGAGACCGTGTGGCGGACGTCGCCCACGCGATAAACGCCCGGAATTTCCGCAGCGAGCGGCGCGCGCATTTTGTCGCGAAGGACGCGGGCGTAGTCGAGGACAGAGGTCGGGCGGCCGCTGCCGACATTGAACGCCTGGCCATCGGCGCGGGGATCGTCCGCGACGAGGAGATTGGCGGCGACGACGTCCGAGATGTGAACATAGTCCCGCAACTGCTGGCCGTCCTCAAAAATCACGGGGGCCTGCCCGGCGCGAAAGGCGCGCGTGAAGATGCGGCAAATGCCGGAGTAGGCGTTGTAGAAGGACTGGCGCGCGCCCTGCACGATCGAGTAGCGCAGCCCGACCGTGTGAATGCCGAGGATTCGCCCGAGGCGGAGCGCGGCGAGTTCCTGGGCGAATTTCGAGATGCCGTACGCGCCGGCGGGATTCGCGTGGCCTTCGCGGAGCGGGACGGGCGTCAGGGTGCTGTGGCAGTGCAGGCAACGGAGGTCCCATTCGCCGCGGTCGAGCTGCGCGATCGGGCGCGACTCCGGCAGGATCAGTCCGTGCTCGCCACAGTGGTATTGCCCTTCGCCGTAGACCGACTGCGAGGAGGCGACGACGATCCTTTCAACCGGCAAGCGCTTTTCGCGAATGATCTCGAAGAGAAGCGCGGTGCTGACGACGTTGGAGTGGAAAAACTTGCCGTAGTCCGGCATGTAGTCCTGATACGCCGCCTGATGAAAGACGACATCGACACCGGAGAGAGAGCGCTCAAGCGCAGCGCGATCGCGCACGTCAGCCTGGATGAAGTCGATTTCGCTGCCGAGATACGGGGGACGGCCGCGGGGATGAACGCGAGGCTCCAGATTATCGAGCACGCGGACGTCGCAACCGCGCGCGAGAAGCGCATCCGCAATGTGCGAGCCGATGAAGCCCGCGCCGCCCGTGACGAGCGCTTTCATTGCACCACCACCCTTTCCGCACGACGGCCAGAGGCGAATTCCGAGGCCGGCTCGAGCCGCACGACACGGCCTTCGCGCGCGGAGCGATAGAGCGCGTCAACCAGGCGCAGCGTGCGCCAGGCGTCCGCGCCGCTCGACATGGGCTCGCCGCCGCGCTCGACGGCGTCGAGAAAATCGTTCCATTCCAGGGCCAGCGAATCGCAGTCCGGCGGCAATGCGAGGTGATCTTCTTCCGGCGGGCCGCCGAGTTCGGGGCGCGTGTGCTGGACGAGCCGCTCCGGTCCATAGCTGCGGCCGAGACCGGTGACACCGAGGCTGCCGGACTCGCCGACGATTTCGAGCGAGAACGTGTTTTTCCACTGCGTCCAACTGGCGTGAAGCTGCGCTACGACGCCGTCACGCGTGCGGAGCATCGCGAAGACGTTGTCTTCCACGGGCGCGACGGGCCAGAAGGAGGTGGAGAGAAGCGCGGAGGCCTCCGCGAATTCACCGGCGAACCAGCGAAAGAGATCGAGCGCGTGGACTCCCTGATCGAGCAGCTGGCCGCCACCGGAAATTTCCGGGCGGCTGCGCCATTCCTTTTCGTAGCCGGGCCGGCCGCCGTGGCCGTAGACGCAGCGGAGAAAGAGCGGCCGACCGATAACGCCCTGCGCGACCAACTCATGCGCTTTCGCGATCGCCGGATGGTAGCGATGGTTGTAGCCGACCTTGAGGACGAGCTGGCGTTCAGCGGCAAGCTCGATCGCGGACTCGATCTCGCGGGCCGCGCGGCCAAACGGCTTTTCGGCGAGCACGTGCTTGCCCGCGGCGAGCGCGGCGAGGGCGATCTTGGGAGCGAGACGCGTGGGCGTGGAGATGATGACGGCGCCGACGTCGGTGCACTCGATCGCTTCGCGCCAGTCGGAGAGGGCAAGGGCCCCGACGGAGTCGGCGAGCTCGCCCGCGCGCTGCACGGCCGAATCGGCGACGACAACGAGCGAGCTGCGGCCGCTGCCCGCGACCGCGGCGGCGCGACGCGCGCCGAACGCTCCCGCGCCGATCAGCGCCACAGCGAGCTCGTCTTTTCGCGATTCGGGCATTTTCTTCTCCGTTCCGATCAGCTTGGGTCCGGCAGGCGCTCGGTTCGCTGCCAGGCGTAGTCGTATATGCGGCGTGGCCAGCGGATCCACGCGCGGGCCAGCGCGATCTGCACAAAGACGAAATAGAAGGGAAAGTAGAACGCCCTGGGGCGGCGGCCACGCAGAGCGAGGAGCCAGCCGCAGAATGCGAGCGCGTAGAAGACGGCCTGCGCCAGTAAAGCGAAGCGGAAGATCACGCTAACGGGCGCGAGCGCGGCCGAGCAGACCAGAGCCGCAAGCATCGCGGGAGGAACGAGCATCCGCAGAACGTGGTGCGAGATGAATCGCCACCACACGGGCGTGCGGCCGGGAATCAGCAGCTCGCCGAGAAGCGGCAGCGAGAGCAGAAAAGAAACATGCGAGCGCGTCTTGCGCTCGAACTCGATGCCGAGGGTGGCCGCAGCGGGAATGGCGGCGATGGCTTCGGGAACGTAGGCGACGCGCAGGCCGGTCCCTACAAGGACCTTCATCGGGATGTAGAAATCCTCGCCGACGCGCTCGACGTGAGGAAAGACGTCGCGGCGGACGGCGTAGAGCTGGCCCGTGGCGGCGAGGCACGAGTGCAAGCGGGATTCGGCGCGCTTGATCCAGGATTCGTAGCGCCAGTAGAGGCTTTCGGCGACGCTGGCGACGCTGCGCTGCTGCACGCGGCAGACTCGGCGTCCAATCGCGCAGCCGATCCGGGGATCGGCGAACGCACCAACGAGATGGAAGAGGGCGTCAAACTGGAGCAGAGCGTTCGCGTCCGTCATCACGACGATTTCGCCGCGCGCGTGCGGAACGAGACGGTTGAGCATTTCCTGTTTGCCGACACGCGCGGGGAATTCGGCGACCGTGACGCCGCGGGATTCGTAGCTGCGCGCGATTTCGGCTGTGCGGTCCGACGAGCCGTCGGAGGCAACGATGATTTCGCGGAGTTCGCGAGGATAGGAGAGCGCAAGGGAGTTTTCGATCTTGCGCGCGATCCACAGCTCTTCGTTGCAGGCAGGAATGATGACGGTGACTGTGGGGGTTGCGGATGAAGAGCCGCGCGAAGGGCTGCGATGATCGTCCTTGCGGTGCGTGAGCAGCGCGAGGATCGCGGGATATCCCGCGTAGGTGTAGACGATGGCCGCGACGGCCGCGCAGAAGATGAGTTTCAACTCAAGCATGGCCCTGCTTTCGCGCGACGCCTTCGCGCACCGGCCCGATGGGAATCGGCGGCTGGACCGCGCCACGCAGCGAGACAAGCGCACCGAGGAAGACCCCAAAGAACGGCGCGACGGAGAAATGGAAGAAGATCGGGCCGCTGACGAAGCTGATCAGCGCGTAGACGAAGACGCCGAGGACGGAGAGACGGTCAGCGCGCAGCATCGACTTGCCAATGCAGGCGAGCCCCGAAAGGCCGGCCTTCAGAACGGCGGCAACCAGAGCGAGAAAGACGGCGAGTCCGACGTAGCCCATCTTGAGGAGAAGAAAGCCCCAGCCGTTGTCGACGGAGGCGACTTTGAGGCGGTGCTGCTCGCCCGGCATAACGAAGGAGTTCTCGCTTCCCATGCCCGCGCCGAGGATGGGCTGGCGATTCACCATGTTCATGACGACGGCCGTCTGCGCGACGCGGCCTTGATAGGACTGGTCCTCGTCCAGCGCGAAGATGAACCGGCCGGCGATCTGGCTGACGAGGCCGCGGCCGGCCAGCGCGCGATCGAACACGTACGGGGCAACGCCCACGCAAATCGGCGCGAGGCACACAGCGAGGGCCAGCGCCAGCCCGCGCCGCTTCCAGACGATCAGCGCCGTGATGATGGCGATTGCGCCGAGGAAACTGCCGAGCGCGGTGCGGTTGCCCATCAGCAGGATCGCCAGGATGCAAATCACCAACTGGGCGAGAGACTGAAGCCAGACGGACGCGCGGCGGCGCTCGATCAATTCGACCCATGCGACGACAGCGACCGCCCCTCCGTAGGAGACGAGCGGCGACTGCTCGCGGTAGTAGACGCCGCGCGCGAAGCTCACCAGGGAGAGATGCTCCACGTACCAGACAGAACCGAGCGCGATCACCCAGCTCACGCGGCGAAGCCAGCGGTCCACGTCCGACGGCGCCCGAAACAGCGCGATGGCGAGGAAGAAATAGGAGGGCAGCAGAACGCATCCGAAAAGCTGCCGCCAGACGATGAACGGCCGGTCGCCAGCGGCCAGGCCATAGACGGTGGAGGCAATCATGACGAGGAGAAGCGCGGCCATGGCAAGGCTCGGCGCGGTCCGCGCGCGATCGCGCAGGAGTCGCCAATCGACGCTACGCGAGAAAAGGGCGGAGAGGAGAAGACCCGCCGTGATCAGCGCGACGCCGATGCCCCAGTAGAAGAATTCGGCGGGCAGGTCTTCGCCCAGAGGCGCGGTAGTCTGGAAGAAGACGAAGAGAAACATCATGAAGGCGGTGGCCAGCCAGAGCGCGGCGTGCGCTTCGAAGAAAGACCACAATCCGATCATGGCGGCGAGGGTGATGGTCAAGCCTTCGAGGCCTCCGTAGCGGAGCGCAATTCCCGCCGCGAGCGCCGCGGCCACGCAGTAGACGGGACGAAGCAGGGCCAGCCCGGACGGCAGGCGCGGGACAGACGCGCCGCGGCTGCGGGTCTGCGAGGCCAGTGCCGGGCCGCCGAGTTGGATCGCCTCATGCATCGGAATTCGCCAGCAGTCGTTCGGTCATCCCTGCTCTCGCGCGACGGGCGCACGGCCGCGCAGACCGGCGCGGGCGTTTTGCTGGGCGCGCCGCTGCTGCAATGAGTCGCGGGCGGCCCGCGCGAGCCGCGACGGAATCAGGCGCACGGGCACGATCAATATCCAGAACCAGGGATAGGCCCAACAGGCGCGGAGCATCGCCGGGAGGGCGCGATCGAGTTCCGCCGGGTCTTCGCAGCGCCGGGAGACGGCATAACGGAAATGGAAAAGCCGCACGGTGCGATTCATCGCGCGATAGACCGAGGACCAGCCGATTCCGCGCCCGCGCGCATGCCAGAAGATTTCGTTGGCGCGCCGACAGAAGATTTCGCCGTAGTCGTAGATATTGCCGGGATTCCTGCGGGCGCGAACCATGGCGCGGCCGAGATAGAGAGCGGGTCCGGGCTTCGCGAGGGCGAGAAGATTCAGATAAAGGCCCATCCACAGCGAACCCAAGAACCGGTCCGTTGCCGTGAGCGGCTGCGCGTATTCCCGCCGGAAAATGCAGGCGGAGATGTAGCCGAGGTGCAGGCCGAGGCGAGCGACACATTCGCGGCCTGTCCGGAATTCCTGGTTGCCGACGCGCCCGGCGTTCGACGGGATCAGCAGACGGCCGCCATGATCGACGACGGAGTGATTCAGGAAAATGAGCGAGGGCCGCTCGCGGCAGCGGAGGATCGCGCGGCGAATCTCGTCGACCGCGCCGGGATCGAGAACATCGTCACTGCCAAAATACCAGACGTAATCGCCGCGGGCCTCGGCGAGCAGGAGGAGAAGCGCCTCGTCGAATCCGCGCCTTTCGTCGAGCAGGAAGAAGCGGAGATTGGGGAATCGGTCCTGGTAGCCGCGCATGAGCTCCGGCGTGCCGTCGGTCGAACCGGTGTCATAGACGAGCAGCTCGACATCGTCGGCAAGCTGCGGCAAGAGGCTTTCGAGCGTCTCGGGCAGGTATTTTGCGCGGTTGTAGGTAGGGATACAGACGGAGAGGAGCTTGGCCGACGTCCTTTGCGCGACCGGCGCAGTGTTGCTTGCAGGCGAGGTCATCGGCAGAGCTCTCCGGGCGATGGGGCGTGGCGCCTGCGGACGCAGAGCAGATTCAAGACGTCGCGCTCGGTTCCCTTGCGGCAAAGAGGGTCGATCAAGTCGGACACGCGAGCGGGATCGAGCGAGCCGACTTTTTCTCCGTCCTCGTCAATCGGATGGACCTGAAAGCCGCACAGGGAGAGTGCGTGGAGGAATTCTTCCGGCGAGTGCCCGCAACCGCGCATGGCGCGCGGGAAGAATTCCGTCAGCAGCGTGAGGTTTGGATTCTGCGCGAGCAGACCGCTCATTCCGGCGAGGATCGAGGGTTCGGCGCCCTCCGCGTCCATTTTCAGGACGTCGATGATTTGGTTCGCGCCTCGGAAATAGTCGTCGAGCGAGATTGTTTCGACGGCGACCGAGTCCACGCCTCCGCGGAAGCCGCCGAGGCTGTGGCCGCCAGAGCTGGCGCGGTCGATGTGCAGCTCGGCGACTCCGGTGTTTTCCGAGACGGCCTTCGGGACGAGAACCACGTTTCGGTAGCCATTGGCTTCGACGTTTTTCGAGAGGAGCGCGAAGTTGGCGGGGCTCGGCTCGAATGCATAGACCGTGCCGCGGGGCCCAACGAGCTTTGCGGCGAGCAGGGTGTAATAGCCGACGTTCGCGCCGATATCGACGACCGTCATTCCATCTTTGACAAGCGAGGAAAACAGGCGCGTTTCCATTTCTTCCCAGCGTCCACCGAAAAGGAGAAACGCGCGGGCCATGCCCATGTCCTGCGGATCGAGATAGAACTTGTGTCCGCGAATTTCCATGCAGACCTGCTCGCGGGGCGCCCAGCGGTGATAGAGGCGTGTGTAGGCCGCGTACGCTCCGGGAATGCCGCGGATCGCGCGAGAGATTCCGAGCGACATCAGATAGCGCTGCGTCCGCAGCAGCGTGGAGAACACAGTGCCGGTCGCGGCCATGGGCGTCAGCTCCCTTTCGCGCCAGAGCGCGCGTGCACGAACAGCCGCTCCGCCAAGAATCCGAGCGACGGGTTGATGCGGTGAAGTCCGGCTGAATCGGCGCCGGTGAGCGGTTTGAGCAGCGCCAAACCGGCGAGGAACACCGCACAACAGACCAGGCCGGCCGCGGCAAGCGCGCCGGCCGAATCGGGATGCAGCCAGAAGGTGGAAGCGACTCCGGCGGACGCGGCGGCTGCCACGCGGGCGACGAACTGAAACGGCAAGTGGAGCGGCGCATAGAAAGCGCCGGCGGCCGTGCAGAGAATGGCGAGGAGTACGAACGCCAAGCCAGTGGCCCAGGCGGCGCCGACCATCCCCATCCGGCGCACGAGAAGCACTTCGCCGCCCAGATTGCAGACTGCGGCGAGAGCGACCGCCGCGCAGGCAATTCGCTCGCGGTCGAGCGCGTAGAGGATGCCTCCCTGAATCGAGAATCCGCATACCACGGCGCAGGCCATCAGGCCGCCAAGAATCTGGACGACGGGAACACTGGCGGCGTAGCCGGATGAATAGAAGACGGCGATGATCTCGCGCGCGTGGCAAATGAGGAAGAGCAGCGGCGCGAGGAGCGAGACGACGGCCAGTTTCCACTGCGCCTCGGCGACCTCGGCCAGGCGCGAGAGGCCTCCGCGCTGCCACGCTTCGGAAAGAGAGGCGACGCTCGAAACCGTGACCCAGCCGAGAAGTAGCGTGGAGACGCTGAAAACGATTTTCGCGCCGGCCGCGTAGCAGCCGATCGCCGCGCGGTCCGGCAGGAGCCAGCCGAGAAGCAGCACGTCCGTGTTGTCTCCGAGCACATAGAGGAAGAGATTCGTGGCCCAAGCGAACATGCCGAAGGCGAGAATTCGCCCGAGAGGCAGAGCGGCGTCATCGCCATCGGCAGATGCGTCTCGCGAGACGGAAAGGGGCGCGAGAATCAGAATGCCGGCCAGCAGACCTCCGGTGATGGCGAGCCATGCTGCTCGCACTCCGGCGACGCGCCACATGGAAAGAGGAAGAAAGAGGCACGGGGCAGCGGCGGCGGCGGTCAATTTCGCAGCGGCGACGCGCTTGAGATCCAGAAGTCCCGAGGAGAAATGAGCGAGCAGGTCGAAGATGCTGCGCGAGGCGAAGAGCAGAAGAACGAGGCCGAGCGATGTGAGAAGCAAGGAAAAGTGGAAGCGCGCGGCAATCGCGCGGCGAAACGCGAACACAGCGCCACCGACGGCGACGATGGCGAGCGTCCGCGCCACAAGCAGCACTCCCAGAAGGCGGCGCGCGCGGCCGCGACGTCCGCCGGCGGAGATTTCGGGAACGAACCGGCCGAACGTCTCCGGGCCGAGCCCGAGAAGCGCGAGAAACACGCAGACGCTCGCGAAGCTGGCTCCGAGGGCGAAGAGACCGTAACCGGAGGGACCGAGCGCACGCGCCAGCCAGAGATAGAAGAGGAAGAAGATCGCGGCCTCGGCCACGCGGCCCGCCTGGGCCCAAAAGATCGCGCGCGCGATGCGGGCACCGAGCGTCATGCGAATGCCTCCGTGCGCGCGGCGCGCAGGTGATCGCCTTGCTCGTCGAGCACGTTCTCGAAAGTGCGCAGCATGTTTTGCGCGTAGGCTTCCCACGTAATGCGGCTCAACACGTCGAGACGGGCCTGGCGAACAAGCCGCTCGCCGAGGTCCGGCATCTCCACGAGATCCTCGATCGCCAGCGCGAGATCCCCCGCATCGCGGGGCGCGACGAGCATCGCAGTCCGGCGGTCCTCGAGGACTTCATGCGCGCCGCAAGACCGGGAGACGATGACGGGCAGGCTGCAGGCAAGCGCCTCGAACACGCCGAGGCCCCAGCACTGGTTTTCCGCGAGGTAGACAAGCGCGTCAGCAGATGAGTAGTAGTCCGACATCTCCTTTTCAGGAACCGCCGCCAAATGAAACCGCACGAAATCGTCGAGCCGGTAGCGCGACACCAGGTCGCGGAGCTTGCGCGCGTAGCCCGGGGCGAACGTCGCCGTGCCCGCGATCAAGAGGCTCACATTGCGGCGGCCGTGGAGATGCAGGAGCCGCAACGCCTCGATCGTGTCCTCGATGCGCCGATGCGGCTCGAGTATTCCGAGCCACAGGAGAACGAAGCCGCCCGTGGGGAGGCCGTGCCGCTCGCGAATTACGCGGCGCGCTTCCGGGCGCGCGCTAAACGAGGACGCGTCGAGGCCGCTGCGAATGACGTCCACGGGCCGGCCGTAGTGACACTCCAGGATCCGCTTCACGCGGTGGTCGAGCGAGACGATGCGGTCAATCTGCCGCACGACGGGACGTTCCA
>Ga0335080_10001965_pt1 | contig 20502 bp, 18 predicted proteins | sample Lox_Sample_34_FD_206720 | JGI IMG/M metagenome (GOLD analysis project Ga0335080, IMG submission 206720) | Soil microbial communities from Loxahatchee National Wildlife Refuge, Florida, United States - Lox_Sample_3.4 | ecosystem: Environmental > Terrestrial > Soil > Wetlands | place: USA...
GGGCTATGCGCTCCGCGAACGCTCGAAGCTCTCCCACCGCAGTCGCCTCCCAGTGGTCGGCACGCAGCATCGGCCCGATGTAGTAGAGGCCCGGGTTGCCGAATCCGGCTGCTGGGACGACTTCGCAACTCGGCCCGGTTCGAAGCCCGAGCCCCAACTCGTCAATCCATACGAGACCGCGCGCCCTTAGCGCTTGCCAAAGTGGGTCGGTCGTCTGAGTCAGGTTGTAGTCCGGACCCGTGCAATTGAAGACAGTTGCGACGTCCAGTATCTCTAGCTCACCTGTCCCGCGATTCACCCATGTCGCCCTGGTGGACGTCTCCCCGACGACCAATTCGACGACTCGGCCCGCATGAACGATGAGCTGACCGGACCCTCGAAGCGCCTCGATTCGGGAGCGGACGAGCGCGGGCAACCGGTGGCGGTGCACGTCCCAGTAAGACTTCACGTGGCGCAGGAATCGCCGTCTCTCTGGCTGCGGCAGTGACTGCCACAGCCCCGGCGCTGCATGGCGCACATGCGTGATCACCTCGCGCCAATCACTTCCCGATCGCGCGGCTTCCGTCACCAGGGACCGCACCTCTGCCACGATCCGCGCTATTGAGCCCCTGGCCGCATTCAGCCGTCCTGCGGCGTCGTGAACGGCGTTCTGAACGAACACCGTCTGGCTGGGTGGCACGAGGCCGTGACGCGAGATCGCATGAATCCGGACGTCCGGATGTCGATGAACGGCCTCGCACACAATGTCCGCCATGGACAAACCGGTGCCGACGATCAGTATCGGGAGCTGGGCCCCGTCCGTTGTGGCCGCGAGCCCTCGGGCTCCTGGCAAAGCCATCGCTTCGTGCATGCGCGCCTCCCCGGGGAGCCGCCGAGGTGGCGGATTGCCGAGGGCAAGGACAACGTCGTCTGCTTCAATTTCGCCACCAGTGGAGACGACCGCCTTCAGGCGCAAGTTGGGCTGCGGGACTACGTCGACAACATCACCCTGGCGATGTTCCACCGTGACTTGCGGCGGCGCTCCGGCAATGGCGTCGCTGAGGCAGTGCATCAGGTAGTCACCGTAGAGTGACCGCGGCAGGAAGTCGTCTGCGCGTGCTGCCGGGTCGACGGATCTCGCGAAGCGCAGGAATTCATCGGGGTCGCTCGACGTCGCGGACATCCGCGACGCCGGGACATTCAGAATGTACGGGTACGCGGTCTTCGCATATGCAAGGCCGCGCCCGACCTCCGGCGCTCGTTCGATGATGATCAGCCGGATTGCCTTGTTACCGGCCTGCCTGAGGAGGTGGATCGCCGTGGCGGTTCCAGAGAAGCCGCCACCGACGATGACGATGGTTTTCGGAGGCGTTGTCGACACGGGCAGTCAGCGGACGTAAGGTCCCGTCGAAGTAAAGAACGCGGCTCTTGGTCGACGAAGCGCCAAATCAGTGTTCGGCGCTTCGCGGCGACCGAGACGAGTTCCTCGAATGCTCTCGCCCGAATGCTGCCTTGCTGTCGTGTCTTTCGTCATCGGCTCAGCCGTTGCCCATGGTGAGGACAACTCTGAAACGCGCCTTGCCGCTCATCATGATCTCATACGCCTCGGCTGCGCGCTCGAGCGGATAGGTCTCGATCGTCGGTCGAATCGATGCCAGGACGCTAAACGCCATCGTGTCCTCCGAATCAGTCGCTGTTCCAGACGGCCAGCCCGAAATCGAGCGCCGCGTCCCGATGAGCGCCAGCGGCGGGACCTCCAATGGCTCGAATGAGGCGCCAACGATCAATAGCTTCCCGTCGATGCCGAGGCCACCAACCGCGCCGGACATCGATTTCGCATCCGTGACCGTTGCAAGGATGACCCGTGCGCCGCCGAGCTTGGTCAGCTCCGCCGCAACGTCCTGCACGGTACTATCGATGTATTGGTGCGCGCCGAGTTTCCTCGCCAGCGGCCCCTTGTCTGCGCCGCGCGCAATGGCGATCGTCCGGTAACCCATCTTTGCCGCGAACTGCACGCCGAGATGGCCAAGGCCTCCGACGCCCAGGATCGCAACCAGGTCTCCCGCGTGAGCGCCGCTATGGCGAAGCGCGTTGAACGTGGTGATTCCTGCGCAGAGAAGCGGCGCTGCGTCAGCGGAGGACAGGTCCGGAGGTAGGTACGGCGACAAGGTTGATGCTTCTTTCGATCACATCTGTGGATAACTTTCCTGGCGCGGTCCTTTAGGCAGGGCCGAGTGTCGGCTCGGTGGTATCAGGAAAAAGGATTAAGCAGACGAACTCCCGTCGGTGAATAGTGCGCCAGATTTCGGGTAACGACCTGAAGGTCGTGAATGAGCGCCGTCGCCGCAATCTGCTTATCGAGCGGGTTTTCAGGGTTGGGAACACGCAGCCGCCCCCAGACATGGGCGCACTCCTCGTCGAACGGGAGGATCGCCTGAGAATAGGTCGTTGTCACCGTGCCTAGCCAGCGCTCCAGGCGCTTTGCTTGAGCGGCATCACCGCGATGACGAATCCGCTCCACGCCCTGACGCAGTTCGCCGATCGTAATCGCCGACAGGTAAAGGTCGGTGGCGTCGCGACTTACTTTGGCAAAGAACTCGCGAACTCCGGGGTTGGCATCGGGCCCCTTGCGAATTTCGCTGATGACATCGGTATCGAGTAGATACACATCAGCCCCGACGATCCTGCTGCTCACGGCTGAAGTCGGCATCCTCGCCAACGTTCGGAATCGCCGCAAGTACCTCGGCGAGGCTGCGCCGGCGCGGACCGTGCAGCGCGGCCTTCAGAATCTCCCGGTGCTCCTGCTCGGCGCTGCGATTGCGCTTCGCGGCCTGCTGTTTCAAGGCCTTGACGAGGTCGTCAGACAGGTTTCTCACCATCAGCTGAGCCATTGCAATCTCCCAAGGACCAAGATGAAGGCAATGATAGCACCCGTAGAACGACAATGCTAGCGTTGCTAGCATGACGTCAGGTTCGGCAAGGCGCGTGTGCCGTCGTCGCCGACCGGGCTACCGGCGCCGCCGTCTGCGTTGCCTCAAGTCCGCATTGATGCGGTTCAGGTCGAACCCGCGCGGGTCGAATACGCCACCGATCCACACCATGTATTGCTCATGCTCATCGTGGTCCGCGTCCGACAGCGCCTCGAGGAAATTGGCATACCCGTGGCAGCCGCCGACATCTTCCGGCGGGCACGCATTCTCCCCGGCTAGACACAGTGGCGCGGGCGCAAGCTCTGCGCTGCGTCGACGCTCAGCAGGCTCGAAGAACAGCCGGTGTCGCCAGCTGTCACCGAAATCATAGATGTAGACCCAGTCCGTCTCGCCGCTCTGGGCGAGCTTCCCGACGGTCCACTTCCGCTCGTCTTGAAACGGCGGCCCGAGATCGCCCTCGCCGAATTCATCTTCGATGGCGAGCACACCGAGCCGCAACGCCTCGCCGGCCCGATACTCATGCAAATGGGAGTCCGTCCATCCAAAGGTGATCTGTATGACGTTGTGCAGGCTATCGAGCCGCATTGCCTTCGGCAGGCGCAGGCGCCGCCAGATGAGCGGCTCAATGTCGAGCAGCTCGATGCGAAGCAGCAGGGTGTCGCGATTGTCGGTGGGCGTTGGCATGGCGGACCCGGCGACTCAGGCGGTCCGGTCCAGGTTGCGATAGAGCGTGGAACGGGAGATGCAGAACTGCTCAGCAATCGTACCGATCGGAACCTAGCCCGAGTTCACCAATGTGCGAAGGGTCTTTAGGTCACGGGAGGAGAGCTTGCGCGGCCTGCCGCCCTTGCGGCCACGGGCCCGGGCAGCCTTGAGGCCCGCGAGGGTGCGCTCCCGGATCAGGTTTCGCTCGAACTCGGCCAAGGCGCCGAACACGTGGAACACCAGGCGTCCCGTCGGCGACTGCGTATCAATCTTTTCGGTCAGCGACGCAAAGCCAATACCCCTGACCTGCAGCTCTTGGGTCAATCGGATGAGGTCGGCGAGGCTCCGACCCAGACGGTCCAGGCGCCAAACGATCAGCGTGTCGCCCTCGCGGACGGACTTGAGGCAAGCCTCGAGCTGCGGCCGCGCGGTGTTCTTGCCACTCGCGTGCTCCTCATAGATCTGCCGGCACTTCGCCTTCTTCAGAGCGTCGCGCTGTAGATCGAGCGTCTGATCGTCGGTTGAAACCCGCGCATATCCAATCCGCATCGGCGCCGCTCCTCGTGTCGCGAATCAGAAAAGCCCTACCGTTTGCGCAGCATAGATTACGAGACGGGTTCTGCGTCAGAGATGGGCCCAGTATTGGCCGGAGTTCGGCCCCTCTCAGCCGCGTCGCACAAACCCTGGTTTCTGCGACAGAGCCTTTGACCCTCCGGCAGACTCCGGAACCCTGCCATGGATCTGGGGTCTCCGATGCGCGATCCATTGATCTATCCGGCGCTGCCCGGCGGGCCGGTTTCGGCCGAGCAGTTGTCGCCGTTCATCCCGCTCGCGGACGAGGTGTCCTGGGCACGTAAGCACACCCGCTCGCCGAAGCGGCAGCTCGAACTCCTGGTGATGCTCAAGACCTTCCGGTTTCTCGGATACTTCCCAGCGTCACTGGAGATTCCCCCTTCTATCGTGGCCGCGAGCGCACGCCGTCTGGATCTGCCGGTACAGGGCGCCTCGTTCGTCATAGCCCCGGCATCGTTGTACCGCAGCCGGGCGACGGTCCGGCGCAAGCTCGGGGTCGAGCGCTGGACCCCGGTCGCCCGGCGGCTGCTTGTGAACCGGCTGGCCATGCTCAACCAGGGCCGGGCCGGTCCCAACGATCTCCTGAACGCCGCCGTCGAGTACCTGCGCCAGGACCGAATTGAGCTCCCGGCGCTGCTCACACTGAAGCGACTGGTCGGCAGCATCCGTGCGCGCTTCGACAAAGCCTTCTGCGCCGCCATCGTCGCGCCGCTCAAGGGAAAGGACCGCCGAACGCTCGAAGGGTTGATGGTGGTTCCGCCGGAGGCAACTGTCTCCGGCTTTGAGCAAATCAAGCAACGGCCGGCCCGCGCGACGCTCAAGCACCTGTCGGCCCACCTGGATCACTTGCGATGGCTGCAGGAGCTACCAGCGACACAGCCCCTGGTCGCCGGACTCGGGGTCGGCAAGGTGACCGACCTCGCGGAGCAGGCGCGCGCGCTCAACGTCGCAGAGCTGCGCGAGCACGGCGCGACGCGGCGTATGGCGCTGCTCATTTGCCTGTTGCACGTTGCCCGTGCCGAGTGCCTCGATCAGCTTGCCACGCTGTACCTGCGCCGGGTCCACTGGATGTGGGGTCGGGCTCGGGAGGACCTTGAAGAATGGCGACGCAATCGGGGCGGCCTGTCGCAATCGCTCGTCCGGCTGCTTCGGCGAATGGTCGAGGAGTTCGACCGGTCATCGCCTGAAGTCTCCCTCGGTGATCGGCTCGGGGCGATCGCCGGCGAGCACGGCGGCGCGGAGGTCATCCTTCGCGACTGCGACATCGCCCTCGAGCACCGTGTCAATGATCCGCGGTCCTTCCTTATCCGGCATTACCGGCGAAACCGCGCCGTGCTCATGACCCTGCTCGCGGCCCTGCCGCTCGACGCCGAAGCGGCGGAATCGTGGCCGGTGGAGCTCGCGGACCGTCTGGGCTTCATGGACGAGGACCGCGATTCTATTTTCAGCATTCTCGATGTCGATCCGAGCCGGACTTCGGGACCATGGAAACCCCTGGTCCAGCGTCCGGGACCGGGATTGACGGTCGACCGCCGGCAATTCGAGGTCTACGCATTCTGTGAGGTCGCCGACGCGCTCAAGGCGGGAGAGGTGTTCATCCCGGGGTCGTTGGCGTTCGCGGACTACCGTGAGGCCTTAGTCGCTCGGGACCTGGCAGCAGAACCTTGCCAGGCGTTTCTCCGCGATCGGGGCCTGCCGCCGCGAGCGGATCAGTTCGTTGACCAGCTCCGGGACGCTCTCTGCAGCGCCGCCTGGCAGCTCGATGAACTCTTTAAGATAGGCTGCCCGCCGTGCCGCATTGACCGCGACGGTACGTTGCATCTGCCGCGGGTCCGCGCCGCTCCGGCCAGTCAGTCCGCCCAGCAGCTGGCCGACACGATCGAAGCACGCTTGCCGGAGCGCCATCTCCTCGACGTACTCGCCAATGTGGACGGCTGGACGCAGTGGACCCGGCACTTCGGGCCTCTGTCCGGTGAGTCACCCCAGATCAAAGACGCACGCCGCCGATACGTCGAAGCCGCGTTCACATACGGCTGCAATCTCGGGCCAACCCAGGCGTCGCGACACCTCGCCGGACAGGTCACGCCCCACATGCTGTCGTTCGTCAACCGTCGGCACGTGGATCCGGGGAAGCTCCGGGCCGCGTCGACAGACTAATGCGTACGCGTCCTTCGACCTGCAGCGGATCTGGGGCGCCGGCGTCAGGGCCGCCGCTGACGGGGCCCACATCCCGATCTACGACGACAATCCCTTCGCGGCCTATCACTGGCGATTCCGGGGAATGGCCGGCGTCGCCTACCGGCACGTTGCCGACTCGTACATCGCGATCTTCAGCAGGTTTATCCCGTGCGGCGTCGCCGAGGCTGCGTACATCCTCGACGGCCTGCTGAACAACAAGTCGAAGGTCCGTCCGCATATCCTCCACTCCGACACCCGCGGCCAGACAGCCGCAGCGTTCGCAGTCGCATATCTCGAGGGCATCGAGCTGCGTCCGCGGATCAAGAACTGGCGGGATCTCGTGTTCTACAAGTCGTCCCGGGACTCTAACTACCGCCATATCAACGCGCTGTTCAAGGGGACCGTCAACTGGAACCTGATCGCAGATCACTTCCTTGATTACGTGCAGGTCGGTGCTTCCGTGCAAACGGGGCAACTCCCCAGTTCCTGGCTGCTCACTCGCCTCAATAGCACGAGCCGTCGAAGCGCTCTGTTCCGCGCCTTCCACGAGCTCGGCCGCGTCGTCCGCACGATCCACATGCTCGAGGTCTTGGCCGAGCCGGACTTGCTGCGTCCCGGCGGCTCGCCCCAGAACAAGGTCGAGGCGTTTCATCGGTTCTCGAAGTGGCTCCTCTTCGGCGGCCAGGGTGTCCTGCGGAGCAACGATCCCGCCGAATACGAAAAGGCCGTCCACTACAATGAGCTCGTCGCCAATGCCGTCATGCTGCAGACGGTTGCCGATCAGACGCAGGTCATCCGTCAGCTGGTCGAGGAGGGATATCCGGTGCGTGCAGAGGATCTGGAACGCCTGAGCCCGTACGCCACGCAGCATCTCAAGCGGTTCGGCAAGTACCCTGACGACTTCGGCCCTTATGAACCTCGGCCGCCGACGTCATTGCCGCTCTGAGTTATCCACAGATGTGATCGAAAAAAGCATCAACCTTGTCGCCGTACCGGATATCGCTCGTGCCCACCGCTTCGGCAAGCGACTCAAGGCTGGCACGGTCTGGGTCAACACTTACGGCCCGACCGACGTGCGCCTCCCGTGGGGAGGCTCGCGGGATTCCGGCTTCGGACGCGAGCATGGGGATGCGGCCATCGAGAACTTCACCGAACCCAAGGTGATGTGGATCAATACCGGCCGTTAGCGCCGGCTCGACCCGGCCGACCCGGCGCCCGCTGCCGTTCCCACGGAACGGCGCGAGCGCCTGTTGGCGCCCCTATCTCCCTAAGGGATTGAATCCAATGCAATAGCGGCGACTTCGCTCCTGCAGTTCGCTATATCCGACGGAATATATCGCGTGATATAGAGTCAGCAGACCGCCCGAATCGCGCGGGCGTTGCTAGGCAGATCCTGCGCGGATCTGAACGGGTTGCCGGGTGTCTGCAGTGCCGGTACTAGATATTGCCGCGGCGGAAATGACCAAGTGCGAGGTGGCCAGTGACGGCCTCGCCGTCCGCATCGGCTTCGTTGACGCGTCAGGGCAGCAGTGCGCTCTCGCGCTCCCGATCGAGTGCCTGTCTGCGCTGCTGATGACCCTTCCGGCCCTCGCGACGGCGGCGCTCCGCGCGCAGTTCCAGGATTCGTCGCTGCGACTCGTCTACCCGCTCGAGCAATTCCGTCTGGAGGCAATCGCCGGCGAGCCGGCCTCGATCCTGACGCTTGCGACGCCGGACGGTTACGAAGTGAGCTTCAGAGTTCGGCCGGACACGGCGGCCGCGCTGCACGACGCGACCGATTCGAACGTAGCGAGATTGGCGCTGCTCCAATAGCGGGCCGCCGATTGCGAGTTGAGATCCATGCGCCCGTGCCCAGCCATCTAGCGTAGCAAGTAGTGCCGTGCAACATTTGTCGTTGCGCCTGGAACGTACGGCCGCCGTTCTGCAGCCGCCGACAGTATCGGCCGGGTGCATGCTTAAGTATGAGTTTGTTTTCGCGCCGAGCACATTAGTCTTCATGCTCGGTCGTCCCTGACCTCGCCGGTGGCGGACGCCGAGATCACAACGTCTGATCCATACCGACCTGACTCTCTTGGGGGTTGCCGATGAACACCGCCGTTGCCCAACACGCGCCTTCTCTCGCCAACGATTTGTCGACCATTTCGGCCGCCAACAAGACGTTCCTTGCCAGACCCCACAAGGTGCTCATTGACGGCGAATGGGTTGCGGCGGCGAGCGGAAAGACCTTCGACGTCCGCGATCCGTCGAGCGATGTGGTGATCGCGCGCTGCGCGGAAGGCGACGCGGTCGACATCGATCGCGCCGTCTCGGCTGCTCGTCGCGCGTTCGACGAGGGTGAGTGGTCGAGGCTCAAGCCCGTCGATCGGGAGCGCCTGCTCAGCAAGCTGGCCGATCTAATCGAGAAACACGCCGACGAGCTTGCAGAGCTCGAGTCGATCGACAACGGCAAGTCCATCATCATGGCGCGACACGTTGACGTGAAACACGCGATCGAGACTTGGCGCTACATGGCGGGTTGGCCGACCAAGATCGAGGGCAAGGTGTTGCCGGTGTCCGGCGCCCTGTTGCCGGACCAGCAGTTCACGGCGTTCTCGATGCTCGAGCCGATCGGCGTCGTCGGCGCGATCGTCGCCTGGAACTTCCCGCTGGTGCTCGCGACCTGGAAGTGCGCGCCGGCGCTCGCAGCAGGCTGCACCGTCGTACTCAAGCCCGCCGAGGAGACCCCGCTCACTGCCATTCGACTCGGCGAGCTCATCATGGAGGCGGGGTTCCCGAAGGGCGTCGTCAATATCGTCACCGGGATGGGGCCCACCGCGGGTGCCGCGTTGAGCGGCCATTCGAGCGTCGACAAAATCACGTTCACGGGATCGACGGAGGTCGGTCGTCTCATCGTCCAGGCCGCGGCCGGAAACCTGAAGAAGGTCACCATAGAACTTGGTGGCAAGTCGCCGACCATCGTTCTAGCGGATGCGGATCCGGCCGTCGCGATCGCCGGTGCGGCGGGCGCGATCTTCTTCAATCAGGGCCAGGTCTGCTGCGCCGGGTCCCGGCTGTACGTTGCCAAGGCGCTATTCGACGAGGTCGTCGCTGGAGTCGCGGATGTCGCGAAGTCCATGAAGGTCGGCCCTGGCCTCGATGCAACCGCCCAGATGAACCCATTAGTCTCGAGCATTCAGCGCGAACGGGTGAGCCGTTACCTCAAGGAAGGGGCGAGCCAGGGCGCGAAAGCAGCCGCAGGCGGCCGGGCACTCTCTTGCGCTGGCTACTACGTTGAGCCGACCGTGTTCGTCGACGTCAATGAGAAGATGTCGATCGTTCGCGAGGAGATCTTCGGACCCGTCGTCGTAGCGCAGCCGTTTGACGATCTCGTCGACATCGCGAAGATCGCCAACAATTCCCCGTACGGGCTTGCGGCCAGCATCTGGGGCCGGGACGTCGGCAAGATCTTCCGCCTCGCCCCGAAGCTCAAGGCGGGAACCGTCTGGGTCAATTGCCATAGCGTGCTCGATTCGACCATGCCGTTCGGGGGTTACAAGCAGTCCGGTTGGGGTCGCGAGATGGGTGGCGAAGCGGTGCGCGGATACCTCGAGAGCAAGTCCCTGTGCCTCAACATCACCGACTGAACTAGCTTCCGGCGGAACTAATTGTCTGGCTTGATCCCTCTTCGGGGCGCGGCCCGCGCCGGACCACGAAGGCTCTACCAGACCGGCATCTTGGCTGCGTCGGCTTGAACTGCACATGAGTTGCCGTCGTCGCGCGCGCTGCCGTCCCGCGCCGACCGATGGAGTTCCCGGCGTGCCGTGGCGAGGTCCGCACGGAATGCCGGATTGGATTCGAGCGCTGCAAATACGGCGGCTGCCGTCATTCTCCCAGCCTGGACGTCACTTTCGTAATGGACTCCGCAGACCACGCGGCTCTCACCGTAGCTTCGGGCGCGGGCGAGGAGATCGGCCGCATGGTCCGGAAGCAGGGCGGCGAGTATCAACCCGGCCATCCACCCCGCGGCGGAGTGGCCCGATGGGTACGAGTAGCTCGCCACGAGGCGCTGGTCCTTGAGGACACATACCGGACCCTCGTGGTCAAGGAATGGGCGGGGGCGCTGGTAGAGCTTCTTCGCGTGCTGCGTTGCCGCGCTCGAATCCTCGAGCGCGCGGGCGAGCATGTGCGACAGCGTCGGCAGTCGATCAGGCGACAGCGCACGGCCTGCGGCACAGGAAAACACGCGCAGGAGCGCTGCGGGACCGTACTCGGCATCGGTGGCCGCCAGCGCCCATCGGGGCGTGCCCTCGAGCTCACGGGTCTTCCGAAACGTCTCCTCGTCCCCGAGCTTCGTGCCGGACCCATCAGCCGGCGGTGGCCCCAGCAGGACGGCCGCATCCGGCACGTCATGGGCGGGCAGGTAGCCGGCAACCGGCCCATTTGCCGGTCGCGAGTCACGGGAGCCCACGCCATCGGCTGCGATCGCGCTGATCGGCCTGAGAAGGGAGAAAGCGCAGGCAAGCCCGGCAACGGACACGAACCACTTCGAGTGCATCAACAGTTCTCCCATCGTTCCTGAGTAGACGCACGCGCGCCTCGCGGCAGCGCACTCGCTCGGCCCCCGGTAAAGCGCCTAACCTGATCGACGGACGAGCCCGAGACGACAGGCAACCTGTAAGAGCTGAACGCCGTTTCGGGCGCCGAGTTTCTCGCGGATGGTGGATTGCTGGTTTGCCACAGTCTTCTCGGACACTCCGAGTATCTGGCTGATTTCGGCGACGGGCGCGCCCGTCACGAGCAGCTGCAGGATCTCGAGCTCCCGTTCAGTCAATATCGCGGGCTCGCGTCGCCTGGCGTCCTGATGCTCAGCGAGCTTGCGAGCGACGTCGCGACTCAGGTAGGTGGCGCCCCGGGTCACCGCGACGACGGCGTCAACGAGTTCCTCCGGTGCGCTGGCCTTGCTGAGATAGCCGCGTGCGCCGGCATCGAGCGCGTGGGCGGCGAAGACTGCGTCATCGTGCATGCTGAATATCAGTACCAAGATGTCCGGGCATTTGGACTGGAGGAGCCGCGTCGTCTCGATACCGCTGGCGTCCGGCAGAGCGACGTCAATGACGGCAATGTCCGGGCGGAGCGCTTCCGCGCAAGCGAGGGCATCCCCCGACGTGCCGGCCTCGCCGACAACCGAAATGGCGCCGGCGCGCTCGAGGAGCCGTCGGTAGCCCTCGCGCACCACAGCGTGATCGTCGACCAGCATCACGCGAATGTCAGGCATGGCTGCTGCCTCCCGTCGCTTGCCGAATCGGTATCTGGGCCGACAGGCGGAATCCAGCGTCGGGCGCACTCACGATATCCAGCATTCCCCCGAGTGCCGCGATTCGCTCGCGCATGCCGACCAGCCCGAGGCCCCTTGCCGGGAGCGGAAGGTCGGCGCCACGGCCGTCATCGACGACCTGCAGGGTCAGGATTGCACCGGAGGGGCCTTCTTCCCGTGCGATCGCAATGCTCACTGTGCCGGCTCCGGAGTGCTTGGCAGCGTTGGTGAGTGATTCCTGAACGGTGCGGTACGCGGTAATGGCGACGGCTTCCGGAATGTCTTCCAGCGGCGATGCGATGCGCAGCGACACAGATGTTCGCCCCGATCGATCCCGCCAGCGCGCGGCACAGTGCTCGATTGCCGCCGCAAGACCGAGCTCGTCGAGCGCCACAGGCCGCAGGCGTGCGATCAGGCCGCCGACCGCCGTGTAGGCGTGATCGGTGGACTCGATGATCGAATCAGCCGCGGCAATGAGGTCGCGATCCGCCTGCGGGCTGTCGCGGATTCCGACGGCTTCGAGCTTGATTCGGTTCAGGTGCTGGCCTAGCTCGTCATGGAGCTCCCGCGCCAGGTGCTTGCGCTCGGCCTCCTGCATCTCGACGTGGTGCTGCCCGAGGCGACGGTTCTCTGCGAGCGCGATCGCTAGCCGTCGTTCCGCCGCCCGGCGCTCCGCGAGCTCGCGGGTGGCATCGCCATAGCGCCGCGCGGCAAACCAGGAAAGCCCGGCCGCCAGCACGACCAGGATGATGGGGAGCTCGTCAAGCTGGATGCGTTCCCAGGGTGCTGCCCAGCGGCGCAGCCACTCGCTCACGTCGTAGGCCGCGCAGACCCAGGCGGCGCCCACCGTCACAGCGGCGACGACGGCTACGTCTACCCAGACGGTCGACAAGGGGGCACAACGAATGGCCTGCGATTCCGGCAGCAGTTGCGCCGATTCCTGGTGCATCGGGAAAAACTCCCTTGGTACGGGGCGGGCGCCGTGGAATTCTGCGCCACGTCTGCCACGAGCCTATCGAAATCACATGCTAGGTCCTGACCGCCGCCACGGCAGCCGCCTTGCGGCGCTCATTCTCGCAGTTCCCCTGCTCATGGTGGGCGTGTCGTCCGCCTCAGCGGAAGACAGTACCGGAGCCGAAACCCTCCCGGAGGTCGTAGTCGTCGGGGTATTGCCGGGCAGCACCGTTCCACTCAATGAAGTGTCCGCCAACGTCCAGCGGCTCGACTCAGCGGCGGTCTCGCGCGGCCGGGCTGGGGACCTCGCCGACGCCCTCAATCGCGGCGGCGGCGGCATCGGCATCAACGACACCCAGGGGAACCCGTATCAGTCCGATGTCAACTTCCGGGGCTTCACGGCGTCCCCCATCCTGGGCACGCCCCAGGGGCTGTCCGTGTTCGTTGACGGCGTGCGCGTGAACGAGGCGTTCGGTGACGCGGTCAACTGGGACCTCATTCCGCCGATCGCCATCGAGCAGGTGACGCTGATTCCTGGTTCCGATCCGGTCTTCGGCCTGAATACACTGGGCGGCGCCCTCGCGGTCACGACGAAGCGCGGCTTCACCACCAGCGGAACCACCGCAGAACTGACCGGTGGCAACTTCCGGCGCCGGGCATTTGAGGTCGAGTCCGGGGGCCATTCGGAGCGCCTCGACTACTACGTCGCTGGAAATCTCCTGGACGACGACGGCTGGGCCGATCACAACCCCAGCCGCCTGCGGCAGGCGATCGGCAAGGTCGGCTATCGCGACGACGTCAACGATATCACGCTGAGTCTCCAGTCCGCGGACAACAGCCTCGAGGGCAACCAGACCCTGCCGCTGTCCTTCCTCGGTGATCCTGCCCAGGCATACACGTGGCCAGACACCCAGACGGATCGGATGACGTTTGCCAACCTCTCGGCCATTCATCGCATGGGGCAGCACTGGTCCGGTAGCGCCACGGTCTACTATCGCGAGGTCGAAACGGACGTCGTCAACAGCAACGTCAACAACGACTATGACCCGACAAGTCCCGTTGCGCCGGGCAATCAACCGACGGGCAACGCCATCGAGCACATCGCGCAGTACCGGCCGGGGATCGCGCTCGAGCTCACGAGCCAGGGCGATCTCCTCGAACACCGCAACACGCTGGTCTTCGGCGCAAGCTACGACCGCGGCATCACGAGCTTCACGCAGTACAACCAGGAGGCCGGGATCTCGCGCGACACGAGCTCGAGCCAACCAACCGCGGTCGCGACCTCGGTCCGGGCGGTCAATGACTACAGCGGTCTGTACGCAACCGACACCCTGGGCATCTCGGATACGCTCTTCATCACGTTCGCGGGCCGCTACAACCATGCGCGCGTGACGCTCGAGGACCGTATCGGGACAGCTCTGAATGGGCGGCACTCCTTCGATCGCATCAACCCGTACGGCGGAATCACCTGGAATCCCGCCCGCGGGCTCACGCTGTTCGCGAGCTACGGCGAGGGCATGCGCGTGCCAACGCCGGTGGAGCTGACCTGCGCCGACCCGAACGCGCCGTGCAGCCTGCCGAACGCTTTCTCCGCTGATCCCGCCCTCAAGGCTGTGGAATCGAGGACCTTCGAGATCGGTGCCCGCGGCACGATCCGGCCCGGCATCCGGCTCAGCGGCTCGGCATTTCGCACGACGCTCGAGAACGACATCGAGTTCGTGAGCAGCGGGGGAGGCGCCGTGAGCGCCGGATATTTCGAGAACGTCGGCCACACGCGCCGCCAGGGCGTGGAAGTCAGTCTCGAGGCGGCCTCGGGACCGCTGTCGGTGACGCTTCGCTACACGTATCTCGAGGCGACCTTCGAATCGCCCTTCATCATCAACAGCCCCGATAACTCGAGTGCCGCGCCGCTCAGCTGCCCCACGTGTACCGACATCCTGGTTCGACCGGGCAACCGCATACCCGGAATTCCCAAGGGAACCGCCAAGCTGCGCCTCGAGTACGCGCCGGGTCTATGGAGTGCCGGGCTCAATCTCGTCGGCCAGTCGGCGCAGTACGCCCGGGGGGACGAGAACAACCAGGACGTGAACGGTCCAGTGCCTGGGTTCCTCGTCGCCAATCTCGATGCCCGCTGGTCGTTCTCGCGCCGATGGCAACTGGCGGCTCGGCTCGACAACGCACTCGATCGCCGCTACTCGTCGTTCGCTCTGTTGGGCCAAAACGTCTTCACCGCGCCCGGCGGAACATTCGACACGTCGGGCAGCACGTGGCGCGACGAGCAGTTCCGCTCGGTCGGCGCGCCGCGGTCGCTCTGGGTTACCGTCCAGGCCCGCCTCGGCTCACAGTAAACGTGGCAATTGCGCCGCCGCTGTAACGCGGCGACCGAGCTTGGGCGTGATAGCCTAACCGCCCGCTGATCGGTGTCAGGAGTTGCGATGTACGGGCCCTACAGAAGTATTGCCGGACGCCTCCGCGGTGCGGCGGCCTCGATCCTGATGGCCACGGTGGCAGCAACGGGGTGGGCGGCGGCCCCGGACGCCCCGGTTCCGGCTGCGGTCGCGGCGGCCGCACGCCGCAACATCACGCAGCACGCGCTCGAGGCCCCGATCCGGTTCCTCGCCTCGGACGCGCTCGAGGGTCGCGGGCCGGGGTCGCGTGGCGATGAACTCGCGCGTCTCTATCTGCAGAGCGAGCTCGAGGGACTCGGGTTCATCCCCGCGTTCGCGGGCGGGGCCTGGCAGCAACCCTTCGATATCGTCGGGCTAACCGGCCACTTCCCCGCGCAGTGGACGTTTCGGGCCGCCGGGGGCGATGTCGGACTCGCCTGGAACGACGACTACATCGCCGCAAGCGGTCAGCAACGCGAGCGGGTCGCGATTTCGGATGCGGAGCTCGTATTCGTGGGATATGGCATCCAGGCCCCGGAGTTCCAGTGGGACGACTTCAAGGGGATAGACCTCACCGGGAAGATCCTGGTGATGATGAACAACGACCCCGACTGGGACCCGAACCTGTTCGCCGGCAAGCGCAGGCTCTACTACGGGCGCTGGGACTACAAGTACAAGAGCGCCGCGCGCCAGCACGCGGCCGGCGCGATCATACTGCACACGACGCCGTCGGCCGGATACCCGTGGCAAGTGGTACAGAGTTCCTGGGGCGGCGAGCAGTTCGAACTTCCGGAGGCCGGGACCGAGCCCACGCTCCGAGTTCAGGCCTGGGCGACCGAGGATGCGCTGCGTCGCCTGTTCAAGGCGGCCGGCCAGGATCTCGATGCGCTGCTCGCCGCGGCGCGTTCACGCGATTTCAGGCCCGTGCCCCTTGGGATTCGCACGTCGCTGGAATTCACGAACACGCTCACGCACGTGAAGACCGCGAACGTCGGCGGGGTGCTGCCCGGCAGCGATCCGCGTCTCGCTGCGCAGCTCGTCGTGCTCTCGGCGCACCACGACCACTTCGGCGTCGGCGCGCCGGATGCGAGCGGCGACCGCATCTATCATGGCGCGGAGGACAACGCGTCGGGTTGTGCGCAAGTGCTTTCGGTGGCCCGGGCGCTGGCCGAGCTGCCGAAGCGCCCGCGGCGCTCCGTGCTCGCGCTGTTCGTCGCTGGCGAGGAACGCGGTCTCCTCGGCTCTGCGTATTACGCCGCCCATCCTTCGGTGCCGGCCGGCCGTCTCGCCGCCAACGTCAACATCGACGGGGGCAACATTTTCGGCCGCACCCGCGATGTGACGCTCATCAGCAGCGGGAAGTCCTCGCTCGATGCCGTGGTCTCGCGCATCGCTCGGTGGCAGGGACGGCGGGTTGAGCCAGACCAGTTTCCGGATCGGGGTTACTACTATCGCTCGGACCAGTTGTCGTTTGCGCGGATCGGCGTGCCGGCCATCTTCCTCGACGCCGGTACCGACTTCGTCGGGCGCCCAGCCGGCTGGGGCAAGGAGCAGATCGAGCAGTGGGAGCTGACGCACTACCACCAGCCCGCTGATCGTCTCGACGGCACGTGGAACTTCGACGGCATGGTCGACGATGCTCGGCTCTACATGATGGCGACCTGGTTGATCGCCCAGGGGGATGCCCTGCCGACCTGGAAGAGGGGCGATGAATTCGAGGCGGCCCGGCGCGCGGCGCTGGCAGCGGCGAAGCGCGACTAGCGACCCGCCGTGGCCCACCGCCGGTAGCAATTCTCATGGCCAGCGAATCGGGGCCAGAGGTCGTGACGCGCGAAACACGTCGACGTCGGCACCGGTTCGCCGGCGCCGCGGCGAGAACGATGACGGTGTTCGGGAGGTCCTGCCGTTGAAGTACGGAATCGCCCGGACGCTGCAGGTCATGTGCTGCGGGCTCGCGCTCCTCGGTTCTGCCAGTGCATGGCCCGAAGGGCTGGCGACCCCGGGCTGTGGCCGCTCACCTCCGGCAACGGGCAGCTATGCGCTCGTGCACGGCGGAATCCGCCGCCACTATCGGCTTGTGGTGCCGCCCGGCTACGACCGCCGCCGCCCGGCGCGCCTCGTGCTCGCATTCCACGGCTGGGGCGGCGACGAGCGCGAGTTCGCCGACGATCATCACTTCGTCGCCGAGGCGAGCCGCCGCGGCTACGTCCTGGCCGTTCCGCGCGGCCTCGGATCGGGGCTACCCGATGACAACAACAATGCCTGGACCTTCCGTGGCTCGGCGACCGGCGTCGTTGACGGAGCGCCTGCGCAACCGATCTGCGATGCCTCGATCACGCCGGACTACCGGTACCGTTCGTGCCGAAACCGGGTCGCACTCAATACGTGCTCCTGGACGCAATGCCAGGACAATGACGTCGCCTTCGTGCGCGACCTCGTGGCGCACCTGGAGCGGCAGCTCTGCATTGACCCGAAGAACGTCTATGCGGCTGGCGGCTCCAATGGCGGCATGTTCACCTGGGAGCTCGGCATGAATCCCGCCACGGCACCACTGTTCCGCGCCATCGCTCCAATCATCGGCCTGCCGCACGCCGGAGATGAGCGCCCGCCCGGCAAGCCGGGTGGCATGCCCGTCCTCCTCGTTACCGGCCTTCGCGACCCGGTCGTGCCCCCGGGCGCCTGGGATGATCCTTCCCCGACGACGACCAGCAACGACAGCGATCGCTTTCACTATACGAGCGCGACCGCCATCACCCGGGTCTGGTCCGCGGCCGATCGATGCGTCTCGGACGAGCACCGCGTGGATTCGCATGCTGCGTCGGTGGAGTGCCGCACCTCGTGCGATGCCGGCCAGGGTCAGTGGCCGGCCGTTCTCGATTGCCGTGCGGCGATGGGGCACGACTATGGTCTGCGATGGGCTTCGAAGCTGTTGTTCGATTTCTTCGACGCCTTCTAGAGTAATCGATGATGCCAATCTTGCGTCCGATCTTCACGAGCTGTGACGGCTCTCTTCAGCCGCCGCACGTCGGCAGCGTGTGCGCCACGGAAGATTGGCTCGACCAGGTCATCGGCGGGCAATGACGGTCCGCTCTGCCTCAGCGTCGCGTAGACAATCAATGTGACCGCCGGAAGACGCTACGCTCGACAGGTGGAATCACGAGGCGTCGCCGTCTTCAACGAGTCTGGCAAAGGCAACCGCGTGGCCGGCCTCTCGAGCCCGCGCAAGCGCTACTGCGATCAGGCGCCCCTTACCGAGATCACGCGCGACGACGTTCGTGCGCCCAGCGACTGAGGCATCACGGCCAGCGCCGTCCTGCTGCGGAACGACAGCCACTGCCGAGCGGCGAACTGCATCCCGCTCGAGGCCAGCCTGCCCGGGCGTCCCGACCGCGCAACCCGCGACCTCGCTCTCCGTCGCCCATTCCAGCCGACATCGAACTATTCGCTGTCCAGACCGGACTTTCATTGGCTCGCCCCCTGAGCGGCTTAATGAAGCTGTCGACGCAACGCCACGTCGCGGTCATCACGTGGTCGTTCCACAACGGTGTCGGCCTCCCCATGCATTCGATGCAATATGTACGGAATCGGCTTGTTGAAGCTTGATTCCAGAGATGTTTCTCGCGACTGAATTGGGCCGCTCAGGGCGAGGCACGGTCGCCAGTGAATCAAGCATCTACCGCCGCAATTCGGGCCTCTTGACTTCGAGTGCACGGGAGCCCAACGCACGGGTTGGTGCCGCTTCCTGTGCACAATTACCGAGCATCGCCGTGCGCCCCATACTCATCGAACCAGTCGGCAATCCGTGCCGTACGGTCTTCAGCGTGCTTGGGTAACGCATGACCGTCAGAGTCGTAAATGACCAGCGAGTAGACCTTGTCATGCGACTGCATGGCTTCGGCCATGCGCAGCGCCTGCGTCACGGGAACGAGCCTATCCGTCCGGCTGTGCAGGATGAGCACCGGTACATTGATCTGCTCCGGCCACAGCGCGGCCGAGCGCTCGCGGTAGTACTCATCAGCCCGACTCTCGTAGCCCGGCCAGACCTTCGGCGCCCCATCAAACCATTCATTCCCCTTGAGGAACCAGTCTCCATGTATGAAGGTTCGCGTATCGGCACTGAGTAGAGTGGGGCCCGCAATAACTGCCGCGGCCTTGACCGTTGCTCCACGCCTCAGCGCGATGTAGGTCATGGTTCCGCCGCGCGACTGGCCCAACATGTAGAGCCGCGCGGGGTCGACGAAATCCATCCGCTTGAGCGCCGGGACGAGATTCAGGACGTCATCGACCTCTTGACCACCCCACTCATCGCGCTTGCCCGTCGGACCGTGAAACCGATAGTCCGAGGCGATGACGACGAACCCTCGTTCGGCGAGCATCAGTAGGTCGACGAGGTAGATGCAGGAGTCGTTCTCCTGTTTGCACGGCACTCCATAGTTCCCGATCCGGCCGTAGTCCCCCGTTCCGCCGCGGTTGAAGATGATTGCCGGCCACTTCTGCGGACCTGGATTCTTGGGTCGAATCAGCATTCCGCGAATAGTCAGACCGTCGCTCCAATAGCGTATGTCTCGGATGTCGAACGCATTTTGCGCACGTGCGCGCTCATACACTGGCCGGGAAAAATAGCCCCGTGTGAACTCGTCGAGCTGGTCCCAGTCGGGCAATGACGGCCACGGTGCTTCGCTAATGACGCGCCCATCGCTCGTATCGCCCGTGGGTGCGGAGGCCGCCAGTGCAAGGCCTGGCATTGCGGCCGCTACGAGTACCAGCGCTCGTATATGAGCTTTCACCAGGTTCGCTCCCCTGAGGGTCGGATCACGTCATTGTTGTCGAAGTGCGTTCGCTGCAAGTCAAAATCTACAGCATACGAGTTCCGCTGCAATCCTTGGCGCCGCAGTGAGCCTGCGCTGTGCCGGCCGCGCGTCAATCGAGATCTCTTGTTCTGAATTCTGCTTCATTCAGTCAATTTTCGAGGAATTTTGACAGGCACTCGTGGAACTCACACAGGTCGCGGCCGCGCCTGCCGAAGCTTATCCTAAGCAGCGGATTTCTCAGGCTTTCCGCAGCCTCGGCTACGTGACGCAATTAGCTCGAAAGTTGACTGAATAGAGCAGAGTTCACACAGGGCCACGGTCAGCCGACCAGCGCCACATCAGGGAGGCCACGCCACTCGGCACGAGGGTGTCGGAGATGCACGGGAAGCCAACTACTACCAGCGATCGTAGATGCGAGTGTTGCATCGCCATTCAATTCGCTGCGACGCGCGCGAACGGTGACTGTGGCTTCGGATGAAGGCAGAATGCGCGCCTTCGCCCGTTCCCCCGCGGTGACCCCCGTGTCGTTACGCTTCGCCTTCTCAGTGTCGCGGATTCACGTTGCCGTGCTGCTCTCGGCACTCGCGCTGGCACCACTGGTCGCCGCCGAGCCGAGCGACGATCCGCCGCTGCGCAAGCGGGCTCCAGGGGAGCAGACCCCGGACGACGTCGTCGCTCCGGCAGCGTCGAAG
>Ga0335080_10001967_pt1 | contig 20489 bp, 11 predicted proteins | sample Lox_Sample_34_FD_206720 | JGI IMG/M metagenome (GOLD analysis project Ga0335080, IMG submission 206720) | Soil microbial communities from Loxahatchee National Wildlife Refuge, Florida, United States - Lox_Sample_3.4 | ecosystem: Environmental > Terrestrial > Soil > Wetlands | place: USA...
ACGTGATCTTTCCCGTAGTGGCCGCTGCAGTTGTTTCATTGAATGTCTGGAGCACTGTTCCCAATGCAGCCGTCGGAATGACCACGGCGAGATAGTTCAGGAGCCGATCGTAAAAGTGGAAAGCCGACCTCGCCACCAGCCCTAGAACTGAACTGGCGCACAACAGTGTGGGAAACAACGCAAAAAGAAAGTAGAACGCAAGCTCCGCGGCGTGCCCAAAGACCCGGTCATCCATCAAGGCCCCCCACGTTCTTCGCAGAATCACACCAACCGGAACACCCTTCAGGTCCCAAAGCGATTCAAGCGGTGAATGCTGCACAATCTGCCAAATCCGGCGGTTGTGCGCCTCCCCGTGCCCAACCAGCCTGGACTCCTGCCCTGAAATATGCCCCCCTCGCCGGCCTCGGCTTTGGACGACTTAGATGCAGCGTCCTTTAGCGCCGATAGCTGGCCGAACGGGAACGAGCACCCTCTTCGCAGGTCCTTAATCACACCCCTCACTGAGCAAACACCTGTTCCTATAGCGCATCCAAAAACCGTGATGGTGTCTGAAGCCCGAGGTTTGCGCATGCCTGTTCCACACCCCGGCCGAATCTCGGCTTCCCCTGCTTTTCTGTTCTGCTTTCTCATACTCATCGTTCACGGCATGCCGCTCGATGGGCAAACACCGCAGGATTCGCAAACGCCGCCGGCCGACCAGATCCTCGCCTCGTACGAAGGGCAGGCAGTCACCTCAGTCGACATCGCGGGTCGTCCCGATCTGAGCACATCTCAATTCGAATCAGAATTGGTACAGAAGTCCGGCGAACCCTTCGCCAAGCAGAAGGTTGATGCTACTGTCGCCGCGCTCAAGTCAGCTGGCCAATTCGAAAACGTGCGCGTTCAGGTCGAACCGGTGTCGAATGGCCTCCGCGTCCTCTTTGTGGTCGAGCCCGCCGTATTCTACGGAATCTTCCAATTCCCAGGCGCCGAGCGGTTTCCGTACGCACGCCTCATTCAGGTAGCCAACTACGTCACACAGGCGCCATACGACGCATCCGAAGTTGAAACCGACAGACAGCGCCTCCTCCGCTTCTACCGGCAGGAAGGCTATTTTCAAGCTCGCGTCGCCACGCATCTGACGATCGATTCGCCGCATAGCATCGTTAACGTCGTCTTCGAGTCGACGCTCGGACGCAAGGCCAAGTTTGGCAGCGTCACCGTCGCCGGCGTCTCAGCCTCTCAGGCAAAGGATCTTCAGGACCGCCTCGCCACTCCCATGGCGCGCCTCCGCGGTGCAGCCGTTCGCCCCGGCAAGACCTACAAACGTTCTACCCTCAACAAGGCGACCAACTACCTCCAGTCCGATCTTGAAAAGGATGGTTATCTCGCTGCTCAGGTCAAGCTCTCCGGGGCCGAGTACCATGCCGACACAAACCGCTCCGACATTCATTTCGACGCTAACCCGGGAAACAAAACCCACGTTCAGATCGAAGGCGCGCACATATGGCCGTGGACAAAGAGATCTCTTCTCCCCGAATACCAGGGGATCGGGGTTGACGAAGAAACGGTGCAGGAAGGCCGGCAGGCCCTTGTCTCCTACTACCAGGCAAAGGGTCATTTCGATGTCAAGGTCACATCAGAATTGACCGGAGACAAGAAGCTTCGCACTGTCGTTTACAACATCACCAAGGGGAAAAAACACAATGTCACGGCAGTCCATCTCACCGGCGAGCAACAATTGAAAGCCGACGACCTCACCCCTCAAATCACTGTCGAGAAGAAACATTTTCTTTCCCACGGCAAGTTCAGCGATGAACTGGTGCGCACCAGCGTCAAGAATCTCAAGGCCGTTTATCAGTCTCAGGGATTCAGTAGTGTTCAGGTGACGTCCGCCGTCGTCAATCACGGCGGCGATATTCAGGTCGCGTTTCATGTCGCCGAAGGCCCGCGAGATATCGTCAGGTCGCTCACAATTCAAGGCGCGAACACATTTCCCCAAACGCAATTCGCCCCAAACGGTCTTAAGGTGGCCACGGGCCGTCCCTACTCGCAAGCCAACGTCCAGGCCGACCGCGCCGGCATCATGGCCAACTACTTCAAGGCCGGCTATCTCACCGCAAGCTTTCGTGAAACCGCATCTGCAGTTTCAAGAAACGAGGCTCATCGTATCAATGTCATTTACCACATCTATGAAGGCCCGCGCGTATTTACAGGCGATGTCGTCACCCTTGGCCGTGTTCATACACGGGAACCCCTCATCGATCGAGACGTTGCTGCCATCGAGCCCGATCGGCCGCTCACCGCAACGAACCTCCTCACCGCTGGAAGCAATCTTTACAACCACACCGGTATCTTCGACTGGGCCGAAGTGGACCCGAAGCGCCAGATCACGACACAGACTAGCGAAGACGTTCTTGTAAAAGTTCATGAGGCGAAGCGCAATGAATTCACCTACGGTCTAGGCTTCGAGGTCATCAACCGAGGCGGAAGCATCCCCAGCGGAACAGCCGCCGTTCCCAATCTTCCGCCCATCGGCCTTCCATCCGACTTCAAGACCAGCCAGACTACCTTCTACGGACCTCGCGGTTCAATGCAGTACACGCGCAACAACATTCGCGGCAAAGGTGAGTCCCTCTCCCTTACCGCCTTTGCCGGACGGCTCGATCAACGCGGCGCCGTTTATTACATCAATCCCAGTTTCCGGTGGTCCTCCTGGAAGACCACCACTTCTTTCTCTGCCGAGCGCGACGAAGAAAATCCCCTCTTCTCCTCACAGGGTGAGACCGCTACTTACCAGTTCCAGCGGTTCATCGACAGCGCCAAAAAGAATCTCTTCTTCGTCCGCTACAGCTTCAACAAAACCGATCTCACTCGCATCGAAATTCCCGATCTCGTGCCCACAGAGGATCAACACGTCCGCCTCTCCGGCTTCGGGGCGAACCTCACCCGCGACACCCGCGATAACCCCCTCGACGAGCACAAGGGCGTCCTCCAGTCCATCGAGCTTGATATCGATTCCACCAAGCTGGGCGCCAGCGTGGATTTCGCAAAGCTCACCTCCCAGGCCGCCTTTTACAAAGAAAAATTTCACAACATCATCTGGGCCAATAGCCTCCGCATCGGTCTGGCTCAACCCCTTGCCGGCAGTCGTGTTCCTACGAGTGAGAGATTCTTCACCGGCGGCGCTGATTCTCTCCGCGGTTTCCCCCTCGATGGTGCCGGGCCTCAGCGCAATATCTGGGTTTGCAACCCCGATCAGACTCCACCCGACTGCCCGCAGACAACCGTCCCGGAAGGTGGAAACGAACTGCTCCTCATCAACTCCGAAGCCCGAATTCCGCTCCCCATGAAAAAGGGCCTCAGCATCGTTCCGTTTTACGATGGCGGCAACGTCTTTCCCCTCATCGGGTTTCACGATTTCACATCGCTCTACACGAATAACGTCGGCATCGGATTCCGCTACGCCACTCCAATTGGCCCCATCCGATTCGACCTTGGACACAACCTCAACCCCGTCCCCGGGATCAAATCGACGCAGTACTTCATCAGCATCGGACAGGCATTCTAGGAGTTTTCCCGTGGCGATCCTTCCTCATTCATCTCCCGGCAGCATTCCCGGCAAATCAGACCACCGCACGCGCCGCCGGATAGTCAGTATCGCCAGATGGATCGGCGGAGTGATCGTCTTCCCCATTCTCCTCGGCCTGATCATCGCCTCGGCTCTCATCAATACCTCTACCGGCAAAAGCAAAATTCTTCGCATTATCGAAGACAAAGCGAGCCAGAGCCTAAACGCCACCGTTCTCGTGCAGAACTTCAACCTGCATCTCTCCACGCTCAGCGTCGATCTCTACGGGCTCACAGTTAAGGGCGCCGGCGCGCATCAAGATCCGCCGCTCTTGCAGGTACAGCACGCCAATGCTAGCGTTCGCGTCGTCTCTGTCTTTGGAGCCAAGTGGTACTTCGACAACATCCGCATCGACAATCCCGTCGCACGAATCTACGTCGATAAGAACGGCGTCTCGAATCTTCCCACCATGAACAGCAGCGGCAATAGCAACACGAGCCTCTTTGACCTCGGCATCCGCCACGCGGTTCTCTCCAACGGCACCGTTCTTTACAACGACCAGCCCCGATCCATCGCGCTCGACCTCCATGACGTGGAATTCAACTCCTCGTTTAACAGCATCCTCAAGAAATATTCCGGCACTCTCGCATACACCAACGGCCAACTCAACTATGCAGGCAGTCAGGCTCCGTCCCACACCTTAAGCCTGCAATTCGACGCCACTCCCGCCGTGTTCCATCTCTCGAAGGCGGCGATCCAGTGTGGCAACTCCCGCCTTCTCCTCACCGCAACAGTCAACAACTACGCCGCTCCAGACGTCAGTGCGCAATACAACGCTCTAGTCGATGGCGGAGAAGTGTCCGGTATTCTGCACAGCTCCGCTATTCCCGCCGGACTTGTAGCCGTCTCCGGCGCCGCGCACTATCATTCACGACCCAATCGCACTGCGTTGCAGAGCCTCGCGATCAGCGGCGATCTCACAAGCCGGCAGCTCATAGCCAGAATGCCCGCCTTCCAGGCTCAGATCTCCAACATCGCCGCCCACTATTCCCTTGCCAATGGCGACGCCACGCTCCGAGACTTTCGCGCCAACCTTCTTGGTGGCGAGATCACCTTGCGGGGCACGATGAAGGATCTCGGCGGTGACAATACAAATTCAAAATTCGATGCCGCCCTGCACCGCATTTCTCTCGCTGAGACCAGGCGGGCGCTGGGCAAATCTGCATCCACCGGTCCTGTTGCCATCGTCGGAACCCTGAACGGCACGGCAACCGCGACCTGGGGAAAAACCTTCAACAATCTCGTGGCACATGCCGATGCCGCCATTGACGCTGCCGTCGGCAACGCGCGGAGAGGGCCACTGGTCGCAGCCTCCGTTCAGCCACAACCTTCAAGCGCCGATCAGAACAGAATTCCCATGCATGGGGCTCTCCACGCCACTTACAACGGCGCAAACCAGCAGCTCGCCGTCGAACACAGCTACATCCGCACCCCCCAGACAAATCTCGACCTCATCGGAACCGTGAGCAGGAACTCCAGCCTCGCCATTCAGCTTCAAGCCAACGACCTCCGGGAACTCGAGGCCGTCGCTGACATCTTCCGTTCCCCTGACCCTGGCGAGCCATCCCTGCAACCGCTTGGCCTCGCCGGTACCGCCTCATTCAACGGCACCGTACGCGGATCGACTTCAGCCCCGCACCTTTCCGGTGAACTCACTTCCCACAATCTCGAACTGCACGGTTCATCGTGGAGACTCGTCCGCACCAACGTCGACGCAAGCCCATCACAAGTCAACCTGCAGAATGCGGAACTCGATCCGGCGACAAAGGGTCAGATCACCCTCAACGCCGGCGCGCAACTCGACAAATGGTCGTTTTCAAAATCCAGTCCCATACACCTCCAACTCACCGCGTCGCAAATCGACATCAGCGATATCGCCCATCTCGCCAATCAGCAGCTACCCGTCTCGGGCATGCTGGCGGCCAACGTTTCCATCCACGGAAGTATCTTGAATCCCATCGGCAATGGCGAGATCACGCTTGCAACACCAGTGGTCTACGGCGAACCTCTGACCTCTGCAAAAGTCGCCTTCAACGGAAATGGCGACCAGGCCCACGCAAAACTCTTGATCTCTGCACCAGCCGGCACAATCAACGCAAATGTCATCGCCAGTCCCAATCAGAAGACCTATACTGCCGAACTCAAGTCTTCCGGCATCCATCTCGACAAGATCCAGCAACTGCAGGCAAGCAGCGCCAATCCCTCCGGGATAGTCGAGATCAACGCCAAAGGCCAGGGCACCTTCGACAACCCACAACTCATCGCAACCATCCAGATTCCGAAACTGGTCGTAGCGCAGCAGACCATCTCCGACATCCGCCTTGACGCCGGCCTCGCCAATCATCTCGCCACCGCGCAGCTCACGTCCGCGGCAGTCAACACCGCAATCAAAGCGAACGCCAAGGTCTCGCTCACCGGCGACTACGTCGCCGACGCCACACTTGACACGCAGCACATCCCGCTCGGTCCACTGCTCGCCGCCTATGCGCCAGAGCAGGCCGGCAATATCTCCGGTCAGACTGAACTCCACGCCACGCTCCATGGTCCGCTGAAAGACAGAAAGCAACTCGAGGCGCATGCCACCATTCCGGTGCTAACGCTCGCATACGGAAGTGACGTCCAACTCGCTGCCACCGCTCCCATCCACGTTGACTACAAAAACGGCACCATCAACGTGAAACGCTCTGCCATCAAGGGCACCGATGCGGATCTGCAGTTTGAGGGAACCATTCCCACCGTGGGTGACGCGCCGATGTCGCTGCTTCTTCTCGGCTCCGTCGATCTTCACCTCATACAGTTCTTCGATCCCAGCCTGCGCACCTCGGGCCAGATCAAATTCAACGTCAACTCTTACGGCAAGGCAAACGGGCCGGATGTTGCCGGCACCATCAACGTCATCGATGCTTCCATGGCTTCCGCCGACCTCCCCGTGGGCCTCCAGCACGGCAATGGCACCCTCACACTCACGAGAGACCGCATCAACATTTCGACCTTTGAGGGCCAGGTCGGTGGCGGAAAGGTCACAGCCCAGGGTGGAGTATCGTTACGGCCCTCCATACAGTTCGACATGGGCCTCGCGGCCCGCAACATCCGCATGCTCTATCCGCGGGGAATGCGTGAAAGCGTAAACGCAAATATTCGCTTCACCGGCACTCCAACCTCCGCACTCCTCGGCGGCAACGTGAACCTCACCGACCTCTCCTTCACCCCCGGCTTCGACCTGAGCAGTTTCATCAACCAGTTCACCGGCGGAGTTGCAGCCCCTCCTTCCCAGGGCTTCATGCAGAATGTCGCGCTCAATCTCGCCGTTCACTCTACCAATTACGTGAATCTCGTCAGCCGCACGCTCAGCGTCGGCGGCTCAGCCAACCTCCAGGTCCGTGGCACTCTCGATGAGCCCGTTATCCTCGGCCGTGTCAATCTCTCCGGCGGCGACATCATCCTGAACGGAAACCGCTATGTTCTTACCGGCGGCACGATTCAGTTCGTCAATCCCACCGTCACTGAACCCGTCGTGAATCTCACCATCACCACAACAATCCAGCAGTACAACATCAGCCTTCGCTTCGAAGGCCCAGTCGATCAACTACGCACTCAGTACACCTCCGACCCCGCCCTGCCCCAGGCCGACATCATCCATCTGCTCGCCTTCGGCCAAACCACCGAAGCCGCCGGCATGAACGCCACACCCGCAAACCAGGCTGCCGAAACTCTCGTTGCCAAGCAGGTCTCCAGCCAGGTCACAAGTCGCATTTCCAAAGCGGCCGGTATCTCGCAGCTGTCCATCAATCCCGTTCTTGCCGGCGGTGGCCAGCAGGGACCCGCCGGCGCCAACATCACCATCCAGCAACGCGTCACCAGCAACCTTTTCATCACCTTCTCCACCAACATGACGACCACCCAGGGCCAGACCGTCCAGGGCCAATACCAGGTAACGCCACGTGTCGCCGTAAGCGCAACCCGCGACCCCAATGGCGGATTCGCGGTCGACACACTCATCAAAAGGACTTGGTAAGTCCTTCCAGCCCCTCTGCCTGCACTGTTGCCTGCATCACATTCCGGATTAGCTTCGCAGGGGTATCTTCCTTGCGATGCTCATCACAGCGATCGAACCCACCAACCTGCCTGAAAATGCCCATCGCACTCTCCGTGCCGGCGAAACATATGTGCCCATCGTTCGCCCCGTCACCCTCCAGCCCGAGCTCACAGCCCGCTCCATCTTCTGGGGCGTGCTGTTTTGCGTCGTCTTTACAGTCGCCTCGGCTTATTCCGCGCTGAAGGTGGGTCAGGGCATGGAAGCTGCAATCCCGATTTCGATTCTTGCCATCGGCCTGGCACGCATCTTCCGTCGCCGCTCAACACTGCTCGAGAATGTCATCATCACCGGTATAGGCGGTGCCTCTGCCAGCGTGGTCGCCGGTGCCGTATTCACGCTTCCCGCGCTCTACGCACTTCATCTGGCCCCTCACCCGGTTCAGACCATCTTCATCTGCCTCGCCGGCGGATGCCTCGGCGTCCTCTTTCTTATCCCCCTGCGCCGCTACTTTGTGCGAGAGATGCATGGACACTTCCCATTCCCTGAAGCAACCGCCATCACCGAGGTCCTCGTCACCGGCGAAAAAGGCGGCTCGCAGGCAAAGCTGCTCTTGCAGGCAACCGCCATTGCCGGTGTTTACGACTTCTTCGTCACTACATTCCACGTCTGGAAGGAATATCTCGACTTCCAGTTCATCCCCTTCATGCACAGTCTCGCCGATCGTGCCCGCATGGTGTTCAGTCTTGACGCCATCACCTTCGTCATGGGCCTCGGCTATGTTATGGGACTGCGCAGTGCCATCATGTTCTGCGCCGGCGGCATCTTCGCCAACTTCATCCTCACTCCGCTCATCTGGTTCATCGGGAGCCACTCTGCCCTCTCTGTCTACCCCGCATCCATCCCTGTCTCGCAGATGACAGCCCTCGAAATTTATCGCAATTACGTCCGCTTCATCGGCGTCGGCGCAATCACGTCGGCGGGGATCATCGGAGTCCTCAAGTCTCTCCGTATCATCGCAGGAGCCTTCAGCATCGCACTGCGTTCCTTCCACGGCGGTAAGACTGCCCAGCCCGAACGCACCGACCGGGACATCCCGATGATCTCCATCCTCCTCGGTCTTGTCATCGGTGCGCTCGCAGTCGCCATCTTCTTCGGCCGCTTTCCTGTGTCGTGGTCCATAATCGTCATTGGCCTGCTCCTTGCGCTGCTCTTCGCCTTCTTCTTCACCTCGGTTGCCGCCAACGCCATCGCCACTACGGCGAACAATCCCGCCTCCGGCATGACCATGCTCACCGTCATCGTTTCCGCCGCCGTGCTGTTGAATTTCGGCCTCTCCGGAAACACCGGCATGTTCTTCGTGATGGCAATAGCCGGTATGGTCTGCACCGCCCTCTGTGTTTCAGGACAGGCCATCACTGATCTCAAAACTGGATATTGGATTGGCTCAACACCCGCCGCGCAGGAAAAAGTCAAATTCATCGGCGTCATCGCCGCCGCTCTCACAGCCGGGCTTACCATCGTTATGCTCGCCCACACCTTCCAGTTCGGCGAAGCCGCCCCTGGCGATTTGCGCCCCATTCTTGCCGCACCGCAGGCTTCCATCATGAAGGCCCTCGCCGTTGGCTTCATGAGCCGTCAGCCCATCGCCTACATGCTCTTCGGCGTCGGCGCCATGGTCACCATCGTGATGGAGATGCTCGGCAAATCGTCACTGGTCTTTGCGCTCGGCATCTACCTTCCCCTCAACCTCACCTCGCCCATTCTCGTCGGAGGCTTTCTCTCCCACTTCGTCAACAAGCGCTCCGAAAAAATCGGCGGCGAACGCGGCAAGAACATCACAGAGCGCGGCGTCATCATCGCATCAGGTCTGATGGCCGGAGGGGCGCTCGGCGGAGTCCTCGGCGCTGCGTTGCGTCTAATCCCAGGCTTCCGCGAAGAGTTCATCCAGACTCCCTTCTATTCTTTGAATGGAGTCTCCCAGTCTGTTTCCGCTCTCTGTTTCCTCGGTGTCTGCCTCTATTTGTGGTTTGGTTCGCTCAAAAAGGAGAAGGAGTCATGAATCAGCTTGATATTTACGTAGCGAATGCAGTTCTCGGCGTCGACACCCTGTGGGGCGGAGACGTGATGTGCCCCTCCGGAACCGGCCGCTTTATTGCCGACTCCTGGTTCTCCGACGAGCCTCTTCCGTGCGCCTACACCCACGAAGCCGCGAACCATCTGCGCAAAGTCGGTGGTGTATCAGGCAAGGACCGCGATCCTGAATTGGTCGATACATACCTCCGCGATCTCAATCTCCACGACTCAATCGTCGGAATCCGCACCCAGTCGCAAGATACCGAACCCCTCCGCCGCGCGTATTTGGCCGGCCTCGCCGATTGCCTCGAAACCATGCTCGACCTCGCTCTCGAAGTCCTCGGCAAAGGCGCCCCGGTTCCCTACGAACGCGCCGTCGTTGCTTCTACAGGCAAACCGCCCGAGCCTTCCCATCCCGAAGCCCGGCGCGATCGTGTTGCCGAACTCCTGGGCCGCGCCGGATACTCCGTCTCGAATGCCAATGGTCTTCTCGCCGCCGTGGATGCGTGGCGCCGCGACCGTATCGTGCCCATGGCCTCCGTGCGATCCTTGGGAGCGGCTGTCATCGCCTTCTTTGACAACTTGAGCCAGTACAATCTCCTACCCCATCTTCCCGGTGAACTCGCCGCCATCCCGCGCGCAAATATCGAGTTCCTCCCTATCAAGGACGCGTGGTTCTCGGGCTCCATGAACTACCTCGGCCGCTCGCGCAATCCTGACCGCTCACCCCGTTACGAGGCCACCTACGAGATCAACGCCTCGCTCCAGATCTCCTATCCTGAGTTCGAACAGCTTGTCAGTCATGAAGTCGTCCCCGGCCATGTCACCACCTTCGCCTATCTGCAAAACCTCTACGTCCGCGGAAAGGCCGGTTTCGAAGCCACACTCCTCACCATGAACACTCGCGCCGCAACGCTGTTCGAAGGCATCGCCAATAACGCCATCCTCATTGCACACGGCGTCACCGCCATCGACCAGCTCCCCGACGAGGATCTCCAGATCGGCGTCCTCCTTGCCCTTCTCCAGGACGACGCGAAGAATCAATCTTCCTATCTCACCTGGGGCGAAAAACGCGATCAGCCCGAAATTCGCACCACGCTGCGCCACAACTTCCTCGTCACCGAAGAGCGCGCTGACAAACTCTCCGGAGCGTGGGGACGCCATCCGCTCCTCGGCCGCATGTACTTGCCCGCATACCGTGCCGGCACAGAAAAAATAGCCGACCTCCGTCGCCATCTGCCGGCTGGTTGGGTGCTTCCCGTCATTTATGGCTGCAAAGGACTCGTGGATATCACCACCGTGGATCAGGCCCTGAGGGCATAAAGTTTTTTGAGAATACGCAAATTTAGCCTTCACTTCTTTCCATAGAAGCGGAATAAAATCGGCTTGATGGCTGTTCTGAGCAATGCGCCTACCCTCCACTTTGTCGATATTGAGGGAGAGCACACCTTTACCATCGAAGGCGATGCTATCGCCATCGGCCGCTCCCCCGAGCAGGACCTTGTGCTCAAGGAGGTCTTCGCCTCCCGCCGTCATGCCCTGATCACGTGCCGGAACGGCAGCTTCGAACTCATCGACCAGAACAGTTCCCACGGTACGTTTCTGAACGGCAAACGTGTCGAGCGCGCCCAATTGAGATCCGGTGACAGTCTTCAGTTCGGATCTCTAAATGCGGCATGCTTCCGCTTCCGCCTCCCGGATGCCGACACGCTGTCGGGAACCCGCGCCGCAAATCTGCTCTCCGCCCTTTCAGTATTCGGGCCTACTGAGAGGAATATTCCTTTACCCGCACGTGAGATCGAGAAGCTCAGTTTTCTTCTCAACGCCGCACGGCAGTTGAATGCCGGCACGGCCACCACCGATATCTTTCACGCTCTCCTGCGGTTGTCGATCCAGCTCACAGGAGTTGAACGCGGTTTTGTCTTCCTGCTCGAAGATGGCGAATTACGCCTCGGCCTTGGCCTGAGATCTGACGGAACAATCGTCGATGAGGACTCCTCGGTCTCGCGTCGCGCTATGCAAAAGGCCGTGCAAAGCGACTCGAAGTTCTATCTCAGCGACACCTTGTCTGACGACAGTGCTGTAGGCTGGGCCAGCGTCATGGCCAATTCGATTCGCAGCATCTACTGCATCCCGCTCCGCAAGCACATCTCGCCCTCTGAACCCAACCGGCTCCTGGGCATGCTCTACCTCGACAGCCAGATCGGCGCGGGCAAACTCAGCGACATCGATCACCAGGTACTCGACACTCTGGCCGGCGAAGCTTCTACCCTCCTTCACAACGCCCTGCTTGCCGACACCGAGCAGAAAGCCCGCCAGGCCGAAGAACAGCTCGCTATCGCAGCTTCCATCCACTCCGGCCTCATGGCCATCGCATTGCCGCGCCTCACGTACGCTGAAGTCCGTGCCCGCAGTCTCCCTTGCCACGCCATCGGTGGAGACTTCTATGACGTCATCGCACTCGACGACTGCCTCTGCATCGCCATTGCCGATGTCTCGGGAAAGGGTGTCCCGGCATCCATCGTTGCCGCCACTCTCCAGGGCATCATTCACGCCCTCATGCTCATTGGCCAATCCCTCCCTGAGACCGCAGACCTGATCAACCGTTTCCTGTGCACCCGGCAGGTCGGCAAATACGCAACCATGATCCTGATGAAGATATTCCCCAATGGGTCCGTCGAGTACATGAACTGCGGCCACGTCCCGCCGGTGCTGCTGCGCTCCACGGGCACCACTTATCTGGAAGACGCCAACCTGATCGTCGGCATTATCGCCGACGCCACGTACACCTCAGTCAGGTTCACTCTGGAACCGGGTGATCGCATCCTGCTCACGACGGATGGCATCACGGAGATCGAAGACAGATCGGGACAGCAAATCGGAATTGAAGGCCTCGCCAGCCTCGCCCACATGCCCAGCCTGGACGAAATCGTGAATCATCTCTCCAGAGTGCAGGTATCCCGCGAAGCACAGGACGACTGGACCCTCCTCGATGTTCGTTTCACTGGAATTTAGCGACCGCGACAGCACCGGCCTATGGCGTTGCACTCACGCATCGCGCTGACGCCGCTGGTGGGTAGATGGGATATTCATGTCTTCGCGGTATTTCGCCACCGTGCGCCTGGTCAACTGGATCCCTTGATTCTGCAGCTCAGACGCAATCTGGTCATCGGTGAGCGGATGCCGCGGATTCTCGTCATCAATCAGCTTGCGCACTTTACGCTTCAGCAGCAGCAATGGCGTATCAGCGCCCTCCGGACCGTTCGCCCCTTCCGAGAAAAAGAAACGCAGCTCGATCACGCCCTGCGGAGTGTGCGCGTACTTGTTGGCTACTGCCCGGCTCACCGTCGATGGATGAACCCCAATCTCTTCGGCCACTTCCTTAATCATCATCGGTCGCAGCGCTTCGATCCCCTGATCCAGGAAATCCTGCTGCCGCCGGACAATGATCTCGCAGGTCCGCAGAATCGTGCTCTTGCGTTGCGCAATGTTGCGCATCAGCTGCATCGCCGAACGGAACCGCTCCTTCACGTACTCCTTGACTTCCTTCTCCGTCCCATCGGAAGTCAGCATCCTCCGGTAGCGCGCGCTCAGCCGCAGGCTGGGAAGATCCTCTTCGTTCATCGAGACCACCCATTCGCCGCCCCGCTTTGTGAACACCACGTCGGGTTCGATCAGCCGAGTCTGCTCGCGGTTATACAACCGGCCCGGCCGCGGTTCCAGCGTGCGAATGAACTCCACACCTGCATGAGCTTCTTCCGGTGTCACGTGCAGTGCCTTCGCCAGGTCCTTCACATCGCGCTTCTGCAGCAACTGCAAATGTCCCTGCACAATCTGCGCGGCGACTTCCATAGCCCGACGGCGCTCCAGCAGCTTGGCATCGGCCTCCGCCCTCAGGCTGGCCACCACTGCAGTCGCCTCCGGGGAGGGATCCTCGTGCTCATTCTCTCCATGGCGCGCGTAGACATGGTCCAGCTCCGTCTGTTGCGCCGAAATCTGGACCAGCAGACACTCCCGCAGGTCTGTCGCCCCGACTCCTGCGGGATCCAGGTGCTGTACCAGGTCGATCCCACGTCTGACCTGTTCGCTCAAAGCCTCTTTCGCCCGACCCTGATTCTCAGGAAACTGTGCAAAAGCCTCGATCAGTTCCTCATGCCCCACTGACAGGTAGCCGTCCTCATCCAGATTGCCTATGATGAAATCCGCTGCTATTTCCAGCTCAGGCTCCAGCGTCAGAGCTCCCAACTGCCACGCCAGGTGATCGGACAAAGTCGTAGGTTGCGATAGAAAGTTCTCGAACGACGGCTTCTCGCTGTCCTCATACTCCGGCTGGGTGCGATAGCCCGGGTCAAGGTACTCCTGAAAGTACGACCCGAAATCAATTTCGTTGAAAGGATCTTTGGGTTCGGTCGGGGCATCCGCCTGTCCGTCGATCCGCTCTGCGTGCAGATCCTGCTCCTGCCGGCTCGCCACTTCATCCAGCATTGGAACCGACTCGTCAATCTCTTCCAGGACGGGGTTTTCCACCATCTCGGCATCAATCATCTCCTTCAACTCGAGCTTGTTGAGCGCAAGAACGCTCACCATCTGCATCAGGCCCGGCGTCAGGACCTGGCGCTGCGCCACCTTGAGGTTCAGTCTGGGTTGCAACAATGCCATACAGGAGACTCGATGCCCTTTAGGACTCGCTTCTAGTGTAATCGGGAAGCAGGCAAGATGCAGCCGGACTACTTTTTCTTCCTCCCCGGCCGGAATGACTTTCGGACTCTTGCTTTCGATCTATCTTGATCTAATTCAATGAGAAGCCCTCTCCCAGATAAATCCGCCGCACCTCAATGTCGTTACCCAGTTCATGCGGCGTGCCGGCCCGAAAGATCCGCCCCTCGGCAATAATGTAGGCGCGGTCGGTCACGCTCAGCGTCTCCCGAACATTGTGGTCCGTGATCAGAACTCCGATCCCGCTTGCCTTCAGATCGAAAATAATTCTCTGCAGCTCCAGCACCGCGATTGGATCGATCCCGCTGAACGGCTCATCCAGCAGAATGAAGTTCGGCTGAATGCATAGCGATCGCGCAATCTCCACCCGGCGCCGCTCGCCGCCCGACAATGCGTATCCTCTGGTCCCTCGAATATGCCCGAGATTCAGCTGCGCGATCAGCCTCTCGACCCGTGCCTTGCGCTCGCGCGTATCCAGCGCCTGCGCCTCCAGCACCGCAAGAATGTTTTCCTCCACCGTCAGCTTGCGAAATACCGAAGGTTCCTGCGGCAGGTAGCTGATCCCGTAATTCCGCGCCCGCAAATACATCGGCGTTCGGGTAATGTCGTCCCCATCCACCAGAATGCGGCCCGTCTCCGGCGCCACCAGTCCCACAATCATGTAGAAGCTCGTTGTCTTGCCGGCCCCGTTTGGTCCCAGCAGGCCAACCACTTCTCCACGAGAGATCTTCAGGTTCACTCCGCGAACAACCTGGCGTCCCTTGTATGTCTTGCCGATTCCCTCAGCGATCAGTGTGTCCATCGAACTCCCGGGCTCTTACTTGCCACGCACGCTGCAAAGCGTCAGGGCACTTTCCGCATACTTCGAAACTCGATGAAGCCGTTCTTTGTATCAGGGCATGGCTTCAGCCGTGCCGAAACCAATCACGAAACTGTTGGGGCTTCAACCCCTGAAAAACATTCTGCTGGCCGGAGAATCTCGTTGAACTTTTCATCCATCATCGCCCGCAGAACCTGCTTACTTCGGTGCAGTTGTCGCCGTTGTCGTCTTCTGTCCTTCGCCTTCGATACTGACGCTATCATCGCGACTATTGAAAATCAAAGCCCGCCCCGTCACCGTGCCGCGCGTCGGATCAACTAATTGCGGCGGAGCGGCCGCCGTGCCCGTGAGCACATATTTGCCTGACTCGTTGGTATAGACGAGTTGTTCGCCTACTCCACGACGGCCTCCAGTAGAAACCTCCACATCACCGGTCGAAGTCATCCGTTCGATTTGAGCCGCCGTCCCATCCTTTCCCGCGTGATTCCCGGGTGGCAGTAGAATCAGCTCCAGCTCCTTCGACATCGTGTTCGCATCTGTCGTACTCGCCGTCACGCGGCCTGTCGCCCCCGCGCGCATCACCGCCTTCCGTTCCGAACCCGAATACTCCAGGTCGCCGCCTCGTATCCTGATCACCGACTGCCCGTTCTGCTTCGTCTTTCCCGGCGCGCCAGGCACACTCGTCGCAGAGCTCACCAGTACCACTTGCACCGGTGTCTTCGCACCCACTGTTTGGGCCGTCAGAGTCTGATTTGCCCTGTTCAGCGCAATCTCCGGAGCCGCCACCGAGTTCCCCTGCTGCCATAACCGTGCATTTCCCTTGAACACCGCGGCCCCGGCCGCTCTCCGCAGCTCAGCCTCCTGCGCCACCACGTGCGCGGGGCCTTGCGCGCCAAAGTCCGCGTTCAGGGCTCCCGAGCTATTTCCCGGCTTTGTCTCGCCCGTCCATGTCGCCTTTACATTGCCCTGGGCGAATGCATCGCCCGACTGCTGCGAGACGTTCAGCTTGTCAGCCGTCAATTCGAGCCCTCCATCGGTCACCCGGGGATTCCCCGTCAGGTGCAGCCACTGCCCCGCACCGCCGTAGTCCGCATGACCCGCCGTCGCTCGCATCTGTGCTTGACCGACACCGTTCTTCGCCGCAGGTTGCTGAACCAGTACGACGTGTCCATCCACGGCCGCCGACTCGATCTGCATTCCATTCTGCGATCTTTCGCCTTGCGCAACGTTCTTTGCGCCCTCCGCCTGCATCAGGTGCGCCACCAGCAGATCCCCGCTCGTCGACTGAAGCACGCCAGCGGCTGTCATCTGCGTTATCGTCGTGTGGCCCCGCCCCACCAAGGTCTTGAGCGTCCCATGAGGACCAAACTCGCCGGTCAGATCATCGGCTGTCATTCTCTCTGGGGACACCGGCCCATTGCCCCGTTGCGCCGAGCCTGTCACCTCTACGCCGCCCGTCCCGTGCATCGACGCCGGCTCAATGCCGGTTCCCGAGGGTCTGAAATTGATATCCAAAACAGCAGAAGTCCATTCCCTGTGAGATCGCATCTGCTCCGCCGCCTGCTCGTCGCTCGCAAATTGCACACCCCGCTCCAGATGCGCGGTTCGCAACATGCCTTTCCCTGCAAAAACCAGGTCCATCGTCGGCGAGTTGCCGTGAATCGTGCGTCCATTGTTGTCCGAGTCGATCTTTACGCCCCCGTGAAGATGCCCCTGCAGCGGTTGGCTGCGCTCGTCGAAGGTCAGGGTGCCCTCTGGGGCAGCAAGCTGTCCGCCGGTCCCCGTCGCCAGCGAAAATCCCCCACTCGCATCCAGCCGTTCGGCCGACCCGTCTTCCCTGAAGTAAACCTTCGCCTCTGCCGCGCTGGTCGTGTCGCTGCCGTATCGGACCTTGGCAGCGCTCAGAGAACAAGCCTGCTCGTCGCGATCGAACATCGCATGTTGCGCAGACATCTTCACTGGCTCGGTGCCGTGACGAAGACTCAACTCCACATCGCGATCAAGTACCAGCGACCCTCTATGCCCGTCGTACTTCGCTCCGATCGCACTGCCATCTCCCTGCGCCAGCAAAAACTCCACCTTTTCAGTAGTCGACGCCTCACCGCTGTTGCGGTCGAAGACCAGCCCGCTTGTCTTCACGCGAATCTCGCCGCTCGCCGCTGTCTGCGCCGCCGAAGCCAGGTTACTCGGCATCTGTTTCGAACTCAGTGCCTGGCCTGCCGTCGCCTTTGGCGCAATCGCCGGCGCCACCGTCGGCTTCATCAGCGTGATCTCCACCGGCCCTTTCGCCATCGCTATCCCGCTGCCAGGGTTGTATTCGAATTCGCTGCCCTCGATTCGATCCACACGGCTTCCATCCTCCGCGTAAAGCTCGATCATGACATCGTGCAGTTGTATGAAAACTTTGCCGTCTCTCTTCAACTGCGCCTGCTTCGCTGCGCGCAATTTGTACAGCACATGCCCGCCGACAGAGTGCGTCCAGACCAGCCCATTCGACACCTCCTGGATGTCGCGTCCCAGGCTGTGCGGTATATCCTTGCGATTGAATCGATACCGGAACTTGGCTCTCGCCAGAAACACGCCCAGCGCTATCACCAGCAGCACTCCGGCCACCAGCACTAATGTACGCAGCCTCTCGATCGTGAAGCGCATTTCAGTTCGTCATTCCCAGGCGTTCCGCGAGCCGTTGCGCAAGGCTCTCACCCAGTTCGCTCCACAACAGCCGGGCCGTTGCGCCCGATTCCTTCTCCACCGCCGTCGTCAGCTCCACGAGTTGCCGCACATTCTCTTCCACATGCTTTGCCGTTGTGGAATCAAGCTCAATGTCTTCATCCAGAAACGGAGCATCGCTGCCAAAATCAATCCGGATGTGCCCATCCTGCTCATACGCGCCCTCATCAAACAGAGGGCCGTAGCCCGTTACTCGAATCAGCCGTGGCTCTCTCACCCATCGCGCATCCAACCCTGCCGCTGCCGCTTCCAACTCCCACAGTGACCACCCGATCTGAAACTCGTAAGCATAGTCCTCGTGCAGCAACTCGAGCGCGCTCTCGACAGCTTGCCTCGGCTCAACACCTCGCTCACCATGCCCGTACACCCGCTGAAACGAAGGCGATTCACTCCAGCTCACCGGCCACACCGTCCCCGAATACACCCGCGCCTCCCCGCCGTGCTTCGCAAATGCACTCAGCACCGCAGTCAACTTTGCCGCCAGGTCGGCAAGCCGCAGATTCGGGTACCACAAACTCAAATAAAGCGTATCCGCCATCTCTATCAATTCTAGACGTGTCGGCGCCCGCCTAATTTCCCGTCCTCATTCCGGCACCTTGTAAATGCGTGTCATTTCGACCGTAGGTCGTCCGCCGTGGCGGACCACCGAAGCGGAGAAACCCGCAGTTGCTTTTCTCACGATTTGCCCACCAGCCGACTGTTGCCACATCGACCACCGAACGGACATTCTAATGACGAGGAAATACTATGCCCGCAGCCTCATCCGCCGCCTCTGCAGCCGGAACCATCACCCTCGGCGACCTCACCGTCAACCGCCTCGGCTACGGCGCCATGCGCATCACCGGCAAAGGCATCTGGGGACCTCCCTCCGACCACGCCGCCGCCCTCGCAACCCTTCGCCGCGCCATCGAGCTCGGAGTCAATTTCACCGACACCGCCGACTCCTACGGCCCCAACATCTCCGAAGAGCTCATCGCCGAAGCCCTCCATCCCTACCCCGCCGATCTCGTCATCGCCACCAAGGGCGGATGGCTGCGCGTGGGTCCCGGCCAATGGGTTCATAACGCTTCTCCGGCGCACCTCCAGCAAGCCGTCGAAGGCAGCCTTCAGCGCCTGCGCCTCGACCGCATCGCCGTCTATCAGCTCCACGTTCCCGACCCGGCCGTCTCTTTCGACGCCTCAGTGGAATGCCTAGCCCGCCTCCGCGAAGAGGGCAAAATCCAGCACGTCGCCCTTAGCAATGTGACACTCGAACACGTCGAGCGCGCCCGCGGAATTGTCCCCATCGTCTCCGTCCAGAACCGCTACAGCTTCGCCGACCGCGAGTGGGACTACCTCCTCAACCACTGCGAGCAGAACGGCATCGCCTTCATCCCTTGGGCCCCGCTGGGCCAGAACCGGCATGCCCACGATCTCCTTGACCGCGCCGCCCGCGAACTCAACGCCACTCCGATGCAGGTCGCGCTCGCCTGGCTCCTTGCCCGCTCCAAAGCCACGCTCCCCATCCCCGGCACATCATCCGTTCCTCACGTAGAAGAAAACATCGCCGCCGCGGGCCTCAAGCTCCCGAACCACATCTTCCAGGAACTCTCCGCGTACAAAGCCTCGCCTGCGGTCCTTCGTTAACCGGCACACCGCCCGGGTGCCCCATCCATTTCGAGTTTTTGGCGAAATGGGTGGGAAAGCACAAACTTCACCCCGCCAGCCGTGCCAGCATCTCCGCCGACTTCAGCTTCCGCTCCAGGTGCCGCTCCAGCGACTGCAGCGCAAACCGCCGCAAATCCTGCCCACGCCGCCGCGGCCACTCTTCCCCCGCAAACGCCGACACCGGTACCCGCAGCATCTTCATAGCAATCTGCCACGATTCCGCCGACAACTCGCTCGCGTTCCCCGGCCGGTGCACTCGGCAAAACAACCCGTCCGCGTACGCATTGAAGCTCGTCTCTCCCGCCGTCAGCGCCTCGCCGCAGGCTGTACAGTGGGCAATGTCCGGCAGCAACCCCATCAGCCGCGTCATCCACAGTTCGAAATACGTCAGCGCCATCCACGGCTGCTCCACCGTCGTCTGCTCCAGCACCGACACAATCAGCCGGAACACCGTCTCCTGCGGATCATGGTCCGGCAGCGCCTGCTCCAGCACCTCGGCATACAAACTCAGTACCATCATCCGCGCCGCATCCACCGGCAGCGACAGCGGCGAACGGATAATCTCCAGCTGATCCAGCCGCACCAGTTCCTGCTTGGGCTTCTCCTGGAACCACGCCCGCGCCACGGTCATCGGCTCCAGAGCCCCGCCAAAGCGCCGCCGGCTCTTCAGCGCCGACTTCGCCACGCCCTTCATCTTCCCGTACTCGCGCGTAAAGAAGCTCACCACCAGGTCGGCCTCATGTACCGGCCAGGTCCGCAACACCACGGCTTCCGACGTCAGCACCGCCACACTTCAATCCTTGCCTTGATCTGGGAAATTCCTAAAACAAAGTCAACAGGCTGTCATCCTGAGTGCA
>Ga0335080_10001969_pt1 | contig 20476 bp, 15 predicted proteins | sample Lox_Sample_34_FD_206720 | JGI IMG/M metagenome (GOLD analysis project Ga0335080, IMG submission 206720) | Soil microbial communities from Loxahatchee National Wildlife Refuge, Florida, United States - Lox_Sample_3.4 | ecosystem: Environmental > Terrestrial > Soil > Wetlands | place: USA...
GGTCGAGCGCCGATCGCGCCCCAGGGATCCCGGCAGTTCCTCGTGAACGGCGTGCCCTTCGTGTTCCGCGCGGGCGGCTGGTCGGAGAACTTGTTCCTGCGCTATTCCGCCGCGAACACCGCGAATCAGATCGCGATGATCAAGAACCTCGGGTTGAACGGCATCCGCACCGAGGGCAAGCAGATGCCCGACGACTTCTACGAGCAGTTGGACCGCGCCGGCATCCTCGTCGACGGTGGGTTCCAGTGCTGTGACGCCTGGCAACTCCAGGACAGCCACCTCACGAGCACTCATGACTTCGCGGTGCTCGCCAACTCCGCGCTCACGATCGGCCAGAACCTGCGGAACCACCCCAGCGTCATGAATTTCAGCTGGAGCGATAACAACCCAACCGCGCGCCAGGAGCGAGTCTCGGTGCGTGGCTTCCGTGAAGCTGACTTCCAGGACCCGCTGATCGCCTCGGCTGAGTACAAGGGCGCTGACGAGCTCGGTCCCTCAGGCGAGAAGGAGGGCCCGTACGACTGGGTGCCACCGAGCTACTGGTACGACACCACGCACTACGACCCGAAAGACCCGACCCGCACGAACGTGGGCGGCGCGTGGGCGTTCGACAGCGAGGCGAGCGCCGGCCAGACCGTCCCGACGCTCGACTCGATCAAGCGGTTCCTGTCCCCCCGCGAGCAGGCCAAGCTGTGGAAGGACCCGGACTACAACCAGTACCACGCGAACTACGAGGCCGGCCTCCCCAACATCAAACAGAACGGCGGCTATTCGTTCGGCACGCTTCACGACCTCGACGCCGCGATCCGCCACCGCTACGGCCCGTGGTCGAGCCTCCAGCAGTACGTGGAGGAGGCGCAGGTGCAGAACTACGAGACTCAGCGCGCTGAGTTCGAGGCCTACATCGACCACTCCACCAACGCCAAGGCCCCGTCGACAGGGATCGTCTACTGGCAGCTCAACAAGGGGTGGCCGACGCTGCTTTGGGATCTCTACAACTACGACTTCGACCAGGCCGGAAGCTACTTTGGCGCCAAGAAGGCCAACGAGCCGCTGCACGTCCTCTATACGTACGACGACGGCACCGTGTCGGTCGACAACCTCGGGGCTCTCCAACAGAGCGGGCTGTCGGTGGAAGCCAGGGTCTACGCCGTCGACGGGCAACTCCTCGACGATCAGACCGCGAGCGGGATCTCGGTGAACCCGCAGGGCGTCGCGCGCGAGTTGCTGCGTCCGGCCGTGCCCGCCGCCACGACCCCACCGACGCCGGCGACGACCTACTTCGTCGAGCTCCTGCTGACGCATGCCGGCCAGGTCGTCGATCGCAACGTCTACTGGCTCTCGAGCCAGCATGACGTGGTCAACTGGCGAAAGACGCGGGGCAACCCGCAGGCGACGATGAGCCGGTACGGCAATCTCACCCAGCTCCGGTCGCTGTCCCCCGCCACCGTCAGCGTAACTGCGAGCACCCATCCGGACGAGGTCGCCGACGGCAACGACACCGAGACCGACCTGACGATCACGAACACCTCCACCAAGCCGACCGTCGCGTTCTTCCTCCGCGCCGACGTGCGCCGGGGGTCGGCGTCCGGCGTGCCGGAGCAAGGCGACAACGAGGTGGTGCCGATCGCCTGGAGCGATAACGACGTGACGCTGTGGCCCGGCGAATCCGAGACGCTGAGCGCGACCTACAGGAGCTCCGCACTCCGCGGCGCCGCGCCGGTCGTGAGCGTGTCCGGCTGGAACGTCCCGACCGTCGACGTGCCGGCCGCGCCTGCGCAACGCGGCTAAGTCCTCATTCGGCAGCCCGCGGCGGACGAATGTGCGGTTGACCCTGCCAGGGGTGGCTGAATCCGAGTTCACCTCCCCGGGGGCGGGCGAGTGGTGAGTTAACCCCCCCTGGGGGCGGGCGAGTGGTGAGCTAACCCCCCGCTGGGGGCGGGCGAGCGGTGAGCTAACCCCCGCGGGGGGCGGGCCGCCCGGGATGGATCAGGATCCGGCGGCGGCCGGAACCTCTGGCGTGCCGACGAGGGCCTCGAGCTGTCGTTCGAGGCCCTCGTCGCCGGCCTCACGAATCTCAAGGGGCAAACCGAGCCGCTCCGCGGCGCGCTCGGCGGCAGCACGCGTCGCCGGCGTCGGCCGCTGCGCCAGCCAGATCACGCGCGTGTAGTGCCGGAAGTAGTCGCCCCGCAACTCGGGATATCGATCCAGGCCGAGCTCCCGCCACACGGTGTGCTCGAATGTCCGCGCCAGGAAGTCGGTCAGGAAGTACGTCCCCGGCTCTTCCTCCAGAGCGGCCCGCACCTGATCCCGGCCGAATACGTCGTAGCAGTGCTCGCCCTGCAGACGCGCGACGCCCAGCCCGTCGAGCGCCCCATATGTCCCGCAGTCCCCATACGCGACGGCCACGACGTCGTGGCCGGCGGACAGCGCCGCGACAGCCGGGCCGATCCGGTCGGGGTGGTTGTGAAGCAGCGCCGGCACCGGGATCACCTCGAGGTCCCACCCCCGCCGCCGGGCGATCCGGCGCACATCCAGGGCCAACGCGCCGCAAGCTACGACGGCGGGAGTCATCCCGGGAACGCCAGCTGGTCGACGAACATGTCGTTGAAGTCGGGCCGCCCCGACAGCTCCACGTACTCGACCTCGCGCAGGATCGAGTACGCCTCGGCCCGCTCGCGCACCGACAGCGCCGCGATCTTGGCGCCCTCGCCGGCGACATTGCCGGCGGACACGATCCGGGGAAGCGCGATCGCAGGTACCAACCCGATCCGCACGGCACTCAAAGGCGACAGATACGCCCCGAAGCTCCCCGCGAGCAGCACCTGGCTCACGTCGGCAGCGGAGACGCCGAGCTGGCCCATGAGGATGCTCCACCCGGTCGCGATCGAGGCCTTCGCGAACTGGAGCTCGCGCACGTCGCGCTGCGACAAGAACACCGCGCTCTCAGGATCGGACGAACCCCGCCAGTCGAGCACGAACACACGCTCCTTGCCGATCATCGTGAGCCGCTCCGCCAGTCCCGGATGCAACTCGGCCGCGTCCGCATCCGGAATGAACCGACCGGAGTGGTCGAGCAGGCCGCAGTGGACGAGCTCGGCGACCGCGTCGACCAGCCCCGAGCCGCACATCCCGATCGGGGCGACGTCGCCGATCACCTCCAGGGTCAGGGCACCGTCCGAAGCGATCTTGACCCCCTCGATCGCGCCTTCGGACGCGCGCATGCCGCACCGGATCTGCGCCGCCTCGAACGCCGGCCCGGCCGGCGCGGCCGTCGCCACCACCCGGTCGACGGATCCGAGCGCGATCTCGCTGTTCGTGCCGACGTCGATGAACAGCCGCACGCGACGATCCCGCGTAAGACCTGTGGCCAGCATTCCCGCGACGATGTCCCCGCCGACGTAGGCCCCCAAAGAAGGGAACACGAACGCGGGCGCACGCGGGTGCACCTCCACGCCGAAGTCGCGGGCGCGGACATCCTCCCCGAATGAGTGGGTCGAGACCACGAACGGCGCCATCGACAGCGGCTCGGGGTCGATCCCGAGCGCGAGGTGCATCATCGTGACGTTTCCGCACATCGTGATCTCGTACACCTCGCGAGGGTCAACAGAACCCTCGACGCAGACCTCGTCGACCAGCGAAGCCATTGTCTCGTGCACGCGAGCACCCAACGCTGCGAGCGCCTCGGGGTCCATCATCGTCGCCGAGATCCGCGTGATCACATCGGCGCCGAACGGTTGCTGGCGGTTCAGCATCGAGCGCACCGCGACCGGCTGGCCGCTCTCCAGATCCAACAGCGTCGCCACCACCGTCGTCGTCCCGAGGTCGAAGGCGATCGCGAACCGCCGCGCGGTCGTGTCCCCCGGCTCGAGGTCGATCAGCTCCTGGTCGGCGACCACCGCCGTCACGTCAAATCCAGATGCACGCAAGACAGTCCCCAGCGAGCGCAGCATCTCGATCGAGGCGTGCGGCTCCAAGTCATCCAAGGCATCGAGGACCCGCTGAAGGTCCGACCGCTGGTCCTCCATCGACGGCTCTGCCAAAACGAGATGCCGTTTCTGCACCGCCGGGCGCAAGATCACATGCCGGCCGACCCCCGCCAAAGCCGCCTTGGGCCGAGTCTGCAGCGGCGGCACCTCGATGACCAAATCTCCGCGGGCGCCGGCCCGGCACGCGAGCCGCCAGCCCTCACGCAGCTCATCGGTAGTAAACGCCCGCGGATCCAACGGTCCCACGGGCACCTCCCCCGACACGATCCGGACGCGGCACTTCTTGCAGGTGCCGTGACCCCCGCAGGTGGAGTCGATCGCGATCCCATTCCAGCTCGCCGCGTCGAACACCGGCGTGCCGCTCGGGACGCGGACCTCGGCGCCCTCGGGGAGGAACCGCAACCGGACCCGCGCCGCCCCGTCGTCCACCGCCGAGGCAGGCCCATCGGCGGCCAACTCCAGCCGCCGGCGCTGCGGCGATACCCCGCTCACGGCACGCGCGCCGCCTCGGGCACGGTCGCCTGGCGCGCGCGATGCGCGGCAATCCAGCTTGCGCCCCATTCGTCGTGGCCGAGCAACAGATCCGCGGCCCGAACCGCGTCGACGCACACCGGAGCGGTCGACATGATCGCGCTCGTCAGCCCCGCCGCCATCGCCATCGGGAGAAACCCAGCGTTCAGGGCGAGCCTCTGGGGCAGCCCGAAAGACACGTTCGACGCACCCAGGCACATATTCACGCCGAGCTCGTCGCGGATCAGGCTGATCGTCTCGAGTGTGGTCTTCACCGCCGACGGGTCGGCCCCGACGGTCATCGCCAGCGGGTCGATCACGATGTCGTCGCGCGCGATCCCGTAGTCGGCTGCAACGGACACGATCTTCCGTGCGCACTCCAAGCGCTTCGACGGCGTCTCGGGGATCCCGGTCTCGTCGTTGGCGAGCCCGATCACCGCGGCGTCATGGCGCGCCACCAGCGGCAGGATCTCGGACAACCGGTCGTCCTCGGCCGTGACCGAGTTCACGAGCGCACGGCCCTCATACACCGACAACCCCGCCTCCAGAGCCTCGATCACCGACGAGTCGATGCAGATCGGCACGTCGACGGCGCCCTGGACCGTCTGGAGCATGCTGGACAGCAACGAAGCCTCGTCCACTAACGGGATGCCGGCGTTGACGTCGAGCATGTTCGCGCCCGCCTCGACCTGCGCCACCGCGTCCGAACCCACAGTCGACAGGTCGCCGCCGCGTAGCTCCTCGGCGAACTTCTTGCGCCCGGTTGGGTTGATTCGCTCGCCGATGATGCAGAACGGGCGGTCCGCCCCGATCTCGACCGTCTTCGACCGCGACCGCAGGACGGTGACGCTGCTCATACGAGCACCTTCTCGCGCCGCAGCTCGATCAATTCTTTCGCCTTCTTGACCGCCGACGACGCGTCGGCGGAGTAGCCGTCGGCGCCGACCGCATCGGCGTACTCCTGGGTGACCGGCGCGCCGCCGACCATCACGATCACCCGGTCGCGCAGCCCGGCCTTCTCGAGCGCGTTGATGTTCGCCTTGAACATCGGCATCGTGGTCGTCAGGAACGCCGAGAACCCGACGATGTCCGGGTTGTGCTCCTCGATCTGCTCGATGAACTTCTCCGGCGGCACGTTGACGCCGAGGTCGATCACCTGGAAGCCGGCGCCCTCGAGCATGATGTTGCAGAGGTTCTTGCCGATGTCGTGCACGTCGCCCTTGACGGTGCCCATCAGGAACGTCCCGACCTGGGCGGCGCCCGTGTCGGCGAGCAGCGGTCGGAGGATGTCGAGGGCGCCCTGCATCGCACGCGCCGCGATGAGCATCTCCGGGACGAAGAAGTCGCCGCGCTCGAACCGCGCACCCACCTCTTCGAGCGACGGGATCAGCGCGTCGTACAGCATCCGATCGGGTGCGAGCCCCTGCTCGAGGCCCTCGTTTACACCGTCGCGAACGACCGGTGCATTCCCCACCAGCGTCTCGTCATACAGAAGCTGGAGGATTTCTTCGTCGGTCACGCCGCCCTCTCCCCTTGGTCTCGATGGCCGAGACGGCGGCTCAGCGTCCGCGCCTCGCTGGTCAATATCGGCCGCAGTTCCTCGATCCGTGAAGGCGTCATCCGCAGCGTCGGGCCCGAGATGCTGAGCGCCGCGATGACCTCACCCCGGGCGCCCCGCACCGGTGCCGCCATCGCCGCGAGCCCGACCTCGAGCTCGTCGATCGAAGTCGCAAAGTCGTCGCGCCGCACCGACCGGAACTCGCCGTTCGCGGCTGCCGCACCCGGCGCGCGTCCAAACGCGGTGAACACCTTGCCGTTCGCCGAGTGCTCGTAGCCCACCGACCGTCCGAGCCACTGCCCGGCGCCCAGGAAGTGCCGACTGTCGACCTGGGCGACGTGCTCGACTCCGTCTGGCCCTGGCACCGCCAGGTTCACGGTCTCGCCCGTGGCCTCGGACAGGGCGTCGAGCGCCTGACGCGACACCTCGACGATGTTTCGCTCGAGCATGCCTCGCTCGGCCACGCGCAGGATCGCCGGCCCCGGTCGAAGGCGCCCGCGCTCGCCGTCCTGCTCGATCAGACCCCGCCGCTCGAGCGCGCTGACGAGCCGCGACGCCGTGCTCTTCGGAAGCCCGGCCGCCGACGCGAGGTCTCCCAGCGCCACCGGCTCCTCGCTCTCGAGCACGCGAAGCAGCAGATCCGCGCCGCGATCGATCGCGGCAGTACCGTGTGCCGGAGCTTGGAACTCTTGTTCCACGCGATATAGATTACGGATACAAGCCGCCAGGTCAACCCCCGAACGCGAGGAGCCGTCATGTTCGTCAACGCCATGCCCCGCTACGAGATCCTCAGCGAAGACGCGATGGACGTGATCGACCGCGGCTGGAGGCGCCTGGTGTCCGAGATCGGGGTCGAGTTCCTGCTCCCCGAGGCCGTCGACCTGCTCGTGAAAGCCGGCCAGACGCTCGAGGACGAGAACCGGATCCGCTTCGACCCCGAGTTCATCCTCGAGCAGGTCGCCAAGGCACCGCGCGAGTTCGAGCTCCAGGCCCGCAACCCGGCGAACACCGCCCACATCGGCGGGGACCACATGGTGTTCGCGCCCGTCTACGGCTGCCCGTTCATCCGAGAAGGGGACACGAGGCGCGACGCCAAGATGGCCGACTTCGAGAACCTCGTCAAGCTCTCCCAGGCATTCCCGGAGCTCGACTCACCCGGCGGCACGATCTGTGAGCCCGAGGACCGGCCGCTCGACTCCCGCCACCTCGACATGGTGTTCGCGCTCCAGACTTTGTCCGACAAGCCCTACATGGGATCGGTCACGTCCGGCCCTAACGCCGCGGACACCGTACAAATGGGCGAGATCCTGTTCGGGGGCCGCGAAGCGATCGAGCGCGCGCCGGTCTCGATCAGCCTGATCAACGTCAACTCCCCGCTTCGCTACGACGACCGCATGCTCGCGGCGATGTTCGAGTACGTGAAGGCCAACCAGGCGGTAGTGATCACACCGTTCCTGCTGATGGGGGCGATGTCCCCGGTGTCGCTCCCGGCGACGCTCGTGCAGCAGGTCGCCGAGGCGCTCGCCGGCATCGCGCTCGCGCAGCTGATCCGGCCCGGGGCGCCGGTCGTGTTCGGGAGCTTCCTCTCCAACACCGACATGCAGTCGGGGTCGCCGTCGTTCGGTACGCCCGAGTCGGGGATGGGTGTCCTGTGCACCGGGCAAGTCGCGCGCCGGTTCGGTCTGCCGTGGCGCGGCGGCGGCGGGCTCAACGCGTCGCAGACGGTCGACGCCCAGGCCGCGTACGAGTCGCTGATGACGATGCTCCCGACGTTCCTGGCCGGTACCAACTTCGTGATGCACTCGGCCGGGTGGCTCGAGGGTGGCCTGGTGTCCTGCTACGAGAAGTTCATCGTCGACGTCGAGCTCTTGCGCGAGCTCCGGCACGAGTTCACGCCGCTCGAGATCGACGACGCGTCGCTGGCCTTCGACGCCCATACCGAGGTCGGGCCGGGTGGCCACTTCCTCGGCGCCGCCCACACGCTCGAGCGCTTCCGCGAGTGCTTCTACCGCCCGCTCCTATCCTCGACCGAGAACTTCGACCGCTGGTCAAAGCGCGGCGCCAAGGACACCACGGCCCGGGCCGGCGAGATCTGGCGGGCCACCCTCGAGAGCTACGAGCAGCCGCCGCTTGACGACGCGATCCGCGCCGAGCTCGAGGAGTTCGTGGTGCGCAGGCGCACCGAGTTGGGCGATTGAACCCGCGCGAGCTTCGGCTGCTGTTCCTCGTCGCCGGCGCGATCGTCTTCGTCGACACGATGTTCTACGCGGCGGTGGTGCCGCTGCTGCCGACGCTCACGCGCGAGCTTCATCTTTCGAAAGCATCGGCCGGCGTGCTCACCGCCGCGTACGCCGCCGGGACGCTCGTGGGCTCGATCCCGGGTGGAATGCTGGCCGCGAGCGCGGGGCCGCGTACCACGATCTACGCCGGTCTGTTCCTGATGGGAGCGTCGAGCCTCGCGTTCGGCTTGCTCGACAACGTCGTGCTGCTCGACCTCGCCCGTTTCGTCCAGGGCTTCGGGAGCGCCTGCACGTGGGCGGGCAGCCTCGCCTGGCTGGTCGGCGAGGTCCCGGCCGAGCGGCGCGGGAGCACGATCGGAGGGGCATTGTCGGCGGCAATCGGCGGGGCGCTGTTCGGCCCGGTGATCGGCACGCTCGCGCACGCGCTCGGGCGCGCGCCCGTCTTCTCGGCGGTCGTGGTTGTCGCCGTCGCGCTGGCGGCCGCCGTTACCCTGCTGCCCGCGCCCTCCCCGCGCCCGCCCCAGCTCGGAGCGGCGCGCCTCCTCGCGGAAGTTGCGCGGCCGGCGATCGTGCTCGGGATGTGGCTGGTGGCGCTGCCTGCGATCGCCTCGGGGACGCTCAACGTGCTCGCGCCGCTCCGGATGAACGCGCTCGGGGCCGGCGCCGCCGGCATCGGCGCCACGTTCCTGATCGCGGCCGCCGTCGAAGCGGTCATCACCCCGGCCGTCGGCCACGTCTCCGACCGGCGCGGCCGGATGTACCCGCTGCGCATCGGCCTCGCAGCGGCGGCGGTCGCGCTCGCCTGCTTCACGCTGTCCGAGACCGTGCTGGCCGTCGCCGCTGTCGTCGTGCTGAGCTCAGTCGCGCTCGGGGCCTTCTGGGCGCCGGCGATGGCGATGCTGTCCGACGCGGCCGAATCGAGCGGGATCGGCCAGGGGTGGGCGATGGCGCTGGTCAACCTGGCGTGGGCGGCGGGCCAGGTCGTCGGCGCGGCGGGTGGCGGGGCGATCGCAAAGGCCACGGGCGACGGGGTGCCGTTCCTCCTGGCGGCGGGCTTGTGCGTGGTGACGCTCGGGCTCGTGCTGCTCCGTCCCGTCCGGTTCGCCCTCGCACGTTGATGCGCCGCAACCGCTTGCGGCCACATATACACTCCCGTAAGCGATGACTGATATATCAGTCTCGGCGCCACCAAGGGGGTTGCTCGCCGATCGTGCCTACCGCGAGCTGCGCGACCGGCTGGTCACGCTGCGTATCGCGCCGGGCGCACCGATCGACGAGGACCTGATCGGCCGGGAGCTCCAGATGGGACGCACCCCGGTCCGCGAGGCGATCAAGCGGCTCGCGCTCGAGAACCTGGTCTCCGTGTTCCCACGACGCGGCACGTTTGCCTCGGAGATCAACATCACCGATCTTGCCCACATCTCGGACGTGCGCGCCCAGCTCGAGAGCCACGCCGCGTACCGCGCCGCCGAGCGGATCACCGAGACACAGCGCGAGGAGCTGTCCGGGCTGCTCGACGAGCTGGACGCCAGCCGCGGCACCGACGACCTCGAGACGCTGATGGAGCTCGACACGCGCGTGCACCGCTTCATCTACCGGTGCGCGGCCAACCCGTTCCTCGAGGAGACGCTCGGGCGCTACTTCAACCTTTCGCTGCGGATCTGGTACTTGGTGATCGACCGGCTCCCGCACCTGTTCGCGCGGGTGCACGAGCATCAGGACGTGCTGCTGGCGATCTCAGCCGGGGACGCGGACCGAGCGCGGGACATCCTCGCCGCTCACATCGCGACCTTCGAGCAGGAGATCCGCGCGGTTCTCTGAGCGGAACGCGGCGCGCAGCGAGGCGCCGACGTAGCGGCGGAGGTGCCAGACGAGCAGGCCGGTCCACCACGCGCTCGAGATCAGGTGCGCGTAGGCGAAGAACGAGCTCGTGCTGGGCACGAGTAGCAGGCCGACGCCGGTGACGATCAGCGGCACCGACAGCATCCCGAGGACGACCGACACGAGCTCCGGGAGACGATCCCGCGTGAACGCCCGGCGGATCCTCGCCAGTCCGCTGCCTGCGATCTTGTAGCCGACGAGCAGCAGCGCGAGCATCGAGATCCCGGAATGGATCCAGATGACCGCGCCCGGGACCGAACCGCCGCCGACATCGAGTCCGTACAGGACCGCGCCGGTGGCCACGGTCGCGAGTAGCGGTCCGAGCGCAACCAGACCGCGCCGCGCCACCGACCGGCGCACGTTCGCGATCTTCGGCGCCGGCTGGGCGGGGCGGACCGGCTCGACCTGGCGGCGGTCATCGGCGTCTCGCTCGGGCCGGTAGGCGACCCACAGGAACGCGACGATCCCGATGACCACGAAGCCGAGGTGCGCCCCGTGTTCCTCCAGGAGCCTGGCCATGCCCTCAGGACCGGGACGCGCGCTGCACGTCGCGGATCGCGAGCCCCATCAACACCCCGCCGGCGAAGATGAAGCCGTGCTGGGTGAAGTGGATCATCGGGTGCGCGTCCGCCAGGTGGTCGACGAACGGCAGGATGAGCACCACTTCGAGCAGGGCCGCGAACATCACCAGCAGGAGCGCGCGGCGCCTCGCCGTCCGCCGGTCGCGGGCCGCGCTGAGGGATGAGACCGACGATTCCATTAGTCCGTGTGATCGGCGGTGCAAACGCGCCCTTGAGACGCTCAGGCGCTCGAGTCGCCGTGGACGGCCTCGTTGTCGCCGCTGATCCAGGTGTGAGCCATCGCCCGGAAGCCGGTCACGAGCGAATGCCGGGCGAGCCGCCGGCGGCTCCCCCGAGGGCCGGGCGGTGGGATCAGCCGGCGCTGCGGCGCGACGGCCGGGCGCTGACTCTGACCGTGGTCGACGGGTCCGGCGCCGGTGGGGTTGCCGCCGTTCGCGGACGCCTCGACGGGCGCGCTGGGCGCCTCGGACGGCGCCGAGGTGTCCGCGAACAGCTGCTCTACGACCTCCGGCGGCTCAGGGCGGTAGAAGAGGAAGCCTTGGGCGGTGTCACAGCCTGCGGTCTGGAGGTTGCCGAGCTGGTCGGTGGTCTCGACGCCCTCGGCCGTGACCGACAGCTTGAGCGCGTGTCCGAGTTCGATCACCGCGTTGACGATCGCGACGTCCTCCTCGTTGTCGGGAAGCCCGCGCACGAACGACCGGTCGACCTTGACGCAGTCGACGGGCAGGCGGCGCAGGTATTCGAGCGAGGAGTAGCCGGTGCCGAAGTCGTCGATGGCGATCCTGATGCCGAGCTCCTTGAGCTCGGTTAGGACCCGGATCGAGGATTCGGGATCTTCGATCAGGACGCTCTCGGTGACCTCGAGGCAGAGCCATGCGGGATCGATGCCGGTCTCCTTGATGGTCGTCGCGACGGTCTGCCGGAACGAGTCCTGGGCGAGTTGGCGGGCGGAGACGTTGACGCGGAGGATCAGCGGCTCATCGCTCGCGCGGCCGCGCTGCCAGACGACGGCGCGCTCGCAGGCGTCGCGCAGGACCCAGGCGCCGAGGGGCACGATCAGGCCGGTCTCCTCGGCCAGCGAGATGAACTCGCCGGGCCCGAGCAGCCCGCGCTCCGGATGCTGCCAGCGCACGAGCGCCTCGAGCCCGGTGATGCGCTCGCCGCTGATCGACACCTCGGGCTGGAAGAACACGCGGAACTCCTCGCGCTCGATCGCCTTGCGGATCGCGTTCTCGTTGTGGAGTCGCGCCAGCGCCCGCTCGCGAGTGACCTCGTCGAACAGCACCACGCGCGCGCCACCGGCGCCCTTGGCCCGGTACATCGCGGCGTCGGCGTCGCGGATCAGGTCGTCGGGATCCTGGTCGGGATCCGAGGTCACCGAGATGCCGATGCTGGCGGCGGCCATGGTCTCGCCGTGCGCGAGCTGGAAGGGCAGGCTGAACGCCTTGAGCACGCGCTCGGCCACGGCCACGGCGTCCTCGTCGTCGAAGATGTCCTCGCACAGGATCACGAACTCGTCGCCGCCGAAGCGCGCAAGCGTCTCGTGCCGGCGCAGCGAGTGGCCGACGCGCTCGGCGACCGCGACGAGCAGCTCGTCGCCCTCGCCGTGTCCGAGGCTGTCGTTGATCACCTTGAAGCGATCAAGGTCCAGGAACAGGACCGCCACCGAGCGGCTCGGGCCGCGTCCCAGCCGCTCGAGCGCGAGCTTGAGATTGTTGAGGTAGAGCAGGCGGCTCGGGAGGCCGGTGAGCGGGTCGCGCAGCAGCTGGTTCTCGTTCGTACGCCAGGCGACGATGTGGGCGACGCTGGCGGCGAGCACGAACGCACCGTGGATCCCTGCCCACAGCCACGGATTCTTGTCGGCTTGCGGGTTGTCGCCGAACACGGCCTTGGGGTCGAGCACCCCACCCACGCCGTGGTGGATGACCACGAACGCGATCGCAACCAGGAACGGCGTCCAATCCTGATACAGGGTCAGCACCCCGATCATCACAAAGAAGTGGAAATGCGCCTCGGTGATGCCGCCCCAAAGGTCGACGAGCACCGCCGAGCATGTCACCAGGCCGAACGACGCGGCGATAATGCGCGCCTTCAGGCGGAAGCGCTCCAGGCTCGCCCCCACCCCGCACAGAACGACCAGGCTCACGTCGGCAGCCGTGTGCGTCACCGAGTTACCCATCAGGACGCCAAACGCGAACAGCGCCGGGACGTGGAGCCACAGCAGCACGCAGATCGAGTGGTGGCGCCGGCGCAGCACGTGCTCTGGTAGCAGCTGCCCCTTGGGCAGCCAGTGCTTCAGGCTGAGCCACTTGCCGACGAGCCACGCACCGGGGCCAGGCGACTGCCGGCGAGCCTTATCGAGATTGCCTTCCGCGATTCCGCCGATGACGGGGATCGCCCCGTCATCGATTACGGGAGCGTCGGCGACCGCGCTCATCGCGCTACGGACTGCTTCGCGTGACGGACCTTGGTCACTGCACGCTGAGCGGGCGTGAGCGCCGGCTCAGCTTCGCGCGTCGGCGCGGGAAGCGCCACCTTGCAGGGAGCGCCGGTCTTGTAGACGAACAGGCGGCGCGCCTCGTGGTAGCTGCGGTTCTCGCCGAAGAAGCACTCGTGCGACTTCGCGAGCTCCTCGGTGCGGTACGTGCTGAGCGGCTTGATCTTCTCGTCGCGGGCGCGACTGGCGCGCTTGTGCTCGAGCCAATGGCCGAAGTCGGGATGACGGGCCAGACGCTCGGCCAGACCCTGCACTTGGGCGCGGAAGCTCGCGCTCGAGTCGCCGAAGGCGGCATCGATGAGCCCGATCTCGGCGGCACGCCGGGTGCCGATCGGATTGAACGGCGCACTCGTGAGCTCGGCTGCGACCTCGACGCCGACACGGCGCGGGAGCAGGTAGGTCCAGTACTCCGAGCCGTACAGCCCGCCCATGTGCTGGTAGTAGGGGTTCAGCACGACATCCTCGCGGGCGACGACGTGGTCGGCGGCAACCGCGAACGGGACCCCGCCGGCGGCGGCGTCACCCGACAGTGCGGAGATCGTGATGTGCGAGTCCGTTTCGACGATCTCCCGCACGATGTCGTCGATCGCGTGGAGGTTGTACCAGGACTCCTCGCCCTGATCGGCAGCCGCCTCGATCACGTTCAGGTGGATGCCGTTCGAGAAGAAGTCCGACCCCCCGGCGAGCACGATCACCTTGGTGGTGCGCCGGCTCCGCGCGTACTGATAGGCCTCGCGTAGGCGGCGGCACTGCTCGGTGCTCATGGCGCCGTTGTAGAAGTCGAAGTTCAGGTAGCCGACGCCAGCCTTCTCCTCGTAGGAGATCTCGCGGTAGGTGTGACCCGGCGGGATCGGGGCGTGCACCGCGACCGGGATCTCGGGCGCGTCCGGGGTGTGACCCCCGATCTCGAGCGCGCGGGTAGCCGGCAGCTTGTACGGTGCCGGACCGTCCTTTGGCTTGAGGTGCGTGACCCACACCGCGCCGTCCACGGTGGCGCGGCAGATCGCGCCGTTGCGGGTGGCGATGATGTCGCCGGGGCGGCCGCGCAGGCCGCGCTCGGGATACACGTTGAACATGTAGTACTCGGCGCCGGCGATCGTGTCGAGCACGCCGGGGTGACCTTCGGCGGCGCGGATCTTGCGGACGACGGCAGCCGTCGAGTCGCAGCGCCAGTCAATCGCCCGGTCGGCCTGCTTGATCAGCGGACGCAGCCGGCCGGTCACCTGCGGGTCGTCGTAGTCGAGCGGCAGCGGCTTGACGTCACCGCGCGCGAAGTTGTGAACCGCGAACACGAGCATCTCGACGGCGGCGCGGCGCACCTCGTGGCGATAGATGCTGCTCTTGCCGACCGGACGCATGCGGAACTTGCGCGTCTCCCAGATGTCGCCGGCGTCAGCCTCCTCGACCGCCTCGAGTACGGTCACGCCCCACTCGTCCATACCGAGCTCGATCGCCCAGTCGAGAGAACTTGGCCCCCGGTCACCGTGGGGCCCCGGGTGCACGACGAGGCACGTGTACTTGCCCCAGACCGACTCCGGGATGAACTGCTTGAGCATCGGGCACACCACCAGGTCGGGCTTGTGCGCCTCGACCGAGGCCTCGATGATCTCGGGAGAGTCGACGACCTGAACGGTGACGTCGTGCCCCATCTCGGTGAGGGCGATGTATGCGCGCTGGCTCAGGCTGTTATGCGCGGACGTCACGAACAGAATGCGGAGTGGCTTCTCCACAACCGGCGTCGGGACTTCTCCACGCAGACGTCCGGGGCTGCGCCGCAGGACGTCCTCGAAGTTCTTTCGCGGTTCCACGCACAAGGGCATCGACGGAGGCGAGGCCCCGCTGGAGACCGACTGGACGGATTACGGACTAATGGCGGTGGCGCTATAGAACCGGTGAAACCTGCCGATTTCCTGGGGGTCGGTCAGCCGACTTGCGGCTCGGTCAGCTTTCTTACCCGCGCGGCGAGTGTGGGCTGAGCACGACCGTCTGCAACTCGGTGAACGACTGCATCACGTGCGAGCCGCCCACCCGGCCGATACCGCTGTCGGTCCCGGCACGGCCGCCGAACGGGAGGTGCGCCTCCCAGTAATTACTCGACTCGTTGATGTTCACCCACCCGGTGTGGACGCGGTCGGCGAACTCGAGGCCATCCTGGAGGTTGGCGGTGAAGATCGCCGACAGCAATCCGTACGGCGATTGGTTCGTGAGGTCGATCGCGTTTTCCAGTGAGTCGATTGCGACGACCGGCGCGATCGGCCCGAACGTTTCCTCGGTCGCGACATGAGCGTCGGCCGGCACGTCGGTGAGGATCGTCGGCGGCCAGTACAGAGAGGTGGCAAAACCCTCGGCGCGCGCTCCCCCGCTGACCACGCTCGCCCCCCGGCTCACCGCATCGCTGACGTGCTCGTCCATCTTGGCCGCCACCGGCTCGTTGTTGAGCGGGCCCATCGTGGTGGCGTCGTCGAACGGGTCGCCGAGCAGGATCCGCTCGGCGACGCGGCGCGCGAGGAGATCGACGAACTCGTCGCGGACCGTCCGGTGCACGAGGATCCGCTCGCCGGCGGTGCAGCTTTGGCCGGCGCACAGGTAGCACGCGGTCAGCGTGGCGTCGACGGCCGCGTCGAGGTTGGCGTCGTCCATCACCACCAGCGGACCGTTGCCGCCCATCTCGAGCAGCGCCGCCTTGCCGGCGGCGGCCTGCGCGACGAGCCGCCCGGTCGCGGTCGAGCCGATGAAGGCGACGCCGTCGGTCCCCGGATTACGAGCGATCTCATCGCCGACCACGGGCCCGGGGCCGGTCACGAGGTTGAACACGCCCGCCGGCAGGTCGGCATCGGCGATGCACTCCGCGAGCGCGACCGCGCACACCGCGGTCGACGGGGCCGGCGTCCACACCACCGTGTTGCCGCAGGCCAGCGCCGGAGCGATCAGCTCGGCCGGCATCGTGTATGGCCAGTTCCACGGGCTGATCACGCCGACCACACCGCGTGGCCGGCGCACCAGCATCACGCGCTTGCCCGGCGAGAACGAATTGGGCAACTCCCCGGTCAGCCGCTTGGCGTCCTCGGCGGCCATACGCCAGTACTCGACGAGCTCGTCGACCTCGTCGAACGCCTCGGCGCGCATTGGCTTGCCCTGGTCGAGCGTAAGCGTGCGGGCAAGCGCGTCGCGGCGGGATTCGATCAGGTCGCCAACGGCGTGCATCTTGGCGGCGCGCTCGAACGCGGTCAGTCTCGCCCATTGTTCGGCCGCGTCGCGCGCGGCCTCGATCGCGCGCACGGCATCGGTGCGATCGCCCTGAGGAACGGTCGCGATCACCTCGCCGGTCGCCGGGCTCGTCGCCTCGAACGTCTCGCCGCTGGCGCTCGGCTGCCAGCTGCCGCCCACGAACATCTGCTGCACGGTCTGCGTCGCCATTTCTTGCCTCAGAGCCCCTCGTCCCGGTCCGTTGACACAGTTCGACAACTGATATATAACCGCCCGATCAGGCCTGGGTCAATGGATTCGAGGGTGCTCTCAGAAGCCCCCAGACGCGGGCGAGGCCGTGTGTTCGAGGGCCGCGCGCGACGCGGCGCGACCGGGGAGGTTGATTGATGGCAACCGTTGAAGCTCCTCAGACGAGCGGGACTGCGGACAGCTCTGAGCTCGCGGGCTTCGGATACAAGCAGGAGCTAGACCGTTCGCTGGGGAGCTTCTCCGCGTTCGCGGCGGGCTTCAGCTACATCTCGATCCTGACCGGCGTCACCGCGTTGTTCGGGTTCGGCTACCTGAACGCGGGCCCGGGCGTGTGGTGGACGTGGCCGGTAGTCGTCTTTGGCCAGATCCTGGTCGCGCTGTGCTTCATGGAGATGGCCGGCCAGTACCCGATCGCCGGGTCTGTATACCAGTGGTCCAAACAGATCTCGAGCGGCTACACGTCGTGGATGACTGGGTGGATCTACATCGTCGGCGCGATCGTGACGATCGCCGCGGTTGCCGTCGACTGGCAGGTGGTGCTGCCTCAGATCAACAACGGTGGCACCGCGAAGCCCTTCTTCCAGTTCCTAGGCTCGGCCGCCGACGCGGGAAGCACGCTGACGAAGGGCGGTGCGCAGAACGCGCTGCTGCTCGGCGGGATCCTGGTCTGCATCACCACGACCATCAACATGCTGGGGGTCAAGCTGATGGCGCGGATCAACAACATCGGCGTGATGTGCGAGCTGATCGGCTCGACGGTCCTCGTGATCCTGCTCCTATTCAACGCCCACCACGGGCCGCAGATCATCTTCCACTCGTACGGCTTCGGCGCCGGCCATCCGTGGGGCTACTTCGGGGCGCTGCTCGTCGGCGGTCTGCTGAGCGCGTACGTGATGTACGGGTTCGACACCGCCGGAACCCTCGCCGAGGAGACGAACAACCCACGCAAGCACGCCCCGCCGGCAATCATCCGCGCGATCGCTGCGGCCGCGACGATCGGCGGCCTCGTGATCCTGTTCGCCTCGATGGCGAACAAGCACGTCCTCGACAAAAACGTCGGACTGTTTGGCCTCCCCTACGTCATGAAGCAGGCGCTCGGCAACACCGTCGGGAACATCTTCCTGATCGACTGCGCGATCGCGATCTTCGTCTGCTGCCTGGCCGTCCAGACGGCGACGATCCGGATGATGTTCTCGATGGCGCGCGACAACCGCCTGCCGGCCGGCTCGGCCGTCGCGCGCGTCTCCGGTCATCGCAAGGTGCCGATCGTGCCGGCGCTCGTCACCGGCATCCTCACGCTCGTGCTGCTCGCGATCAACGTCGGCAACCAGAGCGCCTTCTACGTGCTCACCGCGCTCGCGATCATCATGTTCTACCTCGCGTACCTCGGGGTGACCGGACCGATGCTGGTGCGGCGCCTGAGAGGCGAGTGGCCGAAGCCAGATCACGGCCCGTACTTCTCACTCGGACGGTGGGGGTTGCTGGTCAACATCTGCGCGGTCGCCTACGGCACGCTCGTGACGATCAACATCGCCTGGCCCCGAAACGCGATCTACAACTCGGTCGGACATCCGCACTGGTACTGGCAGTGGTCGCCGTTCCTGTTCATCGGCGCGATCGTGATCGTCGGGACGATCTACTACTACACCGTTCAGGTGAAGAAGGGCACTGACGTTCTGGAGGAGCATCGAGCCGGTGCGCCCGAGCTGGAGCATCTCCCCGCAATGGGAGAGATGGCGCCATGATCGACGCCGGCGAGTTCGACTATGTGATCGCCGGCGGCGGGACCGCGGGCTGTGTGGTCGCGGCCCGCCTGTCCGAGGACCCTTCCGTGAGCGTTTGCCTGCTCGAGGCGGGTCCCTCGGACGTCGACGATCCTCGCGTCCTCCGGCTCGAGGACTGGATGTACCTGCTCGACTCGGGCTATGACTGGGACTATCTGGTCGAGCCCCAGGCGCGCGGGAACAGCTTCCTGCGTCACGCGCGCGCGAAGGTGCTCGGCGGCTGCTCCTCGCACAACTCGTGCATCGCGTTCTGGACGCCGAAGGAGGACCTCGACGAGTGGGCGGCGATGGGGAACGAGGGCTGGAGCTCGGCGGACTGCTGGCCGCTGATCAAGCGTTTGGAGACAAACGACGGCCCGGGCGACCATCACGGACGGCACGGCCCGGTCAACATCCGGACGGTGCCGCCCGACGATCCGTGCGGCGTCGCCGTGTTGGAGGCCGCTGCGCAGGCCGGTCTGCCGACGAGCCTGTTCAACGAAGGCCACACCGTCACCAACGGTGCGGGCTGGTTCCAGATCAACTCGTCGGCCGACAACACCCGGATGTCCTCCTCGCACGCGTACCTACACCCGATCCTGGGCTCGCGGCCGAACCTCGAGGTTCGTGTTGGCTGCTGGGTCAACCGCGTCGCTTTGGAGGACGGGCGTGCGTGCGCGGTCGAGTACCTGACACCCGATCTGCTCACGCATGGATCGGTTCGCGCACGGCGCGAGGTGATCCTGAGCGCGGGCGCGATCGACACGCCGAAGCTGCTGATGCTGTCCGGAGTCGGGCCCGGCGAGCACCTGCACGAGTTCGGGATCCAGACGGTCGTTCACTCACCCGGCGTGGGCGCGAACCTCGACGACCACGTCGAGGGGATCGTCCAGTGGGACGCCAAGAAGCCGATGATCAGGACCTCGACGCAGTGGTGGGAGATCGGGCTGTTCTCGACCTCCGAGGAAGGCCTCGACCGCCCCGACCTCATGATGCACTACGGGTCGGTCCCATTCGATATGAACACCGCGCGCTGGGGTTACCCGACGACCGAGAACGGCTTCTGCCTGACCCCGAACGTGTGCCGCGGCCGCTCGCGCGGAACCGTGCGGCTGCGCTCGTCCGATTTCCGCGACCGGGCGCGGGTCGATCCGCGCTACTTCACCGACGACGAGGGTCACGACGAGCGGGTGATGGCGTACGGGATGCGGCTGGCGCGGAAGATCGTCGCGCAGCCGGCGATGGCCGAATGGGCCGGCGCCGAGCTCGCGCCCGGTCCGGACGCCCAGACCGACGACGAGTTGATCGATTACATGCACAAGACCCACAACACGGTCTACCACCCGGCGTGCAGCTGCCACATGGGCCCGGACTCGGATCCGCTCGCGGTCGTGGACGCGCGACTGCGCGTCCGCGGCGTTCGTTCGCTGCGGATCGCGGACGGCTCGATCCTCCCGTTCCTGCCGGCGATCAACCCGTGCATCACAACGATGATGATCGGCGAGAAGTGCGCCGACATGCTCAAGGAGGATGCTGCGAGAGGTGCCGAGCGGGAAGCCCCCGCAGCCGTCGGATAAGGTCCGCCCATGAGCGCCACCGCGGCGCCCGAGGTAACCCGCTTTCTCCAGGAGCATCCTCCGTTCGACGCGCTCGACGCTGCCGAGGTCGATCGCGTCGCCGCGGCGGCTGAAGTGGAGTTCCATCGCGGTGGCTCGACGATCTTCTACCAGGGCGCGGAGCCGGTCGAGCATCTGCGCATCGTCCGCACCGGGGCGGTCGAGATCGTGTTCGACGGCCGCGTGCTCGACCTGCTCGGCGAGGGTGAGCTGTTCGGTCATGCCTCGATGCTGTCCGGGCTGCCCACAGGGTTCGAAGCGCGCGCCGGCGAGGACACCATCTGCTATCGGATCTCGGCCGACGTTGCGCAAGAGCCGTTGTCGAGACCGGCAGGGCTGCGATTCGTCGCCCGCTCGCTACTCGACCTGAGATACGAGGGCGGCG
>Ga0335080_10001973_pt1 | contig 20454 bp, 22 predicted proteins | sample Lox_Sample_34_FD_206720 | JGI IMG/M metagenome (GOLD analysis project Ga0335080, IMG submission 206720) | Soil microbial communities from Loxahatchee National Wildlife Refuge, Florida, United States - Lox_Sample_3.4 | ecosystem: Environmental > Terrestrial > Soil > Wetlands | place: USA...
CGGCGGCTCCATCCCGAGCCCTCGGCGAACAGCAGGGGTGTGCCGCGGGCCCAGCGGGGGAAGACGAGGAACTCGGGCGCCCATACCGCGCGAGCCGTTCCGGCGCGGATGTCGTAGCCGAACGCCGGATGCGAGGTGTGGCGGACCGGACGGGGCAGGATCCGGAGTCCACCCTGGGCGAAGGCGTTCACCGCGGGCTCGCACCCGCGTGCGCGTGCGATTCGCCGGATGGCGGCGATGAGCTCGGCGTGGTCGTCGGTCACCAGCCACGCGTCGAGCCGGCCGGCGGGGACCGCTCCCGGTCCTCCATCGAGCATCACCCGGGTCCTTCCGAGCGCGACGAGCAGCCCCGCCGGCGCGAACCGAGGGGAGCGCATCGCCCCCACCCCGAGGAGAGTACAGCGGAGCCGTGGCATCACGCCGGGCCCTAGCGCGGGGAGAACACCTCCCGCGCCGCCTCGAGGAAGTCGGTGTCGGTGACGATTCCCATGAGGTGACCGTCGGTCCCGAGCACCGGCAGAGAGCCGAAGCGGTGCTGGAGGAGAAGCTCGATCGCCTCGTGCACCGGCGTGTCCACGCTCACCGTCACCGGGTTCCTGGTCATCGTCTCGCCCACCCGCACCGACTTCTTGCCCCGGGCGAGCGCCAGGAGCACGTCGCCCGCGGAGAGGATTCCCACCAGGTTCTGACGGGGGTCGACCACCGGGACGTGGCGGATCGACCCGAGCCTCATCTGGGCGTCGGCGACGCTGATGGTGTCCGTGTCGCGGACGACGATCAGCGCGGTGGACATGAGGTCTCCGACCTTCGCGATGCGAGCCATCGAGCACCTCCCCTCGTCGCGTCCAGCCTACTCCTGGCCACGGGTTCGAGGTACGCGCCCTCGGACGGCAGGCGCGACGCCGTTGGCTGCAGCCGCCACACCGCAAAGCTTGCGGGGCCCTAGTGTGGCCGGATGCTCGCTCCCCTGCTCGCGATGTCGGCCCTCGCCCTCGCCGCCGGACGGGATCCACTCACCGGTGCCCGCGCCGAGGCCGAGGCGCTGGTCCGGATCCAGCAGACGCTCCAGTGGTACACCGCCACCGTCGGCGAGCCGAGCATCCAGGCCGAGACCTACCTCGGGCACGACCGTCTCTTCTCCAAGGACTCCATCGCCCGCGTGCGCCAGGCCGCGAAGGCTGCGGGACTCCCGGCCGACGAGCGCCGGGCCCGCGAGTTCTTCCAGGCCTACCTCGCCGGCGAGTTCCTCTCCCAGGCCACCGCCCGCTTCGACGACCGGGCCCAGAACGCGGCGCTCCAGGCCAACGTCCGGCTTCCCTGGGCGAAGGACCCGGTCCCCTACAAGCAGCTCGACCTCCTGATCGCCGAGGAGAAGGACGCCGGGCGCCGGGTGGAGATCGACAGGGCCCGGGCCGAGGTCTGGCGCACGGTCATCAACCCCATCCTGGCCGACAAGGAGGCCACCGCGCAGCGCCTGGCGAAGGAGCTGGGCTACCGCTCGTACGTGGAGCTCTCCGAGGAGAGCCGGCGGGTCCAGCTCCGCCCGTTCATGGTGGAGGGGAAGCGCTTCCTCGACGCGACCGATGGGCTCTTCCACGCGCTTCTCCAGGAGGTGAGCCAGCGCGAGATGGGCATCCCGTCGTCGCAGCTGCGGAGGAGCGACTTCGGCCGGCTCTTCAAGGGGCCACGGCTGGAGCGCTTCTTCCCCGCCGACCTCGCGCTGCCGACCTTCCGCGCCTTCCTCGGCGGGATGGGAATCGACTTCCGCACCGTGGCCGGCACCGAGGTCCGCGTGGACGACGCGCCCAACCCGCTCAAGGAGCCGCGCGCCGCGTGCTGGGGCATCCACGTGCCGGACGACGTGCGGATCAACGTCAAGCCCATCCCCGGCCTGGACAGCCTGGGAGTCCTCTTCCACGAGGGCGGCCACGCGGTGATGTTCGCCAACACCACCACCAAGACCTGGGAGTTCCAGCAGCTGGGGCCGCTGGTCTTCACCGAGGGCCTGGGTGAGGTCTTCCGCTACTCCTGGGCGGACCCCATCTGGCTCGGGCGATACCGGAGCTTCGTGCAGGCGAACAACGCCCGCGCCAGGCGCAGCGACCCGGTGATGACCGATCAGGAGATTCGCGAGGTCGCGCGCCTGCAGCTGCTCTACCAGCTCTACTACCTGCGGCGGTATGCGTACGCGAAGCTGGTCTACGAGTCGGTGCTCCACGGAGGATCGCCCGCGCTCTGGAAGGGGCTCTACGACCGGCCCACCACCGACCCGATGGCGGTCTACCGGGACGTCTTCTCCACCGCCTACGCCGTCCCGATGGACGAGACCGACGCGCTGCGCTTCCGGACGGACGTGGACGACACCTTCTACTCGGTGGACTATGCGCGGGCCTTCGCTCTCGCCCACTTGATGCACGAGGGGATGAGGGCGCGGTTCGGCCCGGACTGGTACGGGAGCGCGGAGGCTGGACGTCTCATCAAGAGCCTGGTGGCGGACGGGAACAAGCCACAGCCGGAGGAGATCGCCAGGGTGTTCGCCATGCCCTTCGATCTTCGCGCCGCCGAGGCCCGCATCCGCCGGCTGGCCGCGGAGACGGAAGCGCGCTGAGCCCACGGTCCGGGGAGCGGCACCCGAAATCGACGGCCCGGGCCGGATTTCGACGGGCGCCGGGGCGGGCGCTGGCATAGTCCCCTGCTCGCTTGGCTTCCCACCCTCCGCACGCGCACCACGATCACCTGAGCCACGTGCCAGCCCGGCGCGTTGCGCTGGCGGCGGCGATCACCGTGCTCGCCGGAGGCGTGGAGCTGGCCTCCTCGCAGGCCAGCGGAAGCCTCTTCCTCCTCGCCGACGCGGTCCACCTGCTCGCCCACCTGGGCATCTTCCTGGTCCTGCTCATCCCCCCCGGCCGCCTCCACGGGGCGAGCGAGGACCTGGGGGCCGTGGCGGTGCTGGTGCTGGTGGTGGCCATCGCGGCCTGGGTGGTGGGGCTGAGCATGGACCACCTGCTCCACCCCCCGGAGGAGCTGCCCAACGCCGCGGCGATGCTCGTCTCGCTCCTCGGGCTCACCGCGAACACCTGCTCGGCACTGCTCTTTCGCAAGCCGGCTGCGACGCACTTCTCCTTCCGGGCGGCGCTGGCGCACGAGCTGTCCGACGGAGGGATGACGATCGCCGGCCTCGCCGGCGCCGCCTGCATCGCCCTCTTCGGCTGGCACTGGGTGGATCCGACCCTCTCCCTGGCCATCGGCGGCTGGCTGGGGTTCTGGGCGGTCCGCCTCCTGGTCCGCCGGGCGACGCGGGGACCCGAAGTCTTCTTCGATCACTGAACGGCCGTCGTTCGAGCCCCTCGGTGCGCTCCCGCTGCACGCTCGGGCCTGCTCGGGCGATTCCCCGGGTGCTCCGGGACCCCCGTCTCCTGCGGCGCCGAGACGCACCGGAAGGAGGCCGGACCGGGCCATTGTGTGCTCGTGCAACGGTTGGCGCGGCCGGTATCCTCCGTCGTGGGGAGCTCTTCCGGAGGACCTCGCATGGCCAATGGGACGATGACGCCGCTGCCCGAGCTGACGCGGCTGATCACCAAGGCGCGCCGGGCGCTCTACCTGGCCTCCGCCCGGGAGCTGGGGAGCCGGGGCGAGGACCTTGGGGCGTGGATCGTCGCAGGCCGGTTGCTGGAGCGTCGCGCCGCGAGCCAGAAGGACCTTTCGGAGATCACCGGTCAGCACCCGGCCGGCATCTCCCGGCTCCTCGACGAGATGGACCACCGGGGGCTCACGGCTCGTGCGCTCGACCCGCTCGACCAGCGCCGGCGGCTGGTGACCCTCACCCCGGCCGGACGCCGCTGGCACCGCAGGCTGGAGCCGGTGGTGCTGCGCGCGAGCGAGAGCGTCCTCGGGGTCCTGGACCTGACCGAGCAGCACCAGCTGCGGTCACTCCTCCGGCGCCTCGGGGAGCCCGGGCTCGTCCCCCTCCCCGGCGAGCAGCACGTGCACCCGGGCGCGCGGCGGCGTCGCGCTCAGCGCTGAGGGGTCCCCTCCCGCCGGTGCCGGGCGACGAACCAGGAGAGGTACGCCCCGAGGAGCACCGCGATGGAGAGCCCGGTCACGCCCAGCGCCTGCCAGTCACCCTGGGAGGGCCCCTCGGGGCGCGTCAGCCCGAAGAGGCTCACCCCGAGGCACACCGCGAGTGCCGAGGTGATGACCACGCGGTGGACCGTGGATAGCCGGAGCATCGTTACGGCGGCCCCTTCGGATGGGGAGCGGAGCTCGCCAGGCGCGCCTTGAACGCCAGCGCCTGCTCCGTCCCACGCATCCGGATGAGCGAGCGGACGTAATAGGCGAGCGCCCACATGTCGCTGGTCTTCTCGGGGAGGATCTGGGGGTCCCAGGCGGGCATCGCCGCGCCGGTCACGCCCGCGACGAGGATGCGGTAGAGGTCGGTGAGCTCGGTTCCGGGCTGGATGGTGCGGACCGGGTTGATCAGGAAATCCGGTGGCAGGAGCTGGACCGTCTTCCCGTCCGGGGCGGTGTAGTCGCTGGGCTTCAGCTCGGAGAGGAACATGTCGGGCCGGAAGTCGGTCGTCGGACGGCCGTTCAGCAGCTGGGACGCGGCGCTGATCTCCTCGGGCGTGGCGTAGGCCGGGTGGCAATTCAGGCACTGCGCGAAGCCGTGGTACACGAGCCGGCCCCGGGTGATGGCCTGCTGCTCCTTCGCCGGCCCCCACGGGTCGGGCGCGGGCACCACCGGCTCACCCACGGCATCGTCCTCCTTCCAGGCATCGGAGAGCGTCTTGATGTACTGGAGGATGGCATCGAGCTCGTGGTCCGGCACCTGCCAGCCGACCATCGCCGTCCCGTGGAGGTTGCTCTTCACGATCCGAGCCAGGTCCTCGTCGCGGGGCAGCTTCTGGTCCAGCACCCCGCCGAACTTGAACTCGCCCTGGGTGAAGTTCCTGGGCGGAGGACGGAGCCCCGGTGAGGAGGGGCCGTCGCCTTTCCCCTCGTCGCCGTGGCAGGCCCGGCAGTACTGGAGGTACGAGGTGCGGCCGAGGTTCAGCGTCTCGGCGGAGACCGTCTTGCCGGCGAGCTTGAGCGGGGCCTTGAACGGCCGGGTGTCCCGGGAGCAGCTGGCCAGCAGGAGCAGCGACAACCAGAGGGTCCGTCGTCGCATCGATCAGCCTCCGCGCCCGCCGGCGAAGACCGCCGGGAAGAGGATGAGCCACACCACCCCGACGAAGTGCCAGTACTGGGTCCACAGCCGAAGGCGCAGGTGACGGCCTGGCTGGAGCGCACCGCGGCCCGCGGCCAGGAGCACCGCCGCGAGGCCGACGAGCCCCACCGCCGCGTGCAGCGCATGGAATCCGCAGAGGCCGAACACCGCGCCTCCGAACGCGCCGGCGTCCCAGCGCAGTCCCAGGTCCGCCATGCGGACGAAGAGCCCGACCTGGCTCGCGACGAAGGCCACGCCCACCGCCAGCGCCGCCCCGAGAGCGGCGGTCATCCGCCCGAGCCGGCCGGAGCGCACCGAGCGGAGCGCCATCTCGAGGAGGAGGCTCGAGCCGACGAGGAGGACGGTATTCAGGGCCGCCCAGCCCACCGGGAGTGGGCCCACCTCCTCGGGCGGCCACATCGGGCTTCGCCACCGCACCACGCCGAGGGCGAAGAACAGCCCGGCGAACATCATCGCCCAGCTGCCCAGGAAGAGGAGCATGCCCACCCGTGCCGTGGCCTCGTCGCGGGCGTGAGGCGGTCGGTAGAGGAGCACTCCGGGGGCGGTCATCGGAGGATCACCCGCGCGCCGGCGCCGTCTTCGGAACATCGTGGGCGTCGGGCAGGACCTCCGCCTGGCCGATCCAGTCCCTGCCCAGCCGCGCCCGGACCTCGGGGCTGCTCAGCTCGTGCGGGCCGCGCCGGACCACGGGCAGATGGTCGAAGTTGTGCATCGGCGGAGGCGAGGGGATGGACCACTCCAGGGTGCCCACCTGCCAGGGGTTGGCCTCCGCCTTGGGGCCGCGGACGAGGGAGTGGAAGAAGTTCCAGATGAAGGCCAGCTGGCCGAGGAAGAGGATGAACGCGGCGTAGCTGGTGTAGCGGTTCAACGCCCGCAGCGGCTGGAGGTACTGGTAGACGAACGGGTCGTAGAGCCGCCGGTGCTGTCCCGAGTAGCCGGCGAGCAGCTGGCCGCCGAAGACCAGGGTGATGCCCACCACGGTGACCCAGAAGTGGGTCTTGCCCAGGGGCTCGCTCATCGACCGGCCGAACATCTTGGGGAACCAGAAGTAGAGCCCGGCGAAGCTCGCCAGGAACGAGGCCGCGGCCATGGTGAAGTGGAAGTGGCCAACCACGAACATGGTGTCGTGGAGGTAGAAGTCCGGGGCCACCGCGCCGAGGTACAGGCCGGTCAGCCCGCCGAGCCCGAAGACGAAGACCATCCCCAGCGCGAAGAGCATGGGGGTGGTGAGCCGCATCGAGCCCTTCCAGATGGTGCGCAGCCAGTTGAGGAAGAGGAGCTCGGCCGGGATGCTGATGATCAGGGTCAGCACCATGAAGCCCTGACCGAGCAGCGGATTGATGCCGGTCATGAACATGTGGTGCCCGTAGACCACGGCGCTGAGCACCGTCACCGCCACCATGGAGAGCACCGAGCCCCGGTACCAGTTGGCCGGCTTGCGGCTGAAGTAGGCCAGCAGGTCGCCCACGATTCCCCAGGCGGGGAGGATGAGGATGTAGACCTCGGGGTGGCCGAAGATCCAGAAGAGGTGCTGGAAGAGGATCGGATCGCCGCCTCCCTGGGTGGCGGCTCCGGCCAGGTAGAACTGGGTCCCCAGCGTCCGGTCCAGAAGGAGCAGCAGCGCCGCCGACCCCAGCACCGGCACGAAGAGCACGTTCAGCACCGCGGTGAGGAACAGCCCCCAGACGGTGAGCGGCATCCGGAAGTAGGTCATCCCCGGCGCTCGCAGGCGGATCACCGTGGTGACGTAGTTGATGCCTCCCATGATCGACGAGACGCCGGTGACGAAGACCGCCGCGACCATCAGGGTCTGGCCGCTGCCCGGCGTGCCCACGTTGGTCGACAGCGGCGGGTAGGTGGTCCACCCTGCCCCGGCCGCTCCGAGCTCGCCGAGGAACGAGCCGATGACCAGGCAGAGCGAGAGGGCAAACACCCAGTAGCTGAGTGCGTTCAGCCAGGGGAAGGCCATGTCGCGCGCGCCGATCAGGAGGGGAATGCAGTAGTTGCCGAAGGCGCCGATCAGGATCGGGGTGATGGCGAAGAAGATCATGATCAGCCCATGCATGGTGAAGACCTGCATGTACTGAGCGGGGCCGACCGCTCCGCCGGAATCCCGGAAGAAGACCGGCCCCAGCACCGGCACCGCGCGGCCGGGGAAGGCCCACTGCCAGCGGATGACCATGGCCAGGGTTCCGCCCACCAGGAGGAAGATCAGTCCGGACCACAGGTACTGCTTGGCGATCACCTTGTGGTCCAGCGACCAGAGGTACTTGCGGAAGAAGCTGTGCGGCGGGTGGTGGATCGGCTGGAGCGCCTCGGCGAGCTCCAGCGCCTCTCGATCGAGGTGTTCCTCGGCGATCATCGGGCCCTCGTGTGTTCCGCCCAGTCCCAGCCCCAGTGGGCCGCGCCGTCCTGGGGGTCGAATCCCTGGCGCGAGTTGGCCGACGCGGCGGCGAGCCACTGCCGGAACTCGGCTGGCTCGACCACGTGGACCATCCCCTGCATCTTGTAATGGTTGGCCCCGCAGTGCTGGGCGCAGCCGATCTCGTAGTCACCCACCAGCGCCGGGGTGAACCACATGCGGTTGATGGTGCCCGGCACCGCGTCGACCTTCATTCGCATGTTGGGGACGTTGAAGCTGTGGAGCACGTCGGTGGAGGCCACCTGGAAGAGCGCCGGGGCGTCCTTCGGGAGGACCACCTCGTTCAGGGTGACCACGTCGTCCGCGGTGTTGAACACCCCGTCCGGACCGGCGTAGCGCACCGCCCAGGCCCACTGGTGGGCGTTGATCTCCACCCGCACCGCGTTGGGCTGCTGCTCGGCCCAGTCGAAGTTCCAGTAGATGCGGTTGACCGCGACCAGGGTGCGGACCAGGAGGTCCCCGTCCACCACCACGAAGATCAGCCCGGCCACGGCGACGGTCCAGAGCCACGAGCTCCGCCGCTCGCCATGATCGTGGACCGCCTCGTGCTTCGGGCCATGGCCGAAGATCGACCAGGCCATCCAGACGATCATGATCGCGAAGATCAGCAGCACGAAGAGCGAGGTGACGTTGATCATCTCGTCGATGCGCCACCCCTCCTTCGACGCATCGAGCGGGAGGCCGACGCCGAGCGGACCGGCGGCGAGGAGGAACGCGTTCATGGCGACCCTCCTCCGGAGACCTTCCGGATGCCGAGGACGACCGCACCGGCCACGAGGAAGGGCGTTCCCAGGAGCGCCGGCAGGAGCACCGTCACCCCGGGAGAGGCGGCGTTGCGCGCGCAGGCGGGACAGGCGAGCAGGACGAGCTGGAGGACGGTCACCGGAGATGCCTCCATGCGGACTCGGACACGAGGACCAGGGCGTAGAGCGCGGCGATGACGCCCGGGAGGACGGCCATCCTCCGGAGCGCGATCGTCTCGCGCGAGAGGTGCATGGTGTAGAGCGCGAAGTACACCGCCTGCGCCAGGGCCAGCACGAGCAGGAGGGCCACCGTCCAGCTGGCATGGCCGGGGAGCACCGCCACCGCCACCTCGAGGATGGTGAGCACGATCATGACCACCAGCATCACCAGGTAGTCGCGGGTGCGGGTCTGGATCGTCGCCGGGGCGCCGGTGCTCATCCGCCACCTCCGGTGGGCACCAGGTAGACGAGGACGAAGACCAGGTTCCAGACCAGGTCCACGAAGTGCCAGAAGAGAGCGACCAGCTCCACCTCGCCGGCGCGGGCCACGCCCCTGGCGGCGCGCGCCATGATCGCCAAGAGGTAGATCACCCCTGCCGTGACGTGGAGCCCGTGAAAGCCGGTGATGACGTAGAAGGTGCTGGCGTAGGCGGAGCGCCCGAAGACCAGCCCCTCCTTCATGAGCCCGGGGTGGAGGATGCCGATCCATTCAGCGTACTGCCCGGTGAGGAACAGCACACCACCGAGCGCGGTGATCCCCAGCCAGAGCACCGTGCGCCGGCGATCGGCCGCGAGCGACGCGTCGTGGGCCACGATGACGCTGATGCTCGAGGCGATCAGCACCAGGGTGAGCAGGCAGGTGAAGGGGATGTTCAGCCCCGGCTCTCCCGGGTGCCGCCACACCGCGCTCCCCGCCCTCAGGATGCCGTAGGCGAGCAGGAGGCCGACGAACGACAGGAAGTCCGAGAGGAGGAAGATCCACATCGCCAGCTTGGCGGCGCTGGCCCTCCCGAACTGGGCGTCGGGCGGCCAGCTGGCGGTGACTTCCGGATGGGCGTGGGCGGCCGCTGTGGTCATCAGTGGCGTGCGCTCAGTCCGGTCGCCGCAGCGTGTGGAGGTAGTGGACCAGGTCCCAGGCCTCGGCCGGCTTGAGGCTGTCGGCGAACGAGGGCATCGGCGTGCCGTTCACCCCGGTCATGAAGGTCCGGTACAGGTCGGTGTCGGTGTTCCCGCACTTCCGTGTGTCGCTGCTGGTGAAGTCGAACGGGGTGATGTGGTGCCCCCAGTCGTCCATCAGGGTGGGAACCGAGAGCCCGTCGCCCTTGCCCTTGGGACCGTGGCACTTGGCACACTGCATGTTGGCCCAGACCACCGAGCCCCTCTTGCGAGAGGCCTCGTCGTCGGGAGGAGCCGGGGGAATGGCGATCGGCTCGCCCGGCGCCTCCTCCTTCCACTTCGGGGAGAAGGTCTTGATGTACTCGATCACTCCGCGGAGGTCGTAGTCGCCGAGCACCTCCCAGGGCGGCATGTACGTGTGGTAGATGCCCACCCGAACGGTGCGCATCAGATCGCCGTCGGTGGGCAGCGTCCCGCTCGGCGTCGAGCGGCACTTGAAGATGCCCGAGGTGAAGTCACGGGGCATCGGGTCCAGCCACTGAGCGGCGTAGCCGTGGCCGTCTCCATCGGGGCCGTGGCAGCTGATGCAGAAGCGCTCGTAGAACGGCTTGCCGCGGGCGACCAGGCCCTGGTCGATGGGGACGGGGGCGCGCTCGCCCTGATCCGCGGCGCCGAGCAGCAGCACCGCGGCGAGACCGGACGTTGCGAGAAGGACGGGTCGGAGCTTGGCCATGGGGGCGTGTCCTCCGGGGCTTTCAGAAGGCGAAGTCGAAGCCAGCGAGCACGGCCGTGCCCTTGGGCGTCATGCCCGAGACGGTGGTCGTGGTCTGGCTACCTTCGAGATGCAGGGTGACCGCGGCGCGGTTGGAGAACTCGATGGTGTAGCGGACGGCCACCGTGAGCGCGGTGAGGTCACCCTCGTCCTGGGGAGTGCTGTCGGTCCCGGCCTGGGTGGTGGCAATGTGCTCCCACCTGCCGATGATCGCCCAGTTGAAGGTCGGGACCCAGTTCACCTCGACGAATCCGCCGATCCACTGGGCGCTGCGGACTCCGTTGGTGATCAGCGCCTGATCCTCGTTGCCGAACATGACCACCCCGGTGATGTCGAGGGGGTTCACGTTGCTGAAGAAGAGCAGGTGCAGGTCGGCCCCGTACTTCTGGTAGCCCTGGTTGGAGTAAGCGGTCCCGGGCACCGGGGTCACCGTGTTGGTGGTGGGATCGGTCGTGGTGAGTGCCTGGACCGGGTGCCAGCCGGCCGACCCGAAGATTCCGCCCTTCACCTCCGGGAGGATGCTGTTGTTGAGGTGCACCAGTCCGGAGATGCGTCCCCAGACCACCGGGGAGCTGATCCAGTTCTTGGAGAAGATGGCGTCGTTCTCGGTCGCCATCGTGACCGAGTAGCGGAGGGCGTCGAGCTCGGAGTGTCCGTAGATCTCGACCCCGGCCTGGTTCTCCCCCGGCTCGAACGTCACCGCGCTCCCCTGGGGGTGGAAATGGTAGATGTTGTAGCCGGTGGTCAGGGTGAGAATTCGGTGCTCGTCCACCGGTAGATCCGGAGCGGCCTTCCCCACCCGAACGTTGAGGAACGGCGTCCCGAAGATGCGGTGGAATCCGATGAAGGCCGATTCGAGGTCTCCATCGGCGGGGGCGGTTCCAAAGCCCGCCGAGCCGAGCGCGGGTGTGTAGACCAGCAGCCAGCTGATCTGCTCGCCCAGGGCGCCCGCGGTGAGGATGTCCAGGCCGGCGAACCCGAAGGTCCCGGTCTTGGTGGTGGTGGTCCCGGGCGGCTGATCGACCGGAACTCCCTCCTGCTCGGCGTACTGGTAGCCCACGGTGGTGCGGAAGGCGATCGGCCAGTAGGCACCGGGTTGCTCGGTGGGGTTGTCCTTCCCCCGGTTCATCCGGTAGCCGTTGTCGCGGAAGAGCTGGCCGAAGTCGTTCAGCTTCGGCCAGGCCTCGTGACAGGTGCTGCAGGCCACGTTGTACTTCCGAGCGAAGGCAGGAATTGCCCCCGCGGTTCCGGGTACCAGCACCGCCAGCGCGGCAGCGGCGACGACGACGCGCGCCTTCATGCCACCCTCCTCCCGCGCCACCCTGGCCGGGGTGGCATCGCTTGCGCGCGCAACTAAGAAGTCCGTTCGTTCTGAATTCCAAGCGAACTATTCTCACGGCACATCGCGTCGTCTGAAGAAAATGAGATGGCGGCGCGACAACAGAGGCGCGACAACAGAGTTTGTCGTTGCCCGATCAACCGCTCGAAAGGACCCCTTGCGCGCATTTCTTGCGCGAGTCCCCCTGAAACTGCAGTCCAAGCGCAGTCGACGTGCATTCAGCGCCTCCGGCCCAGCGGTCCAGACAATGACGAAGTTCAGTTCCCGACGGTGACGACGCCCCGTCTCATTGCGCGTTCAATGAACGAATCGTTGACAGGACATGGGGTCCGGACCATCTGTTGCCGCCGGTCTCGCCCCCAACCCCTCAACGGAGTCGGCCCATGCGAACTGCAGTCCTCACCGGAGCGCTCATCCTCGCCACCGCCGCTCGTGCCCAGTACACCGAGGCCGCGGTCACCAACGGTGGGACGATCACCGGACGCATCACCTACGACGGGACGGCGCCGGCGCCGGAGAAGGTCACCAACGCGCAGGACCCGGGGACCTGCGGCACGTCCCGCGAGATCGACGAGTGGATCGTCTCGTCCTCGGGCGGGGTGAAGAACGTCGTCGTCTACCTGGTGGACATCAAGAGCGGGAAGAAGATGGACCTGCCGTCCCAGCCGGTGCTGGACCAGAAGGGCTGCCGCTACGACCCCCACACCCAGGTGATCGCCAAGAACTCGAGCCTTCAGGTGAAGAACAGCGACCCCATCCTCCACAACATCCACTCCTACCAGGAGGGCCGGACCATCCTGAACATCGCCGAGCCGAAGCAGGGGATGGTGGTGGAGAAGAAGATGACCAAGGTCGGGGGCGAGTCGCTGAAGTGCGACGTGCACAACTTCATGCGCGGGGGGCTCTTCGTCGCCGAGAACCCCTACGCGGCGGTCACCGACGCCGATGGGAAGTACGAGCTCAAGGACGTGCCCGCCGGCACCTACCAGATCGCCACCTTCCACGAGGTCGCCGGCACCCGGATGGCCTCGGTCACCGTTCCCGCCGGCGGGAAGGCGACCTACGACGCGAAGGTCAAGAAGTGACCCTCGCCGCTCCAGGTCGCCTGGAGCGGTGGGTGGGACGCCCCGCCTTCTGGTGGACGGCGATGGCGCTGCTCCTCGGCGGGCCGCTGGTCTCCGGCCTGCTCCGCCGTCCCCCTCCCCCGCTTCCGGTGCTCGACCAGGTGCCGGCCACCGGGAAGGGGCGGCTGGTGGTGTTCGGGGATCCGGGCTGCGCGGGATGCGTGGCCTCGAGCGTGGAGGCCCTGAGGGGGCTGTCCAGGCACCTCCGGTCGGTCCGCCAGGGGTTCGACCTGGAATGGGTCGACCTCGGAGGACCGGGGCACACGGCCACGGCGCCGCTCGCGACAGTGTCGGTCGACGATGGAGCGCGCTCGGCGCCGCTTCTCGAGCTGCTCGCCCGGCGTCCCGAGGAAGGGGAGCTGCGCCGCGGTGAGCGCGGCGTGCTGATCGATCCCCGCGGCCGCGTGCGCGCCCTGCCGGTGCTCTCCGAGGCGCCGGCCCGAGCCCTGCTGCCCGCCGTCACCCAGGTGGTGAACGGGCGGTGACGGTCGGGGTGTGCTCGGGGCCCGACTCGAACGGGCACGACCCTCGTGGGGTCAGCGGATTTTAAGTCCGCCGCGTCTACCGGTTCCGCCACCCGAGCGATGGGTCAGCGGCGTAAGAGCGGTCGTGCCACGATCGCCCGAGACTCTACACGAGCTGCCGGCCGACCTGGCGTCGCGGCGCTGCCGGCCGGTCGGGGCGACGGGGATCCGCCAGTCGGTGCCATCGGCGCATCGCCGCAACGCAGTCGAACGTCCCGTGGCTGCAGCGAGCGACGGCCGCCGGGGGGGGCGCTCCCGAGCCAAGAGCCGCAGGGCTCGATCCAGCGTCCACCGGAGCGGATCCGGCGCACTCGGCGCCCGCCCGGGACTATGGTCCCCTCCCCGAGGGGAGGCTCCCGTCGCAGTCCGGAGGTACGCCATGCCGTCCGTCCCTGTCCCGAAGCCGTCCCACCTGACCAGGTCGCTGCTCTTCCTGGCCATCGCGGCCTGTGCGACCACCGGGGCCGCCAAGCTACAGACGACCAGCGGCCCCGAGCAGCGCTTCAGCATGGTCGGCAGCGGATTCGAGACCAGCGCCCTCATCACCCGGGACGGCGCCCAGGGCCCAGCGATCGACGTGGGCCGCTACGAGAGCGGCGCCGCGATCCGGGGCACGGTCCGGAACAGGCCCTTCCAGATGGCGGTCGACCAGGCCGCGGGGTCCGCCACCGGTCAGGGCGGGCAGGGGCCGATCACGCTCAACGTCGCCGAGGAGGGCGACCAGCTCAAGTGCACCGGGCTGGTCGGCCGGCCTTCGACCATCACCCTCTCCCGGGAGCGCATCAACGGAAACATCGGGCTCTGCTCCTACGACATCACCCGGAACGGGGAGGCCTACACCGGCTCCCGCTCCTGCGCCGGAGGCATCTCCCCGGTCACCGTCACCTTCCCAAGCACCATCCTGGAGTGGAAGCCGATCAACATCTGCATCTTGATGGCGCTGCTGATGTCGACGCCCTAGCGGCTGCCGCGCACTACCCGAAGTGGTAGCCGATCCGGAAGTTGAAGACCGGCAAGGGGACCGTCGCTCCCCAGTGGATGAGGTCGTTGACCTCCTGCTCCACGTCGGGGGACGTCCCGGGCGGGAAGTTCGTGCTGTCCTGGTGACTCACGACGAACTGCACCCCGAAGTCGAGCCCCATCGCGAAGCCGCTGCGCCACACCCACTGCCAGCCGATGCGGGGGGTGATGACCCAGCTCTGGACCCGGCCGGAGGCGGTCGGTCCGAACGGGGCGCCGGACACGAGCTGCGTCACGCTGCCGTCCAGCGTTTGCTGTCCGAACCCCGCTCCGATGAAGAAGGTCCCTCGCAGCGGATAGATGCGCACGGCGACCTCCCACGCCGAGAAGTCGTTGAGGTTCGAGTTCGTGGTGTCGCTCTTGGCCCCGGCCCAGTTGAGGATGGCGTCCGAGGCGAACTTCGGGAACGTGCTCCAGCCTCCGCTGATTCCGATGTAGGGGTGGATCCGCGCATAGCCCTCGACGTTGATCAGCCGCGGGATGCTGATGACTCCGAGGTTGACCCCCACCCGGAACCTCGCCGCATCGTCCTCGGCCTCCTCCGCGCGAACGGGCATTCCGAGCAGCAGCAGCCCACCGAGCAGCAGCCATCTCCGCATGCGACCTCCAGCTTCAAGGGATGACGCGATGTCACCCGGTCGAGCGGGGGGCACGCAAGGAAGACCAGCAGGGGTCCCACCGAACCGGGGCCGGTGTTAAAGACGTTTCCCCCCATGCTGGAAACCGTCACCAAGGGCTTCCGGGCGGCCAGAAACCGGCTTGCCGGGAAGCAGGAGATCACCCCGGAGCTCGTCGACGAGTCGCTGCGCGACATCCGCGTCTCGCTTCTCGAGGCCGACGTGGCCTTCGAGGTCGTGAAGTCCTTCGTCGCCCGCGTCCGGGAGAAGGCGGCGGGCGCCACCGTCCAGACCACCATCACCGACAAGCAGGGACGGCGGCACCGCGTGTCGGCGGGCGACCACTTCATCAAGGTCTGCCACGACGAGCTCGAGGCCCTCATGGGGCCGGTGGACACCTCGCTCCGATTCAAGCCCAAGGGTGGGGTCACCACGATGATGCTGGTCGGGCTCCAGGGCTCGGGGAAGACGACCACCGTCGGGAAGCTGGCGAGCTACCTCCAGAAGAAGGGCAAGCGGCCGCTCCTCGTCGCCGCGGACATCTACCGCCCGGCGGCGGTGGAGCAGCTCCAGGTCCTCGGGCAGCGGCTCGAGGTCCCGGTGTTCTTCCAGGAGGACACCCTCCCCCCCGACCTGGCAGTGAAGGGGGTGGAGGCGGCCCGGGCGCAGCGGTGCGACGTCGTGCTGGTGGACACCGCGGGACGGCTGGCGATCGACGAGCAGCTGATGAACGAGCTGAACCTCATCAAGGCCGCCGTCCACCCCGACGACATCCTCCTCGTCTGCGACGCGATGATCGGCCAGGACGCGGTGCGGACCGCTGCGGAGTTCGATCGCCGCCTGTCGCTGGACGGGTTCATCCTCACCAAGCTCGACGGCGATGCCCGCGGTGGCGCGGCGCTGTCGATCAAGGAAGTCACCGGCAAGCCGATCAAGTTCCTCGGGATGGGCGAGTCGCTGGACAAGCTCGAGGAGTTCCGGCCGGACGGGCTTGCCAGCCGCATCCTGGGGTTCGGCGACATCGTCGGCCTGATGCAGGACTTCGAGCAGGTGGTCGACGAGAAGAAGGCCGAGGAGGACGCCAAGAAGCTCCTCTCCGGAAGCTTCTCGATGAAGGACTTCGTGGAGCAGATCCGCACCGTGCGGAAGATGGGCCCCTTGAAGGATCTCCTCGAGAAGTTTCCCATCTTCGGAGAGATGACCGATCAGCTGAATCCTGACGAGAAGGAGCTGACCAAGATCGAGGCGATGTACGACTCGATGACCGAGAAGGAGCGCCTCCGCCCCTCGCTCATCGACGACAGCCGCATGTCGCGCATCGCGAAAGGCTCGGGCCGCAAGAAGCAGGAGGTCCACGAGCTGCTCGGGAAGTACCAGATGATGCAGCAGGTGATGGGCGCCGTGGGCCAGAACCCCGGGCTCCTCGGCCGCATCCCCGGCTTCAAGCAGCTCGGGCAGCTCTCGCGGATGAAGAACATGGACCTCTCCCAGGTCTTCGGGAAGGACGCGAAGATGATGGAGCAGGCCCTGGGCACCGGCGGGATGCCGATGCAGATGCCCCAGGTGGCGCCCGGCTACTCGGCGCCCATGGGCCAGGCGGCGATGGCCCGGGCCCGTCTCATGGGCTACTCGGACGCGCCGATGGCCAAGCCGGTGGACCGCGACGCGCTGCGGGACAAGCGCAAGCGCGAGCGTCAGGCGCGGAAGAAGAACCGCAAGCGGCGCTGAACCGAGCCGCCCACTCAGGCCTCCCGGCGAAAGGCCGCGATCTCCTCGAGCGACCGCAGCGCCCGCGCGAGGCTCCGTCCCGCCACGTCGTCCCGCAGCCGCCGCCAGGCTGGGCTCTCTGCCCACCGGCGGGAGGCCAGGGCCAGCGCCGACAGCCCGAGGGGGATCAACGCATACCCCAGCGCGAGATTGGCGAGGACCCAGGGCCAGCCCATGGCACGCTGGAGGTCGACGCCGAGGAGGGCCCGTCCACTCACCAGGGCCAGCGGCGTCCAGAGAAGAGGCGAGAGGAGCAGCGTCCAGCGCGTGGCGCGGATGCGGAGCGTGCGCAGCCGCTCCAGGCGGGCCTGCACCTCGGCCACCGGCGCGGCGTAGTCGATCGCCGAGACGACGATCAGCTGACGGGCCGCGACGATGGTCCCGAGGAGCGCGGCCACGAGGAGCGCCACGCCCGACCCGACGAGGAGGGGCGCTCCGAGCATGCCCTCGATGAACCGCACCAGCCAGAGCTGGGCGACGACGCCCATCGCCAGCTCGAGGGCCGGAAGCCAGCGCCAGCGGCGGAGGTCCGATCCCACGGCCGCGGTCCGCACCGCCCGGAGCGTGTCGAGGTTCAGCGCCTCGAGCTGAGCCAGCCTCCGCCCCTGCTCCTTCCACGCCTGCTTCATCTCGTCCAGCTCGCTCATCCGGACTCTCCTCGTTCCCGTGCGCCTGCCCGTTCCCGGAGCCGGCCCTTGATTCGATGGATCCGCGTCGAGACGTTGCTCTCGCTGATCCCCAGCACCTCGGCGATCTCTCGCTGGCTGCGCTCGTCCAGGTAGAGCAGCACCAGCGCCCGCTCGAGCGGCGGCAGCCCGGAGACGAACTGCTCCAGCATCCGCAGCTGCCCCTCGCGCTCACCCTGCCCCTCCGGCGCCCGGACCGCGCCTGCCTCCTCCAGCGGAGCCAGCTCCCGCTGCCGCCGGGCGAAGGAGATCGCCACGTTGAGGGCGATCCGGTACATCCAGGTCGAGAAGGGGCGCGCCGGGTCGTAGCGCGGGAACGCCCGCCACAGCTGGGCGACGATCTCCTGCCCCAGGTCGGCCCGGTCGGCGTCGGAGCGGGCGTAGCTGCAGGCGACCTGGCCCAGCATCCGGCCATGCGCCTGCAATCGCTCGAGAAACTCGCCCTGGGTGGCTGGCCGCATCGCCCTCGTGGTCGTCCTTACCCGAGGTGATTCGGCGGAGGCCGCCCGATCTCACACCGAGCCGCCGGGACCCCGCATACGCTGGCGGCGGAGACCGCCAGCGGCCAGGGGTGGACACGCGCCTCGGCGAGCGGGCTTGCCGCTACTCCGCCTCGCCGGGCGGGTCCTCTCCCCGGGGGACGACCAGGCCGCGCGAGAGCCGGCGGAGCACCCGCAGCTTCTGGCGGTGCTTGTAGCGGGCGTGTGCGTTCTCGCCCTGCTCGTTCTGCTCCGCGGTCCGCACGTCGAGCATCTGGAACTCGACCAGGGTGAAGCCGATGCGGCCCTTGCGCTCCCGGCGGTCCAGCTCGGGTGGAGGCAGCCACTCGTCGAGGCGGAGCGGCACGTCCACCACGAAGTTCAGCGCCTTGTAGCCGCTGCCGCTGAACTCGTTGCCCGCAGCGTCCTCCCGGTCCTCGAAGTCCGGGTCCAGGTGCAGCTCGTGGGCGTGCTCGTGGAAGTGCGGGAACTCGCGGAGCAGCGACTTGAAGGGAAGCAGCGTGTTCTCGGTCTGGCCCGGCACCAGGAAGTTGAACGGGAACAGCCGCTGGGTCAGGAAGTAAAGGACCGGCAGGATGTCGGCCCGCGTCGGCGTCACGATGCGGAAGCGGGTCTTGTCGTAGACCTGCGCGGCCACCGTCTCCTTCTTGGCCAGGAGCTTGGTGATCAGCGACTCGCGGCTCTTCACCGAGGGGCTGTAGTCCAGGATGGGGAGCCCCTTCTCCCGCGCCTCGGCCAGCACCCCGTTCACCTTCGCTCTCACCATCTCCGAGAGGTCGGCCTCGGACACCGCGAGCCGGAACAGGAGGTCACGCCCTTCGATGTGCTGCACCACGTGCATGCACTTGAGGACGATGCAGGCGATCCGCCGGAAGCGCTGCGGCTCCTTCACCCCCGAGGCGTAGAGGAAGAGGTCGTGCACCTCCGCCGGCCGGGCCACCGCGTCCGCCACGCGGTAGGAGAAGGTCCGGCGCAGGTACTCCACCGCATCGGAGAGCACCAGCCGCGCCCAGGCCTCGTCCTCGGGATGCGTCAGGTCCAGGCAGCACAGCCGGAGGAAGCGGTCCACCTCGTCACGATTGCGAAAGTGCAGCCGCCGCCAGTCGACGACCGAGCCCCCCCGGAGGATGAGCCGGACCCGCTCCAGCTCCTTGAGCCCCATCTCGGCGACGGAGCGGACGGGGAGGTCCGGGAGCTTCGGCTCGATGGGAAGGCGCATGGGGGACCGGCCGCCCTCGCAACCTAGAAGGTGAAAGGAAAGTCCACCGGCTCGCCCGGCTGGTACTTGTGCTTCGGGAAGTTCCAGGACTTCACGAGGCCGCCGAGACAGGTGGCCATGTAGGACGACTTGAACTGGTCGGTCACGGCGTTGACCTGGGTCGTCTTGCCCGAGGTCTGGATGACCCAGTGCATCACCAGGGTGCCGTGGAGGTTGGGGTCGCGCGCCTTCTGCTCGTTCACGCAGCGCACGATGGCCGGCTTGTTGGCCAGCACCACGGACATGATGTCGCCCTTGGGGAGCCGGTCCGGCACCTCGGTGCTGGAGCTGCCAGGCGCGGGGGGGACGTAGGCGGACTTCTTGCTGCTCCGGGAGTCCTCGGACTTGGCCGAGCTCCCTCCGGTCCCGAACACCTCGTCGAACAGGTCGTCGGCCTTGCTCTGCTTGCCGCCCGAGCTCTTCGGCGTCTCGGAGGCGACCTCGTCGCCGCCCGCGGAGGCCTTCTGCCCGCCGGCGTGGGAGCGGGAGCCCCGGGAACCGGTGCGACGCGGCCCCGACGTCTCTCCCGGCGGGACGGCCGGGGTGACCTTCGCCACCGGAGGAGCCACCGGCGGGGTGACGCTCTGGGCGGATGCCGGCTGTGCCGTCTGCGCCTGCGCGGGCTGCGCGGCCGCGGGTGGCTGGGCCGGCGGCGTCACGACCTTCGGCGTCTCGGGCAGGGCCGGCGGCTGACGGGCGGCGAGCTCGGTGGCCTTCTGCCGCTGGAGCAGGTACCAGCCACCACCGCCCACCGCTGCGAGGACCACCGCGACCGCCACGACGATGCCGATGAGCACCCCCTTGTTCCCGGGGGCCTGCTTCACCGGACGGGTGGCATACGGATAGGCCGGCGCGAAGGTGGGGGGCCGCTCGACCGCGGTCACCGGCGTCGGGGCCCCGGTCCGGGCGGGACGGCCGTTCACGCTCGCTGCGGGAATCTCGCCCGTCGGCGGGGGCACCTCCAGAAGGCTCCTGGGCGCGGCCGACGGCTCGGGGGCGGGCGGCGGAGCGTCGGGCTTGCTGAGGGCGTCGATCTCCTCCTTCACCAGGCTCGCCAGCGCGGCGGACGCCGACGGCTTCCAGCCACCGGCGTTTGGCACCGGGGTGGGCACCTCGGAGCGCACCGTGCGCATCACCCCGCCGGCGCTGAAGGCCGACTCGACCGGGACCGGCACCACCGGCATCGGTCCCGAGGAAGAGGACTGGGGCGAGAACACCGGGCGCTGGGGCCGGGGGGCGAGCCAGGCCGCCAGCTCGGCCACCTCGGACAGCGCCACCCAGTCCTCGAAGCCCTGACGCCAGGTGAGGCTGTCGGGGCCGATCTCACCGCGATCCCAGT
>Ga0335080_10001974_pt1 | contig 20446 bp, 17 predicted proteins | sample Lox_Sample_34_FD_206720 | JGI IMG/M metagenome (GOLD analysis project Ga0335080, IMG submission 206720) | Soil microbial communities from Loxahatchee National Wildlife Refuge, Florida, United States - Lox_Sample_3.4 | ecosystem: Environmental > Terrestrial > Soil > Wetlands | place: USA...
AGAGCAGCAGCGAGAACGGAATGACCCAGTGAAAGACGAAGTCCAGGAAAATGATCACGCCCCAGCCGCCGCGGATGCGGTCGAGGTACCAATTGATCTCTTCGGGCAGGTTGCCCGACCAGATGATGAGGAACTGGCCGAAGGCGAGATAGATATTCAGCATCACGAAGGCAAAGGTGAGTTTGCCGAGGTCGTGCTGCTCGGTGGTGCGAAGGACAGTCCTGAAGGGCTCGGCCTTCGAGAGGCTGATGGAAGTCAGGATTGCTATCGCCATCACCTGATAGCCCTCGCCCACCAGGAAGAGCAGGCCGTAGACCGAGGAGAACCAAGTTGGGTCCATCGACATGACCCAGTAGATGACGGCCGCAGTCATCGTAAGCGAGTAGACGACGATGCCCGGGCCGCTGATGTTTTCGAGCTTCTTGATCCAGAAGGGTGTGGTGTCGGGCGACTCATGATCGCGGCGCAGGCCAAGGGAGTTCAGGCGCGACATGTAGATCCACCAGATCACGAAACAGGTGAGCATCACGATGATGTAGGTGGTGGGGTTGAGCATGGGGCGCTTGAAGTCGAGGCAGTGCGCCTGCGCTTCGTTGATGAGGCCATTCTTGAGGGCTTCGGCTGTTTCCGAAATGCTGGTATAGCGCGCCCAGAGATAGAGCCGCTTCAGGAATACGAGCGAGCCGAGCCAGTAAATGATGATCAAGGGAAGGGTGCGCGACATGGCCTCAAGGGGACGGCGAAGGAGCAGACCCCACTTGCCGCCGGAGCAATACTGCACCATCAGGAGGGCCAGTCCGCCGATGCAGGAGCCAAATGTAAACACAAGGCCGAGCATGTATGCGCGAAAGAAGTGGTCCCAACCGAGGTGGTCCTGTGCCTGGCCGAGGAAAGCGAGAATCACGGAGACAACTAACGCCACCGCCGCCACAATCAGCGCCCGCGACCGCCAGCCGTCAACAAAAGCCGGCGCGCTCAGATCTGCTGGAAGCGTCCTGGCGTGTGATGCACCGTGTGTTTCGTGAGCCATTGAACTCAATCCTTACTTCGCGGCTGCGGGAGCCGGTTTGACTGCTGGAATCTCGATCTTTGGATCTGGGGGATTCGCCGGAGCCATTGCCGGCGTACCTTCCGACTTGATTGGCGGGTATGCCTGCACCGCCGTCGCCGGCAATGCCCAGGGCTGCGCGTAATCCGGATGTCCCGCCTCGGTGGCCACGTCCCTCAGATCGCGCACTTGAACTCCCGAGGGCACATCGGCGGATGTGGCCGCCTGGCTGAGCTGAAGCGCACGGATATAAGCTGCAACGGCCCAGCGATCTTCGGGTGTTAATTGCGCTGAGTAGTCAGGCATCGCTCCGTAGCCGTGGGTCATGACATAGAAGTAGTGCGAGATGGGCTGCGAGCGGCGGACCTGATCATTCAGATTGGCTGCAGGCTTGTAGCCACGCTGGACAATCTCACCGAGGCCATTGCCGACGCGCGAATGGCAGGGAGTGCAGTAGATGTTAAAGCGCTCCTGGCCGCGTTCGAGCACCTGTATGGTGGCCGGGAACGGCAACATGTCCTGTTCTTCGCGATAGCCGTTGGCGCCCTGAACTACGCCGGTGTAGAAGTAGCTGTCGGCATTAAGCTGACCGCGGGCGACGGTATTCAGGACCTGCGGGCGCGCGCCGCGATGGTCAGCAAAGAAGTCCGTTCCGCGTTGCGGAATCATTTTTGGCTGGTCCTGCATGTCCTGGCGGCAGCCGGCGATAAAGGTGACTGCCGAGAGACTAGCGAGCATTAGTGCTTTCCCACCCATTTCGCAAAGGGGGCGAAATGGATGGGGCACCCAGCTTTCGGACTTCATTGGTTTCCCACGTCTCAGAATCGAGACGTGGGGCACCCAGGCCTGTTCCCTAATCCCTGTTCCCTGTTCCCTGTTTTGCATTAGTAGTCCACCTCCACTACGGAAACGGGGCTGAAGGTTTCGAGGTAGCGCTTCGATTCGACCAGATCGAATTTCGGGTCCAGAGCTTCAAGGCAGAGGAAGAATTTATCGGTTGTCGCTCCGTCGCGGAAGTTGGGTGCATTAAAGAGCGGATGATAGAGCTGAGGGAGGCCGTTCAGCGCCAGCATTCCGAAACCTGCGGAAAGGCCGGCCCATAGAATCGTCCATTCGTAAGCGGGAACTACGAATGCGGGCCAAGAATAAGTCGGACGACCGCCCACGTTGATCGGATAAGCGATTACGGAAATCCACGTCTCCATCAAGAACATCGCTGCCAGGCCCATCAAGCCGCCAACCAGCGTCACCAGCGGCACGCGGTTGCGATGGAAGCCTATAGCTTCGGCTGCTTCCTCGACGGGATAGGGCGTGTAGCAATCCAGGCGGCGCCAGCCGTCTTCGCGCGCCTGGCGCGCGGCACGGACGAGATCGCCGGGGGTTTCGAATTCGGCCAGCAGGCCGTAGGTTCCTTCACGAGAAGGCATACTTAAATGCGGCCCTCCAATTCACCTGCCCTTTCGGGCTGTGTTGAAGGTGTCGTTTTCTTAAGAAAAACGACACGTGAGAGATTCGGCTTCGAAGTAATGCAATTGGACGGCCGCATCAATCAGCTCCCGCTGCCGCTTTGGGCTTGATTTTGGCCTGAGGCAGCAACATACGGATTTCGTTCATAGGAATCATTGGCAGGAAGCGAACGAACAAGAGGAACAGGGTGGTAAACAGCCCAAGGGTTCCGATGAAAGTCATGTAGTCCCACTTTGTGGCGCGATAGGTGCCCCACGCGGACGGCAGGAAGTCGCGATAGAGACTGGTGACGACGATAACAAAGCGCTCGAACCACATGCCCGTGTTGACGACGATGGAGATGAAGAACATGTAGCTGATGCTGGTGCGCAGCTTTCGCGACCAGAGCGTCGTGAGCGGAATAGCCAAATTGCAGGTGACCAGCACCCAATACGACCAGCCCATCGGCCCGAAGGCGCGATTCCAGAACATGAAAGCTTCCCAATGCGAGGCCGAGTACCAAGCCATGAAGGCTTCCATGCCGTAGCCGTAAGCGACGATGAAGCCGGTGGCGAGCATGACCTTGCCCATGTTGTCGATGTGGCGCTCGGTGACGAGGGACTCGAGGTGGTAGAACTTGCGAAGGGGAATCGCCAGCGTGAGCACCATTGCGAAGCCGGAGTAGATGGCGCCGGCGACGAAGTAGGGCGGGAAGATGGTCGTGTGCCAGCCGGGAAGAACTGCAACCGCGAAGTCGAAGCTGATGACCGTGTGCACCGAGAGCACGAGAGGCGTTGCCAATCCGGCAAGCAGAAGTGACGCCGTCTCATAGCGCATCCAGTGCTTGACGGAACCGCGCCAGCCCCACGAGAAGATTCCGTAGAAGTACTGGGCCACCTTGTTCTGGGAGCGATCGCGGAAGGTTCCGAAATCGGGGATCATGCCGATGTACCAGAACACAACCGAAATGGTGGCGTAAGTCGAGACTGCAAAAACGTCCCAAAGAAGCGGCGACCGGAACTGCGGCCACACATTCATCGTGAGAGGAATGGGGAACAGCCAGTATCCGAGCCATGGGCGGCCGACGTGGATCAGCGGGAACATTCCGGCGCAGACCACGGCGAAGATCGTCATGGCTTCAGCGAAACGGCTGATGGAGTTGCGCCAGGTCTGCTTGAAGAGCAGAAGAATGGCGGAAATCAGCGTGCCGGCATGGCCGATACCGATCCACCAAACGAAGTTGATGATCGCGAATCCCCAGGCCACCGGTTGAGTGATAGCCCAAATGCCCACGCCTTTGAGGAAGAGCCAGGTAACCGCAACCAGCAGCATGGTTGCGCCCGCGCCCGCGATGCCGAAGAATGCAAGCCAGCCGAGTGGCGTGTGCGGGGTGAGCACAATGCGCGAGATTTTTTCAGTTACCGACTTAAAGGTCTCACCCTGCCCGATAACGCGGAATTCTCCGGTTGCGGGATCTACACCAGGATCGCCTCTCTTGATTTCACTGGTCGCCATCGTGACTTCAACCCTTTTCCGGCGCGTGTTCCACCGGCTTCTGTTCGAGTTCAGGATTCAGGTTCAAAACTTCAGCGAGGTAGCGAGTCCGGGGACGCGTGTTCTGGTCGGCGATCACCTGGTACATGCGCTTGTCTTCGTTGAGCTTCGCGACCTTGCTGTTCTTATCGTTGAGATTGCCGAAGGTGATGACCGAAGCCGGGCAGGCCTGCTGGCAGGCGGTGACAATTTCGCCGTCACGGATTGGGCGGTTCTCCTTGTCGGCCTCGATCTTTGCGGCATTAATTCGCTGCACGCAGTAGCTGCACTTCTCCATCACACCGCGGCTGCGGACCGATACGTCGGGGTTGCGCATCAGCTTCAGGCTTTCGGTTTCGTAATCGGAGTAGAGCAGGAAGTTGAATCGGCGCACCTTGTACGGGCAGTTGTTTGAGCAGTACCGGGTGCCCACGCAGCGGTTGTAGACCATTGTGTTCAGGCCCTCGGGTGTGTGCACCGTTGCGCCGACCGGACAAACCTGCTCGCAGGGAGCATTCTCGCAGTGCTGGCAGGTCATGGGCTGGAAGTGCGCGCGCGGCGCAGCCAGATCGCCTTCGAAGTAGGCGTCGATGCGGAGCCACTGCATGTCGCGACCGATGCGGACCTGCTGTTTGCCGACGACCGGAATGTTGTTTTCGGCATAGCAGGCAACGATGCAGGCATTGCAGCCGGTACAGCTGTTCATGTCGACAGCCATGCCCCACTTGTTGCCGTTGTATTGCCAGTTGGGGAACATCGAGGTGTCGGGCTCGGGCGTCTCGCGGCCTTCCCCTTCGTGGGCGAAGTTGGGATTCGCTTTGAAGTCGTCAAGTGTGGCGTAGCGAACAATGCCGCGAGGACCCAGGGCTTCGACGGCTTCGAGCGAGTGATTCTGGTTGCCGTGCTCGGTGAGATTCGGGCCGCGATGATCCTGGTAGTGGCTCTTGGTGATCGCGATTCCCCACTTGCCGTCAACCTTCTTGATGGAACCAGTCCCGATGAAGGGATTGGAGCTGGTTCGCACCAGGTAGGCATTGAAGCCCATACCGGAGCCCACGCGACCAGCCGCCTCGCGTCCGTAGCCGAGGTAAACCGTGACTGAATCGTCAGGATGTCCAGGAGCGGCAATCACAGGAGCCTTGACCGTGCCACCTCCAGCGCTGATCTCGATGATGTCGTCTTCTTCGAGGTTCAGCTTCGTGAGCGTCGCGCCGGAGACGATCGCGGCGTTATCCCAGCTCAAGCTCGTGACAGGCTTGGGAAGTTCCTGAAGCCATCCGACGTTGGACCAGCGTCCATCGTAAATATTGGGATCAGGGCGGAAGACGATTTCGAGCTGATCCTTCGCGTTCGGCGGAGGCACCTTGGCTGTTTCCGATTTTGCTGCGCCGCCGGCGGCGTACGCAGTGTTCTCGATCCACCCGGCATGCAGAACCTTGCGCCATCCCGTTTCGAAGTCGCCTTTGATGTTGTCTTTCTGCGTGACGCGAACCGCTTCGTAGCCGCTGAGCATGGGGTTGTCGAGCAGCGCCTGCAGCACCTCGTGCGCACTCTTGCCGCCATAAAGCGGCTCAATCATCGGCTGCACAATCGAGACAGTGCCGTCGTATGCGCGCGCATCGGACCACGACTCGAGGAAGTGTGCCGAAGGAACGTGCCAGTGCGCTACGCGACCCGTCTCGTTGTAATGCGATCCAACGTGCGCTACAACTTGAGCCTTGCCGAGCAGATTCTCGTTGAATCCAAGATCGCCGGGAGCGGAATAGACTGGGTTCGCATCGAGAACGACAAGCCAATCAACCTTCCCCGCATCGAGGTCGGCAACGAGTCCCTTGAAATCAGCGATCTGATCGCTCGGAATGGGGATCGCAGGTTCAGACGAAACCGTAACGGTCTTGCCGACATTGCCAAGCGCCTGGTTGATAGCGAGCGCCAGAGCCGCGACGGATTCATCCTGGTAGAGACCGGGAATCACGGCACTCTTGCCGCCGTTAGCCTTCAGGTCCTTAACAACTGCGGCGAGAAACTTCTGCTGCTCACCCGTCCAGCCATATTGCGGAGCGCTTGCACCCGCGGCTCCGACTTGAGCCGCAAGGGCCGCGGCAAACGCCGGAACTTCGCTGGCACGCAGACCGAGACGATGCTCGGCCTTCATGCCCGTGGTCGTGGGTGAACTCTCCACGGCGTAGAGACGGTTCATGCCGCTCTCAGGCTTCTTGCGGCGCCCGGCATAGTCGGCTACCAGCTTGTGGAAACCGGGATAAGCCGCGCCGGAGAGGAAATCCGCTCCGCTCAGGTTGTACTGGACGTTGTAGCCCTTCGCGAGAAATGTACCTGCAATCGCGGGGTCGTACTGGATCAGCTTCGCTTTCGGATACGCAGCCTGTATTGCCTTCCACTGGCGCGCAAGCGTTGGCGAGGTGACGGTTGAGCTGAGAATGTAAATCCCGGTGCCGTCCTTCGTACCGACAACCTTGTCACGCAAGGCTTGCGCAAACTCAGCCCACGAGCGGCTCTCGCCTTTGTACGTGACGTGCTGCGAGCGATCAGGATCGTAAAGGTCGAGCACAGCGCCCTGCGAGAACACATCAGAGGACCCGCGATTGTAAGAGTGATCGGGGTTTCCATCGATCTTGATGGGGCGGAACTGGTCGCTTTTTACCAGCAGTGGCACCGCGCCTGTCGGCAGCGGGTTTGCCGAAGCAAAGTACATCGGCTTGCCGAGGACCAGGTCTTCGGGTGCTTTCACGTAGGGATAGATCGGTTCATCGGGCTGCTTGGTGCAACCGGCAAGGCCGGCCAGCGCCATGGACGCGCCCATGATCTTGAGGAAGCCGCGGCGCGAAACCGGGTCGACCCATTCCTGCGCTGCAGCGGGAAATTCGCGCTCGACTGCGGCCTGAAACTCGGGCGTGTTCTCGAGTTCGTCGACGGAGCGCCAGAGCTTCTTTCCCGTAACGCCTTTCAACTTCTCGCGCACCTGCTCGAGACTCATCGGTGCATCGTTTTCAGCAAGGTTGACCTTGCTTTTTTCCATCTCCACGGTGTTCCCCGTAACGTTCGTTCCTAAATCCATGGGCTCGCGACTCATCGATGGCAAACCTCGCAACTGCTCAGTTCGTTCGGAGTGCGAATGTGGTACTGCTTCAGGAGGAAGTGCCCCAGCTGATCCTGGCTGGTGAACTTTTCGTAGTGCAGCGCTGCGGGCATGATGCCGGCAGGAGCATCGGTTGCTGTAGCTTTAGGAGCCGCATCGGGCATTTGCAGAGCTGCCACCTGCGGTCCGGCCGCAGTTGGATCGTTTGTGGTGCAGCTGACGCTTTGGGCGGTTGGCGTGCCGGTCGCGACGTTGCCATTGACGGCACACCAGACGGGACGTTCTTCCGCGGGAGCCTCCCAGGCCATGTTGTAGATCTGGCCGGTGGGGCGAAGGTTCTTTGCAGGATTGCGGTGGCAATCGAGGCACCACTCCATCTGCAGCGTGTTCTGCTCGTACATCAGCGGCATCTGGTCGACGCGGCCGTGGCAGCTGGCGCAGCCGAGACCTTTGTTCACGTGAATCTCATGGCTGAAGTACACGTAATCGGGAAGATCGTGCACCTTGATCCAGGGGATCGACTCGCCGCTCGCCCAGCTGTCGCGCACCGGCTGAAGGAGCGCAGCATTGGTCCAGATCTGCGCGTGGCAGTTGATACAAGTCTTGGTGGGGGGAATGCCGGCGTAGCTCGATTTCTCGACACTGGTGTGGCAGTACTGACACTGAAGGCCCAAGCCCATCACGTGGTGTTTATGGCTGAAAGGGACCGGCTGTTCGGCCCGCTGGCCTTGGCGAGTAACCCATGGGGAGCGCTGCAACTGATCGAGCGTAACTCCGAGTGCGATCACGATAAGACCCGTCAGCACCAAACTTGCTCGAGCCAAAGCATTGGAGCTGCGGTCAAAAATCTGAGCCATGAATGCTTTCCTGCTGGTTGTTCGTTACTCAGTATTCTGTGCGCACTGTATCGCCGGTCACACAGGTTTTGGTCAATTTGGGAAATTGGATAAACAACAACTGCAAGGCGGACGACCCCGAAAGTTCAATATAACAGCCGAGGGCCTATCTGTAACGGCCTCAACACTTGGGCGAACAAAAAATGTTTATGCTGCTGAAGTTTTTGTAATCTCTTGAAAGTGAAATGAGTTCCAGTCAGCGCAAACACGGGCACGATCGCTTACTCATGAGCGCGGAACGTCTCAGAAAATGGGATGGATTTCGGACCAACTTTGCGCGGTTTTCGTAGCGTTCTTAGTATCGCCAGGACTTAGTGTCGGCGCCCAGTGGCGCGGTCGCGAGCATGTGTTCGACCATCAACGGAAGTATGCGCTGCGTCCAGTTGGCGCCGTTCTGCTGCATCGTGTACTCGGCTGGGCCGCCCGTGTAGCAATGCGGCATGCCCGGACCGTACTGGAAGGCCGCGTCGGAGTGCGGATTGCGTGTGGCCTGCAGCTGTTTTTCGAGCATATGGACGGCGTTGTTGAGAAAGTAAGTATCCGCGTCGCCAACGGCTATGTGCAGTTTGCCTTCGAGCTTCGGCCCCAAAGTGGGCCAATCGCGCTGGAGGATTGCGGCGAGATCATAGTGATCGTGCCAATAGCTAAGAACCTTTTTGTCGATCGCGCCGGTTACTGGGTCGATGATCTGCGCGGGGTAGCCATCCGCGCCAGCGGGTGAAAAAACGGCCTGCCAGATGTCCCACTGCTCTGTGGAGCGGCCGTGCGTGCCCAGCACCAGCTCGTAAGCGTACTCGTCAGCGGTGAGCGCGATGACCGAACCATCGGTTTTGCGATCGCCCGGAATGGGCACCTCGCCGAAATCGCCTTTGCGCACGAAGGCATTGGCGTCGTTATAGAGATCGATGTTCTGGTAGGCATGAAAGTCCACGGGATCGGGGCAGGCGACGAATGCTCCGTTGTAGAAGTCGGGATAGAAGACCTGGGTCGCAAGAGCTTCCCAACCGCCGGTAGACCCACCATAAGTGGCGCGCGCCCAGCCCTGTCCGATGCCGCGATACTTCATTTCGAGCGTCGGTATCAGTTCGTCGTTGATGGCCGAACCGTAGGGGCCGACGTTGGCTGAATCGACCACGTACGAGTCGTCATAGTAGGGGTTGGCATTCTGCACATAGATGAGAATCACGCGCGGGAGACGGCCCGAGGTCCAGTCCTGGAAGAGGTGATAGCCGATCTGCCGGCGCCGAAATCCGGAGGATTTGGCGTCAGTCGGCTGGACGGCTGTGAACTGTGCCGGGCCAATGCCTGGGTGATAGTGATCCTGGTAGACGATGACGGGATACTTCGCGTCGGGGTGCTCATCAAACCCGTCCGGAAGAAGGATCCATGCGCCGAGCCACACATCGCGGCCCCAGAATTGGCTGAGTTTCTCGCTCTGGAAGCGTTCGTACTTGAGCCATTTCGCGGTGGGTTGCTGGTTTGCGATGACAAGGGGATCGCGCGGTGTGCCCTCGATGGGAGGAATGACCTGGTTGAGTGTGATCTTGATTGTGGCGTCCGTCTTCGGATCGAAGTGAATTTTCTGCGGCTTGTTGTAGGGGTTGCCGGGCTTCTCATTCCAATGCTGGCCCTCTCCCCGGTCGGGTGGCAGCCATAAGGTTTTCCCTGAGGCAAGATGAAATTCCTCGTAGACATTGAAGACAGCCTGAACGTAGTAGTCGCCGGCATCGAGGTCGGCGAGGGAGCGGCGCGGGTAGCCGAACGTTTTGACGTCGATGACGAGCGGGGTGGTGGCCTGCAGGTTCTCGGCGTCCACGCCAAAGCCCTGGGCGGAGTCATACGTTTCGGAGAGTTGCTGGCGCGGCTCGGGGTTTTCCGATTTTGCGATGACGAGGATCAAGTGACCATTCAGCGGTTTCGAGGAGGGGATGGTCACCTCAATTCGCTGCGAGAGGCAAAGCGATGCGGCACACATCAGTGCGGCGGGGACGGCGAGGGTCTTCAGCATGGTTGTTCTCTATTCGTCTTGATCAAAAGAAGTCTACCCTTTTGGACCGGCATGCCGATGTGCCGACGGCAAGGGACGTGATTCCTGCAACGGAGTATTTCGTCAGTGTCATTGGATATCGGTTTCGGCAAAAGAGACGTGTCTGGAAGCGGGCGGCCATCCGGCAATCACGAGGAAGACGTCGAGTACAAAGAGCCCGATCGCGATGTCATTGAACAGAGTGGCCTGAGGCAGGTTCGGCCAAAACTGGTTGGCTGCCCAGAAGAGAAAGGCGACGGCCAGCATGATTGCCTTGGCGAATTCCGCCGGCGCGGGCCGATGCAGCAGTTGATAGACAATGCATGCGACAGCAATCATGGTTAAGGAAGAGGCGGCCAGGAAGTCGTGGCTCCGCGGAGGAAACGAGGCTGGCGTGACATCCCAAACGAAGAGCAGCAGAACGTCGGCCAGTGTAAGTATCCCGAGTACGACAGGAAAGAATCTGCGAGATCGAATAAGACGAGAGTACATGGTTCATTATTGCCAACCCGATACAAAGGAACTGTAAAGGTCCCAACGAGCCGGTTTTCGTCGGGCAGAGGCGCTCGCAATTGCCGCCGGAATGGATGCATTTAGAATTCATGAAAGCACTTCATCCGGTTGCTTTCTGCCATGATCCAACTCTGATTTGGGAACGTATACTCGGGAGCCCGATCTCTATCAACCGCAGAAATGCCCGTAGTGAATTGAAAGGACGCGACCATGAGATATGCGGGATTGCTGGTGATGCCAGCGGGATTCTTTCTTTCGGTCGCAGCAATTCTTTTGTTTCCTGGCCCCGTGCAGCGGACAGCCTTCGTACTGTGCGGACTGGCGGTTGAGGCGATGGGCCTGGTGGTGGCTGTACGTGGACACATGCAGTTGCGGAGTGAGAACCGATGACTCCACTGTCGCCCATGCCGTTTCCTGAAACCTCGTTCGCGTTGACGCTGGTGCTCCTGCTGGTTGCGCCGCTGGCGATCGCCGGCGTGGCGTTGGTCAATGCAGGGCTGGGCCGCTCGCGTTCCGCGGCGCAGTCGATGCTCGGAGCGCTGGTTGTCATTTCCGTGGCGGTGATTGCGTTTGCGGTTGTGGGGTTTGCGGTGTCTGCTGAGACGGCAAGGGATTTTGTCGTGCATGTCGCAAGCAAGCCCTGGGACTGGGCTGGCGAAGGCCATTTTCTGCTTTCTGGACTCGCGTCGACTCCGCCTCGCGAGCAACTCGCTCTCCTCTTTGAATTTCTTTCGGTGGCCCTGGTCGTGCTGATTCCGTGGGGCTCGGGAGCGGATCGGCTGCGACTCCCGGCTGGTGCGGCCATCGCGACTGTACTTGGCGCCTTCGTCTTTCCACTGGTCGCTCACTGGACGTGGGGCGGCGGATGGCTCGCTCAACTCGGCACGAATTTCTCATTGGGCGGCGGATTCATCGACGGCGGCGGAGCCGGTCCGGTTCATGCGCTGGGAGGGCTGGCGGCACTTGCCGTGGTGTGGATCGCAGGCCCGCGCAAAGGCAAGTTTCCGCGCGAAGGGCTTTCGACGGCAATGCCGGGGCACAACGTTGTCTACGTTCTTTTTGGGTGCCTGGTTGCATTGGTCGGATGGCTTGGGTGGAATCTGGCAGGTTCGATGCTTTGGCTCAATAAAGCGCCTTCAGGGCTCGTCATCACGGCTGTCAATACGATGCTTTCAGCCACCGCTGCGCTCGCGGCGACATTCGCGGTTACGCGGATTCGGTTTGGAAAGCCGGACGCGAGTCTGTGCGCAAACGGGTGGCTGGCCGGATTGGTGACGTCGAGTGCGTGTGCAGGAGTAGTCCCCGCCCTTGACGCGCTGTTCACTGGGCTGGTGGCTGGCGTGATGACCCCGCTTCTTGTGGAACTCTTCGAGCTCGCGCTCTCAATCGACGATCCTTCGGGTGCCATCAGCGTGCATGGCGCCGCCGGACTATGGGGGCTTGTCGCCGCCGGTATTTTTGGTCCGAAACCCGGCCAGTTTGTCGCGCAACTCGTCGGCGTTTCGAGTCTGCTGGGGCTTATGCTGCCGGTGCTCTACTTCATCTTTTCGCTTATGAGCCGGGTAATTGCGTTTCGCGTGGATACGGACGGCGAACGCCTTGGCATGGACCTGCACGAGCTTGGCGGAAATGCCTATCCGGAATTCGTGGTACATCGGGATGAGTCGTACAGGTGAGAGACCAGTGACGAAGGACTAATGACCAGGGACCAGAAGTTTCCGTTATTTGCGAGCCAGAACAAGCATAAATGCAAAGATCAGGATGGGCACCAGGACCATTGAGGTGTAGATCACCAGTTTCCTATTGATTGGTGAGCGCTTTCCACCGGCGCCTGCCGAACGCGCACCGCGCGGTTCTACGCCGACCTGGTCCTGGTGTTCAAGGTCCCACATCATCTCACTGGCAGTTGCGTAGCGATGGCGCGGCTCACGCTCGAGCGCCCGGTAGAGGATCTCTTCCATCTCTGGCGAAATCTGAGGGTTCAGCTCGCTGGGCGGCTTCACATCGTTAAGAACGCGCTCATTCATCACGGCCAGGGGGTTGGATCCTACGAAGGGCACGCGCCCGGTCAACATCTCGTAGAGGATGATTCCCACCGAGTAGATGTCGCTGCGTTGATCGCCACGGGCGCCCTTCACCTGTTCGGGCGAGATGTAGTCGGGGGTGCCCAACAGCGATGTGACGCTTACGAACGTGAGGCGGCGTGCATCCTCTTTCATTGCAATTCCGAAATCGATCAGCTTGATCTGGTCGCCTTCCATCACCATCACGTTTTCGGGTTTCAGGTCGCGATGGATGATGCCACGCTTGTGCATGTAATCGAGGGCGTCGCAGATGCCCAGAGTAATTGCGGTTGCACGATCGATGGGCAGCTTTTTTTCTTCGTTCAGGAGAGTGCGCAAGAGGCGGCCATCGACCCATTCGATGACCATATACAAGCGGCTCCGTTCTTCGTCGTTGAAAGTCTTTACTATGCCGGGATGGTCGAGCTGCTGGCCGATCTCCTGTTCCCGCTTGAAGCGTTCGAGCAGGACCGGGTCGGCTTCCATTTCGGGATTCGGGACCTTGATGGCAAACAGCCTGGCGGAATTGAGATCGGTCGCTCTATACAGCACCGACATCTGGGTGTGCGCAATGATGGCATCGATGCGGTAGTGGTCGAGTGTGTCTCCGGGTTCGAGCGTGGTCATGGGCAGGTCTGGTGGATGCTTCGATTCTTTCACATGGCGGCGTAAGGAATCTGTCAGGAAAGGGAGAGATTCTATACTCGATTGCATTGCATTCCCGGAGGTTGTGATCAATGCCCAGTTCCTGGCGCAGGAAAGCCGCACGAGGCGCGATGATTGCGGCCGCAGGATTCACGTTGTGCTCAGCAGGAATAGCGCAGGAGAAACCAAAGGACAAAGAGTCTGGAGCTGCAACTTCAAATTCAGCGGCTCAAACCGTTGCACCGCCTGACTCCACCACAGAGGGAACGATTACGATCGGCGGACAGGCCGTTGCTTACCAAGCTGTGGCGGGCACGATCACGGTGGGTGCGACGGAGGCTCAGGACGCGACACTGGCCCCGAACGGCAGTGTCCTGCCGGATTCCGGAGTGAAGCCGGCGTCGGATCCCAACGAAGCTCCGGCGACTGCGCGTATGTTTTACATTGCCTACTTCAAGAAGGACGGTGTGTCCGAGCATCGCCCGCTGATGTTCATATACAACGGCGGTCCCGGTTCGGCAACCATGTGGTTGCATCTTGGCACCTTCGGGCCGCGAAGGCTTGTGATTCCGGATACGAAGCACCAGACGGCAGCACCCTACGAAATTGTCGAGAATCAGTATTCGCTGCTAGATATTTGCGACCTGGTGTTTATCGACGCGCCGGGAACGGGATTCAGCCGCACCTTCGGCAAGGACAAGGCGAAAGCGTTTTACGGCGTAGATGGGGACGCCCGTGCATTTGACAGGTTTATCCGGCGTTTCTTGTCGAAGTATGATCGCTGGAATTCGCCCAAGTACCTGTTTGGCGAAAGCTATGGCACACCACGCTCCGCCGTGCTCGCGGCTGATCTGCGCGGGGTTGATCTGAACGGCATCATCCTTCTTTCGCAGATTCTCAGCTTCGATAACTCGATCGATGACCCGAGGTGGAACCCAGGTGTGGACCAGGCCTACGCGCTTGCTCTGCCAACCTACGCCGCAACTGCGTACTACTATCACAAGCTTCCAGCGCAACCACCTGCGCTCAAGCCCTTCCTGGAGGAGGTTGAGAGGTATGCTCTGACCGACTACATGGCGGCCTTGCTTCAGGGCAGCGAACTCCCTGACTCCCAGCGCCAGGCCGTTGCTGAAAAACTTCACAGCTATACGGGACTTCCGGTGGATTACCTGATTCGATCCGATCTGCGTGTGGTGGGCGGCGACTTCTCCAAGACTCTCAAGCTGGACGAGGGCGCTACCATCGGCCGGCTCGACTCGCGCTTCCAGGGCCCCGACATCAATCCGCTGAGTGAAGCGGCGCAGTACGATCCGCAGAGTGACGCGATCAGTTCGGCGTGGACCGCTGCGATCAATGACTACCTGCGCAAGGACCTGAAGTATGGGATCGATTTGACCTATTGGACGTCGGGCGGAGCGGGCGGTGATTTCACGTGGGATCTTCGCCATCATGCTCCGGGAGGACCTGCAGCCAATGATCAGGAAGCTGGGACGAACGTGATGCCGGACCTCGCATATCGCATGAAGATGAATCCCACGATGAAGGTCATGCTCGCAGGCGGCTACTTCGATCTTGCGACTCCCTACTTTGAAGGCGTCTACGAGATGCACCACCTGCAGATTCCGCAGGCGCTACAGGCAAACATCAGCTATCACTACTACGAAGCCGGCCACATGATCTATGTAAAGGATGACGTCCTGAAGCAGTTTCGCGCAGACGTGGCTGCATTCATCAAATCGACTGAGGACGGACGTTGATTCAACTGCCGGGATTCGACGCCGCAAGCGACCGGTTTTATATGATGTTTGCAGCTTATGCCCCGCATCCTGAGACTGCTCGCGGCCTGCCTCTGTCTTTTATGGGGGGTCGCACCCACATCCTTGCATGCTGCGGCGGGATCCAAGACGTCGCACAAAAACCCGACACAGGAGACAGGCTTTCTCAATCGGAGAGTTGAGATAAGCGGCGTCTCCTACCGGTACCAGGTCTATGTTCCAGAGGAGTGGCGCCGCAACGATCACAAACTCTGGCCGGTGATTCTGTTCCTGCACGGGCGAGGCGAGCGAGGCTCGGAGGGGATGTGGCAGACCCAGATCGGGCTGCCTGAGGCGATTCGTGACCACCCGGATCGTTGGCCTTTCATTGTCGTAATGGCTCAGTGTGCGATCGACCGCTATTGGACCGACCGCGAGATGTTGGATATGGCGATGAAGGAACTCGACCAGGAAGTGGAAGAATTTCACGGCGACCCGGCTCGAACCTATCTTTCCGGGCTGTCGCTGGGCGGATATGGCTCATGGGAGCTCGCGCACCAAGATCCGACGCGCTGGGCAGCCATTGCGATCGCAGCCGGTGGCATTTTCTGGAGTTACGCTCCGGAACGATGGCAGCGTGCTTCGGCGTTGAGCAACGAATACGCGAAGACTGTTGGGCGCACGCCCATCTGGCTCTTCCATGGGGCCGATGACAAGATTGTGGCGCCACGGCAGGATGAGCTGTTGTATACAGCCTTGAAGGCCAACGGCGGGCACGTGCGCTTGTGGGTCTACGAGGGGCTGAAACATGACTGCTGGACCCGCGCCTATGACGAGCCCGAGTTACCCCGGTGGCTCCTTTCGCATCGCCGGGAGCCCAACCCAACCTCGTCCTTCGCAGAGCGTGTGCTCATCCCGCTGCACCCACAACCGATCAAGCTGTCACCGGCACAGCTGGACAGCTTCGCCGGTGAATATGTCGATAAGAGAGGACTCGTCGTGGTGACCTTGTTCCGCCAGGGAGACGTACTCTACCAGAAGAACCATTATGGCGAGATCGCAGAACTTGGAGCAGAGTCCCAATCCATTCTCTTCTACCCGAATGGCAGCAGCCTGACGCGGCTGGCGGTGGAACGCGATCCCCAGGGCAGGGTAACCGGCCTGGTGCTTCACGACGACCGCCACGAGGAGCATTGGGAACGAATCCGCCCTGATTTGCGTAACCATTCTCAGCCGGAGTAAGAGGCGCGAAGGCAACCGGCTGGTCGGCAATTGGCTCTGGTTTGGGCCTCCGCGTCCGCAGGAGTCAGCCATGTATTGCAGCAAGTGCGGTTCGGAGGTGACGGACAAGCAGGCCTATTGTTCCCGTTGCGGGCATGCGACAACGAGTGCAACGGGAACGCTGGCGGCCGAGGCGGCAGAATTGTTCCGTTTCCAACGCAAGATCCGGCGGCTGCGCCGCTACTGGTACCTTTTTGCCGGTCTGAGCGCAGTGCTGGGCGTCATGGGACTTTTCGCAGTTCAAACCGGATTGACAATGCACACTGGTCCCTGGGAGCCATGGCCGCATCCATACATCTGGAACTGGACCATGGCGGGCGGGGTCGCCTGGACGCTTCTTTTGCTCAGGGTAGTCGGCGCAATCGCCGCAGGCTGGGGACTGGAACGGGTGACGGACTGGAGCCGTCCCGTGGCGCTTATAGCGGCGTGGGTAGCTTTTCTGGATTTTCCTATCGGATTTCTGTTGGCGGTCTACACATTCTCTGCTCTACTCGGGAAGCATCACGCGCAACTTTACGAACAGCTACATCAGAAAGAAATGACGCTAGTTGCGCGATAGGGCTTCTCGGAATCGCGTCTGGGATTCCCGGCGCATAGAATCTTTTCGAAGCGCCAAGGAGGTTTACTATGTTCTGCAGCGGATGTGGTCACGCTCTCGAGGCCGGCCAGGCGGTCTGTTCTCATTGCGGCCAGCCAACGGGCGCCCCTCCAATCCCACCTGCTCCGCCGGTTCCGAACCTGGCGTTTGAACTGTCCAACTACGCCAACCGTCTGCGCGCGCTCAGCACCGTGTGGTTCATCTACGGCGGGCTCGTGATCGTAACGGGGATCGTTGGTCTGTCATTTGCCAACGCATTCTTGAATGGCTATGGGCCGTGGATGCATGGCCAATGGGCGCACAGCTTTCCCTTTGGCCCGGGGTTCGGACCCGCCATCATTCACTTTGCCTGGGTGATGATCGTCGTTCGCGCCGGCCTCGCCTTCATGGCGGGCTGGGGACTGATGGAACACGCTCCCTGGGGCCGCGTAGTGGCCATTGTGGCAGCGTTCCTGAGCATCCTGAAGATTCCGTTTGGAACCGCCATCGCGATCTGGACGCTTGTGACCCTGCTCGGATATCGCAATACGACGCTCTACGACCAGCTTTGAATGCAGGACGCGCGATCAGGTGTGGGTTGGAGCTATCTTCGCTTCACGACCAGCGCCCATGAGCATGAGCGATCGCTGTGCAAAGGGTGAGTAGACGAGCAGAGCCATGCAGGCCAGCGCGAGGCCGATGTTGATGTGGTGCAGCAAAAGAAGCGGGGAGAGCGCCCAGAGCACGTCGGCTATGAGCAGCCAGGGCCACAGCTTCTGATACCTGCCTCGCATGCCGGGGGCGCGAAGCGCAATCGCTGAAAACAGGTACGCGCGAACCGCAAGCAAAATTGCGGCAGTTCCGACGAGCACATAGAAAATCATAGTTGCCCTCGGAAGCGGCGAGAGCAGATCTTCGATCTCCGCCAGGTTCGCAAGAGCGCCTACATAGAAGCCGATGTACATCACCTGCAACAGAAGAAAGAAGGTGCGCACGACTGCGTGCGAGGCCTCGGGAAGCTGATGCTGGGAGGCGAGAATACCGTCTCCAAAGCCTGGTTCCTGATCGCCCGGGGGAATGTTGCTGCCTTGAGAGCTTGAAGAATGGGCTTCGTGCGCAGATTGAAAAGCGTCATCTCCGATTCGTTCAACGGGCGCAACGAAGCGGTAGCCGCGACGGGCGAGGGTCTCGACGAAGCGGGGGTTGCTGGCGGCATCGCCCAGGGCCTCGCGAATCCGATTCACGGCGGAGTTGACGCCGTGCTCGTAGTCAACGAATGTGCCGTCGGACCAGAGGGCGCGGGAGATTTCTTCGCGGGTGAGCACCTCACCCGGACGGTCGAGCAGCATAAGGAGAACCTGAAATGGCTGCGCGTTGAGCCTGATCCTGATTCCCTGCCGGCGCAGCTCTCCGGTGGAGGCGTCGGCTTCAAAGGCTCCGAAGCGATATCGCCGTGCTGGCGGAGAGTCTGTCATCCCTTCGCCAAGTTTACTCGACCAGGACTCGTTTCGAGCTCTCGGGCAGCGATGTACAACTCGCGTGAAAGTCATGTGGTTCAAACATTTGCGGGGTGAGATTCATTCACGCGACGTTTGAGGCGGCGGGCATTGCACCGATTTCCCTTCCCCAGGCAGATTGGCTTACATGAAGGGCAGATTCTTGGCCTCGTGGACGCTAATTTGTAACACCCTGCTTTTCCCGGTCTTGCTCGGGATCGCAATGAGTTCGGCGGCTGAGGCACCGGTCGATGCCACAGCCGCGTTCGATCGCTATGCCGGCAGGGTGGAAGCGCGGCTTGTACAGCAGCACCGGTCAAGGGGTGGCTTCATTGCCAGTGCGGCACAGGACGGTCAGATGGATGCGCGTCTGCGCGGGGACGAATTGGTGATCGAGAAGCTCAGTCCCGAAGCCGACGCCCAGCCAACGGATGCATTGATCCACCACTGGCGCGGAACGTCTTTCGTCCCCGGAGCCACTGCCGCCGAATTTGAAAAGTCGATGAAGAACTTCAGCGCTTACCCGGAGCGGTTCGCGCCACAGGTGATCGCGGCCAGAATCCTCCCCCCACAGCCGAATCCTGTTCGTGACCACTTCACTGCGATGATGCGTGTTCGGCAGAAGCACGTGATCACGGTCGTGATGGACACAACATACGACGTTGCATACGGGAAACTCGATGCGCAGCACGGCTACAGCGCCTCACGAAGTATCAACATTCGCGAGATAGCGGATGCCGGCACGACCAGGGAGCACGCACTTGAACCCGGCCAGGAGCACGGCTTCCTGTGGCGGCTAGACAGCTATTGGAGCTACGAAGAACGCGAGGGCGGACTCTACATCCAGATCGAATCAATTTCGCTGACGCGCGGGATTCCCGCAGGTCTGGGATGGGTGATCGGTCCCTTTGTGGAGAGTGTGCCGCGCGAGTCGCTTGAATTCACACTGCGATCAACCCGCAATGCACTCCAGAAACAACCAGAGGCAAAAAGGAACGGAGCATGAATACGCGCTCATCAACTGTAAATGGTCATGGCTTCGCATCCGCGCAACGCATCAATCGGTCGCTGACGGCGGCGGCGGAGAAGCGCGCTCTGCTGTGGATGGCCGAACGAGCGCCGCGCTGGCTTACGTCGGATCAGCTCACACTGCTGGGCTTGTTCTCTCAAGTTGGAGCGGGCGTTTTCTACGTACTCTCCAGCTACAAACATTGGTGGCTGCTGGGCGTGATTGCCTGCGTCGTTCTCAACTGGCTTGGCGACAGCATGGACGGCACGCTTGCCCGGGTGCGTAACCAGCAAAGGCCGCGATTCGGGTTCTACGTTGACCACATGGTCGACATCTTTGGAGCGACGGCGCTGATGTGCGGACTTGGCCTCTCCGGATACGTCCATTGGCCGGTGGCGATTGCGATGCTGAGCGCGTTTCTACTGCTCTCGGCAGAGAGCTATCTCGCGACGTACACGCTCTCACGTTTTCAGATGTCGCAGGGAGTCTTCGGCCCCACCGAGATCCGGATTCTGCTGATTATTGGGAACGTGGCCCTGCTGCGCAGTCCTTACGCGACAATCTTCGGGCATCGTCTCCTGTTGTTTGACGTAGGCGGAGCGATCGCAGCAACGGTCATGATCGCGATGGCGATCTTCACCAGCATTCGTCATACGGCCGAACTCTACCGGCAGGAGTCCCTGACCTGATCACTCCGTGCGCAACGCCTTTTGCGGATCGACGCTGGCGGCACGGCCTGCGGGGGCAGCACTGGCAGCAAGCGCCACCAGCGTTACTCCGGCAACTGCGATGGTGTAGGTGAATGCATCGAGCGAGGTCACTCCGTACAGCGAGGAGGACAAAACACGGCCGACAAAGTAAGCGAGAGGCACACCGGCGAGTACGCCGACAGCCGTCAGCAGCAGGCTGTCGCTCAGGATCATCCACACCACCTGGCCGCGCCGCGCCCCCATCGCCATGCGCACGCCTATCTCCGAAGTGCGCCGGCTGACTCGATAAGCCAGGGTGCCGTAGAGCCCAGTGGCAACCAGCAAGACTGCGAGCAAACCGAAGAAGCCCGCG
>Ga0335080_10001975_pt1 | contig 20442 bp, 6 predicted proteins | sample Lox_Sample_34_FD_206720 | JGI IMG/M metagenome (GOLD analysis project Ga0335080, IMG submission 206720) | Soil microbial communities from Loxahatchee National Wildlife Refuge, Florida, United States - Lox_Sample_3.4 | ecosystem: Environmental > Terrestrial > Soil > Wetlands | place: USA: Florida...
ACACCTGGGTGCTGGAGAAGCAGGAGATCCGGCCGGGCGCGGGGAAGCTGTTGGTGCTGGAGCGATTCGAGCAGTTGAGAGAGAGTTTCTGACTTACCGGACCTAAAATACAAGCCTTTATGGGTCAGGCGGGATAGAATGGGATCGCCCAGTTCATATGCCCCTGTCCCCCGGAAGCCGCTTGGGCCAATACGAGATTCTCGCGCCGATCGGCGTAGGCGGAATGGGCGAGGTCTGGAAGGCGCTCGACACCAGGCTCGACCGGCAGGTCGCCATCAAACTGCTGCTGGCAAAGGCTACCGCCAACACCGATTCCAGGCGACGGTTCATCCAGGAGGCGAAGACGGCTTCCGCTTTGAACCATCCGAACATCGTCACCATCTACGAGATCGACAACATCGACGGTGTGGAGTTCATCGCGATGGAGTACGTGCGCGGCAAGACTCTGAACCAAAGGATCCATCATCGGGGGATGCGGGCTGGAGACGCAATGCGGTATGCCATCCAGATCGCCGACGCACTGGCTGCCGCGCACGCCGTCGGCATCGTGCATCGCGACATCAAGCCCGCCAACATCATGGTCACGGATGCGACCGACTCCATCAAGGTGTTGGATTTCGGCCTGGCCAAACTTGCAGACCCGGCGCAGGGCAGCGACCAGGCTGTCACCCAGACGATTGGCAGCGATCTGGCAGCCACCGCCCCCGGCGAGGTCTTCGGAACGGTGGCCTATATGTCCCCCGAGCAAGCGGAAGGCAAGAAGGTGGACGCGCGCTCGGATATCTTCTCGTTGGGCTCAGTGCTCTACGAGATGCTGACCGGGCGGCAGGCGTTCCTCGGCGAAAGCAAGATGTCGATCCTGGCGGCCGTGCTGAGGGAAGAGCCGACACCCATGCGCGAGTTGGCCCACGATATCCCGCCGGAGCTGGAAGAGATCATCGGACTCTGCCTGCGCAAGGACCTCGATAAGCGATTCCAGACGATGACGGACGTCCGGATTCTGCTCGAGAAGCTCAAGGAGAGGATCGACACCGGCAAGTCCAGCACTCATTTGGTTCAGACAGTGGAGCGCCGCGCCCGAGGATGGCGGATCGTTGCAGGGATTGTGCTGCTGCTGGCCGCACTGAGTGGGGCCTGGTGGCTGGGACGTTCCGGCGTGAGTACGCGGCTGGCCCGATTGACAAGACTGACCTGGGATTCGGGCTTGACCGTGGATCCCACGCTCTCGCCCAACGGGGCGCTGCTGGCTTACGCTTCAGACCGGGCCGGTGAAGGAAATCTGGACATCTGGGTGCAGCCGCTCTCCGGCGGCGAACCAAAGCGGCTGACGCAGGATCCTGCCGACGAGGAGTCGCCATCGTTTTCGCCGGACAGCAGCCGGATCGCCTTTCATTCCTACCGCGCCGCCGGCGGGATCTACGTTGTCTCCGCGTTGGGCGGCCAGGAGAGACTGATTGCAGCCGGCGGACAAAATCCGAGGTTCTCGCCGGATGGCGCGCGCATTGCTTACTGGATCGGCGAGCCGAATTATTATGCGCCGTCGGGCAAGGTCTACGTCGCGCCCGCAACCGGGGGCAAACCGGTCCAGGTTCAACCGGGCTTTGCCGACGCGCGGTATCCGATCTGGACGCCCGACGGGCGGCACATTCTCTTCCAGGGCACTCGTTCGGCGCGGGAAGACCCGGACTGGTGGGTCACTCCCGCCGATTCCGAAACCGGCCGGAGCGACCAGGCGGTGGCGACGGGCGCCTTTGCTTTGTTTCGCCGCGGCGGCATTTCGGTCTACATGGGGCCTGGCGGCTTCCGGGAGGACGAGGTCGTCTTTTCGGCGAATGAATCCAGCGCGAGAATTGCCACGAGTGCGCGGAGCATCTACCAGGTTCCACTCTCTCTTCGAAGCTGGAAGGCTGGGGACAAACTGCTGCGGCTGACATTCGGCACCGGCTTGGATGCGGAGCCGTTTCCGGGCGCTGGCGACCGGGTGATTTTCGCCAGCCTGCAATTCTCCAACAACATCTGGCTGCTGCCGATCGAGGGGCGCGGGCAGGCGGGCGGCGAAATGCGGAGACTCACGGACGATGCCGCCTACGACGCCATGCCCTCGGCTTCGCGGGACGGCGCCAAGGTCGTATTTACTTCCGGGCGGCTCGGAAACCGCGATGTGTGGATCAGGGACTTGAGGAGCGGCCGAGAAGCGGCCTTGACTTCGACCCCCGGCGACGAAGCGTGGCCGGTAATTTCGCCCGATGGATCGAAAGTCGCGTACACTATCTCCGACCAGAGTTCTCAGCCAGTCTATGTTGTCGACGCCCGGATGCCGCCGGGATCCAGCGTGCCGGAAAAGGTGTGCGACGAGTGCGGCGAACCAATCGACTGGTCGCCGGACGGCAAGCAGATCCTCTACATCTACGGCCGTCCAAGAGCCGTGGGCTCATTCACTCTGGCGGCGAACAGGAAGGCCTCGGTTGCACAGTCGTCGCGTTACAGCATCGACCAGGCTCAATTCGCGCCGGATGGCGCATGGATCAGCGTGGTGGCACATATCGATCCGGATCACACGCGGGTCTACGCAATACCGGTGCGCGGCGCGGCGAGCTCCGAAGACCAGTGGATTCCGATCACGGACGGCGCATCCTGGGACGACCGGCCCCGGTGGTCTCTGCGGGGAGACCTGGTCTACTTCTATTCCAGGCGCGACGGCTTCGGATGCATCTGGCAGCAGGCAATAGATTCAGGCTCGAAGCGGCCCGTGGGCGCCCCACGCGCCGTTCATCACTTCCACAGCACAGGCCTGTCTATCATGCACATGGGTCTAGATAGGCTAGGACTCTCGGTAACCAGGGACAGGCTGATTTTCAACCTGCTCGAAGTGAAGGGCAACCTTTGGATGATGCAGCCAGAGGGGCAAAACTAAAGTTCCAGTTATTTGTATCTTGAAGGCGGAAAACGATTCCCTTATAGTTGGTGCGTATCTTTTATTAGGAGCCGTCATGCCTGCACCAGGAAAGTCTACTCGCGGAAAGAAGGCCCCGCTAACATTGCTTGTTCCGAGCAAGTTGGGCTTGAGCTCTGATGAAATAGAGAAGCTCAAGATCGCCCTGCGAACCAAGGCTAACTCCACCTTGCTGCGGATGTCTGGAGGTCTCGAGATCATCACCGGCGTCACTAACGGTATAAAGCCCCCCACGCGCCCGAGAGAGTAAACGGGGCCGGATGAGGATGAAGATCTGCCTGGTCAGCTCTCCGACGGCCGCCGAATTCAGCCCCCGGATTGCGGAGAGCGAGGCTGTGAGGCTGATCTCCGAACAAGCTCCCATCGGCATCCTCACGCTGGCGGCGATCCTCGATCAACGCGGAATCAGGGCCGAAGTTGTCGACCTGAACCGGGTCTACTACCGCTATCTTCATTCGAAGTCATTTCGACGCGGTAAAGACTTCTGCTCGTTTGCAGCCCGTGCATGTGCATTCAAGCCGTTCGACATCTGGGGCCTGAGCACAATCTGCAGCACATATCCGCTCACCATCCGCATCGCCAGCGAATTGAAGCGAGCGCATCCCGAGAGCTTCGTCATGCTAGGCGGCCCGCAGGCATCTGTGGTTGACGAGGCCACTTTGGAGGCGTTTCCCTTCATCGACATGATCGTGCGGGGCGAAGCGGATGAAACTCTCCCCGCCCTTCTGGGCGTCCTGCCCGACATGCGACGCGTCCGCGCGATCCCAGGCGTCACGTTCCGGGCTGAGAGCGGCGTCGTCCGCAATCCCAGTGCACCGGTTGTCGTCGACCTGGACCGGCTTCCGATGCCGGCCTTCGACCGGTACCCGGAATTGGGCTCTTGTCACGCGGTGCCGCTCGAACTGGGCCGGGGGTGTCCGTTTGCGTGCACGTTTTGCTCGACCAACGACTTCTTCCGCCGCCGGTTTCGCCTCAAGTCTCCCGAGAGGGTGATCGAGCAGATGCGCGCGATCCACCGGAAATATGGAAACACCCGCTTCGACCTCATTCACGACATGTTCACCGTGGACCGCAAGCGCGTGGTGGAATTCTGTGAGGCCATGCTGGGGTGCGGAGAGCCGTTCCAGTGGCAGTGCAGCGCGCGGACCGACTGCATCGACGAAGGGCTGATTGCCTTGATGACGCGAGCGGGCTGCGTGGGTATCTTCTTCGGGATCGAGACCGGCTCGCCGCGCCTGCAACGACTGATCGACAAGAACCTGGACATGAAGGAAGCGGCTTGGAACGTTAGTTGCGCCGCACACCATGGGATCGATACCACGGTCTCGCTGATTACCGGCTTCCCCGAGGAGAGCCGGCAAGATCTAAGGGACACGGTCGGATTCCTGATGGACGCCGCACGTTCGGATACCGTCGAGACCCAACTGCATATTCTCGCGCCCCTGGCGGGCACTCCGATTTACGAGAGATATCGCGACCGGCTGACGCCTGCCGACATACTTTCCGACATCTCCTACCACGGCTGGCGGCAGGATCGGGCCGACCAGCGAATGATCCGGGAGCATCCCGAGGTGTTCCCGAATTTCTATGCGGTTCCGACGGCGCTCGATCGGGAGTACCTAAAGGAACTCCGGGATTTCATTCAGGGCTCTCTGGTGCGATGCCGCTGGCTGGTGGTGGCGCTGCACCAGGACAGCGGCGATCTGCTGGAGGTATTCGACGCCTGGCGCGCATGGCGTCGTAGCCGGCGCGCGGAGCGGCAGTCTGACGCCGACACGACGCCATATTATGAGCGCACTGATTTTGCCGAGGATTTTCTGAAGTTCGTCCGGGTCCGGTATCTTCCGCGCGCCAGCAGCAGACGTCCGTTGCGCGCCCTTTTGGACTTTGAATCAGCCCTTCGCCTGGAACCTGAGGCCGGAAACCGGACGGGCGCGCCGCAACTGGCGCCCGGCGTACGGATCATGCGTCTGGGCGCCAGCTACCAGGAGATTGTGGACCGCCTGAGGAGCCGGGAGTCTCTGGCGGAGGTGCCCGCGCGGCGCGGCGTGACGGCGGCGCGTGTGATCGGCGATCGACGGATCGAGGTGTCGCACCTCAGCGATCTCAGCGCGCAGATTCTAACGTTGTGCAACGGCGTCAGGAGCCCGAATCAGATTGCGCGCGGGCTGCGCCTGTCTGGAGGTCTTGCTGGGATTGACACGCGCAAGGCCTGCCTCTTCGGGCTAGCCACTTTGCGCGAGCAGGGCTTTATTCACATGAACTGAGCGCCGCGCCTGCGGCGCGGGGACAGGCTGAAGCCTGTCCTACGAACGACGTTACTGGAAGGTCAGGGTGACGGTGTTGGCCGCCTGGCCTTCCACTGTGATCGCTACGTTCACTGTGCCATGGCCGTTAAAGCCGCTTGGCAGGGCCACATTGACCTGGTCGAGTCCGAAGAAACCCGGCGCCGGTCCGGCGTAGAGCACCTGGGCATTCTGGCCGTTGATGCTGCAAGCCACATTGGCCAACGAGGAGTTGTATCGGATGCCGGTGCCGTAGAACTGCAGGTAGATGCTGTCGTTGCCCACAGTGATCGGAGCCGGAACCGGATTGCCGTTGCTGTCGAACGTGACCACCGGTTCGATGGTCTGCGAACCATCGGCGGCGCGCACGCGCTGAACGAGCGCGGCGGCGGTTCCGGAGCCGTTCTGGCTGGCGGTGAAGAGGCCGGGCGAAGTCTGGGTGATCAGAATGACGGTCGATGCCAACGCACCTTGAGAGTTCGTCACTGTCAGGGTAGCCAGGCCAAGGGCCGCGGTGGACGGAACCAGCATGTTGATCTGTCCTGGCGACACGAAGTAGAGCGGAGCCTGCAGGGTGTTTCCGTTGGCGTCGGTGATAGTGACCGTGGTGCCGCCGAGCGAGCTCGGATACGGAGACTGCGCGGCGATGACCTGGCTATCGGCCAGGTTCTGGCCGTAGAGCGTGAGCCAACTATTCGGAGAGTAGTTGCCGGCGATCTGGGAACCGGCGTTGACCGCGTTCACCGGGTTCGCAAATACGCTCTGGTGTTGCGGGTCAGAGGTGCTGGTGTCGAAGTTGCCGTCGCCGGAGTAGCACGCCGTCAGCATGTGCGATGGATCCGATTTCGCGGAGAGGGTCGCGGTGTAGATGCCACCGAGCAACTGGAGCGGACTACTGCCGAGCGACTTGCCGGTGGTCGCGTCGTCGAACTCGACCGTGCCGGTGGGAGCCCCTGCACCGGGTCTGATCACGGAGACCACCGCCATCAGGGTCATCGCCTGGCCGGACGCAGCCCCGCCGGGCACGGCGGCGACCGCTGTCGATGTGCTCGCCCTATTGACCACTTGCGGTAGTTGCCCGGACTGGCTGCCGCTATAGCTACCGCTCGCCTGGAAGGTGGCGACGACATTGTGCGGGCCAGGAGCGAGGTTGAGCACGGTAGCAGTGAACACCCCGTTGCTGGCGGCCGTAAGCGGCTGGCCGATCGTGTTGGCGCCTTCGGAGAGGATCACGGTCCCCGTGGCCGGGAAGGTGCCGGGGAAGGGCACGGTGACCGCCACGGTGAAGGTCACCGGCTGCCCATAGACTGCGGGATTCGCCGAGGAGACGATTTGGGTCTGAGTGGCCGCCTGCGTGACGGTCTGCGGGCATAAGCCCGAGGTACTGGCGGTCCAATTGGCATCGCCGTTGTAGACAGCCTGGAGCTGGTGGAGCCCGACGCTGAGATTGGCAATGTTCAAAGCGGCAACATTGGACTGGAGATTGGCGACGCCTATCGGCGTGCTACCGTCGTAGAAACTGACTTGGCCGCCTGCGAACGGCACGCCTGGCGGTGCGTTCGGGTTCAGCGCGGCCGTAAGAGTGATCACCTGGCTGGCGACCGCTGTGATGGCGTTCGAGCTCAGGTTCAGCGAGGTCAGGATCTTTGTGACCTGTTGCTGGATGGGGGATGCCGTGGACGGCAGGAAATTGGCATCGCCGCCATACTGAACGCTGATCGAATGGACGCCGGGTGTCAGGCTGGCCGTGCTGAAGTTGTACTGGCCGGCCTGGAGCGTGTAGGTTCCCAGATTGACAGTGCCGTCGAAGACCTGGATCTGGCCGCCCGGCGTGCCCGTATTCGGGGGAACCGGAGCCACGCCGATGTTGAAGCTGACCGCGTTGCCGTAGATCGAGGGGTTCAGACTGCTGGAGAAGACGATGCTGGTCGGGGCCTTGTTTACGGCTTGAGTCAGGATGGACGACTGGCTGGCGGCGAAGTTGGCGTCGCCGGAATATGCGGCGTAGATCTGCGGGCTGCCTTGCGGCAGGCTGGATAGCGCCAGAGTGGCCGTGTACTGGCTGCCGTTGGCAGCCACCTGTGAGGTTCCGAGAACCAGGGGCTGCGTGTTCGTGCCGACGTTGATGAACTGCACTGATCCGGTGGGCGTGCCGGAGCCGGGTGCGGTCACCGTGACCACCGCGGTCAGCACGATCTGCTGTCCCACGTTGGCCGCGGTGTTGTTCGATGAGATCGAGGTGGCGGTAGAGGCCTTGCCGACGGTCTGCGAGAGCGAGCCGGCCGCGCTGGCGCTATAGTTCAGATCGCCGCCATAGCTGACGCTGAGACTGTGCTGTCCGACCGACAGGGTGCCGGCCTGCCCGCCGGTACCAGTGGCGAGGGTGGCGGTCATCACGCCGGCCACGTTCACCAGCGTTCCGATACCGATCTGATTGCCGGCATCTGTGAAGGCGACAGTGCCGGTGGGCAGGGGCGCGCCGGCGCTCGGCGGCAGGACCGTCGCCGTGAGCGTGACGGCCTGGCCGTAGACCGACGGGTTGGCGTTGGAAGTGACCGAGCTCGTGGTGTTGCCCTTGCTGATGGTGAGCGTCTGTGCCGGCGAGCTGCTCTGGAGGAAGTTCGCGTCTCCCTGGCCAATGCCGGCGCCGAAGCCGTTGTAGCGCGCGGAGATGCTGTGGCTACCCGTGACGCTGCTGCCTCCGACAGCGGTGAACGGCGGGCTCAGCATCGGGATGGTGATGCTGCCGCTGCCGGAAGCATCCACCGCGCTGCTGGTGCCGATGATCGTGCTGCCATCGAAGAAGGTGATGCTGGCGCCGGGCGGGTTGGGCATGGAGGAGGCGCAGATGGTCGAGGAGCCCGGTGCGAGCCCGCACACCGTCGCGCTCAGGGTGATCTGCGCGCCGTAGGTGGGAGCGGCAGGCCAGGCGCCCGTGTTCAGCACGGTCTTGGTTGCATCGGGGCTGACGGTGACGGTGGCGGCGGTGCCGCCGTTGCTCTGGCTGGTGCCGAAGCCTGCGTCGCCCTGGTATGTGGCCACGATAGGATTGGCGCCCACAGGCAGGGTGTTAATGGTGATGCTGGCCGTGGGTACGCCGCCCACGAGCTGCAGTGCCGCGGGGCTGCCCAGCGTATTGCCGTTCATGGTGAACAGCACATTACCGGTGGGATTGCCGGTGCTGCCCGTGGCGCGGGTGACGGTCACTGTGAGGGCGACCGGTTGGCCGAAGACGATGGTCGATGGGTTCGAGGTGACCGTGATGCTGCTGGTCACGCTGGCGGCCTTGGCCACGTCAATGGGCAAGGCGGCGGACATAGGCGACTGGAGGTAATTGGAGTCACCGACAAACTGCGCGGTAATCAGGTGGCTGCCGGCGGCCAGAGTGATGTTCGCAGTTTGCGGTGTGCCCGTGGCGGACACGACCGAGGCGATCTGTACGCCGCCATCGTAGAACTTGACGGCACCGGTGTAAGGCGGGGTCGGGTTGGCGGGCGTCAACGTGGCGGAAAGCTGAGTCTCCGTGCCGTACGTGAAGGAGTTGCCGGCCGAGGAAACCGGTACGCTGATGCTGACGGATGGGAAGGCGACCGAGATCGACTGCGCGGGAGACGTGGCGGCGTTCACGACTCCGATGCTGGCGCCGGCCGGAACGTAGGCGGCCGTAACTTGGTGCAGCCCCGAGCCGCGGTCTGCGCTGGAGGCATCGTAGATCACGGTGCAACTGCCGGTGGCGGTATTCGCCGTGCCCCCGCTCAGCGCATTGCCGCTGTTGGCACAGGTACCGTGACCGTTGGAAATCGCCGTGCCTCCGTCATTGATGGTGATAGTACCGGCGGGCAAAACGCTCGCGGGGCCCCCCTGTACGCTGTAAGAGTAAGTTACCGTGCCGCCCAGCGCCACGTTATTAGTGGACGGCGTCAGAGTTACCGTGGTGGCGCCGGGCTGTACCGAATAAGGAGTAAGTGCGGCGTTGGAGGGCGCCGAGAAGTGTGTGTCTCCGGGCCACGAGGCAGTGATGGTTCTCCCCGCGCCGGGCACCATCGACGACGTGGTCAAGCTGACCGAATTCGACGAGCCGCTGAAGGCCGCGGTACCGAGAGTGGCCGCGCCGACGCTGTCGGTAAAGGTCACGGTTCCCGTGGGGAAGCCGGCGCCGCCACCTGCCGGCGTGAACGTGGCCGTGAAGGTCACGGGCGTACCGAAAGCCACCGGCGAGGGCGGGTAGACGCTCAGGGAGAGAGTGCCGGAGTTCTGCACGACGGTGGCACTATGCGTGGCGTCGGTGAGGGTGGTGTAATTGGCGTCGCCGCTGTAGGTGGTAGTGATCGTGTTGGCGCCGATCGTAGGGGCAGCGCCGGCATAACTGGCGGTGCAGGCTCCGCCGGAGAGCGTGCAGGAGGCCAGTGTAGTGCTGCCGAGACTGAACGTGAGTGTGCCGGTCGGAGTGGCGGGAGAATCCGCGCCTGCGTTGCCGGCGCCCACGGTGGCCGCGAGACTCAGCGAAGTACCGTACGCAGGGTTAGAGCTGAAAGTGAAGTTCGTGAACGAGGGCGTAGCCTTGGTGACCGTAAAGTTCACAGCGGCGGACACCGCCGCGCCGTAGTTCGCGTCTCCCGCCGGATACTTGACCACCAGGGTGTGGGTACCGACGGTCCTGTCGAGCGGATTGAGACTAAAACTCATCGGGCTGGCGGCCGCGGTCAGGTTGCCGATGAGCGTGGCGCCGCCGTCCTTGAACACCTGGAAGGTGTTGGTGAGCGCGGGAGTCACGGTGCCGCCGAGTGTGTAGGGAACCGCCAGCGTCGCGGTGTTGGTGGCGTACACGACGCTGACGGGCGAGGGAGCGAGTGTGCCGAAGGTCAGGGTATCCGGGTTAATGGTGATGTATATCGGTGCGCTGCTGCTGCCGGCGACGGCGCCGGCCACACTGCCGATGCTCTGGCCGCCGCCGCTGTAACCGGCAACAATGGTGTGCGGCCCCGCCGACTTAGCCGGCGTGCTGCCATCGTAAGCGACCGGCGCGGTGCAGGATGCGGTGTACGAGTTGGTCGCGCCCACCTGCGTGAACGTGGTCAGGCCGGCGCAGATTGCCGTACCGCTGGTGGAGCCGTCGTAAATCGTCACCGAACCGGGCACGGCCGGAGTCGCGCCGGTGAAGTTGCTCAGGGTAACCGTCGCGGTGTAGGTGATCGACTGCCCCAGGCTGACCGGTTGGCTCGAGGCCGAAACTGAAACGGTGGTCGGCGTGGCATTCACGGTGAACGGATATCCGGCCGAAGTGGAAGAGGCGAAGTTGGGATCGGTGGTGCCGCCCGGATCGAAGAAAGCCTGAATCGTGTGGGTACCGACTGAAAGCGGAGCGGATGGAGCGCAAGTCATTACGCCGGCGACCGCAGCGACGCCGGTACAATTCAGGAGATTCGAGCCATCGGACTTGATCGTGACCTGCCCGCCGACGGACTGCGAAGTAACCACGCTGGAGGTGGTCGTGCTCGTGAAGGTGAAAGTCTGTCCCCAGTTGACCTGGCTCGAGGGGTTGGAGGCGACGCTGGTGACCGTGCCCGCCTTCGCAACATTGAATGTCAGGCTGTTCGGGCAATTCCCGGAAGCCAGGCAGCCGTTGTAGTTGTTGTCTCCGTTGTAATCGACGGTGAGAGTATGATTACCGCCGGTGAGCGACGAGCCCGAGAAGGGCAGGGAACCCAGGCCGCAGGGACCGGTAATCTGGCTTTGCAGGCATCCGCCGGGAGCGCCCTGGAGCACCACGCTTCCGATGCCGGCTCCATCGAGACGAAAGTTGACGGTGCCTGTTGGGACCACGCCCCCGGTGCCGGTTACGTAGGCATTGAAAGTCATGCCGGTGCCGACGCTGGGATTGTTGGGGGAGGCGTTGGAGGCGATGCCGTTCGCAGCGATGGCGCCTTTTCGAATCAAGTAGGTTGTGCCGGTAGCTCGGTTGGCCTGAAATCCCGAGTTAGTTGCCGGGGTGAATGCCGCGGTGGTCTGATAGGTATCGGCGTTCAGGGAGTTCACGCTCTGAACCGTGCCTACCAACACCTGGGCAAGATTGACCAGGTTCGAAGGCGACGCGCCTGCCAACTGGAAACTGATGAAGCCCGCGCTGCCTCCCACCGCGCCCAGCGACACGTCGCCGAAGCCGTTGTCGCCGGAGACCGTCGCGCTCACCGGGAGGGCGGTGCCGACCGCGGAGTTGTTCTGGCTCGCATTGGGCTGAATGGCGCTGATGGTGACCGTGTCGGCCACGTTGTAAGTCACGGCGTTGCTCGCGCTGTCGTTGAAATGGGAACTGCAGGTGCTGCTGCCGCTGCAGTTGAAGACGGCGGAGATGCTGTGGGTCCTGGCGAGCGGAGAAATGTGGTTGAGGTAGCACACGCCGGGAATGGCGCACGCGGTATCCTGCCACTGAAACATCAGGGCGGGAGCGCCCAGGATGCCGGTGTTGATGACTTGCGGGCTGCCCGCTGAAAGGCCGTCCACGAAGACGGTGATGGTGTTGAAGAAGTTGATCGGGATATTCGGGACGCTGGTATCCGTCACCGTGCCCCTGACGGTGACGACGGTGCCGTAGTTGTTCTGCGCGGAGTCGGCTGCGATTACCGTTTGGCTCGTGTCCGCATCGGTGAAGATGGTCTGGGCCTGCGACTGGCTGCCTGTCGCGGTCATGAGGAAGCGGACGCCGAGGTGGCTGTTATCGATGTGGAATCCGCCGATGGCGATCTGGCCGGCGCTATCGGCCACGGCCGCGGTGGTGAACTCGACGTTGTGCTGATCGAGCGGGAACGCGCGGACTTCGAGGAGCACCTGTTCGCCGGGTCTCCAGCCGGAGCCTGTGAAGCTGGCGGTGTCGCCGGGCTGGTAATCGGGCTTGGCGGATTCAACTGTGGCAAAGCGGTATTGCTCGATGCCGGAAACATATGCGCCATTGCTTTGGCCGCCCGCGACGACCACGGCCCCGCGGCGCAACAGGACGGACGTCATCGCGCTGCGCGCACTGTGCATATTGGAGGCCGCGGAGAGCTTGCTTGTGAAAGGCGAGTAAATCTCGGTGGAGTCCAGGGCGCCCTTGGCGTTGGCGCCGCCGATCAGCAGGACTTGGCCGTTGTTCGTGAGAAGAACGGACTGATGATTGGCGCGCGCGGAACCGAGGGCCGGTCCCTGACTGGACGATCCCGTCGCCGAGTCGAAGATTTCGGTGGTTGCAAGATAGTTGCCGCCGGCGTCGATGCCGCCGCTGATCAATACCGTCCCGTCGTAGAGTGTGCTAGCAGCGAGACTCTTTCTGGCGGTGAGCAACGAGCCAGCGGGTGCCAGAAGGTTAGTGTCGGCATCGTACATCTCAATGGAAGTCGTGGGTGCGTTGCCGGCCGAGCCGCCGATGAAGAGGATCTTGCGCGCCGGCAGCATGGCGACGGCATAGTCCGTACGGGCGGTTTCGAGGCGGCCGAGCGGAACGAACAGGCCGGATGTCGTGTAAGCTTCCACGGTCCCTGTCGGTTCGCCGCCCACGATGATGATTGCGCCCCAGGGCGAAACGGTGGCAGTGTGGCCTACGCGTGGCGCGGTCATGGAAGCGGCGGCGGTCCACGTATCGGTGGAGGGATCGTAGATCTCGGCAGACGCGAGTGCGCTCCGCCCGTCGGTGCCGCCGGTCATGAGCACGCGGCCGTCGGGCATGGCGGCGCAGGCGGCGTCGGCACGCGCCTCGAGCATGGGCGCGGCGGCGCTGATGCTGCCGGCGGCGGTATATATGTCAACTGTGTTGAGCGATCCAAACTGGGAAGAGCCTCCAGCGATAAGGACGCGCCCGTCGGCTAGCCGCACGGAACAGGCTGCCGAGCGGGAGATGGACAGATCGGCGGACGATACCCACTCGTTCACTGGAGCGGTCGCGAACTGCGCTCGAACGAGCAACCCTGCGACGAGGAGTACAAACCCGACAGAGAACCTTGCGTAGCGCCCCATGAGCACACCTCCGTTCGTTGGCCGAGGGACACGTTTACCTGCAAAACGCGCTGCGTCGAGCTAGCGTAGACGTGCGCCGCCATACAGGTCAATGGCCAAGCGCACTAGTACACTCGGATGTGGTGTGAGTAACCCTGCGCTAGAGAATCTGATATATTTCGGAGTACCAGAACTGATTCGATGACATACTCTTGACATCAAGAGGTATAGCTAGAAAAGTAACCGCAAAGCGCCTGGAGGTCGATGGGACTCGCAGAACTTTAGTCCTAGAACAAAACTCGACGGGCAAGCCGCCGCCAGATTCGCAGGTGCCTCTATTTGAACGCGATCGTCACGGGGTTGGCCGCCTGACCATTCACCGTCACCTGGACACTCACGGTGCCCGAACCTGCAAACGAGGCCGGCAGCGGGCCGGTGTTGATCTGGTCAAGGCCGAGGAACACCGGTTGCAGGCCGGCGAAGAGCACTGGCTGTGCCTGGCCGTTAATCGTCACTGTAGTTCCACTGATGCCCGGACCATGGCGGAAGCCGGTTCCGTAGAGGATCAGGTAGAGGGTGTCGCCCGCTTTGCTCAGATCGATCGGAACGGGCGCAGCGGTATTCGTGTTCGGATCGTAAGCCGCGACGGGTTCGAATGTCTGGGTGCCGTCGGAATGCACTCGAACGATCTGCGCGGCGGCGACGCCCTTCCCAGTGAAATCGGCTGTGAAGATGCCGGGCGTGATGGCGCCGACGGTGGTGACGATCGAGGCCGTCACCCCCTTCGAGTTGGTCACCGTAAGGATGGCCGGTCCGGCAGCCGTAGCCGACGGCACGAGGAGGTTGATCTGGGTCGGTGAAGCATAGAACAGGGACGCCGGGAGAACGGCTCCGGAGCTGTCCTTGATGTTCACGGTGGATCCGCCGAGAGTGCTCGGAAGAGGCGTGGCTGTAGCCGATGCTGCGGAATCGGCGAGATTAAACCCGAAGATTGACATGATCGCATCGGGCGCGGCTATTTGTGGAATGAACGCGGCCGCGTTGTTGATGGTGATCTCCGTGGCAGCCGGCGAGGTGGAGCCGACGAAGTCGAGATTACCCGAATAGGTCGCGACGATCTGGCGCGCGGCGTTCGGTTGAGTCAGGATGGCGGTGGCGGTGCCGCCGGTTACCGGAGCCGCGGCGAGCACCGCATTCGTCGCGACATCGAGAAACTGCACGGTGCCGGTGGGAACCCCGCCGCCGGGCAGGACGACGTTGACGTTTGCGGTCAAGGTCAGTGTAGGCTGCGCCACCGAAACGTCAGGCAATGCGCCGGCCAGAACCGTGGACGACGCCGGTCTCACCGTGTAAGTTATCGCCGGCGACTTGCAGGTGTTCCAGGTGTTGTCGCCCATGTAGAAGGCGGAGATTTGGTGCACGCCGGCGTCGAGATTGGAAGCGCTGATCATCGCGGCGCCGGAGGCTACTGCTCCTGCGCCGATCACGGTGGAACCGTCGAAGAACTGCACGTGTCCGGTGGGCGGACCGAAGCCTGTCGGAGGCTGCGCCGCGATCTGCGCGGTCAGGGTTGCCGCCTGCCCGTAAACCACCGTGGACTGGCTGGTGGAGGCCGTGATCGAGCAGGGCAGGCGGTATACATATAGGCCATAAGGAAGCGACGACGCGGAAATACCCGTGTCCGTAGTGAACACCGCGACCAGATTGTGTCCGCCTCCGGCCAACGTCACGGTAATCGCGGCTTGTCCTCCGGTGAGCGCGGCGGTTCCCAGCGACGTACTGCCGTCGAAGAACTGCACAGTGCCTCTGAGAGGCGGGGGCGCAGTGCTGATGACGACTGCCGTCAGCGTGACCTGTTGAGCAATTGTCGGCGCCGCCAGGTTGCTGCTGAGAGTCACCGTATAGTTGGTCGTCGGGCTGCCGGGATTGGTGATCGTGACGGAATGCGTGGCGTCACTGATCGCGGCGTAGTTGGTGTCGCCGCCATAGGTCGTGGTGATCGTGTTGACGCTGACGGTCAGTGCATTACCCGTGTACGTCGCGGTGCAGGCGCCGCCGGAGAGCGTGCACGAGGCGAGTGTCGTGGCGCCCGATTTGAAAGTCAGCGTGCCCCCAGGCGCCGCCGGGGAATCCGCGCCGGCGTTGCCCGTGCCCACGGTGGCCGCGAAGGTGACCGTGCCGCCGAAGGGAATGTTGTTGCCGAAATTGAAATTGGTGAAGGCGGGCGTAGCCTGGGTGACCGTGAAGATTACCGGCAGAGCGGAAGTCGCAGCCGAGAAGTTCGGGTCTCCGGCCGGGTACTTCACGGTCAGCGGGTGCGCCCCGATCGATTTATCGATCGGGTTCAGGCTATAGGTCATCGGGCTTGCGCCGGGCGGCAGCGTGGGACTCAGCACGCCAGCGCCGTCCAGGACCTGGAAATTCTGGCTCAGCGTGGGAACGACGGTTGCGCTCAGCGTGTAGGGCACGGACAGCGTTGTTCCGCCGGTAGCGTACACGATGCTCGCGGCGCTCGCGGCCACGGTGCCGAACGTAACTGCAACCGGGTTGACGGCGATACTCAGGGGCGAAGCGGAATTGTCACTGGCGGCAATGGCGCCTGTCACGGTGTTGACCGTGACTGACCCGCCGGTGTACTTGACAAATATCGAGTGGGCGCCGACGCTGTGTGCCGCGTTGCTGCCGTCGTAAAGGGCCGTGCAGGTGGCGGTGAAGTGAGTGGAATCGACTGTGGTGATGGAAGCCGACGGCACGCTGCACAGGCTCGTCCCGGCAAGGCTGCCGTCCGTGAAATTGATCGAACCAGGCAGCGGAGGAACATTGCCGGAAGTATTGGCGAGGGCCACGTGCGCGGTGTAGGTGATCGACTGGCCGAGGGTGACCGGAGTGGCCGAGGCGGTCACGTTGGTGATGGTCGGCGTCGGGTTCACCGTGAATGAGTAGGGACTGGAAGTGGAGGTAGCGAAGTTCGTATCTGTGGTGCCGGTGGGATCGAAGAGGGAAGTGATGGTGTGGGTACCGGGGGCGAACGGAAGGCTCGGCGTGCAAGTCATGACGCCCCCGATCGAGCCGATGCCGGTACAACCGGGAATCGGCGTACCGCCATCCTGAATCGTCACGGCGCCGCCGATGGAGAGAAGCGTTGAAACGCTGGTGGTCGTGCTGGTGAACGAGAACGCTTGTCCCCAATTCACAGGTGATAGCGGCGTCGAAGTCACTGTCGTGGTGGTGGCGGCCTTTCCGACCGTGAACGGAGCGACGTTGTGGCACGGGATTCCTGCGCCCAGGCAGCCCTGGTAGTTCGGATCGGGGCCGTTGTAGTCGATCCAGACGTTGTGGGGGCCTCCGGTCAGGCCGGTACCGGAGTAGGTGAATGATGCCTGTCCGTTGCTCAACGGAACCAGGTTCGCAATGATGATTCCATCCAGGCGGAACGTGATGGTTCCGACGGGGGTGATCTGCGGAGTTCCGTAACCCGTGACTGTTCCCGTGAAAGTCATGCTCGTCCCGACGCTCGGGCTTGCCGGAGACGCGGAGATGCTCAGGCTGGCAGGGTTGTTGGCCTGGAAGATCCTCACGGTGCCGGGACTCGCCGAATTGTATTGGAATCCGGAGGCCAGCGCGCCCGTCGAGGGCGAGAACGCGATGCTCGTGGTGTAGATGTTTGCGGGCAGCGAGTTTGTGGATTGTCCGACGCCAACCGAGACTGGCCCAAATGTAAGGGGGGCCGTTACCGGGGACGTCCCTGTCTCGGTGAAGGTGACGGTGCCGGCGCTGGCGCCGAAGGTGGAGAGGTCGCCGAATCCGTTATCGCCGGTCACGGTTGCAGTGAAGTTCACCGTGCCACCGACAAACGCATTGTCTCCGCCGGAGGTCAGCGGATGAACGTTGCTGATGGTGACGGTGTCTACCATATTGAAACTGGCGCCGCTGCTGCTGTTTTGATATTTTCCGGTGCAGGTGCCGGTGCAGGTGAACGAAGCCGCGACGGTATGGGCCTTAGGCACTACCGTGAGGTGGCCATTGACGCAGGCGAGAGGGGACGCGCACAATGCGTCGCTCCATGAGAAAGTCAGTGGAGAGCCGAAGGCGACGGTCGGGGTGACCGCTATGCCATCCACGCTGAGTGCGAGCGTTCCATCCGTCACGCCGGTGGCGGGCAGGTCCAGATTGCTCACAGTTCCAGTGATGGTGAGGCTACCGTAAGTGATATTGGCGTTGGCCGCGGGCGCGGATATCGTGGTCAGAGTCGCGTTGGCCGCGTCCGTGAAGGAGGTCTGAGCTTTCGACTGGCTGCCGGACGCCGTGATCAGGAAGGTTGCGCCCACATGGCTGCGATCGATGTTGAAGCCGCCAAGGCTGATTTGCCCCGTGCTGTCGGCGAGTGCGGCGGCGGTGAACTCGACGTTGTGCTGATCGAGCGGGAGGGCGCGAACTTCGAGAAGGACCTGTTCACCCGGTTTCCAGCCGGTTCCCGTAAAAGCGGCAATCTCACCGGGGTGGTATTCGGGCTTGCCGGATTCGATGGTGGCGAAGCGGTATTGCTCCGCGCCGGAAAGATACCCGTTATCGCCTGTTCCACCGGCAACGATCACGTCCCCGCGGCGCAGCAGCGATGACGCCATAGCGCTTCGCGCGTTGTGCATACCGGCGGTGGCGGAGAGGACTCCACTCCACGGCGCGTAAACCTCCGTTGAGGCGAGCGGTCCATCCGACCCGGAGCCGCCGATGAGGAGAACCTGGCCGTTATTCGGCAGGAGCAGCGACTGGTGACTGGCGCGAGCCGTCGCCAGGGCCGGTCCCGGCGTCGACTGGCCGGCGACCGGATCGAGGATCTCGGTTGTCGCCAGGTAGTTCCCGAACGCGTCGATACCGCCGGTGATTAGGACGGTGCCATCGTAAAGAACGGTGGCGCCGGGATTTTTCCGCGGGGTCAGCATCGAGCCAAAAGGCCCAAGCCGGTTGGTATCCGCATCGAACATCTCGATGGAAGCCGTGGGTTCGCCGTTCACGGAACCGCCGATGAAGAGGATCTTGTGGCCAGGCACCGCAGCCACCGCGTAGCCGGTGCGCGGAGAGGAGAGCTTGCCGAGGGTGGCGAACGCGCCGTTCGTGAGATAGGCTTCGACGGTGCCGGTTGGCTCACCGCCGGCGATGATGACCGCGCCCCATCGCGATATGGTGGCAGTGTGGCCGGCGCGGGCAACGGCCATTGAAGGGCCCGCGGTCCATGCATCCGACGAGGGATCGTAGATTTCCGACGAGGCCAGCGCGGCTGTCCCATCGTTGCCGCCGATCGCAATCATGCGTCCGTCGGGTGTAGCGACGCAGGCCGCATTGGATCGGGGTTCCAGCATAGGCGCGGCGGATCGGATGCTGCCATCCGGCGCGTAGACATCGACAGTCTTAACGGTACCGAATTGAGAGATGCCTCCTGCGACCACCACATGGCCGTCGGCCAGCCTGACGGAACAGGCCGCGGCACGCGAGGTCGACAAGTCGGCAATCGGGCTCCACTGGCTGATCGTGCTGCCGGCGAACTGGCCGCGCAGCAAGAGTACCGGAACCAAGAGTACAAGAAGCCCTAAACAATACCTATAACAGCTTCGCATCGATCCTCCGTCGAAACGTACGCCAAGCCACAGATCGCGCACAAAAGACAATGATTCGCACCGGAACCCTAGCAATGTCAATAGCCTGAAGGCGATTAAGAATTGGAGTTCCGCACGAATCAATTCCAGGCAATCGGAGTGTGTGTTGGATTGAAGGTACTGGACCGGGGCTTACCGGCGATACCTGGCGATCGCTCCGAGCGCCAGCAGTCCGCTGCCGATCAATATGAACATCGCGGGCTCTGGTGCGGCATCGGGATCCATATCCTGAATGAAGAGTTCGTCCAGCAGGAACCCGACGTTGTCGGTGGAACTGATGAAAACGCTCGAGATCCAGGGGTTGTTGGGCAACGTCACAAGAGGGGCAGTGGTAAACAACGACGAGGTTGCATCAATGCCGATGAAGGGCGCCGCGTTGCAAGGCGTGGGCGTTCCGGGCGGACCACCAGAAAGCGTGTTGATCGGGGCGCAGGTTCCGTAGCCGCCGGAATCCTGAAGCTCATAGGAGAGGAACGGATGGCTCGTGTTGGCCGGGTCCGTGATGTTGTAGGCCTGGATCTTCAAATCCTGGACCGCGGTGGAGCCGACCATAGTGGTTTGAGTGTCGTTCATCGCGCTGACGCGGAGTCCGACTCTGTAGACCGGTTGAGAAAACGTGATCAGAATTCCGCTGCTGGAACCGTCCAGCCTGATCAGGTGGTCGCCCTGATAACCCGACAAGGCGACTCCACCCATGCTTACGCTGCTGTAGTCGGTCTGGCCCGCGTATTGAGAGCTGGAGTTTGGCTGGCCGCCAAACTGGCCGCCAAAGGAATCCAACCCGGGCACGTTATTCGACAGGGTATACGTGCCATCCGATAGTTGCGCGTAGCCCAGATTGTCCACGCGATCAATCTGCGCCGTGCCCGAGAAACTCGTCGGCATGATGCCGACACCCACTTGAATCGAGCCGTTCGCGGTATGCGTCACCCAGGGATTGGTATCATTGATACCGACGTTGTAGCTGTTATTGATGGCACTCCCGAATCCGCTGCCCGAACCGTCTGTAACCGTACCGTTCTGGTTGCCCCAATCGAGACTGTCGTTGGTATTGATGAATGACGTGGTGGAATAGCAGCCGGCGACGCTGTATCCTCCGCCATTGAAGCTGCATTGGTAGATGGAACTCGCGTGGAGGCTGCCGCCCGTAAGCAAAACGGTCAGAATCAGACTCCTCACGAAGCTCCTCCGAGACTCTACGTTCTCTTGCTCACACACAGTAGGTCTTAGTGTAGGGCAGAGCACGTATTCTTGACAAGCTTTTTGGCGATGTTCAAATTGAGAATTCTAGTACTGGATGAGGGGCGGCGAATTGCACCTTGACCATTGAAATAGAAAGGGTTAAATGCATCAAAAAAGATGCATATCGGGCCCTCACCTAGTACCGTTGGTGAAGGTTTGGGGTGTACTAGGTGGCCCGAAAGATCCTATTGGTCCGCGCGCTTCTGGCGCTCGTAGGGTGTCTTCAGGTATTTGCCGGCCTCCTCCTGCGCGCCTTGAGTGTCGTCCTTGGTACGGAGCGCGAGATTGTACTCGTTGACAGCGCGCTCGCGCTGGCCGGTGATATCGAAGATGTGACCGAGGTTGA
>Ga0335080_10001978_pt1 | contig 20426 bp, 12 predicted proteins | sample Lox_Sample_34_FD_206720 | JGI IMG/M metagenome (GOLD analysis project Ga0335080, IMG submission 206720) | Soil microbial communities from Loxahatchee National Wildlife Refuge, Florida, United States - Lox_Sample_3.4 | ecosystem: Environmental > Terrestrial > Soil > Wetlands | place: USA...
GTCCATTACGTCTTTGCGGAAGCCGTTGGCGTCGGAAAGTTTGGATTGCGGATCGTAGATGCCGTCGTAGATGCAGCGGCCGAGGTGTTCGAGGAAGGAGCCGAAGACTTCGCGTTGGATGGGAGCGATGGTGCGGCGAGCGTCGGCGTAGACCTTGGTGGGCTGGTTGTCGGGTGCGGGGAGCAACTTGCCGAAGAGGTGAGTTGGAGAAGCGAGCTGCGTGCCCGCCAGAATTCCTGCGCCGGAGGAGAGTTGAAGGAAGTCGCGCCGAGAGACATGCCGCATGGTTGGCTCCGAAACTGGATTTTGACGGGAGAAAGATAGCGCAAGATGGAGCGCAAGAAAACGTTTACTTTGCGACTGCCTACAAGATCGACCAGGCATTCTGAGAGCGATGCGCAGAGGAACCTGACGTGCGAGGGCGCTGGGGCTAGATCGGGGCGCAAGTTTGCGTGAGAAAAACAGGATGCTGGGCCGTCAAAATCGTCACAGTCGGTTGTTCCGATGAATTTGATTAAATCGTGTTAAGGTACGGCGGTTAGCGTTCTGTTTTCGACGCGGCTTCCAGGGGATGGCAGTCGCAGAGGAGGCAGGAATCGCGATTTAAACCAACCGATCCGAGCAGGCAACTGAGTTCGCGATTTTGGTTGCAGCGGAACCGTGCGTGGTTGGGAGCGGCGCCGGGGCGGGGCGCCATCTGATGAGCAAGGAAAAACAGGGCATCCACCGAATTGCGGAAATGGCCAACGTCTCGATTGGGACGGTGGATCGCGCGTTGCACGGCCGCGGCGGAATCAAGGAAGCGACGCGGAAACGGATTTTGCAAATCGCGCAGCAGATTGGCTATTCGCCAAATTTGGCGGCGCGGGCATTGTCGGCGGCGAAGGCGACAGCGAAGATCGGCGTGTGTGTGCCGCAGGAAATTCATTTTTTCTACGACCAGCTGTGGGCCGGAATAAATGATGAAGCACGGCGCTTCGAGCAACTGGGAATGCAATTCGTAGATCGTCCGGTGAAAACGCTGGGCGAGGGCGACCAGGAAGCCTTTCAGGATTTGCTGCAAAACGGCGTGGACGGAATCATTTTGACAGCGGGCAGTCCGAAAGAGCTGACACCACTTATCAATGATGCGGAGGAACGAGGAGTTCGGGTGGTGTGCGTTTCGACGGATGCGCCAGAAAGCCGGCGGTCGGGGATCGTATGCGTCGAGCCGCATTTGAATGGGAGCCTAGCGGGCGAGTTGATGGGGAAATTTGTGTCGGCGGGCTCGAAAGTGGCAGTCGTGGCGGGCATGTTAAGCACCGAAGATCACCGCAAGAAGACCGAAGGATTCGTTGAGAGGTTTTTGCAGCAGTGTGCCGGAGGAAAAATCGCGGGCGTAGTGGAAGGGCATGAGGACGAAGCGGAGAGTTTTCAGAAGACCTCGGATTTGTTGCGGCGTTTTCCGATGCTGGAAGGGATCTACGTAAACACGGTGAACTGTTTGCCAGTGTGCCGGGCGCTGGCTGTGCAGGGATGTGAGGGAAAGGTCAAGCTGATCACAACCGACTTGTTTGCGGAGATGGAGCCGTATTTTCAGAAGGGAATTATCACCGCTTCGATTTATCAGCATCCGTACCGGCAAGGACAGATTGCGGTGCGCTTGCTCGCAGACAATCTATCGAGGAAAGAAAATATTCCGCCGGTGGTGCACTTGAGCCCAAGCGTGGTGATGAATTCGAATTTGCACTTATTCCGCGAGATGCGCTCACCAGAAGGGAAGACAAACGAAACCGGCGCGAAAGGGCCCGCGGTGTTGCACGCTTAGTGCGAGTTAGGAACCTGAAATGCTCTCCGGGCAGCATGTTCCTTCAGAGAAAGGGCGAGGCTTTCCCCCCGCCCTTTCTTTTTCGCCCACAAAAGCTCTATTCGAGCGCCGGGGCGTTTCGTGCAACGAGACTGCCGGGGTTTCGGGAAATTTTGGTCGACCCTCGGCAGTTGTGAATGCTGTCAGTTTTTGAACTAAGGCTGAACAGAGACAAAGTACACGTCGTAGGCTGTTCGTCCTACATGGTCCGGGTCCGCTTGGTGCGGATCAATCTCCGCGCGATAGCGGAACGCATTCCCGTATTGATCGGTTTTTTTATCCAAACGATAGTGCAGGCTGATTGATGTCACACCGACTGATGCAAGTGTGTGCATTTCTTCCGGCTGGCTAATGCCGTCGTGATTCGCGTCGATCCAGAGCCGTAAGTGCGAATAGATCGCGTCACCGGCATCGATCACACCGTTGCCGTTCCCGCCGTTTTTCGGGTCATCATAGACAGCGAGCGCAGCAAAGCCATTCGGATTGTCGGAAGGGGGCTGTGGCGTGAAATTGCCGAATAGTTGTTTCCCGTTGTGGACAAGGCCATCGGCACCGGGTAACGCCAAGAATGCGTCGTCGGCACCGGAAGCGGTCCAGCCCATTTGGATTGGATCGCCGGTGCCGGAGATGTCAAAACTTACCCCGTTCTGCGCGTTTGTTAAGACGAAGCCGTGTCCGTCAAGGTCCAGAAGAATTGGCGAGGGCGGGCAGAAACATTTGGTACCTTGAACCGTGCAGCCATAGGGGCATGACGGTGGTTTGATCTGACACGTCCCGTTCTGGCAAGTGTTTCCTGGACAGCACGGTATATTGGGGTCGCAGGCAGCACCTAGTTTAATGCAGCAGGTACCGTCCGGAACGGCCTTCGGATAAGTGCCAGAACACGCAGTGGGACAGCCTCCAGCGCTTGCCGTGCCACACGAATAGTCCGTGGCCTGGATACTCTGAGTCCCTGTCTTAGTTGACACCAAAACATTGTTGTCGAAGGTGTTGATCGGCTGCGAACAGCACGAAGGGCAATCAAATGTGTCCGTCTCAAATGTCTGGCAGTTACTTGGGGGTAGTTGAGCTTCGGGTCCTTTGGTCATCGAGATGACAAAAAAGAGGACGCCGACAAGTAGTCCGAGTCTAACGGTGCTCTTAAGGGCTTTTTTCATGGCGTTTTGTGCTCCCTTCCTGGCGGAGTCCAAAACTCATTAGGCGGCCAATTTTTTCCAGCATCGCCGGGAAAGTATGTCTGCCTGTCGAAGTTGGTGTATTGTCCTGGGCGCTTTGGATCGGGAATACCGAAGCCAACCAAATCGTCCCACCGCATTCCATCTGCAAAGTAGAATCGTTCTCGCAGGAACGCAATTCTTGTCACCTCGGAGAAGGGCACCTTTGCTTCAATCATCGCTTGCATCGCCTCTGCGTAATCTGAGAGGTGCAAAACAAAGGTCTGTCCTGGCGCGAAGAATAGGGGCTGCTTGGAAGGTTGTTCCGGCGGGCGTTTTTCGCCGCTCTTTGTAAACGATTCAGCGTCCGGTCGTTCGCCGAGTTTTATGTAGTACGTGGCCACACTTTGCGAGGCACCGCTCCCAAGAAAATAGACCACGATCTGAGCTCGAACAATTGATTGGTTAGTTCGGTTTTGGAGTGTTAGAGACAAATTCTTCAACCAGTCCTCGTCGGCCTGGAAGGGTGCGCCGGGCCTATCTTCGCGTGCGCCGGTGCTCAGTCCAGGCTGGATTGTTTGATCACCTTCCTTCACATTCGTGATGGTGACGGGGTCTACCTGATACTGCGCATCGATGTAGACCATTTTGGTGCCGAGAGGCGACCCGATTGGATGACCGAACGCTGATAGAAAGGACGCCAGGACAACGGCCACTAACAAGTATTTTGTGTAGCGCATTTGCATTTTTCTCCTCTCTTCTTTGGCGTCTCCAAAACCTATCCGCCAGCCTTCTCCAACGCGGTCAAGACTTCCGTCTCTTGTTCCGGTCGAAGTTGGCCCACCCATACGTGAGTTACAACACCGCTGCCGTCAACCAACAAAAGTGTCGGAGTAGCTGTAACCCCAACGGTATTGAGGGCAGCCACCTGTCTGATTTGGTCGATTCGTACGCCATTCTCGGCGAGGTACTTCTCACCCTCGGAAGCCGTCTGCGGTAGGACGGCGACCATTTTTACGTTGGCAATCTTGGCTCCGAGGGTGCGGTAAAAAGGTATGCTGTCCTTGCAATAATGGCAGATCGTCGAAATCGCTAACACAAGCGTGTGGCGATTGGTTTTCCAATTCACTCCAAGAGCGCGGCCATCCAAGCTGCTGCCCAATGCCGCAGGAGCAGAAGCGGCCGCGACTCTGTGCATCATATTTGGTAGAAGGTATGCCTTGAACAGAACCGCTAAGATCAAGAGTGCGACTACAATCGTGCTCAGGTTCGCGGTAGTCTCAATCTTCGCTGCGACACCCATTTTGCGGAATCCACTACCAGCTTGTACTTGTGTTTCCATGTTTACTCCTTTCGGGGAACGAGATGCGAGGCTGGCCAATGCTGTGTGGGCACTCCTGGAGGGAGCCTTGCAGCCGTTTAGTTAGCTCTCTAGTTCCTTCCATGTCAAGTAGAATTACTTATAGTTTAGGGATACCTAACTCTCGTGAATCGCGCGACACGTTGAGCGTCACAGCATTTGCCATGGCGCGCTCGAAACGCTTTTCAGCTCAGTCCAGCAAAACGAAACTAGCCTCGACTGTTTATCGTCAGTTTGATAGCGGGTGGACTGTGATGTAGTCGAGGGCGGCGGGTTCGTTGGCATTGGGCGTGCCTTCGAGGCGGATGGTGTCGCCGGGGCGGAGGGGTAGGCCGGGAATTTGGCGGCAGGTGGAGGAGTCGGCGTTGGGTTTGGTGGCGGGAAGATGATCGTCGGCGAGCCAGGAGTCGACGAGTTGGTCATTGACGTAGACGCGGAATTGGGAGACGCCGTTATTTTGATCGAAGTACTGCACGTCTAGCTCATACCAGCCGGATTTTCCCTTGAATTGAAACGTCGCAGAGCAGTGCTGCGCCGGGGGCGGGCATTCGATGGCTTTGGCGCCGGAGGCGTCTTCGGGTGGGGTGATTTCGAAGGGGACGTAGCCTTCGAGTTGCATGGATTCGGCTTCGATGCGATTGGGATAGTGGCCGACACGGTTCTGCGCATCGGAAATGCCGGAGATGCGGAAGAAGAAATTACAGACGGCGTCGCGCCAGACGATGGCGTGGCCGGATTGGTATTCGAGGCGCCGGAGGGTTTCGGCGTAGCGCTCCTCATCCACGCGGCCTTTCAACGATTCCCATTCCTTCACGAGTTCTGCGGCTTGTTGCGCGCCTTCACAATGCGCATCGTAAATGTGTTGAATGACCGTTTTGCCGGAGTGGAGTTTGTAGGTGTACGGGACGTGGTGGAAAAAGAGGAGAAGTTCGTCGGGCGTGCTTTGCAGCGATTCGTACATTTTGGCGACGGGGGCGGGGTATTGCGAGGCGTAGCCCGTGCCGGTGGCGGCGGTGCGATCCATGCCGATGCCGTCGTGATCGGCGCGATGCCACTGACCCCAGCCATTGCGCTCAGAAGATTCCACGCCAGGTCCATAGTGGCTGCCGAGAATGTCGGTCAACGTGCCGGCGCCGAGCGGGCCGGTGTAGCGCTCGTAGATGGGCCAGGAATCGAGGAGCATGCGCGGGATGGTTTTCACGACGAGGGGATCGTTGCCGAAAGTGAGACGGGTCCATTCTTCGGCGATGGCTTGCGAAGTGAGATTGGGATTCCAGGCGAGGCGGCCGTAGCCATAGAGATTGGCCATGGCGAGCGGATGGGCGAGCCAGTTGGCGTCCATGCCGACGTTAACGACGGCGACGAAGCCGCCGATGGGGCGACGGAAAGTTTTGCCGGCGACAATTTCTTTGACGGGCGTTGGCGCGGCGGCAGCGTGTAAATCGAAGTCGAGAACTTCCTTCCACATCGGAATCAGAAAACAGAGATGGCGCTGCTGGCCGGTGTATTCCTGGGTGACTTGCAGCTCCATAGCGGTGCTGGTTTTTTCGAGGCCGGCGAAAAGGGGAGAGACAGGTTCGCGGACCTGGAAATCGATGGGGCCATGTTTGATCTGGACGATGACGTTTGGTTCGAATTGGCCATCGAGCGGATGAAAGATGTCGTAGGCGGCGCGAGCCCGGTCGGCTTTGGGATCGTTCCAATCGAGATGATGGTTATAGACGAACGCGCGATAGAAGATGATGCCGTGATGCGGCTGGAGAGCGCGGGCGATGACGTTGGCAGCGTCGGCGGGAGTGCGGCCGTAACTAGCGGGACCGGCGCGGCCTTCGGAGTCGGCTTTCACGACGACCCCTGCGAAATCGGGAATGAGTTGATAGATGGCGTCGAATTTCTTTTGCCACCAATCGGCAACGCGGGGATCGAGGGGATCAAAGGTGTCGAGGCCACCGATTAGTTTTGGGCTGCTGACGTCCACCGAGATGGAAAGTTGCACGCCCCAGGGGCGAAAGGCATCGGCTACGCGAGCGAGTTGCGGAAGAAATTCGTCGGTGAGGACGCGGGGATTGGCGTTGACGTTGTTGATGGCGCAGCCGTTGATGCCGATGGAGGCGAGGAGGCGGGCGTATTCGGAAACGCGGGCGAGATCGGCGCGGACATTATTATTCTCGAAAAAGATGGAAGGACCGGCGTAGCCGCGTTCGATGCGGCCATCGAGGTTGTCCCATTGGTCGGCCCAACGAATGGGAGCCGCGGGCTGCTGAGTTTCGCGAAGGGGCGAGATAGCTTCGTGGCGGGCGACTTTGCTGAGCAGGGCGAAGACACCGTAAAGAACGCCGCGATCGTTGGGCGCAAAGATGAAGAGGTGTTGGAACCCGCGAAGCGTTGCCGTGGCGAGAACGAAGCTGTCATCGCGAAGGGGGACATTGAGGGCCAGTGAGGCGGCAATGGGTTTGAGTGAAGAAACCGTGGCGAGAACGATCGCCGGCTCTTGAGGCAGTTGTTTTTCCTCGCGCAGGGTGCGGCCCAACATTCCGTGGATGCCGCGAACGAGTTCTGCTTGGGCCGAGTCAAGAACCGGGGAGTCGCCGAGCTTAACGACGACGGCAGGCAAGGCTGCATATTGGCGGGCGGCTTGCGAGTCAAGCGGCGCGTAACGAAGCCAGGCAGCTTCGCCGGTTTCGGCGTGGGAGTGCTGGACGAAAATGGCGCAAGCGGCGGCGAGAGCCAGGACGAAGCGGATGTTCCACGTGAAACGAAAAATGCGCATGGTTGAAAACACGCGGCTTACCGCGTAAGCCGCACGCGACTACTGTACTCCGAGAAGCAAATCGACGGTGAGTTGGTCGAGGCGTTCGTAGTTTAGGCGCTTCTTGGCCAGCGTGGCGCGGTCAAATTCATGGCCGAGTAATTTCTCAGAATGCGCACGGGAAAATTTCTCCATCGCGGGAAACTTGGCGCTGGGTTCGGAGATTTCGCGCAGGATTTGCTGGATGCGTTTGTCCTGCTTCCAGAGACGGGCTTTTTCTTTGAGGATGAGATAGGTGCGCATGCAGCCGCGAGCAAAATCCTTGACGCCTTCGTAGTCTTCGGTGCGGTAGGCGTGAGCGTCGAAGTGGCGCGGGCCGGCGTAGCCGACATCTTCGAGAAATTTAACGATGTGAAACGCGGATTTGAGATTGTGGGAGCCGAAGCGGAAATCCTGGTCATAGGTGCCGGTCATTTGGTCGTTGAGATCGACGTGGAAAAGTTTGCCGGCGTCCCAAGCCAGTGCGAGGGCATGCGTGCAATTTAGGCCGGCCATGTGTTCGTGAGCGACTTCGGGATTGACGCCGAATTTTTCGTGGTCGTCGAGCGTAGCGATGAACGCGAGATAGTGGCCGGTGGTGGGGAAGTAGATGTTGGCGCGCGGCTCGTTGGGCTTGGCTTCGAGGGCGAACTTGTAGCCATAGCCGCGATCGGCGGAGTAACGGGCCATGTAGTTGAGCGCGTCGCGATAGTGCTTGATGGCTTCGAGCGGATCGCGGCAGGAATCGGTTTCAACGCCGTCGCGGCCGCTCCAGATGACGAAGATTTTTGCGCCGAGTTCAGCGCCGAGGTCCATGGCGCGGAGGACTTTCTGCAAGCCGTAAGCGCGAACGGCGGGATCGTTGGAGGTGTAGGCGCCATCGCGGAAAGCGGGATCGAAGAAGGCGTTGACGGTAGCCATGGGCACGACAATTTTGTGACGCTCGCAGGCCTTCTTGAAGCTGGCGACAATTTTGTCGCGCTCTTTGGGAGTGGCGTCGATGGGAACGAGATCGTTGTCGTGAAAATTTACGCCCCAGGCCCCAACTTCAGCAAGGAGCGCGACAATGTCGTCGGGAGGAAGCGCTTCGCGGACAAAATCGCCGAAGGGATCGCGGCCGCGATTGCCGACAGTCCACAGCCCAAAAGAGAACTTGTGCTCCTTTAGCGGTTCGAAAGGGCTTTTGCTCATGCGGAGATTCCTCAGAGCCAAAGAACGCTGCGTCGGAAGCAGGCGAGCGCGCGCAGAACAGCAAAGAAATTGGGCCGTGTACGTTAACGGGCCGTGCTATAGTACCACCCGTTTTTTGGATTGCAAGCATCGCTAAATGTTCTGGCGCGAAGATGGCGGTTTTTTCGGAGGCGTGCGATGAAGTTCGTTTCTTCGACTCGAGTCTCGCTGCTCGCAGGTTTGGTGCTGGCGGTTGCCGCGGCATCCTGGTTTTGGCCGACGCGAGCCCAAGACGTGCCGGCGTATCGCAACCCGAAACTGCCGCTCGAACAGCGGCTCTCCGATTTGCTTTCGCGGATGACACTGGAAGAAAAAGTGGCGCAGATCGAGGGCGTGTGGGAAAACCCCTCGTTCATGAAGACGCCGGAGTCGCGGTTTGTCGATGAGAAGGGGACGTTTCTGCCAGACCACGCGGCGGTGCTGTTGAAGGACGGTATCGGGCAGATGTCACGGCCGAGCGAAGTGTCGCACGGACCACGCGAGGAAGCAGAGTTCACCAACACGCTGCAGAAGTGGATGAAGGAAAACACGCGGCTGGGCATTCCGGTGATGTTTCACGATGAGTGTCTGCACGGACATGTAGCAGACAAAGGGACGTCGTTTCCGGCGGCGATTGGGCTCGCATCAACGTGGGATCCGGAGCTGCTGCATGAAGTATTCACGGCCGATGCGGCGGAGGCGCGGGCGCGCGGCGTGCATGAGTGTTTGGCGCCGGTGCTGGATTTAGCGCGCGATCCGCGTTGGGGACGAACGGAAGAAACGTATGGAGAAGATCCGTATCTGGTGAGCCGGCTGGGAGTGGCGGCGATTGAGGGCTTTCAGGGCGCCGGACCGACGCTGGACAAAGCACATGTGATGGCCACGGCGAAACATTTTGCGGTGCATGGGCAACCGGAGGGTGGAACAAATGTGGCGCCGGGAAACTATTCAGAGCGCGTGGTGCAGGAGTATTTTCTGAAGCCGTTCGAAGCGGCGGTGAAGGAAGCGCACGTGGACACGGTGATGGCGTCCTACAACGAGATTGACGGCATTCCTTCGCACAGCAACAAGCATTTGTTGACGGATATTTTGCGGGAGGAGTGGGGTTTCCGCGGTGTGATTGTTTCGGATTATTTCGGAATCGCGGAATTGATTCGTGTGCATCACGTGGCGGCGAACAATGACGTGGCGGCGCGTATGGCGCTGGACGCGGGCGTGGATATCGAGTTGCCGTTTCCGGATGCGTTTCCCGGGCTCGTGCAGCAGGTGCACAACGGGACGGTAACAGAAGAGGCGGTGACGCGGGCGGCGGCCAGCGTGCTGCGCGCGAAATTTCTGGCGGGGTTGTTCGATGATCCGTACGTTGATCCGTCCTACGCGGAAAAAATCACCAACAGTCCGGAGCATCAGAAGCTAGCGCTGCAGGCGGCGCGTGAAACGATCACGTTGTTGAAGAACGAGAACAATCTCTTGCCGTTGAATGTGGCGAAATACAAGCACATCGCAGTGATTGGGCCGAATGCGCATGATTTGCACCTGGGCGGGTACAGTAACAAGCCGGGGCGGGGCGTGAGCATTTTGCAGGGGATTCAGAATCGCGTGGGCTCGAATGCGGAGGTTTTGTACGCGGAGGGAACGAAGATCACGGAGACGGAACCGAACTGGGACGCGGACAAGGTGGTGCTGGGCGATCCGGCGTTGAACGCGAAGCGGATCGCGGATGCGGTGAAAGTCGCGCAAAAAGCCGATGTGATCATTTTGGCGCTGGGCGATAACGAGCAAACTTCGCGCGAGGCGTGGGCGCCGGAGCACAAAGGCGATCGCGATGATCTGACGCTGCTGGGGAATCAGGATGACCTGGTGAAAGCGATGTTGGCGACACACAAGCCAGTGGTCGTTTTTCTCTTGCACGGACGGCCGGATGCGATCACCTACATCGCGGAGAATGTGCCGGCGATTGTGGATGGCTGGTATTTGGGGCAAGAAGGTGGGACGGCAGCGGCGGAAGTACTTTTTGGAGATTACAATCCGGCGGGGCGGCTGCCGATTACAGTGCCGCGGACGGTGGGGCAGATTCCGGATTACTACTACCAGAAGCCGTCAGCCAAGCGCGAGTATCTGGACGACACGACGAAGCCGCTGTTTCCGTTTGGCTGGGGGTTGAGCTATTCGACCTTTAAGTACGCGAATTTGCGCGTCACGCCGGATACGATCGGTCCGCGAGGGACAACGAGAGTCAGCGTGGACGTGACGAACACGAGTTCACGGCGCGGAGATGAGGTGGTGCAGCTTTACATTCGCGATGAAGTGAGCTCGGTGACGCGGCCGATCAAAGAGATGCGCGGATTTCGGCGTATTTCGCTGGACGCGGGGCAGACGAAGACGGTTGAGTTTGCGTTGGGCTTCGACGAGTTGAGCTTTTTGAATCGCGACATGCATCGCGTGGTGGAGCCGGGTACGTTCAAGGTTATGGTAGGTGGCAATTCGGTGGATTTGATCGAGGCGACGCTTACCGTCGCGGAAAAATAGAAGTGCGATAGGGGCGAGCGAGGTAAGAATTCAGCGCGCCTCGCAGCTATCGAGGAAGCCCGGACGTTCGAACAAATGCTTACTGCTTGCTGGGTTCTTTTGCCGGCGTTTCCGCGGCGGCCGCGCCCTTGCGATAGATGATCTTCTTTGAGCCGGCTTCGCAGGTGCCGACGACTTTTCCGTCGGTGACTTCCTTATCTTTATCCACGATTTCCAGTGTGTAGCCCTTGACGCCTTTGGCGTCGAGCTTTTGTGCGATTTCCGTTTTCAGCTCTTCGCACGGCTTAGCTTGGGCGTGGCTGCATGCGGGGACCAGCAGAATGGCGGCGGTCGCCAGTAAGAGTTTCATGAGCGTCTCCTTGGGTCGGGAAGTGGAGGCCTGCAGCGAGAATAGCAAAGGGAAGTGGCAGGAATTGTTTCGTCGGGTGCGCTGGTGCTGAGTTGGATAAGGGCGGATGGCAGCGCGCGGATGAATGGCATTTCTTGGGATGGTGCGGCGTTACATACTGTCCGCGTGCGCTTTGCCGGTTTCGTGATACTCCATTTCGGTGTTCACTTCCCAGAGATTGCTCTTGTCGAGGCGACCGGACAAGATGTTGTCTACCGCGAGCATAGCCGTGAGCATGGAGTGATCTTGGTTGTTGTAGCGGTGCATGCCGTTCCGGCCGATCAGGAACAAATTTTCGAAACGATCCGTGAATTGGCGGACTTCGTTGAACCGGGGATAGGTGCCGAAGTAGGCGGGATAGGTTTTGGGCATGCGGATGACCACGGAATCAAGGATGTCGTTTTCCGAAAGGATGCCGATCCTGTCGAGTTCCCTTGCGGCCAATTGGGCCATTTCTGCGTCCGGGAGTTTCCAGAGATCGTCAGCTTCCTGGCAAAAGTATTCGGCGCCGATCCAGATTTTTGTGGGATCGGCGACCATGTCTGGACTCCAGTTGTTGAAAATTTGCAGACGCGCGGTGCGCACTTCGGGTTCCTGAACATAGATCCAGTTGTCTTCGACCGGAGCGCCGTTTTTCTCCATGACTTTCAGCTTGGTGGCGAGCAAACCGACGATGATGAAGTCGCGGTACAGCAGGCCGGCGCTGACTTCGCGGACGTTTTGAGGAATCGGCCCGTCCATCGCGACGAGAAGATCTTTCACAGCCATGGTAGAGAAGAAGTAGTCGGCGGAGAAACGCTGCGTCGCGCCTTGCCTGCTGATCGCGTCGACGGCATCCACGCAAGTTCCCTCGGTGTGTACGGTGCACACGCTGTGAGCAGTGTGAATTTCGCCGCCCAAAGCACGGATTTTTTCGGCGACCAATTCCCACATTTGTCCAGGACCGCGTCGCGGATATAGAAAATATTCAATCAGCGAGGTTTCCGTTTGCTTGGACGAGAGCCCCGCACGGTCAAACAACCTTCGAAGAGCATGCACTAGCGTTTTGCCGATGGAGAGTCCCTTGATGCGCTGCTCGCCCCACTCCGCGCCGATCGCGGTGCAGGGAACGCCCCAAACTTTTTCGGTATAGGACTTGAAAAATGCCTGGTAGAGCTCGCGGCCAAAGCGATTGATGAAAAATTGTTCGAGGTTGCGCACGTCGCGAAGCGGAAAGAGCGAGCTATGCAAATAGCTGAAGCCGGCGCGAAGAGTGCGACGAAGTCCCAGTTTGCGCAACGTGTCGAAGCTAAGCGTGATTGGATAGTCGAAAAACTTGCGCAGAAAATAGATTCGCGATTTTCGTTTGCGCAACAGCATGACATTTTCCGGCGAGGCTGGAGATAAACCGCTGGTTTCCGGAGTGCCGATTGCGCGAGACATTCCGTGATAGGCAATCCGTTCCCTAGCATCCGCAGTTGGATCAAGGGGCATGTGCGCAAGCCACCAGTTCATCACGCGGTCGCTCTTAGAGAAAAACCGATGGCCGCCGATATCGAGGCGATTGCCCTTGTAGGTCGCCGTGCGCGAAATACCGCCGACATAGTCACTGCGTTCGAGAACGATAGGTTTGATGTGGGTGCGGGTGAGCAGTTCGTAGGCGGCGGTGAGTCCGGCGGGTCCGGCGCCCATGATGATGGCCGTTTTCTGCGAGGTCACTGGTGGCCCTGATGCAGCCCGGGTGCGGCGAAGCGCTACGTTTCGTTCAAACGCACCGGGCGAAGCATTGCCACGATAGCAGTCTTTCGACCACAGTTCACGCCGGGCCACACTGACCTGGAACGGCTGCCTCTGCTGACCATTTTTGAGCGGACCGCGTAACGAGATGGCGCGCTAGTGCAATCCCACAGCACCTTGAACGGACTTGATGAGCTTTTGTGAGTCGTAACCGACACCGTCTTTGAAGACCAGCTCCACATTTTCGAGGTCGGCGATCTTTTCGCTGGGATCACCTTTGAGCACAATTAGATCGGCCTGCTTGCCGGCTTTCAACGTGCCGATGTGATCCGCTTCCCCCAGAAATTCCGCGCCATTTTGCGTGGCGATGTGAATGGCCTCGAGCGGAGTGAAGCCCGCCTCGACGAGCAATTCGGTCTGCCGCTGATCGCCAAAGCCGGCCAGCGCTCCTCCATAGCCAGTGGGATCTTCTCCGGAGAGGAGCAAGCCTCCCGCTTTCACGAAATCGTGTTCGAACTGCATTTCCTTCTTCAAGAGAAGCGCGCCGTTGTCATCGCCTTCAGCGATTTTCGAACGCACCATCAAATAATCCGTGCGCGACGGCAACGACATGGCCTGTAACACACGATCTTGCAGCGGCGGCCGGTTGGCCGCGAACGTCTCGAAAATCACAAGAGTCGAGGTCACGGCAACGTGATGTTGCACCAATTTGCGAATCATCGCTTGCACGGGTTCGCTCGCGACATCCACTTTTTCGATACTCGGATGGCGATCGGCATCCGCAGGACACACGTCAGGCTGCTTATTGGGATTGAACTCCTGATCCACGACGATGCCGTGTTCCAGATCGTCGATTCCCAAATCGGCGGCTTCGCTGAAGCCGACCGAGCACAAGTGGCCGGTCACTTTGATGCCGCGCGCATGGGCCGCTTTAACAGCCGCGCCAAGTTCCGCGCGAGTGATATGCATGTAGGCTTTGAAAGAGGTAGCGCCTTCATCGATCCAATAGTTCACCAGACGCGTTGCGTCTTCCGGTCCGCTTAATTCGTGCAACTGTGGAGTGTAGGAGCCGACGCCTTCAAGGTAGGGGCCGGTGATGTGGATTTTGGGTCCGGGCATCTTGCCGGTATCGACCATCTTCTTCAGCGCCAGATCGGTATACGGTTCGAGGCTGCCGGTGGTGCGAATCGAAGTGACGCCACCGGCGAGATAGAGCCGCGGAAAGCTGAATCCCATTTCGGAGTACAACGCTGGCGCACCTTCGGACGGTCCGCCAGCAGCAGTCGTTGGGTAGAACAGGTGATCATGCATGCCGACGAGGCCCGGCATCACCGAACGGCCCGTCAGATCGAGCACTTTTGCGTTCGCCGGCACCGCTGTGGAAGCGGCCGACCCGATGGTTCGAATCAAACCATTTTCGATAACAACAGTCTGGTCCACCGCCGCTGCGGCGCCGGTGCCGTCTATAACCCGGACGTGTTCGAGCGCCACGAGCGGAGCATCCTCCGAGACGAAGCTTTTCGTCAGCGGCGACGGTCCGGGCTTTTCCTGCGAGCCCAACGTGGTTGCTAACGCACCCCACAGAAGAATCACCAAAATCCTGTTACGCATCTTTTCTCCTGAAAAAGAAGGGGAGCGCTCCGTCTCGCTCCCCTTCCTGCTCTGTGCTTGTCACCCCAGCCGTTTAGAACAGGTACTTAAGCGCGAACTGAATCAGCCGCGGCGAAACGGTGGTGGCCGTCACCTGCCCGAAGTTCGGCGCGTTGACTTGTGTAATCGCGGTGGAAAATTGTGTAGTGGTTTGCGTGGCGAACTGCGGCGTGTTGAACGTGTTGAAGAATTCGGCGCGGAACTGAATCGTGCCGCCTTCGCTCAAGCCGCCAACTTTAAAGTCCTTGTAGATGGACATGTCCATATTGTGTTGGCCGGGGCCGTAAACCACGCCGCGGCCGAGGGTGCCGAAGCCGCTGCCGTCACCGACCGGATTTTGGCATGGCGTGAATGCGCCGGTGACGGGGTTTGTGGTCCCGAAGGCATTCTTGTTGAAAAGGTTGTTGAGATTCGCTTGGGTGGGCCCCGAATTCATGATGTTCTGCGCGTTGAACCCCGGGCAAAGCGTTGCGCCAATAGCGCCCGTGCCGACCAGGCCGTAGATACTGCCGGCGCTGGTGTCAATGAAAGTCAGGGCTGGCCCGGTCTGTGCAACGATCACGCCCGAAACGCTCCAGCCACCCAGCAAATAACCGGCAAAACCCTTATTGTCGTGGTAGCCCGGCAAGTTCCAGAGATAGTTCGCGACGAAACGGTGGCGGAAATCGAAATCGGCCGGTCCGTAGCCTCCGTTCGGGTTTAACTGGTCATTATAAGCGCCCCCTCCGAGCGGGAAAGTGCCGACGCCGGTTACATCGGTCAGCGTCTTGCTATACGTATAAGCGGCGCCAACTTGAATACCATGGCTTAGCTTCCTATTGAAGACCGTTTGCAGCGCGTGGTAGTTCGAGTAACCGATCCACTGGGCTTGATTCAGGCCAGCGGGAGCGATGCCGGCGATCTGCACACGCTGCGCGGCATTCGCGACCGTATTGGTGGTAATGCCGTTGACTGGATCACTCGGACTGGCCAGCAAAGCCTGGTTGATCTGGTTGGTGGTTTCGATGCGGGTCGATTTCGTCCCAACATAGCCAACCTGGAAAGACGTGGAGGGATTGATGGCGTACTGAACGCCAACATTCCACTGTTGCGTCACCGGAGCTTTCCAGTTGGGACTGATGGAGTTGATCGTGAGGGCGGACGTTGGGGTGCGCGGAACGAAGTTCGGAAAAACTTCGTTCGACGGCGGATTGAAGGGATTCTGCAGCGTCGCCAGTGCGTTCAATGCGCCGACGTTCGTTTGCCGCGAGAAGAACGGCGGGTTGACGATCAACTGGAAGGCGTCGTTCACTGGCGGATGCGTGTAGTAAAGCCCGTAACCGCCACGCAGGACGAGTTTGTCGTTGAAATGCCCAGGCGTCCAGGCAAACCCTACGCGCGGTCCAAAGTTGTTCAAGCCCCAGGCATTTGCCGCGAAGGTTGGATTGCTGTTGCGTTGTATGCCGGCCGGCAAAGTTCCTGGGAAATTGGAGGCAGCAATGAAGCCCGAAAATGGATTCGTTGCGGGATTCAAGGCCAGGGTCGGCCAGAAATCCACTAGCTTGCCCTTGCCGTCCGAAGTCTGCCCGATCCCTTCCCAACGAAGCCCGACATTTAACGTGAAGTGCGAATTCACTTTGATGTCGTCCTGGGCAAAGCTGTACAAGCTACTGGTATGAAATTCTCGCGTGGTGTCGCCGCACAGGTCGTCAGAGACAATGAGACTGCTCAGATTGGAGCCGCCCGGGCCGGTGTTGCCAAGTTGCGCGGCACTCATCCCCAACAGGAAATCCTCGAAACTGGTGAAGGCCAAGTCGCCACGAGTGACTTCCTGGTCCGCCGAATCGGCGATGTCATGCTCCCATCCGAAGCCGGCGCGAATATCGTGCCGCCCGTGGATCCAGGAGACTTGATCCGAAGCGGCCCACGCTGTGGGAGCGGTGAATTGGCCGTCATTGAAGTTGCCGCTCAGTTCGAGGGAACCGATGGCCATAATCGGCATGTACGGACTGCTGCAGCCCGGAGTCAGCCCGATCGAAGCATTGGTGATCAGATTCTGGCTGGTCACTTCGCCGTAAGCGCGGTGATAGGCCACGCTCGCTTCATTGACGATAGTCGAACTGACGACCGTAGTGTCCTTGAGATTTGCATTCCAATTTTTGAACAGGTCTGTGGTGCCGGAACCGGGCACGTTCGAGGACGTAAACTGTTGGACTTCCGGCGATTTCGCAAAGAAGAACTTTTCTGCGAGCGTGTTCTTGCTGTTCCAGAGATAGTCCACGTTCACGATGTATTGATTCTCATTGTAGGTGGACGGCAGGCTGAACGATGCGAGTCCTTGCGGGCCACCCTGGTTATCGTGGCTGGTGGCTGCGGGAGCGCTGGGAATCAGGAAATTCCCATTCGCTGACTTGATATTCAGCAGGGCCAGTGCGACCGGATTGATGTTCGAGCCGTCCAAAGCAATCGTTCCGCCATTCGCTCCCGAAAGTCCGCCATAAATGGCTCCGAGATTGGCTGCGGTGCGATCCGTAGGCAATTGGGGCAACAGCGCCGTAGCGAGGGAGTTCGAACCTTCGCCATTGACCTGGCGCGTTCCCTGGTACGAACCAAAATAAAACAATTTCCTCTTGATGATCGGCCCGCCAATGGTCCCGCCGAACTGGTTTTGCTTTAACTCCGGTCGACGCGCGCCGGCGGCGTTCAGAAAGAAATCATTGGCGTTGAAAATATCGTTGCGCACAAACTCAAAAATGTCGCCGTGGATCCGGTCGGATCCAGATTTAGTGACAACGTTGACGTTGGCGCCGGCGCCGCGGCCATAAGAAGCGTCATACAGGCTCGTTTGGACCTTGAACTCCTGAATGGCGTCGGGGTTCGGAATGGAAATGCCACCGATAGACAAAATGCTGCCGGTGCCCTGCGTCTCCATATTGCCGACATCCTGGCCATCCATCTGGTAGCTGTTGTCCATGATGCGGCCGCCGTTGACGAACACGTCCACGGAGTTCTTGCCCAGGCTCGCGGCGTTGGGAACGTAGCCCGAGACGCCCGGCTCGAGATCCAGAATCTGCGTGTAGTTGCGGCTGCTGAGCGGCAGCGCTGGAACCGTCTGATCGTTGACAACGCCGCCGTTCGTTGCATTTTCGGTTTGCAACACTTCCGGCGAGGCTTCGACCTTCACTGTTTCTGTAGAGCCGCCGAGCTTCAGCCGGATATTGATCGTCGCCGTGCTGGCCACCTGCACCACGACGCCGGAATTGGTTTGCGTGTTGAAGCCGGACATCTCCACGGTAACGGTATAGGTGCCGGGCGGAAGCAACGGAATGGCATATTCGCCCTCAGCATTGGTCTTGGCCGTGCGAGAAACACCCGTGGCATCGTTCTTTGCAGTCACGGTGGCTTGCGCTACAGCGGCAGACGAAGGATCGGTCACCGTACCCGCGATTTGTCCGGTAGCTGCAGTCTGTCCCCAAACGGTCCGGAAACCCAAGAGCCCGATAAATGCGACTAGCAATGCGATTGTGAACGCACGCATGCATCGAAAATTCACGAGACACCCCTCCACGAAACCACTCGCTTGAACCCCACCCTGCGGAATGGAACAGCGTTCCATTTCTCGCGCGGCAGATGCTTGGTAACACTGGCGCCGAGAGACTGTCAATATATTTTATGGAACGTCGTTCCGCATTGCGGAACAGACATTGCGCCCGGCACGAAAGAGAATCATGATTCCGTCGGCGACAACGAGGTGTACGTCTGCTAGCTGATTCTTTGCGTGGGCAAGTATCCCAGTCTTTCGGAAACTTCGCCGGTTGCGCGCAGCAGCGCTTCCTTGAAGAAGGCGCGCCGCTCGGCAGTCATTTTATGTTTGAACATGGAAAGACTCATGGCGGCCACGATTCGCGAGGAAAAATCACGGATCGGCGCCGCCAGGCAGCGGAGGCCCGGCGTATATTCCTCTTTGTCTTCGCCGATCCCTTCGCGACGGACCGCGGCGATTTCCGTCAACAGACGATCGAGCGAACTAATGGTTCGCGGCGTCACCTTTTCCAATTTTTTTTCGTGGCGGTAGAGCATCACGATTTCGCTGTTGGACAAGCCGGCCAAGAACACTTTGCCCAGCGCGGTGCAATGCGCGGGCGCGCGATGGCCCATGCCGAAACTGATGCGCACCGGCTCTTTGCTTTCCTCGTGTGAGATATAGACGACTTCCGTTCCTTGCAGAATCGCCAGGTGGCTGGCTTCGTGACACTCTTGCGTGAGTTGCTCAAGCATGGGCGCGCCGAATGTCAGCAGCGGCGATTGGCGATTCAGCTGTTCGCCTAGCCGGGCCGCGCGCCCTCCGAGACTGTATTTTGCTGTCGGTGCATCGAACACCACATAGCCGGCGGCTTCTAACGTAGCGAGCAGCCGATGCACTGTACTCTTGGGAGTCTTGAGCAAGTTGCTCAAATCGGTGATCCCCAAACCATCGATACCATCGCTGAGCGCGTCGAGGATCCGTAAAGCCTTGGTCAACGACTTCACCGGCCGGCCGTTTCGCGAGGCACTGCGTCTGGTTCTGCCGTTCATTGCGTTCTCGTTCGTTGTTTCAAATGCCAGGTTGTGAAGCGGAGCTTGCCGACGGATTTCGCTGCACCAAATGTGATTTGCCGAACGACTCCGTCAGCGGATTGCTGCCAAATGTAACTTATTCAGTCGGCTGCTCGCAAATCGGGCACTCTGCAATCTGTCAATGGCTCTCAGATACCGGAGCCAAAGATGCGACCGCGCGGGGAAACAAATTGAAGCAGACAAGTGAAGGGAATCTGGCGGAGAGGGGGGGATTCGAACCCCCGGTACAGGTTTTAGCCCGTACAACGGTTTAGCAAACCGCCGCATTCAGCCGCTCTGCCACCTCTCCGCGGCGTGTTATCAACAGCTTACCACATTTACTTCAATTCACCTGCTGAACAGTTGCTGAACATTTGTGGAAATCGTCCAAAGTCGTCTCCAAAGTCTTCATCGCCGCCAGAACAGCCGGATCAAAAGCCTTGATGTAACGCTCTTTGGTAACGTGCGGTTTCGCATGACGCAGGATGCGCTGGACGACTTTTTCATTCGCGCCCAGCTCAAACAGGTTCGATGCAATACCGCGTCTGCACGCATGCCAGCCGTACCACTCCAGTCCAATTGACTTCATGACCGGGCGGATGACTTGTCGACTCAGATTGTACAGATCCATGTGTTCTCCGCGGCCCGAGTGAAACATCACACCCTTCGACGGACTTCCCATGGAAAGTCGATACGTTTCAAGAATTTCTGCTAGTTGCCGAATGACCGGAACGGATTGGGCACTGGCTCGAGTCTTGGGTCCATTTACAACACTCTTCCAAACGGACCTCGTGACATTGAGGGAATCGCCCGTATAGTCAGTCCATTCCAGCCCGCGCAGTTCTCCCTCGCGGAGCCCCGCAAAAGCTGCTGTCGCAATCACAGCCTTCGGTAACAGCGGCAGAACGTCCAGAAGCGAACGTATCTGAGTCAAACTGTACGCAAAGGTTTCGCGTGATTCGCGTGCGTTCCTCGGGATGCGGGCATCCTGGACGGGGTTCACTCCATCGAACGCGCCTTCATTCTTTGCGTGACTGAAAACGCCGCTGAGCACACTCTTGATGTGCTGCAGAGTAGTTTTGCTCAGGTCGTGATCTTCGGCGATGGCCTTGAGCATTCTGCTCGCATCCACCGTCCTGAACTCACGCAAACGAATCTGTCCTACGCGATCCGAGATGTGATTGCTCCAGATTTCCCGATACCCTTTTCTT
>Ga0335080_10001980_pt1 | contig 20425 bp, 18 predicted proteins | sample Lox_Sample_34_FD_206720 | JGI IMG/M metagenome (GOLD analysis project Ga0335080, IMG submission 206720) | Soil microbial communities from Loxahatchee National Wildlife Refuge, Florida, United States - Lox_Sample_3.4 | ecosystem: Environmental > Terrestrial > Soil > Wetlands | place: USA...
AAGGCTCTGCCACGTTTGGCTTTTCGTTCCGACACCAATCCGTCCTTGAGCATGGTCTTGATGGCGCGGTGCACCACAGTGCGGTCGAAGCCAAGCTGCGTGGCGATCTGGTTTTGGTTCATGGCAGCGCCATGTCGCAGGCTGAAAAGTACGAAGCCGCGGGTTGCGGAGCAGCCGGTCTTTCGCTCGAGCCGTTTGCTGACCGCGAAGTAGGCCGCGGCCAGATGCGCCAGGACGGAATCCTTGAGAATGTCATCGGGAATCTTCGATTGCGGAACGATGAGCGAATTTTCCGTCATAGGACCGCCACAGTAGCTTCGAGTGGCCGCCGCCACTGCGGCTGTTCAATGTAATCGGCGGATTTCTTGCCAATCGCAATCACCATGACGATTTCGTGGTGCTTTCGCGAAAGGCCAAGGTCGCGCAACAGACGTACTCCGTCGAAGCCTTCCATGGGGCAAGTGTTCAGGCCGAGTACTTCCGCGGCGATCATCAGATTCTGACAGGCCAGCGCCGTGCTTTTGCCGGCCCACTTGAATATATCGCGGCGCGTGAGAGGTGGCATTCCGGCAGTCATGAGGACGTGCAGCAGCCGGAAGAGCATTCGTTTGAACGTGGCAAAAAGATGCAGCGGCCCGGGCATGAAGAGAATGCGGCCAATCCGCGCGGTGCGTTCGTATTCATTGATCTTCTTCGCCGAGAAACCGGCCTGACGCATCCACGCCGCTTGCAGCTGCGCTGTGGAATGCAAGGAACCGATGTCGGCAACAGCGACGACCAGGGCGGAAGCGGTCTGCGCCGGATTCTGACCGAGGCAGAGTTTCGATACGGCCTTTAGTCGCTCGGGAGATTCGATCCAGAAAAGCCGGTAGGGTTGCATGTTGAAGCTCGACGGCGCCTGCCGAGCGCACCGCAAGAGCAGCTCGCGGGTAGAAGCGGAAATTTCCACCGGTGCGAATTGCCGAATCGCCCGGCGCTGGAAGATGGCTGGGAGGATAGGGTTGGAAATGGGGTTGAAAACGGGGTTGGCGTCGTTCATGTTGCTATTACAACATACTGATGTTGCCAATGCAACATAAAAAAAAGATGCACGCCGACGGTTGGCCGAGAAACAGCCTAGTCTGTCATGCCTGCCGATGGTGGCCGGTAAGTGCGCTTCTTTGGCTACCAACTTGTCGAGGCTCATGTTTTCCAGTACTATCCGGGCGCGGCGGAGGAAGACCGGGTGCCGTTCGACGTATTCATCAGCTACTCCTCAAAAGACAAAACCGTTGCGGACGCGGTATGCGCCCGGCTGGAAGCGGCTGGGATTCGCTGCTGGATTGCGCCGCGCGACGTGCTGGCCGGAACCTCTTACGGCGAAGCGATCATCGAGGCAATTCACAGCGTAAAAATCATGGTGCTGGTGTTTTCCTCGAACGCCAACACTTCCGGGCACATTCCGAAGGAAGTCGAACGCGCCGTGAGCAACGGGCTGACCCTCCTGCCATTCCGTATCGAAGACGTGCCGCCGGGCAAATCGCTCGACTACTTCATCGGCTCCGTCCACTGGCTGGACGCGATGACCCCGCCAATGGAGAAGCATCTGGATGCTCTGGCCGCTACGGTGCAACGGCTGCTGCCTGCGGGAGAAAAACGCATTCCGGTGCCGTCCCCGCCACCACCTCCTCCGCCACCGCCGCCGGTGCACAAAACCTCTAAGGCGCTGTGGATCGGAATCGGTGCTTTAGCGGTGCTCGGGCTGATCGTTCTTGGCGTAGTGCTGTCTCCCAAACCACCAGCTCCGGTCACGCCGCTACCCGACGCGCCGCACAATGTGAATGCCGCGCCGCCTCCGAGTGGTCCGGCTTCGAAACCGGCGTCCGATACGACGGACGTGGCTGGCATGGTGAAGAAAAGATTGGGCGAGGTCCAGGAAATGGTCGCCAACGAAACCCTCCCCGGCTGCTACCAGTGGTTCAACAATCAGCCGGTGGTGATTTATCGCGACGGGCGAATCGTCGGCGGCCCGTTCACCGGCCACTGGCGGCTGATGACCGCAAGCGCGGACAAAAGGACGTACACATTTACGTGGCCTGAGGCGACAGACACGGTTACCGTGGCGCCTGACCAGCAATCCCTCAGCGGGGGAAATCAATACGGATTCCCTACTTCCGGAACACGCATATCGCCCGGCGCTGGCCTGGTGGGGGTGTGGCGCTGGCCCAACGGAGTTCCAGTCACCGTAGCGCCGAATGGCACATTCACAGCGGCGACCTTCCATGGCCGGTGGAAGGCCGTCGACGCAGCGCGCGGCATCTACACGCTGACGTGGCCAAGCCCCGTCGATAGCGTCGCGCTTTCTGCCGACTCCACGCACATTTCCGGCTCCAACCAGTATGGCATCGCCATTTCGGGTGTTCGCACGCAACCCTGCTCGGTACAGTAGCCCCGCAAACCCGCAAATCTCGTTGCTCTTCCGGGCACACAGTGTGACCATGGCAGGACCATGCTGTACCTGCACCGAAGGCCCGCTCCGCCGCTCGATGCTTTCGTCGAGGCGATATGGTTTTGCCGTAGCGAGCCTCGACCCCACGCGCTCGAACGTGTCCTCCCCAGCGGGTCGGCGCAACTAATCATCAACCTGGCCGAAGATCAGACCCGCATGTATGACAGCACGGCCCGCGGCCTTGTCTGCCGCATTGCTCCCGGCAGCGTGCTGAGCGGCGTGAGCACGCGCTATCAGATCATCGATACCGCGGAAACGCAGCATGTGGCGGGAATCGTATTTCGCCCGGGCGGTACCCTTCCATTCGTTGTGCCACCGGCCTCCGAACTGAGTAACCTCGACGTGCCGCTCGAGTGTATTTGCGGCGCCGCAACCACCCGGAAACTTCGTGAGCAGCTACTTGCCGCGCCTCGGCCGGACGCAGCATTGAACCTTCTCGAGCGCTGGCTCGCGGCCGCCTTCCGCGAGCGCGCCTGCCATCCAGCCGTCACGTTTGCGCTGCAACAATTTCACGGAGAGCCGTCGGTCGCGCGGATCGCTGCTGTCAAAAACGCCATCGGTCTCAGTCCCAAGCGTTTCATCGAGCGATTCAAGGCGGAAATCGGCGTCACGCCGAAACGGTACTGCCGGCTGCTGCGGTTCCAGCGCGCCGTGAAAATCGCGCATGCCGGAACGCCGCTTGATTGGGCGCAACTCGCCCTGGAATGCGGGTATTTCGACCAGGCGCACTTCATTCACGAGTTTCGCGAGTTTTCTGGACTCACTCCAAGCGCCTACCAGGCCGCCACTACCTCCTTTCAGAACCATGTCACTTTTTTACAATCCAACTGAAATTCATTCCCGTAGAATTCGCCCATGACCGACAACATGCAAACGTACCGAACTGTTACGCCCTATCTCGTGGTGGCCAACGCGGACGCGGAGATGCGCTTCCTCAAAGCCGCTTTTGACGCCAAAGAGGTTTTTTGCGACCGCAAGCCCAACCAGGAGGTCACTCACGCGGAGATGCGCGTGGGCGACTCGCTGATCATGCTGGGCCAGGCCGGCGAGCAATGGAAAGCGTTGCCCGCGGCGCTGTACCTCTGGGTGGCGGATGTGGATGATACGTACGCGAAAGCGGTGGCGGCCGGCGCCACGTCGCAGTCCGCGCCGGAAGACAAGCCCTATGGGCACCGGAATGCCGGGGTGGTCGACCAAAGTGGGATTACGTGGTGGATCGGCTCGCCGGTAAAGCAGTCCAGATAGCCCGGACGCTCCCATTTGTCATTCCGAACGGAGTCTGCGAAGTGAGGAATCCCTCTATTCCCTCACGATGGAACAAAGAGAGATTCCTCGCTTCGCTCGGAATGACGGGGAAGGCTCTGTTCGCCCTGGCGACGGACCGGTCTACTTGCGTTTCGGGACGAACATATCGGCTTCGATCAGGCCGCATTTGTCCGCCATCTGGTAGCAATAGTAGAAGTGCGTGGCGTTCTGGTTGCGCGAGTCGGTGCCGAACGTAAATTTCAAGCCGGCGCGTTTAGCCGCAAGAACGAAACTCTCATCGGGAACGTGGGCCACTTCGTTGATTTCGATGGCGATCTTGCGGGCCTGCGCGAGTTCGATGATGCGGTCCACACGCGGGCGGGTCCAAAGCTGCGTGTATTGCCGCGCGATCGGCACGGGCAGGAAGGTCGGCCAGCCAAAAACGTCAATAGGCTCGGTGGTCAGCACCTGCTCGATGAATTTCATGTAGACGCCCATGAACTCCTCTGCGTCGTCCACCATGGTGTCGATCTGCCAGATGGCCCATCCACTGCCGTCGGCGCGAGGCAGGGTCAGCGCATCCATCAAGATGTAGTCGAGCTGATCGAGGGCAGCCTTTGAAAAGCTCTTTGACCAACCCGCATAAACTGGCTGTAGGCCCACGCGCACGGGATACTTCCGCAGTCCATCGATGTACTGCTTCAGGTCCGCGTCGTTCTGAATCTTAAAGCCTGGTCCCGGATGTTCGAGGATGCCGATGCCCACACCGCGCTCTTTGCCAAGCTGGAGAGCCTGCTCAATCGTCAGCGTTGGACTCAGGTGGACATGGAGATCGAACACCGGAAATGACGGCTTCTTTACCTCTGCGGCCGCGAACAGCCGTTTAGGGATGGCCAACGCCGCCCCGGCCATCATGGAAGCTTGAACGAAAGTCCTTCGCGAAGTCATGTGGTCCACAGTTGTCTCCCCGAAACGCATTGTTCATTCTGCGCTGAGCAATATAGGACTGTATGTGTGCACAGTCACCAAGCTGTTGTGCGTTCGGAGTAGAATCCAGGCCATGACCACGAAGAACCGTTCCGTACCTGCGGACAGCGTTCTGCCCCATGTGCATTACCAGAACCTCAGCGAGGCGATCGCGTGGCTGGAGCGCGTCTTCGGTTTCCGAGAGTCCTACCGCTACGGCGGCGGGCCGAGCGGAGGGCAAATGTGGGCGGGCACAGCCGCGATTCAGGTGAGGCAGGCTCGCAAAGAGGAAAAGTCGCCGGCACAACTCGGTTACGGAACACAGTCGTTGACCATTTTTCTCGAAGACGTTGATGCGCATCACGCCCGGGCGAAAGCCGCCGGCGCGAAGATTCTTGAGGAGCCTCACGAAACGGAATACGGCGAATATCAGTATGCCGCCGAGGATCTCGACGGACACCACTGGCTTTTCTCGCGCCACGCGAAGGATCGCAGCCCGGAAGAATGGGGCGCCATCGTAAAGAAGTGACGAGCTATTTTTGGTACCCTCCACCATCCACGCGAGCAGCGACGCCTTGGGGCTTTGCGTTCGGCCGGGTCAGGTAGAGCATGAACGGAGTCACTTCAAAGGACATCTTTTCGGCTTCGCTCATCGGCGCTTCGGGCCTGGACTTCGCGAACTGCAAACGATCGGCCCAAGGATCGACTTTAACGCGTCCGCCAAGCGGCAACGCCGCCGTCACTGCTTTCTTCGCAGGCGATTCCGCCGTTTGTTCAGACGGCACTGCGGCTGCGACAGCCCAGTCCGTCGGAATGCGATCGCCGAGATGCGGGCTCACGAGGTTTGGAAAATCCTTAGACCGTTTCTTCAAAGTCTCGAGGAACAACCGCGCGGTCCCGGAAGACTCGCTGTACGGTGACTTTCGCAAGAGTTCGTTGGCTTTCGTCTGTGCCGCCAACTCCTCTTCCTTGCTTCGAGCAAAATCAAATCGGCGGAAAGTATCTTTTTCCTTGTAGTCCATGCTGTTGAAAAACGCGAACTCGGTGTTCAAGCCCTGCGCCAGCACGACGTGGCTCAACTCGTGCGCCAGAATGGCGGCAAGGCTGGCTTCATCCGGAAGCACATCGACCAGACCGCGACTCAACACGATAGTGTGCCCGATCGTGAACACTTCCAACGTGGAGGTCATCAGCACGCGGCAGCGAATTTCCGGCTGAACGTCGAGGTCATTGGTGACCTCCAGGTTGTTCACCACGGTTTCGAGCACCTGGTCGACTTCGCCGTGAGGCGCCAGGAGGCCTTGCCACTCGAGATGGTCGGTCACGTTGGTCTCGGCCTGGCGTTCGAAGGCGCGCTGCGCTTGCAACGGGGAGAGATCGTTCGCCGGTTGCGTGGTGTCATGCATGGGAGTCTCGATCGTGAGCTTGCTCATCTCCTGCTCTTCCCCGGATCGCGCCAGGTGATAACCCCAGAGGCGGGTCTGTGCGCGGAAGGGCTGGAACGCCAGCTTTTTTGTCTGTGGGTCATGCAGATTGCCCTGTTCCGTATAGACGAACGCGGGCAGCCACTCGCCGTTGTCCGTGTTGGTGCGCCAGCTATCGAAATTGAAGTAGTAGCTCAGAACGAACGACTGGCCGTATGAGCCGTTGAATCGCACGATGTGATAATCCCGGTCCTCGACCCAAATTCGCCCGACGAATCGCCCCTTTTCCTGCTTGTTCAGCGGAGCGATGTCAAACACCAGGCAGCGCACTTCTCCTAAAAACTCGCGGCGGATGTAATCAAATTTGTAGTGCTGGCGATCGAAGCCCGAGGCGTCGACATAAATCATTTGCAGGAAGCCGCCGGGAACGAAACCGACATTCAGGAATTCGCGCCAATCGTCAGAAGCTTTTCTTTTCAGCGGAGTCTCGATGGCGAGCGGTTCCAAAACCACACCGTTGGCCAACTTGGCGCGGCCCAGAAAGTACCTGTCGCCATCCGGCACGGCGATCAGCTCTTTATCGGGACGGATGTATTGAATATACGTTTCGACCAGAGGCGCGTAATTACGGAGCTGCTGCACTTCCAGTCGCTCCTGTGCGACTACTCTATCGACAATTTCGTCGTTGCTGTTGGGTTGTTGCGCGGCAACAATCAGCGGCAAAACACAAAATGCCAACGCTGCGGGCAGACTCGCACGCCAGAACATAGGTCCTCCATGCTAGGGCTGGATGTTTGGAAAATTTCCGGGCGGCGAGGAGCCTCGGGGAGGCAAGAATCTGACACGGTTTCGGATTCGCGTCAATGCGAATCGCAACAAAAAATCTGCAGCTTCTCGCTCCAGTGAGTGCAACTTTTGATTTGCAGCTGTGTTTGTTTTTAGGTTGCCGACGATTTCCTGGGCCGCGTCGAGATCAGCGCGGTGGAGCTCGCTGGCTTTAACAGCCAGCTGCGCATCGAGCGCACCAGCCCGTCTCTCACAGATACCCGGGCCGTTTTTGCCGGCGTCGATGTGGTCAGCCATTGGCGAATCGGTTCGACCAGCTGCTGGCCATCGCGCACAAACGAACTGCTGACTTCCCGCCAGTACTCCGTGATGGTGGAACGGCTCGTTGCGATAGCCGGTTTGCTTAAGGAGAGAACCGGCTCGATGTGTTTCACCAAGGGCGTAGATCGCGTCGGGCTCCGCGTCTCTTTCGCGGTGGCTGTCGATGTAGCCTGCACGACGACCGTCATGGCGTGTTCCTCGGGCAAATTCGCCGACGTTGCATCAAAGGTTGCCGGCGATGGTTCGACGGCCCTGGCTGGCGCGGGTTCTGCGCTCGCAATGGCGAGTTCGGCGAAGTGGCCCAAGCGGCAAAATACATTCGTACGCGCCATTTCCTCGCCGGGATTTTGTTCGGCATCGAGTTCAAACTGGCGCACTACACTGGCCACGTCCTCAACTTCTACAAAGCGCCGCCGGTCCGCGTAACATGTCAGCAAGGCATGCTCACACAGAAGATTGATGACCCGAGGAATCCCGTGCGAATACCGGTGAACCTCGCGCATGGATTCCGGAGGGAATACAACCGGCCCCTGTCCGCCGGCCCGGGCCAGCCGTTTGCGAATATAGCCTTCCGTTTCTTCCAACTTCAGGGCCGCCAGCCGCCAGTAGCACATGATCCGCTGACGTAGTTGCTCCATCTGCGGCTGCCGCAGCTTGTCTTCGAGCTGTAACTGTCCGGCCAGCACAATCTGGATCAGTTGTGCGCCGCGTGACTGGGCATTCAGAAGCATCCGCACTTCCTCGAACGCGGCGTTCGTCAGCGATTGCGCTTCGTCGATCACGATCACCGGGCGGTCGCCCATCTTGTGGCGCGACAATAACCAGGTCATCAGTGCGATCACCATTTCGCCTTTCGAGCGGCCCTCGAAAGCCAGTCCGAAATCCTTCAGGATGAGCTGCAACAAATCGGTGGAGTGGACAAACGTGTGATAGATGTAGGCGGTCGAATAATGCTCTCGTTGTTGCAACCAATCGAGGAAGTAGCGCAGCACGGTGGTCTTGCCGGTTCCCGGTTCGCCAGTCAGGACCATCAATCCCTGCTGGTTCTTTACGCCGAAGGCGAGCTGCAACAAGGCTTCATCGTGCGCCAGAGTCGAGTAGAAGCTGGCGGGGTCCGGGGATACGGTAAATGGATTTTGCCCCAGCCCGAAATGCCCAAAGATCTCTTCATACATTTCTGCCACCTGGCAATCATGGTCTCTAGGGCGCGCTAGGGCGTTCGGTTGATTCTAGGCCAGGAAACGGCAGACGGGGCACCCCATAGATACCTTAGAACTCCAGGTACCCGAAGCGCCCGTCGCAGGTTGGTAGGATTCTTAACGGCCGGTTACAAGTGCTTGCTCAGAAGCGCAATACGACGCCGCCGGTGACGTCACCTTGATGGATGAAATGGTCGTTGGGCACGACCCAGCAGTATCCCCACCAGTTGCACCACACGCCTCCGTTTGAGGTGTAGGCGTAGGTCGGCGTGTAGCGTGCCTGTGCTCGAAACCCCAGGTGGCGCGTCATGAAATACTTCACGCCGCCGCCTACGCCGAAGGAAAACTTGGTGGTAGACGATCCGCCGCCGTGCATGTCCGAAGCCCCGAACCCGACCAGAACAAATGGTTCCACCTTGCTTTCATGATCTGCAAAGGAAAACAGGATATTGCCGTGGTATTGGTCCATGGTGAAGCCAATCTTCGTCGGATATGTGCCGCCGCCGGAGAAGGAGCCGGTGGCGTGCGTTGGCTGGCGGTCCCACAGAAACTCGAATCCCAACCTGGCTGCTGGATTAAACGTGGCCGTCGCTCCATAGGAGACGCTGCTGTCGACGTTAATGCGGTTGATGCCGAGTAGATTGGGTGCGACGTCGACGCCACCTCCATACTTGTAGCCTCCGAAAGCCTGTAATTCAAACTTCTGCTGCCCGACGCAGGAAAGTGCGCTGGCTAATGACAAAGCCACCATCACCCCAACCATACCGACGATTCGAACTGCCATTTTTGTCCGCTGATACGTTTCACCCGTCTTTTTCATCTGTATACCTTGCCTCCATCGGATAGGGCATTCGGGGGCTGGCAGCCGTGCGCGCCCAAGTGAGGAATCCGCACAGCTCCGTTCGCCGGAAGGTGGAAACTTTCCTGGATTGTACCGGCTTTATGCGGTTAGCGTGACATGTTCCGTGAGGACCGCGCACCTGTTAAATCTGCTAGTTGGTTGGTGACCGCTCGCGGGCCGAATCAGTGCCGCTTACCGGTAGCCGGGGCAAGCAACTAGGGCTGCGGCGAGTTCTTGGTGGCGTCGATTTTGGCCCGCTCTGCTTTCTTTTCCTCGATAGCCTTCTGTGGAGGCGGGTAGCTTTTAAACGCGTTTTTAATGTTCTTATCTGCAGTCTTCCAAATCTTATCGGGGTCGTTGTGAATGATTTTCTCACTCACAAACAGGCGCCACGCCAGATCTCGTACTCTCGTATCGATGAGTTCAATACCAAGCAGGCCTTTGTGGGTCACCGGCGTGCTCATCGTGGTGTACATGATGGTCCAATAACCGTAATAGTAGGAACCCCAAACGCCCCAGTGTGCGGAGCCGGTCACCTGTGCGTTGGACTCCGCCTCAACCCAATAGCGCACGACCAGATCCGGATTTTCTTCCGGCTGCACCTCGCGCAGTCCCTTCGCCGTCAGCTCGCGAACCACCGCGCGGTGCATGCGGTTGTTCAGCAGCTCTGGGTTCAATTGCATGCGGACGAGAGACTCCACGCCTCCAAGGTACGCAAAAGTCTTATACCTGGAAAAATCGAGATTGGGATTGAAATCGATGGCCATTTTCGCATCTGCCGCCGTCGCGCACAGCAAAGCGAAGAGAAGAGCGGTGATCAGGAGACGTAGTCTCACGCGCGCCTTCTCAGCCGCCGCGGTCCGATTCCCGGGTTTCCTTGGCACATCAGTCTGGGGCCACCTGCTCGAAACATCTCGCGCAGCAATACGCACTCACTTCTTGTCTTTGGTGATGATGAAGTTTGTGAGGTCCCACGGGTTCTGATAGGTTTCAATTTCGACCTGCTTTGTCTTTTTGTTTACCGTAAGTTTGCAAGCAGGTAGCACGGTCCCGGTGCCCTTCCCGTCCGGCGTCAACTCCAACTCGATCGCGCCCACGTCGTAATCGCGGGAACGCGTTCCCGCATACAACTCCGCGAAAGCCAGATTCCGGTCCGTCACCAAGCGCAGCTTGCGCCCCTTCGCGGAAGGCGGTAACTCGAAGATGTACTTGATGTCGTTGCCTACTCCGCCGCTGGCAAAGCGAATGCGGCCTTTCGGTTTCATATCCGAGAGAACCTCTACCATTCCACTTTGGCCCTTCGTTTTAAAGGCATTGATCAACGCGGCGCGGTCCTCCGTGGTCGAGTAACTCTCAATGTAGATGTTCACGTCGGCGATTTTGCCCATTTGTGTGCTGGTGCCTCTTGCAGTCGCCTGAATGGTCATACCTTCCTGGGCCTGGGCAATTGTCGCGATGCCCAACAGCACAAGCAACAGGCCAACGACAGGAGCCTCCCGAAGAAATCCCTTGATGATTCGCATCCCAGATTCTCCTTTTTTTTCATCCAGCTTGAATACCAGATCACGGCCGATGCGGGAAACGATGAACAGGACGGAACAATGAGAAGAAGTCTCCCTATTTCCAGCGAAGGATCAAACTGTCAGAACTGACAGCCATCTATAACGCTACTTGACCGGAAAGTTCGTCTTGGCCCCGACCATGGTGGCAGCAAAAATCCTACTTGTCGATATCCCGGTGCACCACGCGCGTGGCGAATCCCTTCTTCTCCAGCGCGTGCTTCATCCATTCCGCCATCATCACCGAGCGATGCTTTCCCCCGGTGCAGCCGAATGCAATCGTCAGGTAGCTCTTTCCTTCTTCGATGTAGTGCGGGATCAAATAAGTCAGTAGCCCTTGCATACGCCGCAAAAACTCCCCGGTTTGCGGAAACGACTGGATGTACCGGCGCACGCGGCCGTCCTTGCCGGTGTAGCGCCGTAGCTTCGGCACAAAGTGAGGATTCGGCAAGAACCGCACGTCGAACATCAGGTCCGCGTCCGTAGGCACACCATACTTATAGCCAAAGCTCACCAGCGACACCAGCAGCGGCCGCTTCCCTTCGGACTTGAATCGATCATTGATGAATTGTCGCAGCTCATGCACGTTGAACTGGGAAGTATCGATCACGACGTCCGCGAGTTTGCGGATCGGCTCCATCAGCACCATTTCGTGCCGCAGGCTTTCGCGCACGGAAAAAGCCTTGCCCAGCGGGTGCGGCCGGCGAGTCTCGCTATAGCGCCTCAACAGCGCGTCTTCGTGCGCCTCGATGAACACGGTGATGATGGGATGCTCGTGCCGCAGGTGTTTCAAAAGGCCCGGCAGCTTTTCCAGCTGCAAACCTTCGCGAGCGTCCACGAGCAGAGCGGCTCTGGCATAGTCGCTCTCGCCTGCCGCATGCAATTCCGCAAAAATCGGAATCAGTTCGACGGGCAGATTATCGACACAGTAGTAGCCCATATCCTCAAAGGCCTTGAGGACCGTGCTTTTCCCCGACCCAGATATGCCGGTGAGAATGACGAGTTGACGGCCTTGATTTCTCGCGTCACGTGATTGGCGGGCAGTAGTCTTCACTCTTGTCCTGGGCGGAACAGTAAAGCACGGGTCTGAAAACCCGCCACTACATTATCTTTGCGAACTAGCTCTTCACGCGGCGCTGGTGCGTGCTCGGGATGCGCATATCTTCCCGATACTTTGCCACCGTGCGGCGCGTCACATGAATCCCGTTTTCATCCAGCTTCTTGGCAATCTGTTCGTCGGTCAGCGGCTTGGTGGCATCCTCTTCGTCGATCATTTTCTTTACCAGGCGCTTGAGAGTCAGCAGGGACATCCCGCCGCCCTCCGGACCGTTGACCGCTTCGCTGAAGAATGACCGCAACTCAATCACGCCCTGGGGCGTGTGCGCATACTTGCTGGCCACCGCGCGGCTCACTGTCGAAGGATGCACGCCCACTTCTTCCGCCACTTCCTTGATCATCATCGGCTTCAGCGCATCCGGGCCTTGATCCAGAAATTCGCCCTGACGTGCAATGATGGACTGGCACACGCGCAGAATGGTGTGTTTGCGTTGCTCAATATTCTTCATGAGCTGAATCGCAGCGGTGAATCGTTCCTTCACATAATTGCGCACGTCTTTGTCGGCCGCATCACGCACCAGCAGCCGGCGATACGTGGGGCTCAGCCGTAATTGCGGCATATCATCTTCGTTCAGGAAGACTTGCCACATATCGTCGACCTTGCGGAAGTACACGTCCGGCTCGACCAGGCGCGGCTCCGTCTTGTTATAGCGCAGGCCCGGGCGTGGATCGAGCTTCTTGATGGCGTCGATCGCGTGCTTCACGATATCTGTAGGGCGGTTCAGCGCCCGTGCAATCTCTTTCAACTGGTTGGACTGCACCTGCTTCAGGTGGTCCGCTACAATCTGCTGGCCCAGCGAGTTCTGCGGATCGAAAGCCTTCAATTGCAGCAGCAGGCATTCCCGCAAATCGCGAGCGCCCACGCCAATCGGATCGAAGTCCTGTACCACCGCGATGGCATCTTCCAGGTCGTCTTGCGAATACTTGCCTTCCTGCGCCAACTCTTCTGTGGAAGCGGTAAGGTAACCGTTCTCGTCCAGATTTCCGATGATGTTCTCGGCGATCTCCTTCACGGCTTCGGAGCAGATCGTGACACTCAATTGCCACATCAGGTGGTCGGTCAGTCCCGCGGGCGATGACAAGAACTTTTCGAAGGAAGGCCGCTCGGAAATTTCGCGCTCTTGCGATTGCCCACCGTCTCCGCCGGTATCCAGATATTGATTAAAGAACGTCCCAACATCGAATTCGTCGAAGGGATTCGCCTCCGGCTTTTCCGGCACCTTCTCGGTTTCATTTTTCAGGAAATTCTCGTCGCTGTAGTTGTCGGTTTGCGTGGGCTCTTCGCTCAACTCTTCCAGGACGGGGTTGGCAATCATCTCCTGGTTGATCATTTCCCGGAGTTCCAGGCGGTTCAGCGCGAGCACGCTGACCATCTGCACCAGGCCAGGCGTCAGAATCTGCTTCTGCGTGACCTTCAGGTTAAGTTTGAGTCCCTGCCAAGCCATCGTGCGATCTCAGCCCCTAGGATAGACCTAATTCAGGCGGAAGTTATCCCCCAGATAGACCCGCCGGACTTCCGGGTCGCTGCTTAATTCTACCGGGGTGCCCCGCTTCATGATTTTCCCATGATTCACGATGTATGCGCGATCCGTTACGCTAAGTGTTTCGCGCACATTGTGATCGGTGATTAAAACGCCAATGCCGGAGCGGCTGAGCTCCCGGATCAAGTCCTGTAAGTCTTTCACGGTCAATGGGTCAATGCCCGAAAACGGCTCGTCGAGCAGAATAAAGGAGGGTTGTAGCGTGAGCGATCGCGCTATCTCCAGCCGTCGCCGCTCGCCCCCGGACAACATGTAAGCCTTGCTATGGCGCACGGTTTCGAGGCCCATCTGCGCCAGCAACTCCTCCAACCGGTCGCGCTGCTGTTCTGGCGTCAGCGGCAGGGTTTCCAGAACAGCGAGCAAGTTCTGTTCGCTGGTCAACTGCCTGAAGACGGATGGCTCCTGCGGCAAGTAGCTGATGCCGCTGCGAGCCCGCAAGTACATCGGCAAGTCGGTGATCTCTTCGCCGTTCAGCAATACGCGCCCGGAATCTGGACGAGCCAAGCCCACTATCATGTAAAATGTGGTGGTCTTTCCGGCACCGTTGGGACCTAAGAGTCCTACAACCTCGCCCTGTCCGATTTCTACCTCTACGTTGTCTACGACTTTGCGTCCGCGGTAGGACTTACTTAACTCGACGCCTTGGAGTGTGGGCATTCCGCTTCACAGGGACCGCAACGCGCTCCCAGTTATCTCTGGACCCGGTGCTTCGTGAGTGTGCGAGATCCATTCCCCGAATCCACGATGATCGTATCATCCGCTAAATTGAAGGTCAATTCACGGCCCGTGGTTGTACCCTCTTCCGCGTCGTAAAGTGTGGGAGTTCCGCCGCTCAGCACGAACTTCTTGTCTTGCGCCGTGTACACGCCCTTCTCCGCAGTGCCGCGCCGGTCTCCCTGTTCGACCACCACGCCACCGGTGGACACGGCACGGTCGATCTGCGACATGCTGCCGCCGTTCGCGGTTGGCAGCTTTGAGAAGTACAAGTCCAGCACCGGCCCGCGCATCCGTTCATCGGCCGATTGCACAACCACGTCTTTCTCGAGGTGCGCGCGATTCTCCGTGTCCCAATAGGTCAAAGTCGCTGACGACACGTGCCAGATTGCGGGCGGTTTGGACTTGTCCCTTGACGGAGAATTGTCAGTGGCGGCCTGCGGAAACACCGCGCGAACATTTCCAACCGCGTTCAGAATCCGAGTGTCGCGCTGCAGTTCGATGGAATCCGCTTCCAACACGGAAGGTCCCTGCCATAGCCGCGCATGGCCCGTGTAGAGAACCTTCCCCGCTTTCGTGTTGCCGGTCATGTGGTCCGAGGAAATATTGGCGGGCGCCGAACTCATGTTGATCCCGCCGTTCTTATTCGAAAGGTCGGTCGAACGCACCTTGCCCTCGGCCACCATGTCGCCGGTGTTCTGTTGGAAGGTGATCTTGGTCGCCCGCGTTTCGCTGGTCGCATCGCGCGCCACCGCTTGCCCGGTCAGCACCGCGGTTTGATTCGCGCGCACGAACACAGCCTGTTGCGCATCCGCGCTGCGGTCCCCCTCTTTCATGCGGACTTTCCCGTGCAACATCATTTGCGTCCACGCGCCGGCTTCGTCCAGCTGCGCTTCGCCGTTCTCGGCTGTGGCGGTCTGGGTGGGTCTGCCCTTCAGGTCGCGTTGCGTCTCCACGTTCCCCGCCGCCGTCAGGTGCTGTGCCTTGCCGGTGGTGGCGCCGAAGTCCACCGACAACTTGTCGGCGGTGAGCTTCGATTGCGCCGCTGCGGCGTCGGTCCATTCCATCGTGCCGCGGTCCAGAGTCTCGGCGTGCTGAATCTTGCTCTTTTCATTGGGGTGCCCGCCGCTCATGGTCAGTTGCAGCACATTCGAGGTTACCTTTCGCCCAGTGCCGTTCCTGAGATCATGCTGTTCGACACTGGCGTTCCCGCGCAGCGTCACCAACTTCGCCTGGTTCACCTTCGGCCACATTTCCACGGTGGCGTAATCCGCCTGCACCTGCTCGCTGGATGTATTTCCGCGGACTTGACCCTCCGCGTCCACGGTCCGCACCCAGCCCTCCGGAGCTAAGGCCGCGCGGATCTCGTTGGCCGTGAGCGTTTCGGGTTCCTTGCTGGTCGTCGAAACTAGCTTCGGCGTCGCCGCCAACGTTCCCGGATCCGCCACAATCGTCTGTGCCCGAAATTGCTCATCAAGCAGCAGCGTGAATTCGCCCGCGGTCAACTCCTGACCACTCGTTGTCGCGGTGGCTGGTCCAGCGAGCACGGCCTTGCGCGAGAGCTTGCCTAGATCCAAGCTGCTACCTGTCAGCAACACTTCCTTCGTCGCAGGCAGATTGACGGATGCTGCGCTGGCCGGGTTTGGAGCCGGTGGCCGCACCTTGATGTGCACATCCTTCACCAGCCGGAGCGCGCCTTCTTCCGAGAAGTACACGGCCCCGAGCCCCTCCCCGTCTCCGTTGGTGAACGTAAACTTCACCGGCTGCACCGTTTGGGCGCGGCCAGTTCCCCGTTCAAAAGTCACCGCGCTGGTTTCAACGTGAATCAGGTTGGCCTTGGCGGCGCCCTGCGTTGTTGCGCGCTCGAAGTCCGCGGCACTCTGCAAATCCATCTGCACGGCTCCCGCGCACTGTATTGCGCCATCGGCCTTGGAGTAACGGCAGCTTTGTGTGTGGAGAATGTCGTGCCGCTCGCCCGTTTTTCCGAAGACGGTCACTTTCACGTCTTCCAGCAAGCTGATGTCCTGGCCCTTGAAGTCCGTGGATTTGGAAGCTTGCAGCGTGAAGATGGTCCGGTCGGCTTCGTTTTTCGAAAGCGTCAGCCCGATCGATTGGCGCTCCTTGTCCTCGGTTAGCGGCGGCGGCGCCTGGCTCTTCTCTTTGAACGCGACCCATTGCCGGCGCACGTAGTAGCCACCGGTGATGAGCGCCAGAACCAGAGCCGCAAACGCCGACCAGCGCGCGTATTTTGCCGCTTCACTTCGCTTCATCTTGTCAGTTAATCAAAATTTTGGGGATGCGTACAGTCAAGGGCTCGCGAACGGATAGCCCCTTGATGACGATCGGTTGAGATCCTTCGCTTCGCTCAGGATGACGACACTAGGGGAGATTTCACGTGTAAAAGCAGAAAAGGACAATGCAGAGGCGCGGAGAACGTAGGGGTGCGCAGAGGAACTTGGAACTTAAAACTGACAACTCAAAACCGCTCTTCTATCCCGCGGCTTCGCCCGTCGCGACAGGCAGAATCCCCATATTGGCGGCAGCCACATTGTCGCGGTTGGTGTTCTTAACCAGGTACATGGCCTCATCGGCCAAATGGAGCAGGCCTTCTTTGGTCCGCGAATCCACGGGATACGCCGCGAGTCCGACGCTCGGCGTGACCTTGATGTTCAATCCTTCTTTCTGCAACCAGACCGATTCGCGAATCAGTTTGTGCAGGCGCCGCGCCACGTTGATCGCATTTTCCTTGGAAGTCTGCGGCAGCAGGATGACGAACTCGTCGCCGCCATAGCGAAACGCGAAATCGATCAAGCGGCAATTGCTTTTCAGCGCATCGCCCATTTCCGCGAGCAGGCGCGAGCCGACCAGGTGTCCATGCGTATCATTCACCTGCTTGAAGTGGTCCAGATCGATGAACACGATCGAGAATTCGTAGTTGTAGCGCTGCGAGCGGTAAATCTCCGTATCCAGGATGAAGCCCATGTGCCGCGCGTTATAAAGAGACGTGCAATCGTCCTTGATCGTGAGCTCATGAATGCGCTTTACGTGCCGCGCATTCTCCAGCGCAATCGCGGCGAAGTCGGAAAGCGCTTCGAGCAGCTTCAAGTCGCGGGGATCGAATCCGTCCGGCCCGACGCAATTGATCAATTCAATTACACCGAGGCAAGTGTCGCGAAAACGCACCGGCACAGCCACAATCGACCGCGTCTCCATCTTGGTCTTCTCGTCGACCTTGCCGAAGAATCGCGTGTCCTTGGAAGTGTCCGGCACGATGACCACTTCGCCGTGCTGCGCTACCCAACCGGCGATGCCCTGGCCTAGCTTAATCCGCACATCCTTCAGAGCCTGCGACGCCTTGCCGACCGCCAATTCGAAATACAGCTCCTGCTTGGCCTCGTCGAGCAGCAGCAGCGACCAGTTGTCCGGCCGCAAGAACTCGTCGATCTTTTCCATGATCGTGCGCAGGACTTGATCGAGTTGTAATGACGAGGTGAGCGCTTTGCCGAGTTCCTGGAAGACCGCTACCTCTCCGGCTTCACGCCGCTCGCCTGGCATACCGGGATTGCGCCGGCGTTCGACGGTCGGAAACGGTTTGACGTCCTCAAAGCTCACGCGCACACATCTCCCGGCTGGATGGAACTGCGCGCCCCGTTCCCCTGGGGTGCGTCGCTTTAGACACCACTCGCTGCCAATCCCGGTCAGTATAGGCGCCGGGGAAAATGAACTGCAACCTCCACGTGGTACAGGCGTCCTCATCTCGCCATCCTCCTTGCTTCTCGTGGTTTATCGAGGCCCGGCGAGCCCAACCTAAGCAGAATCTGAAGAGGGCCAGTGGCCTCGGTACGTGCGAATCACCGTGTAGCAAAGGCCTTATAGCCGGAGAAAAGAACAGCTTCGTCATTCCAAAGTAAGTCTGCGAAGTGAGGAATCTCTCCTTTCTTGGCTTCTCCTGAAGAGAGATTCCTCGCTTCGCTCGGAATGACAACCCTTGCTTTGGCTTTGAGTCAAAAGTTTGTCTTCCTTCTTCCCGCTGATACACTGCATGTTGCGAGCACAGGGCATGGCCAGGGGCACCTTCGGAGAACGTCTCAAACGCGAACGCGAATTGCGCGAGGTTACGCTGGAAGAAATCACTTCCGGTACTCGAATCGGACCCCGTTTCCTGGAAGCCCTGGAAAATGAACAGTGGGAAAAACTTCCCGGCGGAGTATTCAATCGCGGATTCGTCCGTTCCATCGCCCGCTATCTCGGCCTCGATGAAGAAGGGCTCCTCGCGGAGTACGACCTGGCGCACGGCACACAAACGGCTCAGGCACACGAGCGCCCCGCCGACCCCATACCATCCCCTCCCAAATGGGTTCCCGTCGCGCTCGTCTTGGTCGCGATCGCACTGTTTGCGGGTCTCTACTTCGGGGGACGCTACGCTTGGCGCTACTACCAGGCACACCGCGCGGCTAAATTTTCCACGAATGCAGCAGCGGCGCCGGCAATTCTGGAGCCCGGCCCTTCTTCAGCGGGTGCTGCGCCGGAAGCAAAACTCGCCGCGGCCCCGGTGCCAGTTCAGCTGACCCTCGACGCTTCGGCAAGCGCCAGCACCCGTCTCACCGTAAAAGCCGACGGAATAGTGGTCTTCGATGCGGACCTGCAATCCGGCGATCATCGCCAATTTTCATGCCAGCGTGAATTCGAAGTCTCCGCCTCCGACTCTGGGGCGGTGTTGCTGGATTTGAACGGTCAGACCGTTCCGCCTCTTGGCCTGCCCGGCTCCTCCGGTACAATTAAGTTGAGTGCCAAAGATTTGAAGCAGGCCGAACGTGGAAACTCTCACCCCTGAAGTGATCGAAGATCTCCGGCACGGTCGCGCGACCCGGGAACGCAAGCTCGCCGTCTGCTCCACCGGCGCGCACCTCGACCCCATCGACAGGCTGGAAATCCTGGCCGTGCTCACACACGATTCCGACGAACTGATCGCCACTCGCGCTCAGGAAGCGCTGTTCCTGGACCAGCCGGACATGTTTGTCCAGGCAATCGTGCGGGAAAATCCGCTGCAAGCGCTGTTCACGTATGCAGGCAAGAATTTCGCCACGCACCCCGCCATCGCGGAAGCGATGATCGGCAATCGCAATTGTCCCGGCGAAGCCCTGGTGCCCTTCGTGCCGCATCTCACCGCCGCGCAAGTCAACGCTCTGGTGACCGAACTGGATCGCATTTCCAGCTCCGTGCACCTTTTGGCCGCACTGGAAAAATCGGCGCATCTAACCGCTGACCAGAAAAACACGCTGCATGAGCTTCGCAGCACTGCCCTAGCTGGAGAGTCCGAATCGCTGAACGAAGCAGCGGCCGACGCCGAACCTGATGCCAACCGACGACAGACCTTGCTCCAGCAGATCGCTCGCATGACGGTCTCGCAGCGGGTGCAGTTTGCAATGAAGGGCGGCTCCGATGCCCGCCGCACGCTGATTCGCGATGCCAACAAGGTGGTACAACGTGCCGTGCTGCAGTCGCCGCGGCTCACCGATCAGGAAGTGGAATCGTTTGCTTCCATGGCCAACCTGACGGATGAAATCCTACGCCTGATCGCCGGCAATCGTGTGTTCCGCAAGAACTACGTGGTCGTGCGCAACTTGATGAACAACCCGAAAACGCCTCTCGATGTCACGCTGCACATGCTGCCACTGCTCAACGCGCTCGACCTCAAGCGCCTGGGCATGAACAAAAACGTTCCTGAAACGCTCCGCACCACCGCCAACAAGCTGATGCGCACCCGCGCAGAGCTGAAAAGGTAATTTTTGAAGGTGATTTTTGAGTGTGTTGTAGAGTGAGCTTTAGCCTGTGGGTGCGGGCTCAGTGCGCTAAGTAGTCCCGGCTTCGTCGCCAACTCTCCACTCGCTAGTCGAAATCGCTGCACCGTTATAGACTCCCTCTTTCCGCCCCACGCGAAGAACGCAATCCTGCCGACTCTCTGGAGAGACTCCAGTGAAGATTCTTTTCTCATTCGCAATTCTGCTGGCGCTTCTCGCCGAAGGGTGTAATTTCCCGGAAAAGAAGCAGGTCAAAGCCGCCACACCTGCCGCACCATTCGACCTTGTTGGCACGGAATGGACGCTCGCTGATCTTGCGGGCACTCCCGTCATCGCCAACTCGAAAGCGAGCATCGCGTTCCCGGAAGCGGGTCGTGTTGCAGGCAACGGTTCGTGCAACCGCTTCACAGGCTCGGTCACAATC
>Ga0335080_10001981_pt1 | contig 20425 bp, 15 predicted proteins | sample Lox_Sample_34_FD_206720 | JGI IMG/M metagenome (GOLD analysis project Ga0335080, IMG submission 206720) | Soil microbial communities from Loxahatchee National Wildlife Refuge, Florida, United States - Lox_Sample_3.4 | ecosystem: Environmental > Terrestrial > Soil > Wetlands | place: USA...
TGGCGAGAGTGGTGAACACGGCAAGGGCGGCGCTTCTCACCTCGCCATCCGGCAGAATCAACTGAACGGCAGCCGCGAACTGTTTTTCCGGGATGTCAGGAAAACGGTTTGCCGCTTCCTGGTATGGCACATATTCGATGTGGTCGCCGGTGATTTGCCTCCAATATTGAATCCAGGCGCGGCAGAAGGAGCAATCTCCGTCGAAGACCATCACCGGGCGTTCGGGAGAAGTCGGGTTCATTGCTTTCTAGGCATTACGAGGATAGCGGGCAAGCTTATGCCAAATTTTTTGCCATGGCCAAATCGCCCTCCAGAGCGCCGCCGACTGCTCCCGTGAGAGCCGGCACAGCGGCGTGTGATCGCCATCACAGACGAAGGTAACAGCCTCTGGGGAATATGGAGTCCGCAGTCCACAGGAGGGATGCCATGGCGGCCGCCTCAGTTTGGATTCTCGGTGCCCTGGGTAGCTTCTACGCCGTAATCGCGGTATCGCTTGCCTATCGCTCCTGTAAACCGAATTGCCGGACCTGCCTTCACTGGCAGCACTGCCTCAGCGAGCGGCTTGGGCTCAGCGAGCGCTCCAAACCGCATGAGTCCTGCCTGGCACGCGGAGCAGCGCAGGAGAGCGGCCAAACCCCCGTACTTCTGAAATCGGACCGATAACCCCGCTGCCGGCGGGAAAGTCAGTTACAGCTCTTGCGTCCAGCGGGCTCGAAGTGGTCCCGCTCGGCATCACTCTGCTTGGCAAAACGGCCGTGCGGCGTCCTCCCGTAAAACGGCGTTCCCGGACAATAGTAGAGCGCGGTATGCACATCGATCCAGACCCGCGCATCCGGGTTGCCGCCATATGCCGGTGCGGCGGCATCCTTGAGACCCAAGCCCACCAACCAGCGGTCGACCTGCGCCGACGCTTCATCGGCATTGCGGGTAAGAGCGACGACGCCCGCGGCAGCGGCGGCTAGCAACAGCAGCGCCACCAGAACGTACTTTCTCAGAGGAGGCGCATCCCTCTCGTGACGCCGGTTTACCATCGCCGAGGAGACTTCTTTCGCAAGCCCATGCACTCTTTCGCGTTCCCGTTCGCTGAAAGCCGCAAATCCGCTGCCTTCCGCATCGCCCTTCAGATAACGCTTCAACAACTGGCCCGCAAGACGAGGCGAGTAAGCGGTGCTGCCTTGCCGAAGGGCATCAATGGCCGGCAACAAATCCGTCGCAACGTCGACCTTTGGCACAAAACCCCAGGCGCCAGCCTGGTAGATCTCTCGCACCGCACGAGTCGAGATGGTATTGCTGAGAAGGATCACTTTCTGGGAGGGCACACGCTGAATCAGCTGACGGGTCGCTTCCAACCCGCCGAGATTGGCGAGCCTGGCGGAGAGCAGCACAAGGTCGGGCTGCGACTCAACGACTTTCCCAACCACTTCCAGACCATCCGTAGTTTCGCCGCAGACCATCCATTCGGGTCGAGTCGCAATCAGAGCGCTGACTACCTCGCGCACCCGCTCCTCGCCTTCAGCCAGAAAAATGCGAAACGACGCCATAAGCCGCAATCGGTCGAAATTATAGTCCTGAACTATCCTTCTGTTCAGATCCTTGAGCAGCCGGGAGTAGTCCCCTACCTTCCCACAAGGGGCAGTCCTGCGCGGCTAGCCGTTTCCGGCCGTGCCTGCATCTAAGCCTCTCGGAGTCGGTTTTGTTTCACGAGTGGAAGATCGAACTGCCGGGTTATAACAAGAAGATACCAGGAGGCCGCAAGCGGATGCTTCGTTCCAAAACCTTGGTGCTCTGGGGTTTATTGGTTTGCACTGCCAGCGTTCTGGTCAACCTGGGGGGCTGCGGCGGCGCAGGTTCTCAGCAGATCCCAGTTCCGGCGAACAAGATCAAGCACGTGGTCATCATCTTCCAGGAGAATCGCACGCCGGACAACCTGTTCCAGGGTTTGCCCAATGCCGACATCGCTACCAGCGGCATGAACTCCCAAGGCCAAACGATTCCGCTGGCACCCATGACCATGGCCGTGAACTACGACCTGAGCCACTCGCATGGTTCGTTCAAGGCGATGTATGACGGAGGCAAGATGGACGGAGCCGACCAGATTCCGATCACTTGCGAATCGCAGAATCCTCCCTGCCCGCCGGCGAATCCGCAGTTCGGATACGTGAACGCCTCCGAAGTAGCTCCGTACATGCAACTGGCCGAGCAGTACACGTTTGCCGATCGCATGTTTCAGACCAACCAGGGGCCCAGTTTCCCGGCGCATCAATTTATCATTGCCGGCACCTCGGCGCCCACGGCGACGAGCAATCTTTTCGCCTCGGAAAATACCGTGGAGCCGGGACAGGACCCTGCTCCGGCTGGCTGCAGCGCTCCGCAAGACGTCACTGTCCGCCTGATTGACCCTTCCGGCGACGAATCCCAGACAACTTACCCTTGCTTCGAGCACCCGACTCTGATGGACTCGCTCGATGCCAAGAGTGTTTCGTGGCGTTACTACGCGCCCTCTTCCGGTTCAATTTGGACGGCCCCGAATGCCATTCAGCACCTGCGCTCCGGGCAGGATTGGAACAACGTGGTTCTCGATCCGAAGCAGGTTTTGAAGGATATCGCCAATGGCAAGTTGCAAGACGTGAGCTGGGTGATTCCCGCAGCAGCCTATTCGGATCACGCCGGCAGTACGGATGGATCTGGGCCGTCCTGGGTGGCATCGGTGGTCAACGCCATCGGCGCCAGCCCGTACTGGGCTGACACCGCCATATTGATCTCCTGGGACGATTGGGGCGGCTGGTACGATCACGTCGCGCCCAAGATCTATAACTCCTATGAATATGGCTTCCGCGTACCCTTGATCGTAGTGTCTCCCTACGCCAAGCCAGCTTACGTTTCTCACGTCACGCATGATTTTGGCAGCATTCTCAAGTTCATCGAAACCACCTGGGGGCTGGCTTCGGTGGGCTACGCCGACGATCGCGCGGACGACCTTTCCGATTGCTTCGACTTCAACCAGACGCCGCTGACCTTTACTCCCATCTCGGCGCCCCTCGATGCAAATTTCTTCTTGAACGACACCAGGCCGATGGGAGATCCGGACGACGACTAAAGAATAAGAGCCGCCGATCCGGAAACCCGGCTCTTCCCGGATGTCATTTTCGTCCCCTTGAGGACGAAAAAAGAGGCCAGCGCTAACAGTGCGAAGGGCAGAGAGGCAGCGGTTCGCAATGGCAGAAAGAGAAGATCACGGGACGGCATCGATACCGGGGACATCCAAGAGACCACGTCCACGAAGACAGCGCTGATCCACGGCCAACCCAGGGCTGCGACGCTCAGAATGCCTAGGATGCGAAACGCCAGGCCACTCCGCATGATTTCGCGATAATTCCAGGCCAGCCAGAGAATCCCCGGCAGGAGCAGGAGTTGATCGTAAACCGCGACGCTTGACGGAACCACAATCACCGTAACCATCAATATCCAAATCCAGAAGCCTTGAAAAGCCGGAGACGTGGGAGCGGACCATCGTGCACGCCAGGCTGCAACCGCTGCCAGCACGCCAAGAAACACTTTCAAGGCCACGGCCAGCCATGTGCCCATGATGAGTTCTGCCAGTGGCGGCTCGGTGTACTTTCGATAGTCCGCAATATTGGCGGCCCATTCCCTAAACCAGCCGGGCTGGATCCACTGGGACATCGCCACCAGCACGGTCCCCGCGCCCAACCCTCCCAACAGGAATGGCCAGCGGATCTTCCAATCGCTGACTGCCCAAATCACCAGCCAGACCGCAACCAGCCACACCAGCTGTGGCTTGATCGAAGCCATCGCCAGCAGAACCCCCGCCAGCAGCAAGCGGCCTCGGCGAAGTGACAGCATAGACGCAGCCAGCAGCGCCGCCACGATCAAGCCGGGCTGCAAAGCATAGACCCCCTCCAGGGCCGGAGAGCTGGTAACGGCGAGTATGCATGCGATCCAACCACCCCTCCAGGTAAGCCTGATGTCGAGTGCCCGCATCCACAAAAAGACTCCGGCAACAACCATTGCGGGAAATACAACGGATCCGCCGATTTGAATCCACGAGAACGGCAAGATCGCGACCGGCAGAAGCAGTAGCTCGCTGTAAAGGGGATAAACAAAAGCACGGTAGTTTTGCGGCGGATCGCCGGGCCGATGCGGATCCAAGGTTCTGCCGTAGAGGCCTCGTTGAATCTCAGCCGTGGTTGCGGCGCCGTAGGGATCCCGCCGCCCAGACTCTAGATTGCGTGCTGTGATCCACAAAGGATAGAGGTCGCATCCGAAACTGTAGCCGTGGTTTCGCTGCTCGACGCGCAACACCTCGTGCGCCTGCGGCAGGAAAAGTACAAAGTAGTAATAGGCCATTCCGGAGCCCAGCAAGAGGGTCAACAGCAGGCCGCGTTTGCTGTCCCAGCGCATGTGGCAGAAGATTGCGCCATTTAATCATGCTGCTTCCTCGCGGCCAAGCTTTATACATCTCAGGTTTGCTCAAGTGGAACGGGGGTTAGCGCGGCTCGCCGGTGGGTTGAAAGGCAACTCCAGCGATTGCGGTTCCAGAACTCAGCAGGTCGCGGATCTTCTCACGATTCGGGCCTGCTTTCTCGATGGCACCGGCAAAACAGCGCAAGGCCTGCTGCAGAGAAGCATTCGGCGGCATGCGGAAGATCCAGGGAATATTGGTGGAGGTAAGCGTATGGTCCACCGAGACTGCAATCACCGGGAGAAACGCTTTCGTTCCGATCTGCTCTGCCAGGTGGCTGGAGGACCGGTCCAGCGCCACGATGCCGAGTGCGTGCTTGTCATACACCGCGCTGACCAATGCATTTGAGGCTTTGCCCCACTGGGTTTCGGAAGGAATTCCAATCAGCGAGAGCTTGCTGCCGCGATTCAGCCCGGCCAATAGGCTGACGATCTCCGTCGAGGCGACCACCTGATCGGCATGCGGACCGATCACTGCAATGGGCGCATCGTTAGTCTCGGCATCTTGGAGGGCAGGGCCGTTATATTGGACTCCATCCTCGCCTACCCGCGCGTAGGGCTTCTCCATGGTGATGCGCCGGTATTCAATGTTCCCGTTGTGCACGCTGGCCAGAAACATGGGGCTGATATTCTTGCAGTTCGGATCGAACACCATGTCGCCAGTCACTCCCGCGTAAGCGGCAAGGCCCGTGAGCGCATCGCGAATCCGTCCCCGGTTCAGGCCAGCGCGGCAAATGGCTTGCAGAAGGGCTTGCATGGCATCGTAGGCCAGGGCAGCAAAGTGGTCTGGCTTTTCGTTGTAGCGCGTCTCGAACCGCGCGGTGAAATCGCGCCACCGGCCGTCCTCGCGGCTCGGATCGTATGGATACACCCCCTCAAATCCTTCCGCCGCCGGCCCTGCCAGCTTGAGCAGTTCGTCGCCGATCGTGCGATGGCTGCCGAAGACCCGCTGCTTCATCCCCAGTTCCTGCATCTGCTTGAGGATCATCGCGGTCGGCCCGATGTCAGTCCAGAGCACAATGCCGTCCACAGGTGAGTCCTGGATCACGCGGAGCTGGTGCCGGAAATCGGTGTCGCCGGGCATGAATTTCTGCTCGATCACCACCGGATGCCCAAGCCGCCTCGAGGCATCGCGGAACTTGATGACGCCGAAACGGCCATAGCGGTCGTTCACGCGCAGCAGCGCAATGCGCTTCAATCCGAGTTCGGTGTAGATGTGACGCGCCAGGGTGTAGCCCTGCACGCGATCGTCCTGCAGGTCGGTGAAATACCAGGGAATACTGGTTTCCGGAATGGTTGGATCGGTGGAAGCGCTGTTAATGAGAGGCGTCTCCGCCTTCAGCGTCACGCGCAAGGCAATGTGAGTCGTATCGCCGCTGATCGAACCGAACATGGCCCAGACTTTTTCGTCATAGACCATCTTCACGACTTCATTGCTGGAGGCGCCCCAGATAGCCGAGTCGTTGTGCAGCATCAACCGAAAGGGCTTGCCGCAGTACCCCCCGGCAGCATTTGCCTCGTCGATCGCGAGCTTCGCCCCGTTCAGCATGCGGTTGCCCAGCACCTGGTCGGGATGGTTGTAGAGCGGCGCCAGGAAACCGATGCGGATCTCCTGCAAATCTTTCAGGTCAGGATCCGGCACATCGCGCGCCGCACCGTTGTATTCGATCAGATCGTTGTAGTTCTCGTAATAAGGAGTCGTGAACCTGGAGTAGGGTCGCAGATCCTCCGGCGCTCCCGCGTACGGCTTCAACGAGCGTGGCGCCGGGCGCCGGGTCGGATTCGCTCCGCAAAAACAGCGGCTCGCAGACTGCGCCCATGCCGCGGACGCGAAGACCAGGCAGAGCATCCACAGGATCAAGCGGCGCATGTGCTACTCCTTCGGCTCCTTACGGAACACGGCGATGGCTTCAATCTCTACCAGCAAATCCGGGCGGCAGAGAATCACCTGAATCCCAGTCGACGCCGGCAGCGGATCGAGTCCCTGCTCGTGATAAAAGGCAGAGCGCTCTTGGTTGAATGCCTTGTAGTCACGCTCGATGTCGCGCAAATAGCAGGTGGTGCGAACCACATCTTTCCAGGTTGCCCCTTCCGACTCCAGCAGTGCCGTAATGTTGTCGAACGTCCGCCGCGTCTGTGCCCGCAAATCGCCGGCATGAACGGTGTTGCCCCGGTCATCGATGCTGGCGGTGCCGGAGATGAGCAGTATCACCAGCCCATTCAGATCGATGCGCATACCCCGCGAAAACGCGCTGCCATAGCTGTACGCCTCGTTAAGCACGCGATGATTGGTGATGGCCCGCTTTTCCACTGCAGCGTGCCCTAGTTGCTGAAGCAGTTCCTGAACATCCATGAGGAAGACTCCTTATTAGGATCACTTCTGACGAATACCGTGGCTCAGCCCTTTCGCCGTCGCCACCCAGATGTCGTCGCCCTGAAAATCGACACCGAGAATGTAGTTGTGCACCGGCGCGGTATCGACGGGAACCGGCCTGACGGCGCCCTCGCCATCGCGCACCAGCATCTCCGGACGCCCGGTGTCCAGCGCCGGACGATATACCGCCCAGTTTGTCCCGTCGTAGTAGGCTAAGCCCTTGTCGGTGGAGAACCAGGCGCGCTCGCCATCCACGCCCTTCACCTGGTTCAGGAAATTGCTGGGCAGACCGCTGTCTTTTTGCAGGAAGTTGTGCCAGTACCGACCGTCGTAGCGGCTCGCGCCAAAATAGGTCGCTACCCAGACGATCTTGTCGACGTAGCTGACCGACGTCGTGATCTCGTGGATCAGCCCCTGATCCTTCAACAACACCAGTTCGGTTTCGCCATCGGGATCGTTGTAATCCTTCCAACGCTCGGTTTGCACGTCGTACTCCAGGAGCCCGCCGCCCCAGACTGCGTAGTAAACCTTGTCCGCCGCCGCGCTGACGGCATAGGTCCAGATTTCGTACATGGGCGTGTTGCGCTCGTTGAACAGGCTCCACTGCCCGGTGCGGGTGTTAAGACGGCTGCCCCCCGCGGCCGTTGCCGCCCACACGTAGTTATCCTGCACGGCCACGCCGTAGACGATATCATTGCTCAATCCTGAATTCAGTTGCGTGAAATTGTCGATGCGCCCAGCGGAAAGGCGATTCAGCCCGCCCATGGTTCCTACCCACAAATCGCCGGTGCGCTTATCGAGCGCCAGCGAGAGCACCACTCGATGGGTCAGTCCATCCCCTTGCCGATAGATCTTCCACTTGCCGTTTTCGTACAGTCCGAGCCCATCTTCGGTGCCCGCCCAAACGCGATTGCCATCCACCAGCACGCAGAACACGTGATTGTGGGGAAGTCCGTTCGCCGCGGTGAAATTTTCCCAGCGAAAGCGCGGCATGTCGGGAGCGCCCGCACAGAGCGGCAGTGCCGCCACCAGGACAATCATCAAACACAAAATGCTGGCTTTCATAGCGTCCTCAAGTACTCGATCAGATCATTCAGTTCATCTTTGGTCAGATCGTTGGTCACGCCATGCGTGTCCTTGGGATTGAAGACAGTCCAGATTTCTTCCAGGGTGTGAGCCGAACCATCATGCAGGTACGGTATGAAATAAGCCACATTCGAAAGCTGCGGCGTGTCAATCAACGGCGAACGGTCTGTCGGCTTGCCGCTGCCCACATCGAACGATTGCTGACTGGTGTACTTCGGTCCGCTATGGCAGTAGGCGCACTGATTGCTCTTGGGGACGGGCTCGCCGTTCTTGTAGGTCGTGCGCTCGAAGATGGCCTTGCCGCGTTCTTGCGCCGGCGTCAATTCGCCGTTGGGCAAACGATAGCGATTGGGCCGCAGCGGAATCGATAGAACATAGGTAACTAGGTCGGTGAGTTCCTGGCTGCTGTAACTCTGCGAACGGTAAAAATACTTTTCGGTGCGCGGTCCGCACTCGGTCGGCAGGTCGGGATTGCCACCGTTCCATTTGTAAGGCTGGGTTCCCGCCAGATCCTCAATCAGCCGGTTCTCGACGATGTCTTTGCCAAATCCATCCGGCTCGAGGTCCCAGGCAAGCCCGTCGAATGTCGCGTCGATATGGCAATTAGCGCAGCCGAACTGTCCCTGGAAGGCGAACTTTGCGGTATTGAAGATCTGCTCCCCGCGCCGCAGCGGGATAACAGTCTTTGACCCGCCGAGATCGATGGTGGAAAGCACTCGATCAGACTCGGTGTCGATGACGCCGATCGTGTCGTCCATGCGATTGGCCACAAACAGCCGGCGGCCATCCGGAGAGAGCACTAGACCTCGAGGATTCCTGCCAACCGGGATTCTAGCTTCGACATAATTCGCCGAGGCGGAGAGATCGTTCGCAAAGGAACTGTGACCAGTGCGAATGAACCTGATCAGACGCGGCAGATTGATAACCGTGATGCTGTCCGAGCCCGCGGTCGTGACAAACAGTTTCGACTTGTCCGGCGTAATCGCCACCCCAAACGGCAGGGCGAAGTAGCGATCCAGTTCATCGAGCGGCACCTGCACCGGTCCGCCCACATCTTTGCCGAAAAGCGTCAGCGAATTGCCGAACGCCCACCCATGCTCCACGTGTGCCAGCGGAATCAGATTCTTGGGCCGCAATTGCGCCGCGACCCCGAGCCCACCATCGGCCGACAGCGCCAGATGGAACACGCCGGCAACATTATGCAGTGTTGTACGCTCGACCACGCGCTGCGAGGCCGTGTCAATGACCGTGATCTCCGATTCCGGAGGAGTCCGAAGCGCGCCCAGCCTGGGATAAACATGGGTACAGTAAACCTGAGCGCCATCCGGAGAGAGCGCCAGATAGCTTGCTCCGCGTTCTGCCGCCAGCCGCTTGATCTCCCGTCCGCTGGCAAGATCGATCACCGAAATGTCATTGCTGATCCGGTTTGCCACGTACAGTGTGGCGTCGTTCTTGTCTGGCAATGCGCTGATGGGCTCAAAGCCGGTGGAGATCGTTCTTTCCACCTCCAGACGGCTCCCGTCGATCACCGCCACCTTGTCGTCCCACGAATTCGCCACGTAGATGTGTCTGCCATTCGCCGACACTGCCAGCCCACGCGGCACACGCCCGACCGCCAACCTTCTAAGGACCGTCCCGTTCGCAGTGTTTACGACGAGCAACTCGTTGCTTTTCTCGCAGATCACGTAGAGGAACTGTCCGTCGGGAGAAACCGCGATTTCGCCGGGAGACAGATATCGCGGCCCTTCCTCCGGGGGCCGAGCTACCGCTCCAAGCAATCCGACGAAAACCAGGAAGAACGCCGCCGCCCATTTCATTTCGGCTCCCCCACCGGCAGCACTCGATCGACTGCGACGTTCTCGAAAACTTGGCCGCGGCCGCTTGGCCAGCGGATTGTCAGCTTCTCTACCTTCGCGGCAGTGCCCAAGCCGAAGTGCAAGCGCCCATCGTCCTGCGAAAGATATCCGGAGCCCGCCACACGTTGCGCAGTCTGCTGTCGTCCTCCGGCCACCACCTCGACCACGGCGCCGATTCCATCCCGATTGCTCTTGGTTCCAGTCAAGGCGATGGTGATCCAGTGATTGCCGGTCGTAGAAACGTTGTGCAGCAGCGTGCCCGCCGCTCCCAGATTCACGAGGAAAGCATCCACGCGCCCGTCATTGTCGTAATCGCCGAAGCAAGCACCCCGCGCCACGGTTTTCACATCGAGCACTGCGCCGGCATCTCGCGAAACGTCGGCAAATTTGGCGTCGCCCAGCCCGCGAAATACGGTGTGTTCCTCCGGCACCATGTGAATCAGCCCGCCGTGAAAGATCATGATGTCGAGCAGGCCGTCATTATCGAAGTCGTAAATCCCGCTGCCCCAACTCACGTACTGTCCGCTCAGCGCGGAAATCCCGGCGCTGGCGCTGATGTCCTCAAATCCGTTCTTGCCCAGGTTGCGCATCAGCCGGTTGTATTTCGAGTCGGTCACCCAAAGATCAAAGCGCCCGTTGCCCTCTATGTCCGCAAATACCGGCCCCATGGCCGAGGTCATCTCGCCGTTCTGCCCATAGGCGACGCCCGCATCCGCCGCCACTTCCTCGAATGTCCCATCGCGCCGGTTGTGGAAAAGGAAGTTTCCCGTCTTATCATTGGCGACATAAATGTCGGGATAGCCGTCACCGTCATAATCAGCGGCAGTTACGCCCATCGTCCGGCCCTTGTAGGCTCCAATGCCAGACTGGTCGGTGACATCGGTGAATGTGCCGTTGCAGTTGCTGTGATAGAGGCGGTTCGTATCCGGCTCGTAGTCGAGCGGACCGGGATAGTTGTCAGCGGGATAGTACGCGCGATACTTGGGATCGAACTTCACGTAGCGCCCGACGAACAGATCCACACAGCCGTCGCGGTCGTAGTCCAGCCACGCCGAGCTGATCGACCAGCCATTGACTTTGATTCCGGCTTTTTCCGTGACATCCGTGAAAGTGCCGTTGCCATTGTTATGGAACAGGATGGCGTGGCCGTATCCGGTTACGAACAGATCCACGAACCCATCGTTATCGAAATCAGCCGCAACCGCTGCCACGGAGTAAAGATTGCCAGCCACACCCGCCTGATCGGTGACGTCCGTGAATGTTCCGTTGCCATTGTTACGGTAGAGATGATTGTGAGGAGCAACCGCAGGCGGATTCTTCAGCGGATAAGGATGCATTCCCGCTTCCAGCGGCTTGCCGCTCACCACGTAGAGATCGGGAAGGCCGTCATGGTCGTAATCGAACCAGACACAACCCGCGCCCGTACCCTCCAGCAGCGATCCCAGTTGCTGGGCGCCGAAGCTGTGGGTGAACTGAATGCCTGAAGGGGCGGTTGCGTCTTCAAAGCGAATCGTGCCCGGCTGGGTTGCCGCGAACCCGGACATAGCGAGCACAAGGAGAAGCATCCAGCGCGAAATCACCTCAGTGTCCTCCGGTTGTCTGCAAGGAAGTTCCGCTAAGATCAGTCGGGTCGGTGGAACGCAGCAGAACCGCCGGCACCGCGTTCTCGGGAGCTGTCTCCGGACCTGCATGGCAGCCCACGCAGACACGCTGCTCGCCTCGCCGCAGCCAGAACCAGCCCGCTTCTTTCTTGAGCGACTTCCCCGCCGCATCCAGCAACTCGATTTTCAGCGGCTGATCGGCAGGGGGCCGGACGAAGAACGAGCCATCCCGCTCGACGGCGGATGTGCCCAGTAACTTTTCATCTCCCGAGGCCGCCTGCGTGTAGAACCGCACCGAGACGATGGAATTCCTGGCGAACGAATACTTGGACGTGTAAGCGTTCAGGCAAAGCAGATTCGCGTAGCTCCAGTCATGCAACCCCGACGGATGCCGGTTGGGCGCCACGCGCGCCGACAGCAGTGTGGGCTGGACGACATTGACATGATCCGCGACGAGTACCGATTCCATCCGCCGTGCGCCCGGCTTCCATTGCGCAATCGAAAACCTACCCTTTGCGCCCGACCGCGCCGCGATCAGCCAATCTCCATCTGGCATTTCCGCCACATCCCCCGCGTAGTCGGCAGGCGGTGCGGAGATTTCCTCCTCATGCGCAAGCGCCGAAGTGAATCGTGCCAGCCCGTGCTCGGTTGCAAATACTACGTCGCCCGAGGCCAGTTGCCTTCCCGAATGGCGTGGCCGACCGTGATCGCAACGATAAGCCTCTACTCCACTGCCATCGCTGTAGACCGTGTAAATCTCCGGCAAGGCGTCGCTGCCGGAAGCGTACGCAGCCCCGAACAGAATGCGTCCGTCGCGTAGAACGTCTGTGGGCATGAAACTCCCGGAGCCGTAGGTGAGAGGGATCGGCTTGCCTCCCTCCAGGGCAGCCGCTTCCATCCGAAAGTTTCCCTCCACTTTCCGCGCGTAGACGAAGCGATCCTCAGGCAAGTACAAGGGCCGGACGCAATCGTCTGCGCAGGAAGTAACTCGCCGGAGCGTCCCGTCGGCGAGCGTCAGCTCCCAAATCTGCCAGCGGTCTTGTGGAGACTTCTTTCCCGCAAACAGCACGCGGCTGGCGTCAAAGGAAACCACCGGGTCTGCCGAAGCGGCCAATCCCCCGGGCAGCACACGTTGCCCCGACGCATCCTTCATGAAGATGCTCGCCCCGCCGGGAAACCGCTCGCCACCGCGCATCCAGGCCAGCGGCTCGAAGGCTGTTGCCCGGGTGTACAGAAATTCAATTGGTTTGGAGTGGGAAGAGCGCGCAGCCTGTATACCGAGGCTGGCGAACACAACAAGGACGCAGCCGATTGGCACGACCGCCCGCACTAATCACCGCCTCGTGCGACAGCCAGCTGCGGACGATGCTGCCGCGCCTCCTCCCGCAATGCCAGGTACGGCCGCAATTCGTCCATCATGTCGCTGAACTGACGGAAGGTAAGAGACTGGGCGCCATCACTCAAAGCCTCGTCCGGTGCGGGATGAACTTCCACCAGCAACCCGTCGGCGCCAATCGCTGTCGCGGCCCGGGCCAGCGCCGGAACCAGCACGCGCAAGCCCCCGGCATGGCTTGGATCTACGATCACCGGCAAATGCGACACCATCTTCAGCACCGGTACCGCCGCGATGTCCAATGTGTTTCGCGTCGCCGTTTCGAATGTCCGAATGCCACGCTCGCAGAGAATGATCTGCGGATTGCCGTTGATGGCGATGACTTGTGCCGACTGCAACAACTCCTCGAGCGTAGCGGTCATTCCCCGCTTCAACAGCACTGGACGGTGACACCGGCCGAGCGCTTCCAGCAGGGCGTAATTCTGCATGCTGCGCGTGCCGACCTGCATGATGTCGGCGTATTCGGCGATCTGTTCCACGTCCTCCGGACACATCACCTCGGTGACGATCGCCAGCCCGGTGAGCCGGCGGGCTTTCTCCAGAATCTTCAGCCCATCCACCCCAAGGCCTTGAAAGGAGTACGGAGAGGAACGCGGTTTATAAGCGCCGCCGCGCAGGATGCGCGCTCCGGCTTCGGCGACGGCCTCGGCGGTATCCAGCAGCTGCCGTTCCGACTCCACCGCGCACGGACCCGCCATGACGACAAAATCTCCGGCTCCGATCTCAACATCGAGCACCCGGATGACTGTCTGAACCGGCGCCTCGGTCCGGGCCACCAGATCGAAGCGCGAGAATTGGCCATTCCAGTGCGGATTCACGACGGTTTGAGCTTAGTCAACGAAATACCAGAAAGCTGTGACCTGTGTACTCAATTGATGTGACATCGCAATCGGCCGGCCCGGAATGGCCGTGGCGTCGGGGAGGCAAGCGGCGGTCGCTGAGTTTGCACAAGAAACAAATCGGCGTGGACCGGACCGACAGAACGTTGCATTCTGCTTTCCGCGAAATGCGGCTTTTTCTTTGGTGTTAGACTGAGCTTCAGCGTGGTGAAGGGGCGCGGGCCAACGGTTGCCATCGCAGGATCCAGAATCCATCAGGAAGGAAACCCATCATTCGCCCGACTCGAATTCTGTTTGATCAGCTTATCCTCCTGACGCAATGCGTGTTGCTGCTGAGCCTGCTGTCACCACAGGCGATGCGGGGCCAGGGTATGGCCACCGGCTCGGCGCCTCCCGCCGGCCTCAAAGTGATCAAGTGCCAGGGGCGGAGCGTTCCCCAACTGGAAGACATCACTGAAAAATCCGGCATCAAGTTCCGGCACCTTCTGGCTCCCGAAGCCCGATACATCCCCGAGTCGATGAGCGGAGGCGTGCTCCTGCTCGACTTCGACCGCGACGGCTGGCTCGACATTTATTTCACCAACGCCCCCACTATCGAGATGGCGGCCAAAGGCGAGAAGGCCCGGGGCGCCCTGTACCACAACAATCACGACGGTACCTTTACCGACGTGACCGATAAAGCTGGTGTGGCTACTCCATGTTTCGCCATGGGCGGCGCGGTCGCCGACTATAACAATGATGGCTGGCCCGATCTCTACGTGACCTGCCTGCAAGGCAACGTCCTGTACCGCAACAATGGCGACGGCACCTTCACCGATGCAACCGCCAAGGCAGGCGTGGCCGACGGCCGCTGGTCGATGGGCGCTGCCTTTGGCGACTACGACGGCGACGGCTTCGTCGACCTGATGGTGGCGAATTACACCGAGTTCGACGTCAAACATCCGCCGGTTTTCGGCAGCAGTTCCACTTGCAAGTACATGGGCGTGAGTGTGCAATGCGGCCCGCGCGGATTGACCGGAGTGGGCGACGCGCTGTTTCACAACAATGGCGACGGCACCTTCACCGACGTCTCGAAGCAAGCAGGAGTGGCCGATCCCCAAGGCTTCTATGGCCTGGCAGTTGTGTGGGCAGACTTCAACAATACCGGCCGTCCGGATATTTACGTGGCCAACGACTCGACCCCGAACTTTCTGTATCGCAACGATGGCAACGGGAAGTTCACCGACATCGGCATGGAATCGGGAACGGCGCTGAGCGAAGACGGCGGGGAGCAGGCGTCGATGGGCATAGCGGTCGGCGATTATCTGCACACCGGCAGGCCATCGTTATTCGTGACCGATTTTTCCTACGACTACGCTCCGCTCTATCGCAATGATGGAAAATGGAACTTCGAGGATGTGGGATACAAGTCGGGCGTGGGCTTGCCCTCGGCGCTCTACGTGAAATGGGGCGACGCGTTTGTCGATCTCGACAACGATGGCTGGCTGGACCTGATTTATGGCGCGGGGCACGTCTATCCGCAAGCGGAGGCATTGCCTTCGGCGCGCAGCTTTCACCAACCCATGTTCCTCCACATGAATCAGAAAGACGGATCGTTCTGTGATGCCAGCGATGAGGCGGGAGCGGCGGTGCTGAAACCGCGGGTTTCGCGAGGCGTGGCCGTCGGCGACCTTTTCAACGACGGCAACATGGACGTCGTGGTGGAAGATCTGGATGGCAGCCCAGCCGTGCTCCGCAACCACGGCATTCCCGGCCAGCACTGGATCAGCTTCGAGCTGGCGGGAACCAGGAGCAACCGGCTCGCGATCGGCGCCAGGGTGATGATAGTCGCGGGCGGGACAACCCAGACCAGCGAGATCCATAGCGGGGGCAGCTACCTATCGCAGAGCGATCTGCGCGTGCACTTCGGGCTGGGCGGCGCGGAGAAAGTGGACAGCATCGAGATCCACTGGCCCTCCGGCGCGGTGGATACAGCGGCGAACCTGGCCGCCGACAAGTTTTACGCGGTGCTGGAAGGAAAAGGCGTGGTGCCATCGGAAGAGATTAAGCCGGGCACGACCCGCCCCTAAGACGATGCATGCCAAGAACTGTTCCACGCGGCGGAAATTTCTGCGGGGCATGGGCGCGGCCGCGGCTGCTTGCTTCCAGCCCGGCAAAGTCCTTGCGTCGTCCATCCTGGAAGCGCCCCGGCTAAAGTCTCCGTTCCGGGTCGCGGTGATCAATGACGAAATCTCGCAGGACTTCGGGCGCAGCTGCGAAGTTGCAGCGCGCGAGTTTGGCATGCAGTGGATCGAATTGCGGGGGATGTGGGACAAGAACGTCCTGAATCTCGACGCCAAAGAAACTGCCGAGGTGCAGCGCATTCTCCAGAAATATCAACTGCGTGTGACTGACATTGCCAGCCCGCTCTTCAAAGTCGACTGGCCGGGCGCACCCAAGTCGAGATTCAGCCCGAAGCACGACGAATTTCACGCCGGCTTCACTTTCGCTAACCAGGACGAGGTCCTGGAACGCTGTTTCGCGGCGGCGAGGCAGTTCGAAACGGACCGGGTGCGTTGCTTCGACTTCTGGCGCTTGGACCATCCAGCGCCGCATCGCGACGCCATGAATGAGAAGCTCCGCAACGCCGCCGAAAAAGCGCGCAAGCCAGGAATCATCCTACTGCTGGAAAACGAGCCGGCGTGTAATACTGCGACCGCGGCCGAAGCGGTCAAAGTGCTGCAGGCAGTGAACTCGCCGAACCTGATGTTGAACTGGGATGCGGCCAACGCCGCGGCCGGCGGCGAAAATCCTTATCCCGAGGGGTACGGCCTTCTGCCCAAAGACCGCATCGGGCATTGTCATTGCAAGGACACTTCGCGGCTGGGCAGCGAAGATTGGGCTGCGATGGGCAGGGGCGTGGTGAACTGGCTGGGCCTGTTCGAAGCGCTCAAGCGCGATGGCTATCACTTCGCGGTGAGTCTCGAAACCCATTGGGATGGCGGCGGCACACCGGAGAAATCGTCGCGCCAAAGTTGGGCCGGGATGAAAAGGCTCCTGCAGAAGGCTGGAGCGGCATAAGTCCGGATGAGAGCTTTCTGCGAGACTCACAGCCAGGCGCCGTGCTCACCGCCTTCGATGAAATTCCTTTCAGTTTGTCGGGAAGCAACAATGACAAATAACAGCAGGCGGGATTTCGTGAAGCAAACCACTCTCGGGATGGCGGCAGTCCTGGCCTTTCCTGCGGCCCGGGTACTGGGGGCAAACGACCGTGTGCGGGTTGGGATCATCGGGGTTGGGAATCGCGGCCAGGACCTGGTGGAAGAAGCTCGCGCAGTTCCGAATGTCGAAGTGGTGGCGATGGCGGATATTTATAGCCGCCGCCGGGACGAAGCGAAGAAAATGGTCCCCGGTATTCAGGCGTTCGACGATCACCGCCGTTTACTCGACCTGAAGGACCTCGACGCGGTGATTGTGGCCAGCCCGCTGCACACCCACGCTCGCCATTTTCTTGACACCCTGGCTGCGGGTAAGGACCTTTACGCCGAGAAGACCATGACGTGGTCTATTCCGGAGGCGGAGCAGTGCCTTGCGGCGGGAAAGGATTCCGGGCGGGTGATTCAAATCGGATTGCAGTGGCAGAGTTCCGGCTCGCTTGCCGACTCGATGCGCTGGATCAAGGACGGGATGCTGGGCAAAGTGACGCAGGTGGAATCGTGGATGAGCCGTAATGCTCCACACGGCAAGGGGCAATGGGTGCGCCCGATTCCGTCCGACTGCACCGCAGAGAACGTGAATTGGAGGGCATTCCTCGACGGGCGGCGCGAGCGCCCATTCGATCCCTATCGGCTGATCAACTGGCGGTTATTCTGGGAGTTCTCCGGCGGCAATGTTACCGAGAATATGGTGCATCAGATCGCCTGGATCATGACTGCGCTCGATTTACCCCTGCCAATCGCGGCCTACATGTCGGGCGGGGTCTTTTCCGTGAAGGACGGACGCGAGGTGCCGGACACGATCGCTGTCACCCTCGATTTCCCCGAAGTGGTGGTGACCTGGCAATCCACGTTCAGCAATGCCCATTATGGTCTGGGCGAGCGATTTCTAGGGAGCGATGGCACGATTGAACACGGCTGGGGCGAGTCGGACATGGTGAAGGGCGAGGCCAGCGAGTTCCTGCATTACTATCCGGAGAAAATGAACCGTCCGCACAGCATGCCCTTAAGAGCGACAACCGGCGATCAGGACCACATGGGTAATTGGATCGATTGCATCCGTAATCGCAAAACGCCGAATGGCTCGGTTGACATCGGTTACCGGTCAGCCATCGCGGCGCACATGGCCAACCTGGCCTACCGCCGGCAGGAGCGGATCAACCTGGAAATGGCGAAATCGATTGTGCCGGAAGTCTGAGATTGGGGTTACGGCTCTTTGAGATCGAGGGCGTAGATGTCGGCTGAGCTCTCGTTGGCAAGAAGGAGTAGGGAATCGTCGGGCGTAATGCCGGCGAAAACCAGATCGGTCACGTCGCTGCGCTGAACGTCCCGCGCACTGCCCACACGTTCCAGCTTGCGATCGCTGAGGCGGAGGCGGTAGTTGGTCACATCGGACCCTTCGAGCTGCGTGATTCCGTAAATGTACTGGCTGTCGAGCGACCAGATCGGCCAAGCTCCATTGCAGGTCACCAGATTGCTCCACTTCTGGGTCTTGAAATCAAACAGCACAAGCCGGCCCTCATCCAGCGGCAGAGCGACCAGGTAACGCCCGTCGGGCGACCAGCGCGGAGAGTAAAAGCCATCGGAGCCGGGAAGCTTCGAGAGCTGACTGGTTCTCAGATCGAAGACATAGATTGCCTTCGGCATGGAAGCTTCGGCCATGTAGTCCGGAACCCGGCCGAAAACGATCTGATTCCCGTCGGGCGACCAGTCGGGATCATTCTGGTTGCGGTCTTCTGGAAACAATGTCTGAAGACCACCCCCAGAGGATGCGACAAGATAGATTCTCCAGGGCTGTCCGGGAGTCTTGCCGGCAAAAGCAATCCGGGTTCCGTCAGGCGACCAGCGCGGCAGATACGCCTGCATGGGCGGCGAAGTCAGCTGCAGGCGCTCGGTACCGTCAGCCCGAGCGCGCCAAAGAGTGTGATCCGAGAGGCCGGTAAAGGCAACCCAACTCTTGTCGCGCGAAAAAGCCAGCCAATCCGGCTGGCCCTTGGCGATCGCTGGTAGAGCGAGATAAGGAACCAGGCGTCGAGAGCTGCGGTCATACTTAAAGAGCTCGCTGCGATTCTCCACGCCGGAGACGAAGACTCGTTTGCCGTCGCGCGATGGGATGGGACCCTCGAACTGAAGCGGTCCGCCCGTCAGTCGAATGGGCTGGTTGCTGCGCTTGCCGAGGAAGTCTTTGGTTTCGCGTAGCGCCCAGATGTCCGACGTTCCTGAACGAGAAGATTGAAACACGAAGTATGCGCCATCGGCGGTCCAGTTTCCGCAGCATTCGGTGGCGACGGCATTCCAGTTGGGCAGCAAGGGATGAAGATGCTTGCCATCCGCGTCAACCTCCCACAGCGAGAGCGAGCCGGTTCGAGGATCGCGCAAGGTGAAGCGCAAACGCCTGGCGTCGGGCGACCATCGCGGCCAAAAAGGGCGGCCGGGAGCGGTTACGAGCTGCCGAACCTCGCTGCCGTCCGGGTTCGCGGTCAGCAGATCATCGCCGTGGGCATACACGATGCGGCGCCGGCCCTGATACCACGTTCCGTCGTGTCCTTCGATCCTGGGGACACGCTGCAATCCTCCGCCTACCGTGGGCAGGATCCAGAACGGGCTCTCCGCATTGGCGTTGAGCGGCTCGCGAATCAGCAGGCGTGACCCGTCGGGAGAGATGTCTACCAGCCAGGGATCGACCAGATCGAGAGGCGTCGAAGTAGAGATGGTTTCTCCGCCAACGGCCGAGACTTGCGCCACGCTGCTGCGCCCGTGTGAGGTACGGAGAAAGTACAAACGCGCCCCGTCGGTCAGCAAGGTCGGAAATATCTCGAGATTGGGATCGACGGCGGCAATATCACCGGTGTTGGTAATGCGCACGATGCGAGATACTCCCAACGCCGGCTCAGGACGCAGCCAGATCCAGGTGAAGGCGGCGCCAACCAGAAGCGCAATCATCGCCACCACCAGCAAGCGGGTGAGGTTTCGGCCTGCTGGCTGCCATACCTCGGGAGGTACTGCCTTCGGCGGGGGGAGCGCCGGTTCTGAGCCGTTCTCCTTCACCGTCTCGGCTGTTGTAACCGGCGCGATGAAGCGATAGCCTCGGCGAGGAATGGTCTCGATGTAACGGGGGTTGTCCGCCGAATCGCCGAGCGCCTCGCGGACGCGGGTCACGGCCGTGTTCAGGCTGTGGTCAAAATCGACAAACACATCTGGCGACCATAGCTGGTTGCGCAACTCGTCGCGCGCCACCACTTCTCCCGGCTTCTCCAGCAGGATCGTCAGGATTTTGAAGGGCAAGTCCTGCAGTTTGACGGAAACCCCACGCTTGCGCAGTTCGCGTGATTCGGGGTCCATTTCAAAGATCCCAAACCGCTTGACGGCCGGCGAGTGAATCGGTGCTCCCATGGGTTGGTCCCGCGATCCGGCCCCGGATTCTAGCACACGGAAGTCAGGCAGGGGATGACGTTTTCGCGTGCGACGCGGCTGCAAATCGCTTTTCCTGTTGAGTTTATCGCGTTATGTCGCGATCAGAAACAGATGCGCGTGGCGTGCGTTGACGGGGCGCCTGGATGGAGGCAAGAGTGCCACGGCTGGCAAAGGGAGAAGTGTGCCGAA
>Ga0335080_10001982_pt1 | contig 20423 bp, 18 predicted proteins | sample Lox_Sample_34_FD_206720 | JGI IMG/M metagenome (GOLD analysis project Ga0335080, IMG submission 206720) | Soil microbial communities from Loxahatchee National Wildlife Refuge, Florida, United States - Lox_Sample_3.4 | ecosystem: Environmental > Terrestrial > Soil > Wetlands | place: USA...
GTTGACGACCGCCGGCGCGGCGCGCTGCACGGCCTCTGCGTAGGTTTCGCGCACGGACGCCGATGCGGACGTTGGCGTGGTCGCCGGCGCGACCGGCAGCGGCGGCTGCGGGACGCGGGTCGCGCCACGGATCAGCTCCGGGTGCATCGCGACGATGAGGAAGGCGAGCGCCAGGCCGCCGACGACCGATCCTGCCACGAAGACCAACGCGCTTCCCAAGCGCCTGAGCATCAGTTAACCACTCCAGGGAAACCCTCGCCCGCGCCGGTGTGGCGCGCCCGGAGGGGGGTGTTCGGTTGTGTATAATGCGCCGCCCCCCGCAAGGTACGAAATCGCGCGTGCGCACGCCTCGTGCGCGAGTGGAGACGGTTGGATGGCGGATCACGCAGTCGTCGCCGAGGGTGATGTCGACCTGAGCCGGCGCAAGTTCCTCACCCAGGCCACGATCGCCACCGGGGCGGTCGGTGCGGCGTTTGCCGCCGTACCATTCATCGAGTCCTGGAGCCCTTCCGAGGGCGCCCGCGCCCAGGGCGCCCCGACCACGGTCGATCTGTCGAAGGTCGAGCCTGGGCAGATGGTGACTCCAGTGTGGCGCAAGCAACCGGTCTATGTCGTGCGCCGCACGCCTGACATGCTGGCGCGGGTCGCCGGGCACGATGGCGCGCTCAAGGACCCCACGTCCGAGTACTCCGAGCAGCCGCAGTACGCGAAGAACCCGCTGCGCTCGCGCACGCCGGAGTTTCTGGTGCTCATCGGCATCTGCACGCACCTCGGATGCCTGCCCAAGCAGCGCTTCTCGGCCGGCGAGCTGTACCCGAGCTGGCCTGGAGGGTTCTTCTGCCCTTGCCACGGCTCGCGCTTCGATCTTGCCGGACGCGTCTTCGACGGCTCACCGGCTTCCGTCAACCTGCGGATCCCGCCGTATTCCTACCCGAACCCGGCCACACTCATCGTCGGGGAGGACGAAAAGGGAGCTGCGACATGACGGTGAAGACCGCGACCGGCGCGCCGGCGCCACTGCCCGCGGAGCGGGCTCTGCGGGCGAAGCAGGGCTTCCGGGCATGGCTCAACAAGCGGCTGCCGGTCGATGCATTCATACGCAGCCAGGTCACCGAGTACTACGCACCGAAGAACTTCAACGTCTGGTACTACTTCGGCTCGCTCGCGCTGGCGGTACTGGTGCTGCAGCTCGTGACCGGGATATTCCTCACGATGTTCTACAAGCCGGGCGAGCTCACCTCGTTCGACTCGGTCGAGTACATCATGCGCGAGGTCGATTACGGCTGGCTGATCCGCTACCTGCACTCGACCGGCGCCTCGGCCTTCTTCATCGTCGTCTACCTGCACATGTTCCGCGCATTTCTCTATGGCTCCTACAAGGCACCGCGCGAGATGACTTGGCTCCTCGGGATGCTGGTCTACCTCGCACTCATGGCGGAGGCCTTCATGGGCTACGTGCTGCCCTGGGGCAATATGTCGTACTGGGGCGCGCAGGTGATCGTCAACCTGTTCGGCACCATCCCCGTCATCGGGCCCGGGCTGGTGGAATGGATCCGCGGCGACTACGCGATTGCCGATGCGACGCTCAATCGTTTCTTCGCGCTGCACGTCGCTGCGATTCCCCTGGGACTCCTGCTGCTGGTGGCTTTGCACCTCACCGCGCTGCACGAGACCGGCTCGAACAACCCCGACGGCATCGAGATCAAGGCGAAGCTCGGCGCCGACGGCCACCCGCTCGACGGCATCCCCTTTCATCCCTACTACACGGTGAAGGACCTGGTCGGCGTCGGCGTGTTCTTCGTGCTGTTCGCGATCGTCGTGTTCTTCGTCCCGACGCTCGGCGGACTGTTCATCGAGACACCGAACTTCGAGCCCGCCAACCCGCTGTCGACGCCGCTCGAGATCCATCCGGTCTGGTACTTCACTCCGTACTACGCGATTCTGCGCGCGGTGCCTAACCAGCGCATGGGCGCCTTGCTGCTGCTGCTCTCGGTCGCGGTGTTCCTCTTCCTGCCCTGGCTCGATCGCTCGCCGGTAAAGTCCATGCGCTACCGCGGCTGGATGTCGCGCAGCGCGCTCGCGCTCTTCGCGCTGTCGTTCCTGGTGCTCGGCTTCCTCGGGCTGCAGCCGGCGCAAGGGCTGTACGTGGTGCTGGCACGCATCTTTACGGCGATCTACTTCGCGTTCTTCCTGCTCATGCCGATCTACACCCGGCTTGATCCGGTCAAGCCGGTGCCCGACAGGGTGACCTACCATGCGCACTGAGCGCGCGCGCCGCCGCGTCCGGCACGGCGCGCGTCCGGCGCGGACCCTCATGGCCGTGGCGCTGCTCGCGGCGACGCTGGCGCCGCTCCCGGCGGGCGCTGCGGGGGAGGAGACCAAGAACGAAGCCGCCCGTCCCGGTGCCGACTGGGAGAGCTGGCACGCCAACAACGAGGTGTCTGACCTGGCTTCGGTGCAGCGCGGCGCACGCAACTTCGTCAGCTATTGTCTCGGTTGCCATTCGCTCAAGTACGAGCGCTGGTCGCGCCTCGGGACCGACCTGGAGATTCCCCCGGCACTGCTGCAGCAGGACCTGATCCTGCCCGGCGACAAGCCGACGCAGTACATTCTCACCAGCATGCCCTCGAAGGACGCGGAGGTCTGGTTCGGCAAGACTCCGCCCGACCTGTCGCTCATGGCGCGGGCCCGCGGACGCGACTACCTCTACCAGTACCTGAAGACTTTCTACGTGGATCCTACGGCGCAGACGGGGTCCAATAATCTGCGTCTGCCGGCGACGGCGATGCCGGACGTCGTCTCGGAGCTCGAGGGCCTGAAGCGTGCCGTATTCCGCGAAGTGGCCACGACGGGCGAGGGCGGACAAATTACTCACGAGCAGCAATTCGACCACTTCGAGCAGCTCGCACCCGGGCGCCTGAGCGGCGAAGAGTACGATCGCTTCGTACGCGACACGGTCAATTTTCTCGATTACGTCGGCGAGCCGACGCAGACGGCGCGCCATGCGCTCGGTATCTGGGTGGTGCTGTTCCTGCTGGTATTCACATGGCTGGCATGGCTCGTGAAGCGCGAATACTGGAAAGACGTGCACTGATCGCGCACCCGGGCACGGGCGGCGCCCCGGCGCCGCACGGCAGCCGGGTCGCTGGAGCGGAAAGTTGTCGAGCAGACGATCCATCATGACGCTGTTCTCTGCGCCTGGCGACCCGTGGAGCCATCGCACGCGGATCGTGCTGGCCGAGAAGGGCATCAGCATCGATATCGTCAGCGTCGAGGCCGGGCGTTTTCCGGAGGACCTGCTCGACCTCAACCCGTATCACAGCGTACCGACGCTCGTCGACCGTGATCTGGTGCTGTACGACTCGCGGGTCATCATCGAGTACCTCGACGAGCGCTTCCCGCACCCGCCGCTGATGCCGGTCGACCCGGTGACGCGCGCGCAATTCCGGCTCGCCCTCTACCGCATCGAGCGCGACTGGTACGGCCTCGCCCGCCAGATCGATTCCGAGCCCGACAAGAAACAGACGGTCAAGATGAAGAAGATCCTGCGCGACACGATCCTGCAGAGCACCGACCTCTTCAAGGTGAAACCGTACTTCCTCTCCGACGAGTTCTCGCTGGTCGATGCCAGCATCGCGCCGATCCTCTGGCGGCTGCCGCACTACGAGATCGACCTGCCGCCCCAGGCCCAGCCGATCGAGAAGTACGCGCAGCTGATATTCGCGCGTCCCGCCTTCCGCGAGGCGCTCTCAGAGCGGGAGCAGGAGATGCGGTTGCTGTGAACAAGCCACTGCCGAAGCGGCCGTTCCTGCTGCGCGCCATGCACCAGTGGATCACCGAGTGCGGCAATACGCCGCACGTGATCGTCGACGCCACGCGCGAGGGCACCGAGGTGCCGCGCGCCCACGTGGAGAACGGCAAGATCGTCCTCAATCTGAGCGACGGTGCCACGCAGCGCCTGCGCCTCGGTAACGAGGAGGTCGAGTTCGACGCACGCTTTGCCGGGGCGAGACATCACGTGCGGTTTCCGGTGAGCGCCGTGCTCGGCATCTATGCGCGCGAGACCGGCGAGGGGATGGTGTTCTCCGAGCAGGACCTAGGTCCTCAGCCGCCGACTCATCCGCCGCAGACGGAAGAGGGCGGCGGCTCGCGCCGCCCTCAGCTGAAGGTCGTCAAGTAGCGCCGCAGCGCTCGGCCCGCGGCGTCGCAGGTCACTCCCCGCGACTGCCCCGCGAGAGAACGAACCCCTGCTCGATGGTGCCCGGGTTGCTCCCCGGGCAGTTGCGCGAGCGCCGTCAGGCCGCCACGGGGCTGTGGATGTACTGAAGGCCGGTGCGGAGTTGACGATCGCCTGACCGTCATCGACCCCGTGGGACCTCGCGCGACAGCGCGGGAAAAGAGTCGGCCTGTAAGCCGGGTTCTGTCGAGGGCAATCATTCCTCTGGGATCCCCGTCACCGGGGATCTCTAGCGGCCTACCCGGAAGCGCGCGCGGATCGACGCTGCGCCCGCCGTACGGCTGGCGCGACTTCCCTATTTGGCCTTGCTCCAGGTGGGGTTTGCCGTGCCGTCGCGTGTTGCCACCGACGCGGTGCGCTCTTACCGCACCGTTTCACCCTTGCCGGTCCCGCGAAGGACTTGGGCGGTCTGCTCTCTGTTGCACTGTCCGTGGGCTCGCGCCCCCCAGGCGTTACCTGGCACCCGATCCGCCGGAGCCCGGACTTTCCTCCACCCCAGCGGAGCTGGAGCAGCGACTGCCCGGCCGACTCTCGCATCTCACGATACGGTCGCCGCTCGGGAAGTCAAATCGGTCGAAGGCCTTCGCCTACGGGGCGTCCTCCTCCGCCGGGGGCGGTGCTTTACGCGCCCCGCCAGGGGCGTCGCCGCGCGTGGCGAGCGCGTAGGCTGCGGCTCGCGTCGCGCCGCTCAGCTGCGCGGCGATGGCGGCCACCTTGCCGGGCGGCAGCTCCTTCGAGAGCAGCTCCACCGCGCGATGCAGCAGCGGCTCATCGACCGCCGACTCGGCCGCCGCGGCGCCGCGGACCACGAGCGTGATCTCACCGCGAGCGAAGTTCGCCTCACTCGTGGCGCGCCTGGCGAGCTCGCCCAGCGTGCCGCGATAGATCGTCTCGTGCGTCTTGGTGAGCTCGCGTGTCACCACCGCCTCGCGCTCGGCGCCGAGCTGCGCGGTCATGTCGGCGAGCGTTGCGGCGATGCGGTGAGGCGCCTCGAAAAACACGAGCGTGCGCCGCTCCGCCGCAAGGGCGGCGAGCCTGGCGCGGCGCTCGCGCTCGCGCGCCGGCAGGAAGCCCTCGAAGCAGAAGCGGTCGATCGGCAGTGCCGCGACGGCGAGCGCGGCGGTGATCGCCGACGGGCCCGGAACGACGCTGACCGCAACGCCCGCGCGCACGGCCTGCCGCACCAGCGTGAATCCGGGGTCGGACAGCAGCGGCATGCCCGCATCGCTCACCAATGCGACCGTCTCGCCGGCCGCAAGACGCGCGAGGAGCGCCGCGGTGCGCTGCGATTCGTTGTGCTCGTGAAGCGAGACGAGCGGCCTCGAGACTCCGATCGCCTTGAGGAGCGATGCGGTGTGACGCGTGTCCTCGGCGGCAATCACGTCGGCCTGCGCAAGCGCCGTGCGCGCCCGCTCGCTCAGGTCCGCGAGATTGCCGATCGGGGTGGCGATGACTTGCAGCCGTCCGTTCACCCTGGCCACTATAATCCCGCCTCGCGCCGCCTCGGATGCGCGGCCACCGGGCATCCCGCCCGCGGAGACTCTTCAGCCGAATGCAACGCCGCCTGCCTGCCCGCCTTGCCCTGGTGCTGCTCAGCGCAGGAGCGCTGAGCGGGTGTCCGAGCCTCACCGAGCGCGCCGGGCTGCCGCCTTCGGTCGATCGCGCCACGACACTCGAGCAATCCGGCGATCTCGCCGGCGCCGCCCGCGTGTACGAGGATCTCGCAGCGCAGAACAGCGGGGTCGAGCGCACCGGCTTTCAGCTGCGCGCCGCGCACGATTACCTCGCCGCGCGCCGCACCGATGACGCCGCGCGGGTGCTCGGCGGCATCAGCGGGCCGTTCGCGGCCGATCAGGGTGCGGAACGCACGCTGCTCAGCGCCGAGCTCGCGCTCGATCGCGCTCAGCCGCAGGAAGCGCTGCGCCAGCTTGCGACCCTCACGGCGCCGCTCGCCGGTGCGCAGGCGCAGCGCTATCGCGAGCTGCACTCGCGCGCCAGCGCGCTTGCGGCCGGGCAGCCTGCCGGGCCGCCCCCGGGAGTGGCGACGGCGGCACCGCATATCGCGGTGCTCCTGCCCGTGACCGGGCGCGCCGCCGCCGCAGCGGTCAGCGTGCGCGACGGCTTCATGACCGCGTACTACCAGACACCGCCTGCCGAGCGCCCACGCGTGCGCATTTACGATACCGGCACGCAGAGCGTCGCGGATGCGCTCTCACAGGCGATGCGCCAGGGTGCGGACTTCATCGTCGGGCCGCTCACGCGCGAGGAGACAACGGCTGCGGCGGAGTACCCGGGTCCTCGTGCCCCGATCCTGGTGCTCAACTTCCTGCCGGCCGACCGGCCGCCGCCGGCGCAGTTCTACCAGTACGCGCTCTCGCCGGAGGATGAGGCGCGCATGGCGGCACGGCGGGTGCTCGAGGACCACCACCGCCGGGGTGTGGCCCTGGTGCCGGCGGGGGACTGGGGCACGCGGGTGCTGGCGGCGTTCAAGCAGGAGCTGCAGGCCGGAGGCGGCGATCTGCTCGCCACCGCGTTCATCGAGTCCGGGCGCACCGACTATTCCGCGCCGATCACCGAAGTGCTGCGCAGCAGCGACAGCCTCGCGCGCGAGCGGCGCCTGGAGTCGGTCCTCGGCACCAAGCTGCAGTTCGAGCCGCGGCGTCGCAGCGACATCGAGTTCATCTTTTCGCCGGCGCCGGCGAGCATGGAGCGGCTGCTGCGACCGCAGCTGCGCTTTCACTATGCCGGCGACATTCCCACCTACGCGACCTCGGACGCGTTCGAGCCCGACGTACGCGCCAACGAGGATCTCGACGGGCTGATGTTTCCCGATATGCCGTGGATGCTGGGCGGGGATCTCGCCGATGCCGTACATGCCGCGGCGCGCGAGGCTTGGCCCTCCGGCGGGCCGCACCGCGGGCGCCTGTTCGCCTTCGGCTTCGACGCCTTCCGCCTGGCGCAGGCGCTGCGCCATCCTGCGGTCACGGGCAACGTCAGCGTCGACGGACTCACCGGGCGTCTGAGCCTCGACGGCGAGCGGCGCGTGCGCCGCGAGATCGGCTGGGCACAGCTGCACGAGGGCGAGCTGCGACTGCTGCCGGCAGCGGCGCAGTGAGGCGCCGCCCGGCCACGGCGCGTGAGTCCTGACTTATAACTTCTGACTTCTAACTCTATCTTGCGCCACTCATGTCGACCCGCGGTCACCTGAGCGGACGCCGCGCGGAGGACCTCGCCGTCGCCTTCCTGTGCGGCGCGGGCTGCGAGATTCTCCTGCGCAACTACCGCCGCCGGCTCGGCGAGCTCGACATCGTGGCGCGCGCCGCCGGGGTGTTGGTTGTCGTCGAGGTGCGCACGCGCGCCAGCGACGCCTACGGCGGTGCGGCTGCGAGCGTGACGTGCGCCAAGCAGCGGCGCATCGCACGCGCCGCGAGTGCACTCCTGCAGCAGCGCGCGGACCTGGCGCGGCTACCGGTGCGCTTCGACGTCATCGTCGTGACCGACCCGCACGGTCTCTCGCCCCGCATCGAGTGGATCCGGCACGCCTTCGAGGCGAGTTGAGGGGCGCACGGGCGGCACGGCGGCCCTCCCAGGGGGACTCCGGTGGGGCTTCGCGGTAGGTTGCGGCCGTGGGTCACCGGCTGGGCCGCCGGCGGGGCCACCGGAGGGGCCACCGGAGGGAGTCCGCGGGGGGGCCACCGGCGGGGAGCCCGCGGGGGGGATCATCCGTGGCGGGGTCCGCGGCGGCGGGGGATCTCAGCGGGCCGTGCCGCAGGCGCAAAGCGCGATTCTGCACAGCCCCACGTGTGGTAAGCCACTGGATAAGGTTCGCCGGGCAAGCCGCTGATTGCTAAGCGCCAATGCACGCCTGCGAGGACCCCCCACTGTGGATTTCTACATAAGTTGTTGTGACTGCGACGAATTTCTCACTTTTTCAATTGACATAGTTCGCCAGCGATTCCTATAGTGGCAACCAGTGGGAGAAAGTGGGGGCAAATGGGCGAGATCTCGCCCCACAGGTCATGTTTCGCGGTGCAACAAGAATCACCCTGGACGACAAGGGGCGGATGGTCATGCCGACCCGCTACCGACAGCAGATTGCCGAACTCGCCCAGGGGAAATTGGTCGTCACCGTCGATAAGGACCAGTGCCTGCTCATCTATCCCCTGCCCGAGTGGGAACAGATCGAACGCAAGCTGATGAGCCTGCCGAGCCTGAATGCGACCGCGCGGCGGCTGCAGCGGCTGATGGTCGGCCATGCGACCGATCTGCCCCTCGACGGGCACGGCAGGGTGCTGTTGCCGCCGGAGCTGCGCGAGTTCGCCAGGCTCGGACGGTACGGAATGCTGATCGGTCAGGGAAATCGTTTCGAGCTGTGGGACGAGACGCGCTGGAACGAGCGTCGCGATGCCTGGCTCGCAAGCGCGGAGCCCCCGACCGATCTGCCCTCCGAGCTCGAATCCCTGTCGCTTTAAGGGCGTTTCGGACGAGGTGGCTGGGCTTAAGGCCCGTGGCAAGAGCACTCATGGGGGCGGGGGCGCACCGCTTCGCACGTGGATGAGCACACACCAGTGCTCGCCGCTGAGGCGCTCGCAGGGCTGGCCCTGGAAGCGGGCGGTTACTATGTCGATGCGACGTTTGGGCGCGGCGGTCACACGGCACTCATCCTCGAGGAGCTGGGTCCTGAAGGGCGGTTGCTCGCGCTCGACCGGGATCCGCAGGCCATTGCGGCCGGCCGCCGCCGCTTTGCCGACGAAGTGCGGCTTACGCTCGTGCACGCGTCGTTTGCCGATCTCGGCACGCTGGTGCCGGCACACGCGGACCATCGTGCTTGCCGGGGCGTGCTCTTCGACCTCGGGGTGTCCTCGCCGCAGCTCGATGATGCAAGGCGCGGGTTCAGCTTCCGCGCCGACGGCCCGCTCGACATGCGCCTCGACCCGACGCACGGCGAGCCCGTCGCGTCCTGGCTCGCTCGCGCGAGCGTCGACGAGATTCGCCAGGTGATCGCCACATTCGGGGAGGAGCGCTTCGCGCGTCGCGTGGCGCAGGCCATCGTCGCCGCGCGGCGCGCGCGACCGCTGACACGGACCGGCGAGCTCGCCGCCGTGGTCGCCGGCGCGGTGCGCACGCGCGAGCCCGGCAAGCATCCCGCGACGCGCACTTTTCAGGCGCTGCGCATGTACATCAACGACGAGCTCGGACAGCTCGAGCGCGGGCTCGCCGCCGCACTCGAGGTGCTCTCCCCGGGCGGACGGCTGGCGGTCATCAGTTTCCACTCCCTCGAGGACCGCGTGGTCAAGCGCTTCATGCAGCGCGAGTCCGAGGTCGACCCGGCCCTGCGCCATCTGCCGGCCATCCCGGAGGAGGCACGGCCACGGCTGAAGATCATCGGGCGCAAGACGCGCCCGGGCGAGGCAGAGCTCGCCCGCAACCCGCGCGCTCGCAGCGCGCTGCTGCGCGTGGCGGAGCGCCTCGCATGAGCCGCCGGGTGCTGCTCATCGCAGTCCCGCTCCTGTGGGTGGCGGTGCTCGGCTCGGCCGCCGGCGCCATCTGGTGCAAGCACCGCGCGCGCGAGCTGTTCGTCGAGCTCGAATCGCTCAACGCGCGGCGCGACAACCTCGAGATCGAATGGGGGCAGCTGCAGCTCGAGCAGAGTGCCTGGTCGACCCACGCCTTCGTCGAGCGCGTCGCGAGCACCAAGCTCCGCATGGCGATGCCGCCGCCGAAGGAGATCGAGATCGTCATGCCATGAAGGCGCGCAGCGCACGCGACAACGCGCCGGCCTCCTTCCGCTGGCGCGCGTATCTGCTCATCGCGCTGCTGGCGATGAGCGCTCTCGCGCTCGCGTGGCGCGCGATCAACCTGCAGCTCGTCGACCACGGCTTCCTCGCCCGCGAGGGCGACGCCCGCTTCTCGCGGGTACTCGACATCGCCGCGCACCGCGGCGCCATCAGCGACCGCTACGGTGAGCCGCTCGCGGTCAGCACGCCGGTGGATTCGATCTGGGTGAATCCGGGCGAGCTCGCGCTCGCGAACGACCAGATCCCGCGACTCGCCACGGCACTGAAACTCGACCGCCAGGAGCTCGCGCGGCGCGTCACCAGCAACCTCGACCGCGAATTCCTCTACCTTGCACGGCACCGCCAGCCGGCCGAGGCCGAGCAGATCAAGCAGCTCGGGGTCCCCGGGGTCTACACCTCGCGCGAATACCGCCGCTACTACCCCGCCGGCGAGGTCACCGGGCACCTGCTCGGCTTCACCAACGTCGACGACGCCGGGCAGGAGGGACTCGAGCTCGCCTTCGATCACTGGCTCGCCGGTGAGGACGGCGCCAAGCGCGTGATCCAGGACCGCTACGGGCGCATCGTGCAGAACGTCGAGAGCATCCGCCCGGCGCGCGAGGGACGCGACCTCGTGCTGTCGATCGACCTGCGCATCCAGTACCTTGCCTACCGCGAGCTCAAGGCTGCGATCCGCGACCAGCGCGCCCGCGCCGGCTCCGTCGTGGTGCTCGACGTCGCCAGCGGCGAAGTGCTCGCCATGGTGAATCAGCCCGCCTACAACCCGAACGATCGCGACCAGATCGAGGCGGCCACTTACCGTAACCGCGCCGCCACCGACATCTTCGAGCCCGGCTCCTCCATCAAGCCGTTCTTCGTAGTCGCGGGACTTGCCTCCGGCAAGTACGACAGCCGCAGCATCATCGACACCTCGCCCGGGTACTTCAAGGTCGGTGTCAAGATCTTCGAGGACGAGCACAACCTCGGCGCGATCGACATCGCCACCGTGCTCGCCAAGAGCTCGAACGTCGGCATGGCGCACATCGCGCTCACCCTTGCCCCGCAGCAGATCTGGACCACGCTCACGCGGCTCGGCTTCGGCCAGGTGACCACCAGCGGCTATCCGGGTGAGTCTGCAGGGTTGCTGCCCGCCGTCGGGCAGTGGCGTCCCATCAGCATCGTCACCATGTCGCACGGCTACGGGCTCTCGGTAACGCCGCTGCAGCTGGCACGCGCCTACGCGACCATCGGCGCCTTCGGTGTGGCGCGGCCGGTGTCGTTCGTGCGCGTCGAGGCAGCGCCGCTCGGCGAGCAGGCACTCGCCGCCCCGGTGTGCCGCGAGCTGGTCGGCATGCTCGAGACCGTGGTAACGGCGGAAGGAACCGGCAAGCTCGCCGCGATCCCCGGCTATCGCGTCGCGGGCAAGACCGGTACCGCGTGGAAGGCGACCGCCGGCGGCTACTCGACCGACCGCTACATGGCGGTGTTCGGCGGTGTTGCCCCCGCGAGCGAGCCGCGCCTCGCCGCGGTGGTGGTGATCGATGAGCCGAGCGCGGGCGAGCACATGGGCGGGCAGGTATCGGCGCCGGTGTTCTCGCGCATCGTCGGCGGGGCGCTGCGCTTGCTGGCGGTCGCCCCCGATCAGCCCATCAATACGCCCGAGCAGCTGCCGGCGGGCCCGGCGCTCGGTAACGTACGCACGGCGGCGCTGCCATGAGCGTCGCGAGCGCGCTCACCGAGCTCCTTGCCGGCTTCGCCGTGGCGCCACCTGAGGTGCAGGTGAGCGACGTGACGCTCGATAGCCGAGCCGTCACGCCGGGCGCGCTTTTTCTCGCCTGCCGTGGGCGCGCCCATCACGGGCTCGAGTTCGCTCCCGAGGCGGCGGCCCGCGGTGCGCGCTCCGTGGTCTATGAGCCGGAAGGCGCCCCACCGGCGCCTGCGCTTCCCCACGGGACATTCATCCTCGCAGTCCCCGAGCTCACCGCCCGCGCCGGGCTCATCGCCGATCGCTTCTTCGGCGCCCCTTCGCAGCACCTCACCGTGGCGGGCATCACCGGCACCAACGGCAAGACCACCTGCGCGTGGCTGCTCGCCCAGGCGCTCGCGCGCTGCGGCCGTCCGGCCGGCTACATCGGCACGCTCGGTGCAGGGATGCCGCCGCAGGTCATGCCGCTGCGCCACACCACCCCCGATGCCGTGACGCTCCACCGCCAGCTCGCGCAGCTGCTCGCTGCGGGCGCGGCGTGCGTGAGCCTGGAAGTCTCCTCGCACGCGCTCGACCAGTCGCGGGTGAACGGCGTGCGCTTCCATACCGCTGCCTTCACCAACCTGACGCGCGATCACCTCGACTATCACGACAGCATGGAGGCCTACGGCGCGGCCAAGGCACGCCTGTTCGCCTGGCCGGGCCTCGCCTTTCGCATCATCAACGTGGACGACCCGTTCGGCGCGCAGCTCGCGCGAGCGCCGGGACCAGGGCGGCTCATCGTCACCACGCGCGCCGCCGCACCGACACCGCCCGCTGCGCAGTTCGTGCGTGCGACGCGAGTGCGCATCGAGCCGACGGGGCTCTCGGTCGAGGTGGAATCGAGCTTCGGCGGCGTCGAGCTGGCGCTGCGGCTCATGGGCGAATTCAACGTCGACAATGCCCTCACGGTGCTCGCCGTGCTGCTCGCCTTCGGCATTCCGCTGCGCAGCGCCGCGCAGGCCCTCGCTCGGGTGCGCCCGGCGAGCGGGCGCATGGAGATGTTCGGCGGTCGCGGCCGCAGCCCGCTCGCCATCGTCGACTACGCTCACACGCCCGACGCGCTCGGCAACGCGCTGCGCGCCGCGCGGCTGCACTGCCGCGGACAGCTGCGCGTGGTGTTTGGCTGCGGCGGCGACCGCGACGCCGGCAAGCGCCCGCTCATGGGTCGCGTTGCCGCCGAGCTCGCCGATGACATCGTGCTCACCGACGACAACCCGCGCGGCGAGGACCCGCGACGCATCGTGGCCGACATCGTCGCCGGCATCACCCCGGGCGCACCGCTCGTGATCGAGCACGACCGCGCCCTCGCCATTCGCATGGCGCTGCAGCGCTCGGCGCCCGACGACGTGGTGCTCATCGCCGGCAAGGGTCACGAGGACTACCAGATCCGTGGCAGCGAGCGGCGCGAGTTCCGTGACCAGGCGATCGTTGCCGACGAGCTCGGGAGGCTGCTCGCATGAGGCGCACCCTCGCGGAATTCGCGCGCGCCTGCGGCGGCCGCCTGAGCGGCGCCGATTCCGCCTACACCGATGTGGTGAGCGACTCCCGTACCCTCGAGAGCGGGCAGCTGTTCGTCGCGCTGCGCGGCCCGAACTTCAACGGCAACGCATTCGTCGCCGCCGCGGCCAGCGCCGGTGCCGCCGGCGCCGTGGTGGATGCCGTGCAGCCGGTGTCGCTGCCGCAGATCGTGGTGGACGATACCCAGGCAGCGCTCACCGCGGCGGCGCGTGCCTGGCGAGCCGCCTTCGATGGGCCGCTGGTCGCGGTCGCGGGCAGCAACGGCAAGACCACCGCCAAGGAGATGACCGCCGCGATCCTCTCGCAGGCTGGCCGCTGCCTCGCCACGCGCGGCAACCTCAACAACCACATCGGCGTGCCGCTCACGCTGCTGCGCCTGAGCGAGGCGTATCGCTTCGCGGTGGTGGAGCTCGGTGCCAACCGGCCCGGCGAAGTCGCCGCGCTGGCCGACATTGCGCGCCCCTCGATCGGCATGATCACCAACGCCGGTGCCGAGCATCTCGAGGGCTTCGGCAGCCTCGAGGGCGTCGCGCGCGCCGAAGGCGAGGTCATCGCCGGCCTTCCCGCTGCAGCGACCGCCGTGATCAATGCCGACGATGAGTTCGCCGGCCTGTGGCGCGGTCTGACCCGCGCGCGCGTGGTTACCTTCGCGGTGCGCGAGCGTGCGGACTACGCCGCGAGCGAGGTGCGCACCACGGTCGGCGCGCAGGGTTTCCACACCCATTTCCGCCTCACCGCACCCATCGGCAGCAGCGCCGTCGAGCTCGCCGTCGGCGGCGCGCACAACATTGCCAACGCGCTGGCCGCCGCGGCTGCGGCAGCCAGCGCCGGCGTGACGCTCGCGCAGATCGCCGCGGGCCTGGCAAGCGTGCGTGCGGTGCCCGGGCGGCTGCAGTTCAAACAGGCGCGCGGCGGTGCCTGGCTGATCGACGATTCCTACAACGCCAACCCGAGCTCGATGCGCGCCGCCATCGAGGTGCTCGGCTCGCTCGGCGGCCGCAGGTGGCTGGTGCTCGGCGACATGGCGGAGCTCGGCGCCTTCGCGCAGCGGGCGCACGCCGAGATCGCCGCGTTGGCGCACGAGGCGGGCATCGAGCGGCTGTACGCTACCGGACTGCTCATGGCCGGCGCGGTCGAGAGTTTCGGTGCCGGCGCGAAATGGTATCCGGACGTTGCCGCGCTCAGCGCGGCGCTCGATGCAGCGCTCTCCGGCGCGGGCGCCGAGGTGCGCATCCTCATCAAGGGCTCGCGCTTCAACCGCCTCGAGCGGGTGGTCGATGCGCTCACCGGCGGCGGCGGCGCGGGAACGGGCGGCCACTGATGCTCTACTGGATCACACAACAGTTCACCGCGCGCATCTCCGGGCTGCACGTGTTCTCCTATCTCACCTTTCGCGCGATCCTCGCCACCGCCTCGGCGCTCGGACTGTCGCTCGTCATCGGCCCGTCGATGATCGAGCGGCTGTCGCGCTACCAGATCGGCCAGGTGGTACGCGACGATGGTCCGGCGAGTCACCTGCCCAAGGCCGGCACACCCACCATGGGCGGGACGCTCATCCTCGTGACCACGCTGGTGAGCACCTTCCTCTGGGCGGAGCTCTCCAACCGCCTGGTGTGGACGGTGCTCGCGGTCACCTTCGCCTTCGGCCTCATCGGCTTCTACGACGATTACCTCAAGCTCGTGGTGCGCAACCCGAGGGGACTCGTGCCGCGCTGGAAGTACTTCTGGCAGTCGGTCGCCGGGGTCGCCACGGCGGCGACGCTCTACTACACCGCGACCGAACCCGCCGAGACCACGCTGTTCCTGCCGTTCGTCAAGACCTTCCACGCGCCGCTCACCGCCTTCGGCTTCATCGCCATCGCCTACCTCATGATCGTCGGCATGAGCAACGCCGTGAATCTCACCGACGGCCTCGACGGGCTGGCGATCATGCCGGCGGCGCTGGTGGCGTCCGCGCTGGGCATCTTCGCCTACGCGAGCGGCAATGCGGTGTATGCGCATTACCTGCAGATCCCCGACATCCGCGGCGCGGGCGAGCTCCTCATCTTCTGCGCCTCACTCGCCGGCGCCGGGCTCGGCTTCCTCTGGTTCAACTCCTACCCCGCACAGGTGTTCATGGGCGATGTGGGGGCGCTGGCGATCGGTGCCGCCATCGGTGTGCTGGCGGTGATCGTGCGTCAGGAGCTGGTGGCGCTGGTGATGGGCGGCGTCTTCGTGCTCGAGACCGCTTCCGTCATCCTGCAGGTCGCCTCCTTCAAGCTCACCGGCCGGCGCATCTTCCGCATGGCGCCGATCCATCACCACTTCGAGCTCAAGGGCTGGGCTGAGCCGAAGGTGATCGTCCGCTTCTGGATCATCTCGCTGCTGCTCGTGCTCGCCGGGCTCGCGACACTGAAACTGCGATGAGCGCTGCCACACAGGATGCGCCGTACGCCGTGATCGTGGGGTTGGGAACCACGGGGCTCTCCTGCGCGCGCTATCTGCGCGCGCACGGCTGGCGGCTCGCGGTCACCGACACGCGCGCAGCTCCCCCGCAGCTGCCGGCCCTGACGGCGCTCGATGCAGGCATCCCGCTGCGCCTCGGTGGCCTCGATCCCTCGCTGCTCGCCGACGCGGTGTGCGTGGTCGCCTCGCCCGGCGTGCCCCTCAGCGCGCCGTTCTTCGCCGAGGCGCGGCGGCGGGGCTTGAGCATCGTGGGCGACATCGAGCTGTTCGCACGCGCCGCCGCGGCTCCGGTCGCCGGCATCACCGGCACCAACGGCAAGAGCACGGTGACGGCGCTGCTCGCGCGCATGGCGGAGCGCGCCGGCTTCAAGGTGCGTTGCGGCGGCAATCTCGGCGAGCCGGCGCTCGATCTGCTCGGCCGCGATACGCAGCTCTACGTGCTCGAGCTCTCGAGCTATCAGCTCGAGACCACAACGTCGCTCGCGTGTCGCGCGGCGACGGTGCTGAACGTCAGCCCCGATCATCTCGATCGCTATGACTCGCTCGCGAGTTACGCCGCAGCCAAGGCACGCATCTTCGCCCGCTGCGACACCGCGGTCATCAACCTCGACGATCCGCTGGTCGTCGCCATGCCGCGCCTCGCGCGCCGCACGCTGTCCTTCTCGCTGCGCGCGAGCATCGGGGCCGACTACGCAGTCGCGCTCATCCGGGGCGAATGCTGGCTGACACGCGGCGCGGCGCCGCTCCTCGAGGTGGCCAGCTTACGCATCAGGGGGCTGCACAACGCCGCCAATGCACTCGCGGCGCTTGCGCTCGGTGAGGCCTTGAGTCTGCCGCTGCCTGCAATGCTCGCCGAGCTCACCGCCTTCACGGGCCTGCCGCATCGCTCACAGTGGGTCGCCGACGTCAATGGCGTGAGCTATGTCGATGACTCCAAGGGGACCAACGTCGGTGCGACGCTCGCCGCCGTGGCCGGCATGCCCGGACCGCTGGTGATCATCGTCGGCGGGGAAGGCAAGAACCAGGACTTCGCGCCGCTCGCCGCGGCCTTTCGCGGCAAGGTGCGCCACGCACTGCTCATCGGGCGCGATGCGCCGCGCATCGCGCGCGTACTCGAGGGGGTATGCCCGCTCGAGGGCTGTGCAACGCTGCCGCAGGCCGTGCAGGCCGCGGCGCGCGCCGCGCAGCCCGGCGACACCGTGCTTCTCTCCCCGGCGTGCGCGAGCCTCGACATGTTCCGTGACTATGCGCACCGCGGCGACGTGTTCGCCCAGGCCGTGCAGGAGCTCGCGGCATGAGCCACGTCGCCACTGCCGCGCTCGCCGGACTCACGCGTGCTCAGGGGCGCACCGGCGCGGTGCACCTCGATCCGGTGACCCTCGGGCTCGCGCTCGGCATTTCGCTGCTCGGGCTCGTGATGGTGACCTCGGCCTCAGTGTCGATCGCCAGCCAGGAGTCCGGGCAGCCGTTCCTTTACCTCGAGCGCCAGCTGCTGCTCACGCTGATCGGCGCGGGCTGCGCGGCGCTCGTGTTCTGCATCCGCACGGAGTTCCTCGAGCGCGCCTCGGTGTGGCTGCTCGTGGCGGCGATCGTGCTGCTGGTGATGGTACTCATCCCCGGACTCGGGCATGCGGTGAACGGCAGCCGTCGCTGGCTGCGCATCGCGGGCGTCAACTTCCAGGTGTCCGAGCTCGCGCGCGTGCTGGTCCTCATCTACATCGCCAGCTACGCGGTGCGGCGCGAGGCGGAGCTGCGGGAGTCCTTCGGCGGGCTGGTGAAGGCGCTCGGGCTGCTGTTTGGCGTGAGCGTACTGGTGCTGATCGAGCCGGACTTTGGCGCTGCGACGGTGCTCTTCGCCACGGGCTTTGCGCTGCTGTTCCTCGCCGGTGCGCGGCTGCGCTACGTGATCGCCATGACGGCGATCGCCGCGGCCGGGTTCGCGGTTCTCGCGGTGAGCGCCAGCTACCGCCTGCGCCGCCTCACGACCTTCCTCGACCCCTGGGCGGACCCCTACAACAGCGGCTTCCAGCTCACGCAATCGTTGATCGCTATCGGCCGCGGCCAGTGGTTCGGTGTCGGACTCGGGGACTCGGTGCAGAAGCTGTTCTACCTGCCGGAGGCGCACACCGACTTCCTCTTCGCGGTGCTCGCCGAGGAGCTCGGACTCCTCGGCGTGGTGCTGACGCTCGCGCTCTTCCTCGGTCTGGTGTGGCGCAGCTTCCGCATCGCGCGCCTCGCCTCCGACGCCGGGCTCAAGTTCCCCGCCTACCTCGCCGCAGGCTTCGGGCTGTGGGTCGGCATCCAGGCGTTCATCAACATCGGCGTCAACATGGGGGTGCTGCCGACCAAGGGGCTGACGCTGCCGCTCATGAGCTACGGCCGCTCGAGCCTGATCGTGGCCCTCGCCTGGGTGGGGTTGCTGCTGCGCGTGTATCACGAGGCGATCCGCGAGCAGCGCGGCTCGGCGAGCGTGCGGGGCGCCATATGAGTCAGCCGGTACTGATCATGGCCGGCGGCACCGGCGGGCACGTGTTCCCGGGGCTGGCGCTCGCGCGGTTGCTACGCGAGCGCTCGCTCGAAGTCGTGTGGCTCGGCACCGAGCGGGGACTCGAGTCGCGTGTCATCCCTGCCGAGGGCATTCCGATCGAGCGGCTCTCGGTGGGCGGGCTGCGTGGGAAAGGGATGCTCACCTGGCTCGGGGCGCCCTTTCGCCTCGGGCTCGCACTGCTGCAGGCGCTCGCGGTGATGCGGCGCCACCGCCCCGCGGTCGTCGTCGGACTCGGAGGTTTCGTCACCGGCCCCGGCGGGCTCGCCGCCTGGCTGACGCGACGGCCACTCCTGATCCACGAGCAGAACGCCATCGCTGGTCTCACCAACCGCATCCTCGCGCACCTCGCACGGCAGGTGCTCGAGGCGTTTCCCGGCAGCTTCGGTCACAACGTGCACGCGCGTGTCATCGGCAACCCCGTGCGCCGGGACATCAGCGCGCTGCCGCCACCGGCGGTGCGCTTCGCCGGGCGCGTCGGGCCGCTGCGCCTGCTGGTGATCGGCGGCAGCCAGGGGGCGACCCGGCTCAACGCCGTCGTACCCTTTGCGCTGAAGCGCCTTTCTGCCTCGATCGCCTTCGACGTGCGACATCAGGCCGGTGAGCGCTGGATCGAGGCCGGGCGCGCCAGCTACGCACAGGCCGGGGTGCGCGCCGACGTACGCCCGTTCATCGAGGACATGAGCGAGGCGTACGGCTGGGCCGATCTCGTCATCTGCCGCGCCGGGGCGCTCACGGTCTCGGAGCTCGCCGCCGCCGGCATTGGCGCGATCCTCGTGCCGTTCCCGGGCGCAGTCGACGATCATCAGGCCTGCAACGCGCGCTTCCTGGTGCGCGCGGAAGCGGCGGTGCTGATCGCCGACCGCGAGCTCACCGAGGAGCGTCTCGCGGGGGAGCTCGAGCGGCTCGGCGCCGGACGCGCGAAGCTCCTGGCGATGGCCGAGCGCGCGCGCGTGCTCGCCATGCCTCGCGCCGCCGATGAGCTCGCCGCCTCGTGCCTGGCGCTCGCACGGAGTGCCGCATGAGCGCCGAGCGCCGCACGCTTCCCGAGCGCGCACCGCAGGAGCGACGCCTCGTGCCGGAGCGGCGCGATCGCATGCGCCGGATCAACACCATTCACTTCGTCGGCATCGGCGGCAGCGGCATGAGCGGCATCGCCGAGGTGCTGCTGAATCTCGGCTACCAGGTGCAGGGGTCCGACGCCCGCGCCAGCACCGTGACGCAGCGCCTCGCGGGCCTCGGCGCGCACATCAGCATCGGCCACGCGGCCGCCAACATCGCCGGCGCCGACGTGGTGGTCGCCTCCGGCGCCGTGCCGCGCGACAACCCGGAGATCGCCGCCGCGCTCGCCCGGCGTATCCCGGTGGTGGCGCGTGCCGAGATGCTCGCCGAGCTGATGCGCTTTCGCTACTCGATCGCGGTGGCCGGTACGCACGGCAAAACCACCACCACGAGTCTCATCGCCAGCATCCTCTCGGAGGGGGGCGAGGATCCGACCTACGTGATCGGCGGGCGCCTGAAGAGCGGCGCGAGCAACGCGCGCCTCGGGGCGGGCCGTTACCTGGTCGCGGAGGCCGACGAGAGCGATGCCTCCTTCACGCACCTGCAGCCGCTCATCGCCATCGTCACCAACATCGACAACGATCACCTCTTCACCCACGGCGGGGACTTCGGCCTCCTCAAGCAGAGCTTCCTCGACTTCCTGCACAACCTGCCGTTCTACGGCCTCGCGGTGCTGTGCGCCGATGACCAGCACGTGGGCAGCATCGTCCAGGAAGTGGGACGGCCGATCCTCTCCTACGGGCTGAGCGCCGGGGCCGACGTGCGCGCCCTGCGCCTCAGCGCGGCGGGACTGCAGACGCGCTTCGAGGTGGCGCGCGCGCAGCGCCCGCCGCTCGCGGTGACCCTCAACCTGCCCGGGGTGCACAACGTGCGCAACGCGCTCGCCGCGATCGCAGTCGCCACCGAGCTCGGCATCGACGATCAGGCCATGTTGCGCGCGCTCGGCGGCTTTCAGGGGATCGACCGGCGCCTGCAGCACATCGGCGATGTGCTCACCGCCGTCGGCCGCGTCAGCATCATCGACGACTACGGTCATCACCCCACCGAGATCGCCGCGACGCTGGAAGCAGTCCGCCAGGGCTACCCCGGCCG